>Ga0210377_10003660_pt1 | contig 13171 bp, 14 predicted proteins | sample PLM4_65_b1redo_FD_155480 | JGI IMG/M metagenome (GOLD analysis project Ga0210377, IMG submission 155480) | Groundwater sediment microbial communities from an aquifer in East River, Colorado, USA - PLM4_65_b1 redo | ecosystem: Environmental > Terrestrial > Soil > Riparian zone | place: USA: East... | reverse complement strand
TTCGGTTTGCAAGTGCAGTTGCCAGGTTGATGTCAGCTCCCATATCCTGATCGTCGGAGGCGCGTGCAATGCGAATGGCAATATCCCTCAGTTCAGTAGCCCATGTTTCAAGGTTTTGTATACAGATTTCCACGTGTTCGGCATGCGTGCGGATAAAACTTGTCGATCCTGTCGCCGCGGCCGAGTAACTTGCATGATGGATCATGCCATCAAGATAGCCCGCCTGAGTTCCATTAATGAGGAGACCATAGCGATCCCCGGGATCATTGAGGGTGCCATTGCCATCCCAGTCGAAATAGAGCTTTGGATCTTCCTTGCCAACGATCAGATTCGCAATCGCCTCTGCATTAGCCCTCATGCTCACTTTGTCACCCGCGGTATAAGCCTGGGCCATGGCACTTGTAGTTTGATTGATGAGGGTAATGTTGTTCATCAATCCCACAGTCACCGCGATTTGATTCGGCGTCTCCTCTGTTCCAGCCATGAGATGCCGAATGTGTCCAAGAGATCCGAGTGGCACTGCGGAGGAATAAGCCACATTTCTCGATGAATTGGGGCTATCGTCCGGGTTGGGTTCGAGGGTGATCTCCATACGATTGAATTCGCCCATCAGATTCTGATTTTGTGGGTCGACAAATGCCAGGGTGAATTGACCGGTGTCGTTCGATTTAAGGACGCCAAGGCTTCGGCTTGCTTCATGATCATCGTCAATGAGCCAGGCTTCGTATTGCAAATTCTCCGGTGGCAGATCGAGGCTGGCTGTGATCGTCACCTGGTCCATCAGACCGGCGCCATTCTGAAAGCGTAAAACACCCACAGGCTCGTTGCCTGTGACAGGAACAGGCAGGATTTGTTCATCCGTGGGATGAACCATTTCTGTCGGAAGCACCACCCCTGTGGGATTTGCCTGTGCGCTTTTTAAACGAGGAAGTATGGATGCCGCGGAAATGCCTGCTGCTCCCAGGGCGAAGACTGAGACGCAGGCGCAAGCCACGATCGCTGCTCCGATCCAGATCGGGTTTCTGGTTGATTTTTGCGTAATGGAAACAGTATTGGAAACAGTGGCAGGTCTTGATGTCCGGATCTGAGGCGTATGAACGACCTCTGATTCTGCGTGCATGCCGATCGCATCGTGGAAATCCTCAGCCAGATCGCGGGCATTCTGATACCGGTCATCTTGATTCTTTGCCAGTGCTTTCGTAATAATTGATTGTATTTGTGCCGGTATATTTTCAATTGGAGGTGGCGACTCATTGATATGCTTGTAGATCACTGCCATCGTGCTGTCGCCCTCGAATGGGACACGACCTGCAAGCAATTCATAGAGCACGACTCCGAGCGAATAAATATCTGTTCGATGGTCCACATTCGATCCCTGTGCCTGTTCAGGGGACATGTAGGCAGGGGTTCCACTCACCAGGCCGGTTGCTGTTTTTATGGTTGAGTGTGCAATGCGTACCAGACCAAAGTCTGTGATGATCGGTTCTATGCTTTTGGTGAGTGGACGGTCAATGGAGAAATCGCCACTTTTACTGTGCAGTAAAATATTTGCCGGCTTGATATCGCGATGGATCACCCCCTGTGTATGGGCGTAATCAAGACCAGATGATAAGGAACCGAGAAGTCGTCCAATTTTCACGAATGGAAGGATTGAATTTTTCTCGTGTAAATTGCGAAGATAAGCGGAAAGGGAGGCGCCTTTCAGATATTCCATCACAATGTAAGGATGGCCTTCATATGCGTCAAAGTCATAGATCTGTACGATGTTTGGATGGCGTAACGCCGCAACTACTCTTGCTTCACGTTGAAAGCGTGTTTGCAGTTCAGGTGATTCTTCTATAAAACTATGCATCACTTTGACTGCAACCGGTCGGTCGAGCGTAAGATGCGTGGCTAGATAAACCTCCGCCATCCCCCCTCTTGCGAGGTATTTTTCAATTCGGACCTTGCCGATGGTCTTGCCAATCCATTCAGGCATTCGCAGATTATACAACCAATTTGGAGAGTTATAATCCAGTTTAATTGCAATTTTCTAGCAGAAAAGAGAGCTTGAATATGAAAACAATCGTTATTATCTCAGCCATTGCTGAGTGGGAGGGTGTCAAGCTATTATTCCCAGAAGCAAAAATACGGCATTTTCCGTTTGGCGAGTGCTTTGATGAAAACGTCGGCGACTGGCATATCACCTTTTTTCATTGTGGATGGGGCAAGATCGCCTCTGCAGGTGCGATCCAATATTTGATCGACCATCATTCACCCGACCTGATTGTCAATTTGGGGACGTGCGGAGGATTTGATGGAGTCGTCAAACAGGGAGATGTGATTCTGGTGGATAAGACTTTTGTTTATGATATCGTGGAATTAATGGGAGATCTGGATATTAAATCCTACTACGCCTCCTCCCTGGACCTGGGCTGGCTCGCTGGACCCGGGCCTCATCCCACCCGACGCGGGATGCTCGCCTCCGCCGATAGTGACCTGCCGCCCGAGAAGATCCCGTTCCTCAAATCGAACGGCGCTCTCGCCGCGGATTGGGAATCCGCGGCATTCGCATGGGTGGCAAAAAAGAATAACGCGCGCCTGTTGATCCTGCGTGCGGTAAGTGACATGGTCAGCGAACAGGGCGGGGAGGCATACGATAATATTGAAATTTTCAACGAACGTGCAAAAGGAATTATGAAGATGTTGATCGAGCAACTGCCAGATTGGCTGAACGCTGTCCGGCTATAGAAGTATTTCCAGCGCGATATCATCCTCGTAGTCGCCGTACTTAGGGATTTCGTAAAATCCAAGCCGCTTATAAAAATCGAGCGCGGGTTTTTGGTAAACAGGATCCGTCGCCAGGCGCACACGTTGATAACCTTTGTCTCTCGCGATGGATAATAGTTCCTGTGTCATTCGATAACCCAAACCTCTTCCTCGATATTCTTTCAGGAACCACAGGCGTTTGAGTTCGCAGATTTCATTATCTATTCTCCGGATTGCCCCTGTGCCGATGATCTGATCATGATTGACCATTACCAGAAAAGTTCCCTTGTTTTCAAAATAAGCTTTCTGGATGTCCTCCATATCTTCCAATACACCTTTTGAGTCGTAAAAGGCAATGGATTCCTCCAATGAACGTGTGTCATTGTAAACTTCATGGGCGATGAGATAGATCAATCGCCTGGCGGTTGGGACTTCGTGTGGTTGGATGTGGCGAATTTTAAGCATGTAATAATTTTACCCTGCGGGCATTATAATCGCCCTGCCCATGAACCCTTTGACTGAAGAAGAAATCCAAATACAAAAACGTAATTTCCGGTATGTGCAGATCGATGGAGTCGGCGTAAGTATCTCGAATATTTCTGCACCTTTCCTGCCTGTATTTCTCACGCGCCTGGGTGCGACCAATTTCCAGGTGGGCTTGCTCACTTCGATGCCCGGTGTAACGGGACTTGTCCTGGCCATTGTGGTGGGGCGTTTCCTTCAAACACGTCGCAATATTGTCCCATGGTATAGCCTTTCACGTCTGCTGGTGATCTTATGCTATGCCTTGACAGGCATATTAACTTTGCTTATCTCAAAAGAATACGCAATCGTATCTACATTGGTGATTTGGGCGTTTGCTTCACTGCCCCAGACCGCGCTGGCTGTGGCCTTTTCCGTGGTGATGAACGCTGTCGCAGGTCCCGAGGGTCGTTATGCCTTGCTTAGCCGGCGCTGGGCGGTCTTTGGGCTGACCGGCGTGATCGGAACTTTTATCGTTACGCGATTGATCAATTTGCTTGATTTCCCGGTGAATTATGCGATCATGTTTCTCGTCCTGTCATTGGGTGGGTTTCTGAGTTTTTATTTTTCGAGCAAGATCCAGTTGCCAGACCAAACACCACCACCTCTTTCAGACAGCCGCTCGCCGCTTGAGGGTCTTCGGAATTATCTGTCCTTATTAAAGAAAAATCCCGCCTTTGTTTCTTTTGCATCCAAACGTTTTGTTTATTATTCGGCTCTGGTCCTGAGTTTACCGATCATGCCGTTATATCTTGTTCGCGATGTCGGCGCGACAGACAGCCAGATCGGTACGGTCAACATGACGATGACGCTTGTCATGCTTGTCGGGTACTTCCTATGGCCCTGGCTTTCCCGCAAGCGTGGAGGGCGTTCCGTTCTGCTGGCAACGACTCTGGGCATGACGTTATACCCTGCATTGAGCGCTGCTACTCCGCGCGTTGAGTTGATCATCCTATATGCCGGAATCGCTGGCCTTTTCCAGGCAGGTCTTGATCTGGTCTTCTTTGACGAATTGATGAAAACCGTCCCTGCTGAATACAGCGCGACATTTGTTTCTTTGGCGCAGTCCATGCAGTATCTATCCACGATCCTGGCCCCCTTGCTCGGGACATGGCTCGCGAATTACATCGGTCTTGGCGGCGCGTTATGGCTCAGCGCGGGGTTGCGTTTGTTGGGATTCCTGTTGTTTCTGAAAAAAGATGTCAGGTGATGGTACTTCTGTTAAGGTGATCAATGTTTCCGGGTCAAGCAGGTTATCGTAAATAACCTGTAAAAATTTCGTTTCAGGATTAGTTTTTCTGGGGTCTATTAGGTGTTTTGGTTGGCCTCTTGGTTGGGTTGGGTTTCTTGGTCGGATTGGTATTAGGTGGCGCCTGTGTTGCGGAATTATTTGGCTTTTTGGTTGCTACGACACTGGTTGGCGAAGCTGATGGGGAGGGTGTTAAGACTGTCCCTGTGACTGTTATGGTAGGTATCGTTGCAAGGTTGACAGGTAGAAGAGGCATATCTGCCATATAGTAGGCATTTTCGTAGGCGGATGAAGCCCCGCACTCATCAGGGATCAATTCGATCTTTTTGTTGTTGTCCTGGTCAATCCCATTGAGCATTTGACCCGCCAGGATTACTGACTCCTGGATCGGTTGTGTTAGATCTGTATTGGGAGCCGACGCGAGAATTGCCTCGATAAGGTCGCGCAGTTGTGGCGTCCACTGTGCTAAATTTTGGGCGCAAATCTTGACTTCTCCTCCGTGCACGATCATGTTTTGTGTTGTATCCGGAGAGATGACTGCATAATCAGCATGAGAATAGACTGCCCAAATATATCCCAGATTGTTGCCGTTGAGTATTAGACCATAGCCATCGCCTGGATCTGTGATTTGACCATCTCCATTCCAATCCTTATGGCTTTGGCTGTTACGCCCGACCAGAATATTCATAATGGATTCGGCGTTCCGGAGCGTACTGGCTCTGTCCCCTTTTTGATATGCGCTTTGCATTTCCGATGCGATCTGATAAATTAATTCGCTGTCTGTGAACAAACCCTGGATCAAAGCGGTTCCATTTGGCGTCCCGGGAAAGGAAACAAGCAGGTGACGGACGTGTTCCAATCCACCCGCCGGCAAAGTAAAGGAAAATGCGACTTGACCTGACGTGGCGGGATCCAGATCCGGGATGGGTTCAATGGTGATCTCAACCTGGTCGTAAAGTGCCAACAGATTGATTCCTTCGCTATTTTCAACAGTTAAAGATCCCTTTCCGTTTTCATCCAGTGAAAGGATGCCGAGACTAAGGCGTTCTTCTCCATTCATCAGCCAGACTTCATATTGACAGCCCTCGGGTGGTGCAGGCATCGCCAGGGCGGTCATGATGATCTTGTCAAGGATGGCCGAGCCGTCTTGAAAACGAAGAATACCAGTTGGCCCGAGTGAAAAGGAGGATGGGTTATTGGTTGTATTAGTTGAAGTAGGTTGAGTTGGAAGATCGTTTTGTGATGTCAAACCCGGTATGAATATTCCTCTCAGCAAAAAGAATGCGCCGACGAATACTACCGTGACTCCAGAAAGGAATGCCGGCATCCACTTCTTTTGAAATTTGGTGCGGTAGCCGACTTTCCGTGCAGGGGGAAGCACGATGCTGGGCTGTACATTCATCAGGGTATCAGAATCGGTTTTTAGATCCATTACCGCGTTGAACGCTTCAGCGAGATCGTTCGGTGTTTGGTACCGTTCGTCAGGCTTTTTTGCCAGGGCAATATTAAGAACATTTTGTATATGGATGGACAGGCCGGGGATCGGCGGCGGAGGTTCGGTGACATGCTTGAGAATGATGCTCATCGTGGTGTCCCCGTCAAAGGGGAGATGCCCGGACAGAAGTTCGTACAGCACGACACCGAGCGAATAAATATCTGTTCGTTCATCGGCTGGTTCCCCGCGGGCCTGTTCAGGGCTCATATACGCGGGAGTCCCTGCGATCTGTCCCGTTGTCGTTTGGCGACTCGAATTTAGAAAGCGGACCAGGCCAAAGTCAGTAAGAATCGGTTCGAAATCCATGGGAAGCGGCTTGCCGGGCACCACTTTGCTTGATCGTGATGTGAGAAGGATGTTGCCAGGCTTCACATCCCGGTGGATCACTCCGCTTTCATGTGCATATTGGAGCGCGCTAGCCAATCGGGTCAATAACCGGCTGATGATCGGAAGTTCAAGCTGGCCATTACTTTTCTGCAGAGCATGTAAATATCTCGACAGCGATGGACCGGGGATATATTCCATCACCAGGTACGGACGACTATCGATTGCGTCGAAATCGAACACCTGGACGATGTTCGGGTGGCGCAGCTTGCCGACCACACGCGCCTCGCGCTGGAACCGTTTCAAAAGATCCGGGTCGTCTTCGTATTGGGTGCGGAGTATTTTGACCGCTACTTCGCGTTGCAAGGAGACATGCTCGCCCAGATAGACCTCAGCAATGCCCCCGCGGGCAAGCAAGGAATCTATACGGACCTTACCAAGCATCTTGCTGATCCATTCACTCATATCTTAAATTATACTCAATCGGTCAGTTAATGCGAGAGGGCAATAATACTGGTATGGAACAATAACGATTGTGCCTCATCCCGCTGAGGGTTAGGTGGATTATATTTTAGTTTATCAGATACCAAATCAGGATACTCATCAGTTTCTCATTTCAAAATTGTTAGTATTTACCACTTATGAGACTTATGAAATTGATAAAATCCCCCAAAAAAGTCCGGATATATCTCTTATTCCCGGAACAGACCTGGCTTGGATGTTCACCAGGCCATACCCCATCATTTTCAAATGATTCCGGGCTGCCCCCCTGGTTGAAGAGAACAAATTTCTTCCAGGCCACCTACAGAGTGCCGCATAATTTGCTTAACTTCATATTTGAATTTCAACATGCAATCCGTTTGAAAAGTTTACTTATCAACGAGACGAGCGGTAACCTGCAATCGGTTTCTTCGCGAACAGATAAGCCCTTTGCGTGGCGACCTCCACTTCGGGGTTCGGCTCACGGACTAGTGTTTCCTCCAGCTCGAACCCCGCTTCTTTGAGCCAATCCTCTATTTCTCCTGGCAGATAAAAAGCCGCATCCAGATTGACGGGTATTTCCCACCACTCATCGAGATGTTTGACCTCCTGCCCAATGTGAAATGTGATCAGTAGGAGTCCACCAGGCTTGAGCACGCGCTTCATCTCCTGCAATGCAGTGATCACATATTCACGTGGAATGTGAATGATGCAATAGAAGGCGGCAATCCCACCCCACGAATTGTCCACATCGGGCAGGTACAGCATATCCCCTTGGTGAAAATGGATTTCCGGATTCAGCCGTTGCGCCTCCGCCACCATGTTCGGTGACAGGTCAACGCCGAGGACCTTCACACCCTGACGGTGCAGATACCGCGCAATCTGACCGGGTCCACAACCCAGATCGCAGATCGGACCTAAATCTCCAACTTCGCGCGCGAGGCGATGAAGGCAATCGCGGTCGAAAGGCTTGTCATCCATTTCATCTTTGAATCTTTCTGCATATTCAGGCGCGACCGCGTCATAGCTGGTTTGGGTATCACGGATAATTTTTTTCATCTGAAACTCTTTCTTTATGTTCCAAATTCAAAACTGCCGTATAATTTTAACGTATTCCCATTGGGGAAAACCTCATGACTACCACCGTCCGCCATAGATTCCGTCTATTTTCCTCGACAGATTTTGTGTCAGTGCAATGCATCAACCGTTCATTTCCATTTACTCACCATAAAATAACAGAAAAGGATTTATTCCATGGACTCTTACGCTCCTTATGATACCCTGCGCGCGTACAAACGGAATCACAAATTGATCCTTGATCTGACTGAAAGCTTGAGTGATGTCCAGTTGCATTGGAAGCCTGTCGGGTACAACAACTCCATCGGATTCAATCTCTGGCACATTGCGCGCTGGTCAGATAACCTGATCGCCGAAATTCTTAAGGAATTCCCCGAGCTTTGCATTGACCTTGGCGATGTACGGGAAATATGGGAGCAGGATGCCCTGGGTGAAAAATGGGGACTTCCTCCTGTGTTATACCCGGGCGGGACTGGACTCAGCGATGAGGCTGCGGATAGCCTGGTCTTTCCCTCCAAAGAAGAGATGCTGACATACCTGCGAAAAACATTCACGCGGACTGAGGAATTCATCGAGAAATTCGACGCGCGCTACCCGACCTCTGAGCGCATTGCTGATGAGGAACTTCATAAGAAGCTATCGGATATTCGCTGGAATTTGTATTATTACCTGATGCACCATTGCCGCCATCTTGGGATGATGGAAGCCCTCAAAGGTTTGCTGACCGGCAGAGGCTCCGCGGCGGCATGACGCAGTTGTACACGAGTCGTCCCCAAAGGGGATGCTATGCGTCGCACCAGACGGTTGGATTTGTCCGTTTAACGGGTAAAATCGATGGGTATGCCTAATCTCATTTAGGTAGGTGCGACGCACTTTCATGTCAGGTGGACTCTCATGGCTCGAAGAAAAATCCCATTCCTCCCCAACAATTATTATCATGTCTATAATCGCGGCGCAAACAAAGCGGACATTTTCCTTAATGACAAGGATTATGTGTTTTTATTGAAACAGGTGAAAGACCATCTCAAAGAATTCGACATTACGGTGATTGTCTATTGCCTGATGTCAAATCATTATCATTTCATCTTGCGTCAAAATGGGGAAGCGAAAATCAATGACTTTATGCAGGCGGTTTTCTTTAATTATTCGTTGTCTTTCAACACGATCCACAAACGTTCCGGGACATTATTCGAAGGCCCGTTTCAGGCAATCCTGGTGGACAAGAACGAGTATTTGCTTCATCTCTGCCGATACATTCACCGAAATCCGCTTGAGGCTGGGATGGTAGTCAAGCCGGAGCAATGGCATTATTCAAATTATGCTGAATTCATTGGCAAACGAAACGGGACATTGGTTGACCACGAGTTTGTCAAAATGAACTTTGGCACACCCGGAGCCTACGAAGATTTTGTGATGAATACTGTGCCGCCCGAAAAGACACAGAAGGAATTACGGCATTATCTGTTTTGGGATTGAACGGGGCGTGGGGAGAGAGCGAGTGCGTCGCACCTTACCCGTAGACAAAACCCGTTAAATGGATAGAATCACATCGAGGGATGAATCCCATTTAGAAAGGTGCGACGCACCCTCATGTCTAACCGCAAACTCCGCGTCTTTCTCTGCCACACTTCGCAGGACAAACCCATCGTGCGCGAGCTATACCCGCGACTCCTCTCCAAAAGCTGGATCGACCCCTGGCTGAATGCCGAAAAAATCCTCCCGAGTCAGGATTGTCGTATAATTGTTGTGAGGTGTTCCATGATTACTGTAAATGTTTCTCTCGATAATGAAACTGCCAAAATTTACCAACAAGCATCATCGGCAGAAAAAAAGAAAATGCAAGTACTTCTGAGTCTATGGCTACGTGAGTTTGAAAAGCCATCTATCACCCTCGATCAATTGATGGACGACATCAGCCGCAAAGCCCAGGAGCGCGGACTTACCCCTGAGATTCTGGAGTCAATTCTAAATGGCTGATCGGGGGAAACGATTTGTATTTGACACGAATGTGATCGTAAGCGCGCTGCTGGCAAAGAAGTCGGTGGCGCGTGATTCTTTAGACAAAGCGCGTGGATCTGGTGAAATTCTATTATCCATTGATGTGATCGAAGAATTGTACGATGTGCTTAACCGCTCAGCATTCGACCATTACATTGACGAAGAAGATCGTATTCGATTCCTGAATCTATTGGTCAAAGAATCGACTTTGGTGGATATTACCGAGAAGATCAATGAGTGTCGCGACCCAAAAGATGATAAGGTTCTCGAACTTGCTGTCAACGGCAAAGCAGACTTTATCATCAGCGGCGATGGGGATTTACAAATACTCAACCCCTTCCGAAAAATTCCCATTCTCTCTCCAAGAGAATTTCTCGAAGCTGATTTATAATTTCGCCAGCAATTCATCCTTCATCCTTATGGAAAAAAAACTCCGCGTGTTCCTCTGCCACGCCTCGCAAGATAAGCCGATTGTCCGCGAGCTATACCAGCGACTCCTCGCCGAAGGCTGGATTGACCCCGCGAACCGCCAAATTCCGTTTCGGTCCGTGCATCTGCTATGAATCCGGTGAGAAAACTCCGCGTCTTTCTCTGCCATGCCTCGCAGGATAAACCTGTTGTCCGCGAGCTATACCAGCGACTTCTGGCCGAAGGTTGGATTGATCCCTGGCTGGACGAAGCGAAACTCCCCTACTAATCAGAAAGTAAAAGTTATGCCTCACGTTAAGAAGGATAGACCATTAGCAACTAATGTGATTGATGAAGCCAAAGCAATCGCTGCTATAGATATTCAGTTAAGTGCAACTCAAATCAAAAGTGATTATTTCTCTGGCACTCCTATGATTACATATTACTATGATAAGCGAACAGAAAAATTACGTAATCAGTTCGACGAAACATACAAAGATTACTTTTTAGGCGAAAGAAGAAAAAACGCTTTTTTAGGAGTTATTATAGAAATTTGGAAATGGTATTTGCATATATTTACTGATGAGAGGGAATATTCTGCAAAAGAAATATATCGTAAATATGTCGAGAGTATTTCGTTTTCAAATTTACAGCCCATGAAGATTCTAAGTTTTACAGATATGTACGACAATTTACTGGCAAATCCGCGTCTCACTAAAGGTGCTATCATATTATCATCTTCAACATGGGCATTTAAAGGATTTGTTTATGAGGTAAATCACTTTTTTCCCGACGATGAAGCGAGTCTTCTCATTCTTGATGATTTTGATAAAGAGCGAAGGAAATTTGAAAGATTAAAAGCAAAATTCGATGAATCATCTTCTGGCCAGACTATGTATGAACGTCCAAGAATACCTGAAAAAGTCCGGATAGAAGTTTGGCGTCGTGATGGAGGGAAATGTGCAAGGTGTGGGAGTCGAGAAAAATTAGAATATGATCACATAATTCCCATTTCTAAAGGTGGAAGCAACACTGTGAGAAATATAGAATTGCTTTGCGAGAAACACAATAGAAGCAAGAGTAATAATATTGAATAATTATGGAAAAACTAGTCGTAGAGGATTTACAATCTATTGTCCGGCGGGTCACCGAAACCTTTCATGGCAAGATATACGATACCCATAAACTCTATGGATTGGCTATAGCAACTTTGCGTCACTATTTAGGAGACGAGTGGGTTAATCAAAATGCTTCTGCTCTTTTTCAACAAAAAGTTGACACAGGAAATCGTAAAGGAAGAATCTTTCTAAAAACAGGAAACGTTATTGCTGAGGACTCATTTCGACATGAGTTACGCATACTTCAACTTGCTGAATCTATCTTTAATTTGCAATCGATTGATGGGATTGCCGACCGGATTTCTGTTATAAAAGTAGGCGGTCTCGAGTCAACTTATGGCGAGCTGGAATGTGCGGCCCAGATAAAGAAAGCCAATATGCAATTCCGATTTGTTACTCCATCAGGAATTAAGGGCAAGGATTATGATATTGAAATCGTGCCTGATCCAGACACTTGCTTAAACTGTGAATTGAAGGTAACTACAGAAGAAAAAGACTTACAAAAATCTACAATAGTAAATAAACTAAATGCGGCGAGAAAACAACTTCCCAGGGAGCAACCTGGAATAATATTCGTGAAAATACCAGAAAGTTGGCTTAAACAAACCAGCGCTCAACAACTTCTAAATGAAAGTATTGATCAGTTTTTTAGAAATACGAATCGAGTAGTTGCAGTAGTGTTGAGGTGGGAAGAATTGATAGTTGACTTGGGGAAGTCGAAGCCAGCAGTTCTTAAGATATTTTTTCAAATCAAGACAAATAGTGCAAGCAAATTCTTCGGTGTTGAAATTGAAAATATATTATGGCAATTAAACAACCCATTGGGGAAAGACTGGATTCGTTTTCGAGACATTATAGAGCAAACGTAAGAGTGCTTGAGATGAAAAATGGACACACTGTTGGAGCGTGTCCACTTTTGTTCATTTGCCCAACTTTGCCCGTTCTTCTTCAATCACACTCTCTTCCAACTTCTTGAACAGCGGACCTGGTTGATTCAACTTCTGTCCTGGTTTCAATTCGCTGGGTTAAAAACAAAGCCCTCCAAAGTATAAAAACTTTGGAGGGCTAAGTTATTTCCCGTATTTTGCTCGCCCCTCGCTTACCCCTCTGCCCTTTTTAGGGACAAGCGCAATGAGTGAACGCAGCACTTTGTTCACGCTCTCTGAGTCAGGGAAATAAGCGTGTACATCGGGGTCAAGCACAACGGCATTTTTTTGTAATGTATAGTTTTGTACAACAGTGGTGCCATCTTCCTTGTGGATTGTGACAGAGTATCCTTCCCGCAAGGCTTTGGCGTGTTTGCCGCGCACAACGTCCTTTCCTGTAAAGTCGTATTCGGGAAGCATATCTTCGTCGGTTGGCTCATTTGTTTTGTGTTTCATAGGCCTTTCTTTCTGTAGGCGTCGCTTTACGGCTGCTGATAATGCGAATATTGTTTCCGCGCTCTGTATATGCAACGACCAAAATACGTCCTTTGGATGAAAGTCCGATATCGATAAAGCGCTCCTCGTCTATCGAATGGGTTGTGTCTTTCCTCGTTAGTGACGACTCGTCCTGAAAAACGCTTGTTGCTTCTTCGAAGCTGACGCCGTGCTTATCGATGTTGATCTTTGCTTTCTTTTCATCCCATTCGAAATTGGACTTCATTACGGCGTTTCCTTGAAGAAATTATAGCATGAACGCTCACTTACCTAACCTCGCCCGTTCTTCCTCAACCACACTCTCTTCCAATTTTTTAAACAGCGGACCCGG
>Ga0210377_10003658_pt1 | contig 13173 bp, 12 predicted proteins | sample PLM4_65_b1redo_FD_155480 | JGI IMG/M metagenome (GOLD analysis project Ga0210377, IMG submission 155480) | Groundwater sediment microbial communities from an aquifer in East River, Colorado, USA - PLM4_65_b1 redo | ecosystem: Environmental > Terrestrial > Soil > Riparian zone | place: USA: East... | reverse complement strand
TGCGATAGATCCCGCTTTGGGCGAGGTACGCGGCATAATCGAAACCATGCGGGTTATTGAATCCTCTCGGTTCATACATCCTGCCGGAAACACGGATGATATCTCCGTATCCGATCGACGTCAAAACCTCCCGCACGCTCACCCGGATTTTTCCTGTCGCCGGAGCTCCGTCGAGGTATGAGAGCTTCACGACAAATGCCGTCCTGTCGGGGTCTCGGTCGAGCGGCGATACGATTTTTCCTGTTATCTCATGAACTGAGTTATCATCCTGAATTATCCGTGTGTAATGGTCTGTCGGCAGCCAGGCAGCCGAGTACAGGTACGCGGCCATGCCGATGATCCCGGGGATGATAATAAGAAGAGAACGGCTGAGAGGAACCCTCTCTTGCCATGTCATGACAGCCAGGATGAGGACAACGAGTGCGGCGAGAATACTTATGGAATACGGGAAGTAGAGAAATCCATTCGCGAAAAGAAGCCCGGCCAGGTATGCGAGCGTGATGGAGATGATGGGTTTGTGCATATGAAGGGGAAATTTCTGATCGGCATTAGTATATGTGAATCATGTTCTGTTCAGGCACGAAGATGAGAACGGGGTCGACAATACCTTTTTCTTTGGCTTCGTTGAGGACCTCTACCGGTTGAGACCCGTGGCTTACCACGGTACTGTCGGCGAAAGACTTCACCGCGACATACTGTCCGCTATATTGATCGCCATTATTCACCAGCGCATACTGTTCCATAACGCCTCCATTACCGAGGAGCTTCAACTGAAGTAAATATACAGTCATTCAGTCCCAAATGTCAAGCTTCCTGGAATTCTATAGGCGCTAGCTGACGAGCATGGCCAGCTTTCCGTCTCGAACTTGATTGTAGATATCGCGGGGTGGTCCGCCCCAGAACAAGGCGGATATGGTCACATTGGTGTCGAGAACGACACGTTTCAACGAAGGCCCCTCGACGCGTGGATGATCTTCTCCACATCATCGATGGTCAGGTCCTCAAACCCTTTTTCTTTGGCGAGGATCTCGGCATAGCCGTAGATGTCGGCTTCGCCCGCGGGCAGCAGGATCACCTCAAAAACGCTTCCCACTTGTTTTGCGGCGTCATCGGGAAGTGAAAGATGTCCGTCGGGAAGCACTTTGCCGATAAATCTTCTGGTTTCCGCTGTTTTCATGATAATCCCCCTCACTTCAATCAATGTCTATATCACCGGGCTCCGGCCTTCACCTTCAATGCCCAGTTAATGTCCTCTTTCGTGAACCGCTCCATCAACTGGAACCGATGGTGGCGCATGTATTCCTCCAAGGCCGCGCGGAGAAGCTCCGCCTCATCGGCGAACCATCCGCTTTTGACATACTTGCGGGCTTCCATCTCCAGCTTGACGGGAAGAGCGACTTTGATTGTTTTCATAATTTTTACCTCGGAACGTATTATTACACTTACATGATCTATCGACCTTGCTTTAAAATAATGTAGCATACTTACCCTATAGTTGCAATACCGCTGTCCGGGAAAAAAGACGTGTGATCCGAAAACGGACTGCCAACCGTATTGCATGCGTTGCTTATAGGTTCCTACCCTAGCTTCTCCCTGATGATCCCCGCAAGGCCCTCCGCCAAGGCCTTGATCTCCTTATCGTCCTCGCCCTCGAGCATGACGCGGACCTTGGGTTCCGTGCCCGAATAACGGACAAGAAGACGGCCGGTGCCATCGAGCTTTTTCTCGATCTCGGCCATCCGTTTCGCGATTTCGGGGATCGAGGCAAGGTCTCGCCGCTCTTTGACCTTCACGTTCACGAGCGTCTGGGGATAGGTCTTCATGCACGCGGCAAGCTCGGACAGGGGTTTTCCGGTCTGCTTCATGATCGCGAGGACCTGGAGCGCGGAGATGAGCCCGTCGCCGGTCGTGTTGTTGTCGAGGAAGATGATGTGCCCCGACTGCTCTCCGCCGAGGTTGTATCCGCCCTCGATCATTTTCTCCATCACGGAGCGGTCGCCCACGGCGGCGCGCACCAGCTTGCCGCCCGCTTTTTGCATAGCCAGCTCCAGGCCGAGGTTGCTCATGACCGTGGCGACAAGGGTGTTCTGTTTGAGCCTGCCTTCTTTCATCATCTGGAGCGCGCAGACGGCCATGACCGCATCGCCGTCCGCCGTAACGCCTTTTTCGTCGCAGAGGATCACCCGGTCCGCGTCGCCGTCAAAGGCGATGCCGATCCGGGCGGTGTTCGCAACCACGGCGCGGGAAATAACTTCGGGGTGGAGCGAGCCGCAGCCCTGGTTTATGTTCATGCCGTTCGGCTGGTCATAGAGCGAGATGACGTCCGCCCCGAGCTCGGTAAGGATGCGCGGCCCGATCTTGTACGCCGCGCCGTTTGCGGAATCCACGACCACGCGCAGGCCGGCCAGGTCCATGCCGCGCGGGACCGAGGATTTCACGAACTCGTTGTATCTGCCGATCGCATCGTCGATCCTGAAGGCCTTGCCGATCTCGGACGCCGTCGGACGGACCGAATCGACTGCCCCTGAAAAGATCAGTTCCTCCATCTTCTGTTCCGTCTCGTCGGGCAGCTTGAACCCGTCGCGGCCGAAGAACTTGATGCCGTTGTCCTCATAGGGGTTGTGCGAGGCCGATATGACCACGCCCGCGTCTGCCCTGAGGCTCCGGGTGAGGAAAGCGATCCCCGGCGTCGGCACCGGGCCCACGAGCAGCACGTCGACGCCCATGGAGCAGAGCCCCGAGGTGAGCGCGCTCTCGATCATGTAGCCCGAAAGCCGCGTGTCCTTGCCGATCACGATCCGGTGGCGGCGGGAGGAATCACGGAATACGTGCGCCGCGGCCCTTCCGATACGCAGGGCCATTTCCGAGGTCATGGGTTCCTGGTTTGCGACGCCTCTCACGCCGTCGGTCCCGAAAAGCTTCCTCATTTTCTCGTCCTTTCGATGGCAACCCGCACGATGATGCTCTTTTCCAGAAGTTTTACCGGCTGTCCCTGATAATCTATCTTCGGCTCGACGGTCAGGCCCTCCCTGGCCCCCTGGATGTCGATCGGCATGGTCTCCAGTTTCTCCAGCGTTCTCATCACGCTGGCCGGGCCCTCGACAATGATCTTCGCCGGCGCGACCGCGACGCCTGCCAGATGATAGCCCGCGGCGGGAGCGCCGTGCAGCACCGGCCTGAGCCGGAACGTCCTCCGGATGAGCGGCTCCAGTTTCACTCTGACCTCGGACAGCGACATATGCGTCACCATGACCCCGTCCGGGCGCTTGATATCGTCGGGGGAGATCCGCACGAGGTTCTCCCCTTCCCTGGTCATGGAAAGGTCAAGCATGCCCGCCACCTTTTTCCCGAACGCGCTGTCGCCAAGCACGCGTTCCTGTCCCTGGACACGGATCTCGACAGCGCTCGTCACGTCGCCCACGACCGTCATGCCCTGGGGGATGTTCCGGAGCTCGAGGGGGACCGTGAGCGTCATCTCCGTCTTGCCCGTCGACGTCACGTAGAACCACAGGGCGATCGAGCACACGAGCGAGATGAGCTTGATGGACCAATTGTCGGCAAGTATCCTGCGAACGTCCATGTTACGGTTTCCTGTTCTTTTTTCTGACAAAAATGTCGGACAGCGCCTTCCTGAGCGCTGGTGTTTCGATCATGTGTTCGATCGAGCCGTTCGATACCACTGATATCTCTCCTGTCTCCTCCGATACCACGACCACGACGGCGTCGGACTCCTCGGTCAGGCCGACGGCGGCGCGGTGGCGCGTGCCGAGGGACTTGGAAAGGTTCGACGACAACGTGAGCGGCAGAAAGCACCCGGCCGCGATGATCCTTCCGCCCCTGATGATCGCGGCGCCGTCATGGATCGGCGAATACGGGAGGAAGATGCTGACGAGGATCTCCTTGGTGACCTTGGCATCGAGCTCGGTGCCCATCTCCACGATGGTCGTCAGATCCGTGTCCCGCTCGAGCACGATCAGCGCGCCGATGCGCTTGTTCGCCATGGAGACCGCGGCCTTGACGGTCTCCTCGACGTATTTGGACCCTTCGACGGGCGACATGGACCTGAAGAGGCGGCGCTCGCCGACCTGCGCCAGCGCGCGCCTGATCTCCGGCTGGAACAGGATAACGCCCGCCAGCACGATCTGGGACCAGAAACTGTGGAGAAGCCAGTCAAGGGTGTAGAATTCGAGCGCCCGCGAGGCAATCAGGGCCAGCACGATCAGCCCGATGCCGATGAGCATCTGGAAAGCTCGTGTGCCCTTGATGATGAGGAGCAGCCGGTAGAAGATGTAGTAAACGAGGGCGATGTCTACGGTGTCGTTGAACCACCGGTAGTGCGCAAGGGCCTCGCGTATGTCGGTAACGTTGTTCATATGTTTACGTCAAATTCCAAATTTCGATATCCAAATCCCAAATAAATTCCAAACTGTTTGATTTTTGATGCTTGATGCTTATTTGTGATTTGGTGCTTGTTGTTTGGTGCTTGCCCTTACGATCGCGTCCGTCATGCGCGCGACCTGGGCCATGCGCTTCACGTCATGGACCCGGACCACGCTGGCCCCTCGCTCGATCCCGAGCGCCACCGTGGCCGCGGTGCCGTCGACGCGCTGCTCAGGCACGGAAATGTCGAGGACCGCACCGATGAACTTTTTTCGCGACGTGCCGAGCACAATCGGCCTGCCGAGGCCTCGAAATTCGTCGAGCCGTCCCAGGATCGCGAGGTTATGTTCGAGCGTCTTTCCGAACCCGATGCCCGGATCGATGAGGACCTTTTCCCGGTCGACGCCCGCCTTAACAGCGATGTCTATCCCCTCGTCAAGATAGGACATGATTTCGCCCACCACGTCCGAATAGACCGGGTGCTCCTGCATATCGCGCGGCGTGCCTTTGATGTGCATGATGACCACGGCCGCGCCGTAATCAGCGGCCACTCGCGCCATGTCCGGAGAAAACCGGAGGCCGCTGATGTCGTTCACGATCGAGGCCCCCGCTTCGAACGCCTTTTTCGCCACTTTCGCCTTGTACGTGTCGACGGAGATCGGGAGCGTAAGTTCGGCGGAAAGACGTTCAATGACCGGGATGATCCTGTGCAGCTCTTCCTCTTCGGGCAGCGGCCGCGCTCCGGGCCTGGTGGACTCCCCGCCGATATCGAGGATATCGGCGCCCGCCGCGGCCATCTCATGGGCGTGCGCGAGGGCCTTGTCCATGTGTGCATACAGGCCGCCGTCGGAAAAGGAATCGGGCGTCACGTTGAGGATGCCCATGACGTGTGTGCGGCCCGCGAGGTCGAGGATTTTTCCCCTGCAGTCAATTTTATAATCCGAGCGCAGGCAGTTGTCAAGCAAAGAGTCTATTTTTTTTGAAAGGTTTGCCGGAAGGCCGTCATGCTTCATAACGGAGGAAACGGTGCGTTTCAACTGAACGAACGTGCCGGTCAGAACAACATCGAACGGGGAGCTGCTGGCGGGGTGTTCAAAAAACGACGAGTGAGCGGGACTGAAGCCGGCCCCGCTGCCCGATGATCGAACGAGCTCTCGAAGGGCGTCAGCCTGCCCGGAGGTCAGGCCGCTCAGGGTCACTCTTATTGCCCCGCGGCCGCTGATCCGGAGGACAGGCCCCATGCCGCCCTCCTACGCCGCTGCGGGCTGGCCGTTTTTGACGATGGCGTCGATATCGGCAGCGTCGAGGGTCTCTTTTTCAAGCAGGGCCTTTGCAAGGCCGTGGAGCGCGTCCGCCCGGTCCTGGATCAGGGTCCTGGCCCGGTGGTAGTTGTCCATGATGATGCGTTTGACCTCGTTGTCGATCTCGACGGCCGTGTGCTCGCTGTAGTCGCGGTGCTGAGCGATCTCGCGGCCGAGGAATATCGCCTCTTCCTTCTTGCCGTAGGAAAGCGGCCCCATGGCGTCGCTCATGCCCCATTCGCAGACCATTTTGCGGGCAAGAGCCGTGGCGCGCTCGAGATCGTTGCCCGCGCCGGTCGTCATGTGCTGGAGCGCGATCTCCTCCGCGGCCCTGCCGCCGAGCAGGATAGCGATGTTGTTCAGCAAATGTTCGCGGTCGTAGGAGTACCGGTCGGCCGTGGGGAGTTGGAGCGTGATGCCCAGGGCCATGCCGCGCGGAATGATCGATACCTTGTGCACCGGGTCCGTCCCCGGAATAAGCCTCGCGACCAGGGTGTGCCCGGCCTCATGATAGGCCGTGTTTTTCTTTTCATCGTCACTGATGAGCATGCTCTTGCGTTCAAGGCCCATGAGGATCTTGTCCTTGGCGCGCTCGAAATCATCGTTCTCCACCTGTGTCTTGCCTATCCTGGCGGCGAGGATTGCCGCCTCGTTCACGAGGTTCGCCAGTTCCGCTCCGGACAGACCCGGGGTGCCGCGCGCGATGGATTCGATGTCCACGTGCGGCGCGAGCTTGATCTTCTGCGTATGCACCTTGAGAACGCCGACCCTGCCGTTCAAGTCGGGCCGCGGGATCACCACCATGCGGTCGAACCTGCCGGGCCGTAACAGGGCAGGGTCGAGCACGTCAGGCCGGTTCGTGGCTGCCACGAGGATCACGCCCTCGTTGCTTTCGAACCCGTCCATCTCCACGAGGAGCTGGTTCAGGGTCTGCTCGCGCTCGTCATGGCCGCCGCCGAGGCCCGCGCCGCGGTGCCGGCCGACGGCGTCGATCTCGTCGATAAAGATGATGCAGGGCGCGTTCTTTTTGCCCTGCTCGAAGAGGTCGCGTACGCGCGACGCGCCCACGCCCACGAACATTTCGACAAAATCCGATCCGCTGATCGACAGGAAGGGGACGCCTGCCTCGCCCGCGATGGCGCGCGCCAAAAGCGTCTTGCCCGTGCCGGGAGGGCCCACGAGCAGCACGCCCTTGGGGATCTTGCCGCCGAGCTTCTGGAACTTCTGGGGGTCCTTCAGGATCTCGATGATCTCCTGGACCTCCACCTTGGCCTCGTCCATGCCGGCCACTTCATTGAACGTCACCTTCTTCGCGTTCTCGTTCAGGAGCTTGGCCTTGCTCTTGCCGAAGGACATTGCCTTGTTCCCGCCCATCTGCATGTTGCGCATCATGAACAGGATCCAGAAACCGATGAGAATCATCGGGGCCCACACCACGAGGAAGTTGTACCACGCGGACTCCTTGATCGGCTCCGCGTTGATCTTCACGCCCTTGGCCCGAAGGTCCTTGACGAGGTCGGGATAGTCCGGCAGATCAGTCTTAAAGGACTTTCCGGTCTTGAAATTCCCGGACATCTCCTTGCCTTTGATCGTGACGTCGTTCACTTCATTGTTCGTGATCTTGTCCATAACGTCGCTGAAGGGAATCTGCACCGCTGCCGGGTTGACGGGGTTGAAGAGATTGAAAATGAGCACCGAGACCACGACGAACAACAGGATCAGCGCCAGATTTTTATAGAATGCACTCACGTGATTGAATCCTCCTGAGATACCGCAAGGCCTTTAAGGCCTTTGCTTGCCGCTAAAGCCTTTGCCTGCCGCATATTAAATAATGATAACATATTACCGGCAGTGTGACAACAGATTTATCCGCCTGCGGAGGCCCTGCTACCATGCCCAGAAGCCTGCGAGATATGCCTGTCGCTGTTACGGGGCCTGACGCTCTTCCAGGGGGAGCACGGCGATATAGGGGAGATTACGGTAGCGGTCCTTGTAATCCAGTCCGTAGCCGACGACATACTTGTTCGGTATGCGAAACCCCGCATAGTCCGCCTCGATCTGCACCTGGCGGCGGTCGGGTTTGTCCAAAAGCACACAGACTTTGAGTGAGGCCGGCCCCCGGTCCAAGAGCATGCGCTTGAGGTAGTCAACCGTCAGACCGGAATCGATAATGTCCTCGACAAGGAGCACGTGTTTGCCCTGAATGTCTTCCTTCATGTCGGCAATGATGTGGACGGGGTGCTCCCGGTCCTGGGAGGCCGAACTCGTGCTGTGAATGAAGTCCATGCGCACGGATATCCTGAGAGAGCGCAAAAGATCGGACATGAAAAAAAGCGCGCCCTTGAGCACGCCGACTACCAACAGGTCCTTGTCGGCGTAATCTGTCGATATCCTCGCGCCAAGTTCATGGATCTTCCGCTGGATCTCCTCGCTGGTAAAGAGTGGTTTGCCGAAATCAATGCCGACCATTGTGTCCTCCAAAAATTTATTTTGCCGCGAATTCACACGGATGGATTTGCGGCCGCCCGAATAAGGGCAACCACGCAGGGTTGCCCCTACGATCATTCCGCATTCCGAACTCGTATGACCAGCACCCTTTTCGTATTCGCTTGCGGAAGGAACCGCACATCCGTCCTGAATCCCACGACCCAGAGAATGTCATCTCCCGAGCAGAGCAGGGGAACAGCGTCGCGTTTGCGGCGCGGGACCTTCTCGTCCACCAGGTAGTCTTGAAGCTTCTTGCTCCGGCCGCCCATACCTGCGGGGCAGAAGCGGTCGCCGGGCCGCCGATCCCGCAGCGTTAGCGTTAAAAGCGGTTTTATCTTATCATAATCGAACAGGGCCTGCCAGCGATAATTTCTGTCTTCCGGCTCCCGGGCCGAACCGCCGTCAGACAGGATCACCTCAATATGCAGCCCGAGCTCGGGGACCGAGGTCGTACCCGGTACTTCGAGAGCATGGGAAAAATGCTCCGCTTCCAGCGCCTTGCTCAGGTTGAACCGCTCATATTCGCGCTCTACCCTGAGTCCCTGCGGCAAACGCATGGCCCTGCCGGTCTGGGACCCGGCAATAAAACCGAGGGCCTCGTCGACCTGTACCCTGGACAATACCGGCGAATCCGCGCCGATCAGGCCGGCGGCCAGCCTGAACATCCGTCTCCGGAAGGCAGGGGGGAGGGCGTTGAACTCGGCCCGCTTTATCGCGATGAGGCCCTCCTCCTGGTCGAACATGCCTTTCATCATTTGAGCCAGGTACGCCTCGATCGCCTCGTCCTCATCCCTGAGCAGGGACGCCTCGGCGGCGAGCGTCTCGACTATGCGGGGATTGAACTCCCTGAGAACAGGCAGGACATCCGACCTGATCCGGTTCCGCGTGTACACGGGCTTGGCATTCGACGGGTCCGTCGCGAATTCCAACCCGGCAGACCGCAGGTAGCCGAGCACGTCTTCCCTTGTGGCCTCAATGAGCGGCCTGATGATGTTTCCCCGCTTCGGAGGGATTGCGGAGAGCCCTGAAACCCCGGCGCCGCGCACAAGACGCATGAGAAACGTCTCAGCCTGGTCCGAGGCCGTATGTCCCGTGGCAATACGGGCGGCCCCGACCGTTTCCGCGACGCTGGCAAAAAACCCGTAGCGTACCTCGCGCGCGCCGGCCTGGGCGAACAGGCCGCGTTCGCGGCAGAAGGCCGGTACGTCGATCTTCTCGATCGTCGCGGCGATGTTGAACTTCTTTGCAAGCCCTTCGACGAACAGCGCCTCGTCTGCGGACTCTTTTCCGCGGAACATATGGTCGAGGTGGGCCACATGAAGTGTCAGGTCGAGGTCCTTCGCCAAAGAGTGAAGAACGCTCAAGAGGCAGACCGAGTCCGGCCCTCCGGAGACAGCGATGACGACTCGGTCGCCGGGGCCCAGCATGGAGTATTTTTTTATTGTCTCTCTGATCTTTATCAGCAACATTCGAAGAAGAGGCTTGCTGCCACGGAGTTCACAGAGATAGACATTAAGGTACTTATTTGCGGTTTTACCCTCTCTGTGCTCTGTGGCTAAATGGATCTCGTCAGTTTGGGTTAAGTACTATCTTACTATTTAAGATGATAACTGAGGGAAACCGGAGAGTGGAAAAAATGGTGGCGGTGCAGGGACTCGAACCCCGGACACAGGGATTATGATTCCCCTGCTCTACCAGCTGAGCTACACCGCCCCTGAAAAATTTAGAGGCCTAAGATACTGTATTGCGCCGATTTTGTCAAGAAAAACTGACGGGTTCTCAAAAACCGTCACCCTGAGTGAAACGAAGGGTCTGGCAACTGTCGGGAAAAACGAGATTCTTCGGCTCCGCCTCAGGATGACAAACTGTGATCCGGTATTCGTGCAAAAAGTTCATTGCGCTTGTACTTGGTGCTTATTCTTTGAACCTCGTCTCTTCCTTCTGGATGCGTTCGATTTCTTCTTTTTTCATTTTGCAGGCGATGCAGTACCGCGCAAGGGGATTGACCTGCAGGCGCTTGATATCGATCTCTTCTCCGCATTCCTCGCACAGGCCGAAGGTCTTGTTCTGAAGCTTGCGGAACGCGTCGGCAATGTCCTTATATTGTTCGTACTTCATTTCCAGAAGAGAAGAGTCTATGCCCTGGTCCATGTCCTGAGAGGACATGTCCGCGCTGTCCATGGCCGAGTCTATCTTCTGCCCCGCTTCCTGTGTCAGCCTTCGGCCCATCTGGGTTTCCAGGCCCTCTACTACCTCATTCCGTTTTTTAAGCAGGATCTTTTTCAGCAGCTCGTGCCGTTTCTGGTTGGCGGCGGAGATCCGCACCGGCTTGGCTTCTGCGGCTTTTGTTACGGCTTTTTTTACGGCTTTTTTGGCGGTCTTTTTTGCGACCTTCTTGCTGGCCGTGCTGGGAGATTTCTTGACCGGCTTTTTGATGGCTCTTTTGGCCGCCTTTTTTGCCTTTGGTTTGGCCGTTGGTTTCTTTCTTACGCTCTTCTTTACAGCCATGTTTTTAAAGCCCTCCTGACCAGAGTAGGTCGTGAACTAGTCGACTTGGATACATATTATAGTTGCCTCTTCAGGCAAATTCAAGTCAATTTAACGGGCCCGTGCGAATATTTTACGGGTTCCGAAAGCCCACGGAACCGCCGGGAAGCCGGAAAAGTAGCCATGCAGGCCTTTTTCTGTTAATATTATATGTACAAATCAATCCATTGAACAAGGGAGCATATGCGTATATGTGTAAACATTCGAGCACGATAATTTTGGCCATCCTGACGGGCTTCCTGTCCTTTGCACAAGCCGGGTCTGCATCATCGGAGACCTGGCCCTCAGGCGCTCCTGAAGAGCACGGGGCGTGGTCCCGGGGACTTGCAGACTCTATGGTCAGGATATACAGGGAAGAGGAAAGCAGGCCGGGAGAGGGCTGGGCCTTGCGGAAGCAGGCTTTACTTAAGTACTGCGCCCTGGCAAATGCGAAGAACGAGCTCTCCCTGGGGGAGTTCAGGGGCGACGAAAATGCCGCGACCGTGGCCATGGAGCAAGGCAAGGCCGCGCTGATTTTCCACCAGTTAAGAAAGCTGGCGGGAGAGGAAATCTTCTCCCGCGTGGCCAAGGAGCTCATGGCCCGGGGACCATCCTACAAGGGTTCCTGGAGTGAAGTCAGGGGTCTTTTCGAGAAAGAGACCCGCACGGACCTCGGCTGGTTCTTCAAACAGTGGATCGACAGGAAGGAGCTCCCTGACCTGCGCCTGGAGAACGCGGCAACCAGGAGGAACGGCAGCAGGTTCGAGGTGAGCTTCGACCTTGTACAGAAGGGCGAAGTTTACACGCTGGAAGTACCGGTAGTCATCTCATTATCTCAAGGCGGCGTCAAAACCGATATTGTGAAAACGGACAGCGTTAAGAAACATGTCATCTTGTACGTCGACGATGAGCCGTCCATGCTCGCAGCAGACCGTGATTACGACCTTCCCCGCCGGCTTACGGAAGAAGAGAGGCCGCCCCTTCTGGCAACGCTTTTTGCGGATGAAAAACCGGTCATCGTGCTCCCGAAGACGGGGCAAGAAGCGTACGGCGCCCTTATCGATGCGCTCAAACAGCGCGGGGCCGAGGAACGTGAGGCTAAGGACCTCAAGGAGTCCGACATCAGATCTTCGTCCTTTGTCGTACTGGGAAGCGATGACCCTTTCGTCAACAGGCTCTTCGGCAAGGTGGAACCCGGAAAGGGAACGGTCAACCTCCTGGTAAAAAAGAACCCCTGGAATCCGGACAAAGTCGTGGTCATCGTTCAGGCGGAATCCGCCGGAGCTACGAGTGCCTTTACATCCGCCATCTTTCAATACGGGAGCTTCAGCTCCGTATCATTCTATAACACGGGAGCGGAACCGGCGGTAAAAACCTCAGGGTCCCGAAGGGGGATAGAGATGGAATTAAGAGAACCGACAGCGGCCATAGACCTTTCCACGCTCAAAAAGCTTCCCGACGCGATCGCAGGCGCGGAGGGCAAAAAGATCGTCTACGTGGGTGAGTACCACGATCAGTACGCCCACCACCTGGTCCAGCTGCAGGTGCTCAAAGGCCTTTATCAGAAGGGCCCGAAGATCGCCGTGGGCATGGAGATGTTCCAGCGGCCGTTCCAGAAGGTCCTCGACGATTATATCGCGGGCGCGATCGACGAGCGGGAGTTTCTGAAAAAGTCCGAATACTTCAAGCGGTGGGGATTCGACTATAACCTCTACAAGCCGATTCTCGATTTTGCGCGCGTTGAAAAGATTCCCGTAATCGCCCTGAACCAGCGGGCCGAGATCATCGACAAGGTCTCGAAGAGCGGCGTGGACTCGCTCACCGATGAGGAGAAGAAAGAGGTCCCGCAGCAGATGGATTTCTCGGACGAGGGATACCGCGACAGGCTCAAAAACATTTTCAACCGGCACAGGAACGCGGGTGAAAAAAACTTCGATTTCTTTTATCAGGCCCAGATCCTCTGGGACGAGACCATGGCGCTGTCCGTCGATGAGTTCCTGAAAAAGAACCCGGACTTTAGGATGGTGGTGTTCGCCGGCGGTGGGCACCTTGCCTATGGATCGGGCATCCCGAAGCGGGCCTTTCGAGGGAACGGATTCCCGTATTTAATAGTTTTGAACGACGGTGACGCCGACCGCGACATCGCAAACTATCTTGTCCTCCCCCAGGCGCTCGAGGGCGCTGCCGCGCCCAGGCTCATGGTGGCGCTCAAGGTCGAGAACAAGAGGGTGGCCGTCACAGACCTGCCGGAAGACAGCGTCTCGAAGGAAGCGGGTATCAAGGTCGGCGACACGATCCTGTCGCTCGACGGAACAAAAGTGGAAAGCGTGGAAGATCTCAAGCTGGAGCTCTTTTTCAAAAAGAAGGACGACACCGTGAAGGTGAAAATCCTCCGAAAACGGTTTCTCCTCGGGGACCGGGAGATGGAATTCGACGTAAAATTGTAATAACCGTCTTCGATGAATGTGATATGATTAAA
>Ga0210377_10003657_pt1 | contig 13175 bp, 10 predicted proteins | sample PLM4_65_b1redo_FD_155480 | JGI IMG/M metagenome (GOLD analysis project Ga0210377, IMG submission 155480) | Groundwater sediment microbial communities from an aquifer in East River, Colorado, USA - PLM4_65_b1 redo | ecosystem: Environmental > Terrestrial > Soil > Riparian zone | place: USA: East... | reverse complement strand
TTATCAGCGAGTCGATTCATCGGCCAGCCCCGTATACTTTTTGGACACGGGCGCGGTAGTCATCGTAGCATTCATCGAAGCGTTTTTTGCTGGCTTCGTTGCCGATGAAGTATCCGCTGGTGAGCACAATGGGCGGTTTTCCGAGCCCTGTTAGTTTTTCAGCGATGCTGCACTTTAGGGCATTGGTCACTGCCGCGGCGCCGATGGTAGAGCCGGGACCAACCGGGTCTCCGAGATTCGGGATGCGGACCAATGCGTCGCCTGCGGGGGTGCAATTGTCGATGACGATATCGGCGATATCGGTGAGTTTTTTCCCGCTGGAATGCAGGGCGACGGACGCGGTGCAATGGTCCACAGAAACGACGGCGACGACCGGCAGATTGAGGCGTTTGGCTTCAAGTGCCACGTCCACGACAACTTCGTTGATGCCGCTGTTGGAGAAGAGCAGGAAGCAATCAGGCTGATCGAAGACAAAATTGCGCAGGATAACTTGACCGAAGCCTTCGACGTGTTCGAGGAACATCGCCTGGCGTTGTCCATTCGAGCCGACGACCAAGTTGTGATAGGTGAGGGAGAGTTCGACGATAGGGTGGAAGCCGGGAAAACTGCCATGACGCGGGAACATCTCTTCGACAAAAATGCGTGAGTGTCCCGTGCCGAAGAGGTGTACGAGACCATCTCCTGCGATGGTCTGCGCGCAGAGCTCGGCGGCTTGTTCGATGGCGTTCATTTGAGTGGCTTCGATGCGGTCGAGGATAGCTTTCGACTGGGTCAAGTAATCAAGGGCGGCATTTGACATGGATTTACCTTTGAATATTGTAGGGGCACAGCGAGGCAAGCGAGAGACAAAGTCTTTGATAGTTCTGCTGTGTCCCTATCTGCATCATTCACAACAAGTTTGTGTAGTACTGTATTCGTAGCGATCGGCGCGGTAATAGCTGGCGGAGTATTCGATGATTTTCTCATCGTCGAGATAGGTAGTTGTGCCAACGAAAAGAAGCGGCGTGCCTTCGTCCACACCAAGAAGCTCGGCGCGATATTCGTCGGCGGAGATGGCGCGCACCACGTGATCAATCCGTTGAATAGCGAGGTGATAGCGAGTGATGAGAACTTCGTACAGGGATTGATTTTCAAAGTTCACTTGTTCGATGCCGGGACAGCCTTCGCTCAGGATCGTGGTGACTTGATGGCAGATGGGTTCATCGTCACCGAGACGCAGGCGTTCGAGTGCAATACAAGGCGCGCCGTTGTATTCGTGCAAGGCAGGTGTCAGATTTGTATCAACGGTCTCGCTTTGAATGTTCAGAACGCGGGAGTGCGGGACGCGTCCCATTTCACGCATTTGCTGGCTGAAACTGCGGTCGAGGAAGAATTGTGTGTGGCTGGGTTGCACACAGACAAAGGTGCCTCGTCCAGCGAACCGCTCGACCAGGTCCTCGTCCACGAGGCGGGCAATTGCTTGACGCACCGTTTGGCGTCCCACATTGTACGCCTGGCAGATCTCCATTTCAGGTGGCAGCATGCCGCCGGGTGGGATCAACCCACGCTGGATCATTTGCCGCAGGTCGAGATGGATCTGGTGGTAGAGCGGGATCGGACTGTGAGAGTCAACGGATGAATAAGGCAGTGTCATGTGTCAGGTTCCAGGTATCAAGTATCAGGAGATTTGGATGGGATATTTTCCGAATTGACGTGCGGTTTTGAAAAGAGTGACCACGTTTTCAGCAGGGACGTCGGCTTGCAAATGATTGGAGGGGGCGAGGATATATCCGCCACCGTGGGCAAGTTGGGCGATGCGAAGTTTGGTTTCAGCGATCACATCATCCTGTGTACCGGGCATGGCGTGAGAGATATCGATACCGCCGAGAAAGGTCAATTGGCTGCCGAAATTTTCCTTGATGGTGGGAATGTCCATGGCGGGAAGCGGCTCGAGCGGATGGATGACATCCACACCGATGGAGATGATATCCGGCAGCAGTGCTGCGATGGCACCGTCACTGTGAAGCATAACCTTGATGTTCGGGTTATATTCTTTGATCGTTTTGACCAGACGCGCGATGCAGGGCTTGATGAACTTGCGGAACATCACTGGGGAGATGATCAGATTGAGGTTGCCGGCGTAATCGTCTCCGGGCAGTTCGATCATATCGAAATATTTTCCGCCCGCCTGCATGGCGAGGCGAAATAATCCTTCGATGGCAGTAGTGATCTTATCGAGCAGGACATGGGCAAATTCAGGGTTGAGTGCCATGTCCACGAGGAAGGCTTCGGTGCCGCGCAGGTCACAGGCGGTTTGGAACGGTCCATGGGAAGCAACCATGCGCATCGCGACGAAGTAATCGGTTTGTTCGTGCAAGAGTTGGGCACGTTCTGCCACGCCAAGAGTCCAGCGCGGGTCGGTCAGATCTGGCCAATGCACGCGTGATTCAATATCGTCGATGCTCGTTGCATCTTTGAGTATTCCCTCACCCGTGTAGTAATACGGTAAGGCGCGTTTCCAAACTTGTCCATAAGAATCATAGAAGGTGTCAGCATCATCTCCGGGGATGATCGGGCTATTGGGTAATAGACCGGGCCAGCAGTAACGGATGTCTGTGCCAAGTTTTTCGAGCAGGCGGTCATCCATGTACGAGATACTGTGTCCTGTGCGGAATGGGGGGACGGGTTCGCCCAGGTCCAGGTGTTTCACGAGCCGCAGGTAAAGATCGTCCACGAGTCCGTAAGGACCCCCACCCAAAGCCAGGGGAACGGTATCAGGTTCCTCGTGAGAAAGAGCCGCCAGTGTCCGTTGTCGCGATGTCAAATTCATCCGTTTTATACTCCCAAATGTACGTACAATAAAACAAATTCTATCGTATTGTATGATTGTTCGCAAGAATTGACGTTTATTTCACTCGCTCGTATAATTTTCGCGCACGTACATCCATTTGTTGATGAGGAGGCGGTATGCACAAAATTGCCATGCTGGGGACTGGTTTCATTGGGCGTTTCTATACGATGAGTCTGCAAAATTTTCGGGGGAAGGATGAGATCAAGGTTGTCTGCTCGGGTAAATTGGAAAATGCGAAAAAGTTTGCGGAGGAATTTGGCATCCCGCGCTGGACAGATGACATGGCCGCTGCCATTCAGGACCCGGAAGTTGATACCGTTATCATCGGCATTCCCAACTACCTTCACAAAAAAGCCGTGCTGCTAGCCGCCGAAGCTGGTAAGTCGATTCTGTGCACCAAGCCGCTTGCCATGAGCGGATCTGAAGCACTAGAAATGTTGCAGGCTGTTGAAAAGGCAGGCGTGTTCCATGGTTATTTGGAAGACCTGGTCTACACACCGAAAACCTTGAAAGCAATGCAAGCTTCGCAAAAAGGCGCGCTGGGAAAAGTGCTTTGGGCGCGCTCGCGTGAGACACATGGCGGTCCACACAGCGACTGGTTTTGGAACAAGGAACTATCTGGCGGTGGCGCAATCGTGGATATGGGTTGTCATTGTATTGAGATCGCGCGCAACTTCATCGGCAAAGGAATCCGCCCGTTGGAAGTTACCTGTTGGGCAGATACGCAGGTGCATCCGATCGACGCGGAGGATCATGCAGTGGGGTTGGTGCGTTACGAGAATGGCGCGATTGGGCAATTCGAGGTCAGTTGGACATTCCGTGGCGGGATGGATCTGCGCGATGAGGTGGCAGGTACCGATGGAACCATCTGGTTGAACCACTGGATGAGGACAGGCTTTGAGATGTTTACCGGTGTGGGACAGGGGGGCTACGTGGCTGAGAAAGCCGAGGGCGATACGGGTTGGCTCTTTCCGGTTGGTGATGAGATCGGGTCATTGGGATATGTTGAGATGTTCATGGATATGTTCAACTCGATGGACAAGGGCAAGGCACCCATGGAAACGTTCCATGATGGCTATATTGTCAATGTGATCATCGACGCCTGCTATAAAGCTGCAGCGAGCAAGAAGTGGGAATCTATCGATGTGAAGGAATGGCGCGGTGGCGCGGTCAATGAAGAAGGGGCGGGCTTGAAGGATTACGATGCTGATCATTTCCTGATCAAGGAAGAGAAAATGCCTGAAGGCAAAGTAAAGATCATTTTGAAAGATAAAAAGACAGGGAAAATCTCGCAGATCATTCAATAAAAAGCGGAATTGCACGGAAATGAACTTCGTTCATAGTTTGAACGAAGTTCTTAGTTTAATTATGATGTTTGGCTATTGAATTTACAAAGCGGGTTCGCTATAATGAAAACTGTAATTGCACGTTTTGCTCGAAAATTCTTCATGATGAAAAGAGCGCGACGAAATGCAATCCAGGAATCCTGCTGGTAAAAAGAAGATCTCTCATTTGACGGCACCCCTTCTTATGGATTCTGCTGAAGCTGAGGTGATTCGAGCATTACGTCGGCAGGGTCGTATTTCCAGAACGGAGATATCCAACATTACGGGTTGGTCGAAGGCAAAAGCTTCGCAGGAAATACGCAATATGGTGGATAAGGGGTATCTGGTGGAAATTGGTGAAGGGGCATCGCAAGGTGGACGCAAGCCCGGTCTTTTGAAAATAAACAATCAACTTGGTTATATTGTAGGGATCGATATCGGGGCAACGAGCCTGGAGTTGGCGTTGGCGGATGTCACCGGTCAAATCCTTCAACGCACCTCGGATGTGGCGGATGTGCGGATCAAACCCGAAGGGCTCCTCAACCGCTGCGTTGAATTGACGCTCGAGATGACCAAATCCCAGGGATGTTCTCCTGATCAGATTTTAGGAATAGGCGTGGGTGTGCCCGGACCGGTGGATTTTTCACGCAGCGTCCTGGTCGCTCCACCTTTGATGCCGGGGTGGGAAAATTTCCACATTCGCGATTTCTTCAAGGAAGTGTTTACATCTGCATATGTTGTTGTGGATAACGATGTGAACATCATGGCATTGGCGGAACAACGCGCGGGGATTGGGGCAGGTGTCGATCATTTTATTTTTGTCAAAATAGGGACAGGCATTGGGGCGGGGATCATCTCCAACGGCAAAATCCATCGCGGTGCAGACGGATGTGCTGGCGATATCGGTCACATCTGTGTGGATAAGAAGGGTCCGTTGTGCTCGTGCGGGAATGTCGGATGTCTGGAAGCCATGTCTGCTGGACCGGCGATCTCCGCCAAGGCGATGGAAGCTGCTCGAAACGGGAGCAGCCTGGTGCTGAGTCAGCTGCTGGAAAGGAATGGAGGCAGCCTCCGACCGGAGGATGTCAACGCCGCCTGCCGCGAAGGGGACCAATCCGCGCTGGATATCATTCGTGCCAGTGGGCATATGGTCGGCGATGTGCTGGCAAGTTTGGTTAATTTTTTCAATCCCAGTCATATCTTTATTGGCGGCGGAATCGCGAACTTCGGCAATCATTTATTGGTCGCTATTCGCAGGGCGGTATTGCAACGTTCCCTGCCGTTGGCAACCACACATTTATCCATATCGTTTTCCCGCATGGGAGCGGATGCAGGCATTATCGGCGCCATTTCTCTTGCGCTGGATTATCTATTTGCGATCGAAAACAACCCTCATTCGATAATATAAAATAAAGGAGGTCCACCGTCAAAATCAGGTTTCTTTCCAATGTTCAGACTTCAAATTCAAACTAAAATCGTAAGGAGAAGATAATCATGTCTACAAAAGGCAAGAAGTTCATTTTGATGGTGACGGTTTTTATCACCATCATGTCCATGCTTGCGGCATGTGGTACACCGGCGACCGAAGCACCGGCACCAGCCACACAAGCTCCCGCCGCGACCCAGGCACCCGTTGTTGAAGATACGAAGTTCACCATTGGTGTTTCCAACCCGTTCATCAGCAGCGAATACCGCACACAGATGATCGCCGAATTGATCGAGGTCAATGCCGAATACATGGCTGCGGACGTCACCGCCGAACTCGTGATCGAGAGCGCGGACACCGATGTTGCTGGCCAGATCCAGCAACTGCAGAACCTGATGGCGAAGAACGTGGACGCGATCCTCGTCAACCCCGGTGATGTGAATGGTCTCAATGCCACATTGGAAGAGGCTGTGAGCAAGGGCATCATCGTTATCTCGGTAGACCAGGAATTGAACGTCCCCGGCGTATACAACGTAGGCATAGACCAGAAGGCTTGGGCGAAGACCTCTGCACAATGGCTTGCCGACAAACTCGGTGGCAAGGGAGATGTTGTGCAGATCGAAGGCTTCCCCGGACATCCCGCCAATGTCGCTCGTATGGATGGTGTCGCTGAAGTCTTTGCGAAGTACCCTGATATTAAAGTGTTGGCAACCGACACTGGCAAGTGGGACGAAGCCACTGGCCAGCAAGTCATGTCCAACTTCCTTTCCGCTTACCCGAACCTGACCGGTTACTGGACACAGGACGGTATGGCGATCGGCGCATTGCAGGCTGTCATGGCCGCGAATCCCGCCGTGTGGCCCCAGGGCGTTGGTGAAGGACGCTGTCAGTATCTTAAACTCTGGCAGGAAGCTCTCACCATAAATCCCGAATTCGATTCCATTGCGGTTGCGAATCATCCGGGTGTTTCACCCACCGGTCTGCGCATTGCCGTCAATATGTTGCTGGGCAAGAAAGTCGATGAAAGCAAGCTGGGCGGCGCCAATGGTTTGTCGTTCGTTCTGCCTCTTGCGGCTGTAATTACCAAAGACAACCTCGCTGATGGTTTGGCGATGTGCGAAGGCAAGCCCGATGCTTACCTGCTCGATAAGATCCTGACCGACGAAGAAGTACAGCAATACTTCGTTCAGGAAGCTACGAACCAACCGTTCACCATCGGTATTTCCAATCCGTTCATCAGCAGCGAATATCGCACGCAGATGATCGCTGAATTGATCGAAGTGAACGCCGAATACATGGCTGAAGGCATTACGACCGAACTCGTCATTGAGAGTGCGGATACCGATGTCGCTGGTCAAATTCAACAACTGCAGAACCTGATCGCGAAGGATGTCGATGCGATCCTCGTCAACCCCGGTGATGTGAACGGCCTCAACGCGACACTTCTCGAAGCGCTGAACAAGGGCATCATCGTCATTTCGGTGGACCAGGAATTGAACGTCCCCGGCGTGTACAATGTCGGTATCGACCAGAAGGAATGGGCGAAGACCTCCGCCAAATGGCTGGCTGAGAAACTCGGTGGCACAGGTGAGATCGTATTGATCGAAGGCTTCCCCGGACACCCCGCCAACGTTGCCCGTATGGATGGCGTTGCTGAAGTTTTGGCTGGCTATCCCAATATCAAAGTACTGGCACAGGATACTGGCAAGTGGGATGAAGCCACTGGTCAGCAGGTCATGTCCAACTTCCTCGCTGCGTACCCGAACCTGACCGGCTATTGGACACAGGACGGTATGGCGATTGGTTCCTTGCAGGCTGTCATGGCGGCAAATCCTGCCGTGTGGCCCCAGGGTGTTGGTGAAGGACGCTGTCAGTACCTTAAACTCTGGCAGGAAGCCCAAACCACAAACCCGAATTTCGACAGCATTGCGGTTGCGAACCACCCGGGTGTTTCTCCCACCGGTTTGCGCATCGCGGTTAACATGCTATTGGGCAAGAAGGTTGATAACACCAAACTCGGCGGTTCGAATGGCTTGTCCTTCGTCCTACCCGTTGCGGCTGTCATCACAAATGAAAACCTTGCCGATGGTCTGGCGATGTGCGAAGGCAAGCCCGATGCTTACCTGCTTGATGACATCCTGACCGACGACGAAGTGCAACAGTATTTCAAATAATTCGCAAGACGACCCTAAGGGTTTTTGCGAAGCACTCCCGAAGTGAAACGAAGGGAGCCAAACCCTTAGGGTCTCCATCCAATAGGATAGATCATATGGCTGAGTCGCTTTCTGCTCGAAACATTGTCAAACATTACGGCGGCGTGGTTGCCCTTTCGGATGGCAACCTGGATGTAAATGCGCGCGAAGTAGTGGCGTTGATCGGTGCGAACGGAAGCGGCAAAAGTACCATGAGTAAGGTTATTAACGGAGTAGTTGTTCTCGATGGAGGGCAACTACTCCTTGATGGCAAACCCATGCAGTTCTCCTCTCCACAGGCAGCCAAGAAGATGGGCATCGCAACCGTCTTTCAGGAGTTAAGCCTGATCCCTCAGATGACGGTCGCAGAAAATATCTGGCTGACGCGTGAACCCTTGAATGCCTTCGGTTCTGTGGACAGAAAAACGGTTCAAGCCCGGACCGAGGAATTGCTCTCGTTATTTAAGGGGACCTTCAAAACCGACCTTCGTCCCGATGCCCCCGTGGCATCATTGCCGCCTGATGAAAAACAAATCATCGAGATCCTGAAAGCGATCAGCTTCGACCCGTGGATGATCATCCTTGATGAAGCGACTGCCAGCCTCGACAGCCGCCAGGTGGAACGTCTCTTTGAACTGGTTCGGCAATGGAAGGGGCAAGGCAAGGCGATCGTCTTTGTTTCCCATCGCATGGAGGAGATCTTCCGCATCGCGGATAAGTTTAGCGTGTTGCGCAACGGCAGGACGGTTGGCGCAGGGATGATGAAGGACATCAACGAGAAGCAACTGGTCAAGTTGATGATCGAGAAAGAATCCGTCTTTAGTTATATCCGCGGCGAATCGAAGGCGGATAAAAAACAGGCAACGGAAGTTTGCATTGAAGTAAAAGACCTGAGCACCGATCTCTTACGCGATATTAGTTTCAAAGCCCATAAAGGTGAGTTGGTCGGTATCGGCGGTCTGCGTGGACAGGGGCAGCGCGATCTGTTATTGTCATTATTTGGCGACATCCACTATTCAGGGGTGGTAAAGCTTTTCGATAACGAGGTCAAGTTCAAACATCCGCGTGATGCGATGAAGTTGGGGTTGGCGCTTGTCCCGGGCGATCGCGCGAAAGAAGGACTCCTGTACATCCGCTCCATCCTGGAAAATCTCATGCTCCCCTCGTGGAAGCAGTATGGCACTCCTCTAAAGCTCGGCAAAGCCAAACAGGATGCAACGCAGGCAGGTGCCAGTTTGAATTTGAAGATGGCTGGTTTAGGGGAACCGGTGAGCAGTTTGTCGGGCGGTAATGCACAGAAGGTGGTGATCGGCAAGTGGCTTATGCGCAAGCCACAGGTTCTGTTGTTGGATGATCCCACCAAGGGTGTGGATGTGGGGACGAAGGCGGAGTTCTATGCGCTTCTTACAAAACTTTGTGATGAAGGCAAAACGATTTTGTTTTACAGTAGTGATGACGAAGAGTTGGTCGGTTTATGCGACAGGGTATTGGTGATCCACGATGGCATCATCCGCGCGGAATTATCCGGGAATACCCTGACCCGCGAAGGTTTGATCGCCGCAAGCCTGGGTGTTTCTGAAGGATATCATCCCGATGCACGTACGGGAGGTGCCGAATGAGAAGGTCCAGATGGGACGCCTTGATGTCGCGCTACCCCTCCTTGTTTGCATTAATTCTTTTTGTGATTTCCATTGTTATTAACTTGATCTTGCAACCGAATATGTTCGCGAAGGATACGCTCAACAGCAACATGCGTGTCTTCCTGCCGATCATTCTCCTGTCAGTGGGGCAGGCGATCGTGATCCTCGGCGGCGGGATTGATATTTCCGTGGGTGGGATCGTTTCCATCGTGAACACTGTCCTGGCGACGCGCGTCGGCTTGGATGGCTCGCCGGAGAGAATGTGGCAATTTATATTTGTGTCATTGTTCGCCGGATTGCTCGCCGGCGCTATTAATGGGTTCTTCATCGCCTATCTGCGATTGCAGCCTATCATCACCACGTACGCTACCAGTTTTCTTTATGCCGGCTTTGCACTGTACATTCTACCCAATCCAGGTGGTGGGATCCCTGCCAGTATCGCCGCGTTATATCGCGATACAACGCCTTTGGGCCTGCCGCTGGCTTTTTACATCATTGCAATTATTCTTTTGATCTGGTTATATGTCAGTTCCACACGTTTTGGCAAATATCTATTTGCCGTGGGCGGGAAGCCTGATGCCGCGTATGAGACCGCTGTTCCGGTAACACTAATTCAATTCAGCACGTATGTTGTCTCCGGTTTCATGGCGGCGCTATCTGGTATTGCAATTACCATGTTGAGCGGATCAGGGAATGCTGACATCGGTGCATCCATGACCTTGAACTCCATCACGGGTGTGGTCATCGGTGGAAACTCCATGAGCGGTGGCATCGGTGGTGTCGCCGGACCCGTGATGGGCGCTATCACCCTGAATATCATTCAGAACATCATCTCTTTTGCTCATATCGATACCTGGTGGGAGACGCTGGTGAAAGCGACGATCATCGTGGTTGCACTTGCCGCACCTGGCGTCATCAATCTGATCCGAAGGAGGAGATCATGAAACGAATAACCATTTCCCCTCCGGTGGCCGCGCTCCTTCTGGCTGTGATACTTTTTACATTGTCAGGTTTATTACCAAATGGCTTCGGCAGCGACCTTGCCGTGGCGAGGGCACAGGCATTGAACATTCTTCGCCTGGCGGTATTTCTGGGTGTGATCGCCGCGGGACAAACACTTGTGATCATCAGCGGCTCGGAAGGCATTGACCTTTCTGCTGGTTCGATCGTCACACTGACTGCCATCATCACCTATGTGACTGTGAAGGGTGAGGACGAGAAAGTTTTGCTGGCATTACTGTTTTCCCTGGTAGTCGGCGCGTTGATCGGTCTGCTGAACGGTGCAGGGATCACTTTCCTGAAGATCTCGCCATTCGTGATGACATTGGGCATGTCTGGTGTGGTCACCGGGGCGATCATTATTGCCAATCACGGCAACGTCAGTGGGAAGGTTGCGCCGATCATGACACGCCTGATCGCACGTCCCCTTTCGCCGAGTTTTCCCATTCCGAACGCGCTCATCATCTGGCTGATCTTTGGTTTCCTGATGTGGTTGCTGCTTGAGCGAACTACTTTTGGCAAGAATTTGTTTGCCCTCGGTGTCAACCGTGTGACTGCCAAACTTTCCGGCGTGAATGTGATCGGCATGAATCTGGCGGTGTATGCCCTGGCAGGAGCACTGGCTGGATTTGGCGGTTTCTTAGTGGTCGGGAATACGGGTGTGGTGATGATCCAACTTGGACAACCCTTCCTCTTCCCATCGATCGCGGCTGTCGCGGTGGGAGGTACGCTTCTTTCTGGTGGAAAGGGCAGTTACTGGGGCACGATGGCTGGTGCGATCGTGCTGACTCTGATTACCAGCCTGTTGACTACCATGCAGATGCCCGATTCTGTCCGACGCATGGTGTTGGGCGCAACTTTATTGATATTGATCTCGATCTACGGCCGCCAGCGCTCCCTGCGGCAATAAACTTGGAAATAGGCGAGTTGCATTTGCACCGCAGCAACATTGCAATCTTAATCACTGCCAACATTGCAGCAAACATTACAACCAGCATCGTAGTCGACGTTACAGCCTCATCGCAACCGATGCACCTCGCTTATCTCAATCAAAAATAATATGTCATTGCGAGCGGCGTTTGTTGCCGCGAAGCAATCTCATGGATAATGGGAGATTGCTTCTTCGCTCACTCCGCTCGCTCTTCGCAATGACAAAAAAACGAAAGGAGAACTCCATGAGCAAAACAGTAAAAGTCGGGATGGTAGGGACGGGTTTTGTGGGCGATCTTCATCATGCCGCATTCAAAGGATGGGTGCGTAACGCGGAAGTGGTCGCTGTCTCCAGTCCCAACCATGCAGCGAAGTTCGCAGAGGAACGCGGTATCGCAAGTCACTACAGTGATTATCGCGACATGTTGAAGGATAAAGAGATCGATGTCATCGACATCGGCATTCCCAACGACCTGCACTGTCAGGTGGTGGTGGATGCCGCTCGGGCTGGGAAACATATCATTATCGAGAAGCCGCTCTGCGTCACGTTGGAAGAAGCGGATGAAATGATCGAAACCTGTCAAAAGGCGGGTGTCCTGTTGATGTATGCGGAGGAATTGTTGTTTGCTCCCAAATATGTCCGCGCCAAGATGTTGATCGATGAAGGTGCGATAGGCGAACCGTTCCTTGCCAAGCAATCAGAGGAACATCCTGGTCCGCACATGCCCTGGTTCTGGGACGTGAATCGCTCAGGCGGCGGTGTGATGCTCGACATGGGTTGTCACTCGATCGAGTACACGCGCTGGGTGTTGGGCAAACCCAAAGTTAAGAGTGTGACCGCGTTCATGGGACAATACGTTCACCAAGACAAGACCAAAGGTGAAGATCATACCTACGCCATCATCGAATACGAAGGCAATAAGATCGCCATGATCGAGAACAGTTGGGCGAAGGGCGGCGGCGTGGATGACCGTTGCGAGATCTATGGCAAGAAGGGTCACACGCGTGCGGATCTTCTACGAGGCAGTTCGTTGCTTACATATTCAGAAGAAGGCTATGGCTATGCTGTTGAAAAAGCTGGCGTGACCAAAGGCTACACCTTTACGATGTTCGAAGAAATCTGGAACTACGGCTTCCCGCAGGAAATGCAGCACTTTACCGACAGTGTGCTTGGTAAAGTGAACTGCATGGAAACCGGTGAAGACGGGCGCGAAGTCTTGAAGATCATGTACGCTGCCTATCAATCGGCTGGCGAGGGGCGCAAAATCGAATTCCCCTACGAACCGCCGAAAGTCAAGAAGCCGATCGATCTATGGAAGAAATAATCTGGAGTCCAACGTCTCATGACGTTGAATTCCAAAATCTGGAATTTTGGAGTCCTAGTTATGTCTTTAAATAGCAAAACCATTACATACGAACAGCTCGCCAAGGTTATTGATCATTCCTTGTTGCGTCCTGAGCTAACCGAGGCGGATGTGCTTGCCGGTTGTGAACTTGCTGCACGATATCACGTTGCAACCGTTTGTGTAAAACCCTGTCACGTTAAGCTCGCAAATGAAGCGCTCGAAGACTCGGATGTCATTGTCAGCACAGTCGTTGGGTTTCCTCATGGAAGCAACCTGACCGCCATTAAAGTTGCCGAAGCAGGATTGGCAATGGATGAAGGTGCGCTCGAACTTGACATGGTACTGAATATTGGCCAACTGTGCTCAGGCAAACACGATTTTGTGCGTGACGATATCAAAGCGGTGTGTGAAGCAGCTCATGCGCGTGGTGTCAAGGTCAAGGTCATTTTTGAGAATGCCTATCTCACCGATGAAGAAAAGGTCATCG
>Ga0210377_10003656_pt1 | contig 13176 bp, 12 predicted proteins | sample PLM4_65_b1redo_FD_155480 | JGI IMG/M metagenome (GOLD analysis project Ga0210377, IMG submission 155480) | Groundwater sediment microbial communities from an aquifer in East River, Colorado, USA - PLM4_65_b1 redo | ecosystem: Environmental > Terrestrial > Soil > Riparian zone | place: USA: East... | reverse complement strand
ACAGGCATGTCTTCATTCTTGCCGTGGCCGGCTGGTGCGGCTTGTCCGCCTGGCCCGTGCTGGCGCAGCCGGCACAGCGCGACCTGACGGTGGAACTGCGCCAGGTCGAGGAGGGCAGTGCGGGCCAGGTGATGGGCACCCAGCCCAGCGCCCCGCTGATGGCGCCGCAGCAAGTCCAGGTGCGCAATGGCAGCAAGGCCAGCTTCAGTCTGGGGCAGTCGATACCGCTGCAGTGGGTGCAGTCGGCCTCGAGCCGGGATTCGTCCTTGACGGTGCCGGGCGCGGAGGCCCGCAGCAGTGGTGGCCGGGTCACCCAAGCACTGACCTGGCTGGAAGCCGGCCAGCGCATTTCGGTGTTGCCGCGCTGGCCCGGCGGGCAACAGGTGGTAAGCGTCGAAGTCGAGGTCCAGACAGCCAGCGTGCAGGCGCGCGACGGCGCGGAACTGCCAGTCCAGTCACGCAGCCAACTGGCGACCACGGTGGGGGCGCCCCTGGGGCAGTGGGTGACGATTGCCACCACGGGCAGCAGCCCGCAGCGTGGTGTGTACAGCAGCGAGGCGGCCGCTGATCCCCGGCGCCTGCTCCAGCTAAGGGTGTCGGCGCCCTGAGGGCGGCCTTCGAAAGCCCACGCCAAAAGTTGAATGTCACAATCGCACCATGACCCTGACCGAACTCAAATACATCGTGGCGGTCGCCCGCGAAAAGCATTTCGGCAAGGCGGCCGAGGCCTGTTTCGTGTCGCAGCCGACGCTGTCGGTGGCGGTCAAGAAGCTGGAGGAAGAACTCGACCTCAAGCTGTTTGAGCGCAGTGCCAATGAGGTGACGGTCACCGCGCTGGGCGAGGAGATCGTGCGCCAAGCCCAGGCGGTGCTGGAGCAGGCCGCCAACATCAAGGAAATCGCCAAGCGCGGCAAGGACCCGCTGGCAGGCCCCCTCAAGCTGGGCGTGATCTACACCATCGGCCCCTACCTGCTGCCCGACCTGGTGCGCGAGATGATCACGCACACGCCGCAGATGCCGCTGATGCTGCAGGAGAACTTCACCGTCAAGCTGCTGGAGATGCTGCGCACCGGCGAGATCGACTGCGCCGTCCTGGCCGAACCCTTCCCCGATGCCGGCCTGGCGGTGGCGCAGTTGTATGACGAACCGTTTTTTGCGGCCGTGCCGGCCAAACATCCACTGGCCAGCCGGGACAGCATCAGCAACGAGGAGCTCAAGCAGGAGACCATGCTGTTGCTGGGCACCGGCCACTGCTTTCGCGACCATGTGCTGGAGGTGTGCCCGGAGTTCGCGCGTTTTTCCAGCAATGCCGAAGGCATCCGAAAGAGCTTCGAAGGTTCTTCACTGGAGACCATCAAGCACATGGTGGCCGCCGGCATGGGCGTGACCCTGGTGCCGCGCTTGAGCATTCCGAAATCGGCGCTGGGGACAACGAAGGGCAAGCGCCAGGAAGACGGTTTCATCAAGTACCTGCCCTTCGCCGGCGATCCGCCGATGCGCCGGGTGGTGCTGGTGTGGCGGCGCAGTTTCACGCGCTATGAAGCCATCGCGGCCCTGCGCAACGCCATTTATGCCTGCGAGTTGCCCGGCGTGGTGCGTTTGTCCTGAACCTGAACCGCCGGAGGCGAGAAACCTGATGAAGACTGCACAAGCCGGCATCCTGCAGCCAGTCCCTGCGCAGGGACGCTATCTGTTTTTTTCGCTGCTGCAGCCAGCCGCGTTGAAAGACGCGCTGTCGCGCCTGGCAGCGCTGGCTGACGGCGACGCCGTGGTGGTGGCGCTCGGCCCCGCCACTGTCGCGGCCCTGGGGGCATCAGTGCCGGGCCTGCGGGAAATGCCCGACCTGTCGGGGCAAGGGGTGGCGGTGCCCACCACGCCCACCGCGCTGTGGTGCTGGTTGCGCGGCAGCGACCGGGGTGATCTGGTGCACCTGACGCGCCGGCTGGAACAGGCCGTGGCGCCCGCGCTGCACCTGAACCGCGCGGTCGATGCCTTCCGCCACGGCCAGGGGCCCAACGGCCATGGCCGCGACCTGACCGGCTATGAGGATGGCACTGAAAATCCCAAGGGGGACGCCGCGCAAGCCGCCGCTCTGGTGCACGGCGCCGGGGCCGGCCTGGATGGCGCGAGCTTTGTCGCGGTACAGCAATGGTTGCATGATTTCGATGCGTTCGAAGCACTGGGCCAGGATGGGCAGGACAACGCGATCGGCCGACGGCGCAGCGATAACGAGGAGCTGGAAGACGCGCCCGCGTCGGCCCATGTCAAACGCACGGCGCAGGAAAGTTTCGACCCCGAAGCCTTTGTGTTGCGCCGCTCGATGCCCTGGGCCATGAGCAACAAGGCCGGTTTGATGTTTGTCGCGTTCGGCCGTTCGTTCTATGCCTTCGAGGCGCAGATGCGGCGCATGGCGGGCCATGAAGACGGCATCACCGACGCGCTTTTCCGTTTCTCCAAACCCGTGAACGGCGCGTATTTCTGGTGCCCGCCGCTGCGCCGGGACACACAAGGCACCCAGCTCGACCTGCGGCAGCTCGGACTCTGATGCTGCGCGAAAAGCTGGCCCTCTATCTCGACCTGATCCGCTGGGACCGCCCGGCCGGCTGGCTGCTGCTGCTCTGGCCGTCGCTGAGCGCGCTGTGGGTGGCGGCCGATGGTTTTCCGGGCTGGCATCTGCTGGTCGTATTTGTGCTGGGCACCATCCTCATGCGCAGCGCGGGCTGTTGCCTCAACGATGTGGCGGACCGCGATTTCGACCGGCATGTCAAGCGCACCGCGCAGCGGCCGGTGACGACGGGGGCGGTGTCGGTGCGCGAGGCGCTGTGGCTGGGGGCGCTGCTGGCGCTGCTGGCCTTTGGCCTGGTGCTCACCACCAACGCGGTGGCGGTGGCCTGGTCGTTTGCCGCGCTCGCGGTGGCCGTGGTCTACCCGTATGCCAAGCGGTTTTTCGCCATGCCGCAGGCGGTGCTGGGGGTGGCCTTCAGTTTCGGCATTCCGATGGCCTTCGCCGCCGTGCGAGGCGGCGATTCGTTCAGTCTGTCTGCGGTTCAGGGCAGCGTGCCGGCCTTGGCCTGGGGGCTGCTGCTGGGCAACCTGTTCTGGGTGCTGGCCTATGACACCGAATACGCCATGGTCGACCGTGATGACGACCTGCGCCTGGGCATGAAGACTTCGGCCATCACATTGGGGCGCCTGGATGTGCCGGCGGTGCTTCTGAGTTACCTGGTGTATCTGTCAATCTGGGCGTTCGCCCTTGGTGAACGGTTGCAGGCCGCTATTTTTTATATGGCAATCGGCGTGGCGCTGCTCCAGGTGGTGTGGCACTACACGCTGATTCGCAAGCGCACGCGCGAAGGCTGTTTCAAGGCTTTCCGGCTCAACCACTGGCTGGGCTTCACGGTCTTTGCCGGCATCGTGGCCGGATATACCTTGAAGTAGGAGCGGTCAGTCGCGTCCGAACTCAACGCCCAGTTCGCGTGCGCGTCGCTCGGCCGCATGCAGGGCCTTCCCGAACAGCGCCTTCATCTGACTGTCTTCCATGCTGGTGATCGCTGCATGGGTGGTGCCGCCCTTGGACGTGACACGCTGGCGCAGGATTTCCGGCGGTTCGGTGGAGGCGTGGGCCAGTGCGCTGGCGCCGCGGAAGGTTTCCAGCGACAGCTTGTAGGCCTGCTCTCGGGTCAGCCCCATTTCGGTGCCGGCGGTGACCATCGCTTCCAGGAAATAGAACACGTAGGCCGGTCCCGAGCCGGAGAGGGCGGTGACGGCGTCGATCTGTTCCTCGCGCTCGAGCCAGAGGAACTGGCCCATGGTCGCCACGACCTGCTCGACCCAGTCCCGGTCGCCATCGCTGACGCCGGGGCGCGGATACAGCGCGGTGATGCCCATGCCGATCAGGGCCGGGGTATTGGGCATGCTGCGCACTATCCGGTCGGTGTCCAGCCAGCGGGCAATGCTGGCGCTGGGAATGCCGGCGGCCACGCTCAGGTGCAGGGCGTTCCTGGTATGGAGGCGGACCTGCAGCGCCGCTTCCTTGAAGGTCTGGGGTTTGACGGCCCACACCACCCTATCGACCCCGTTCAGGAAGGCGCCGGGACCCTCATGCGCGGTGATCTTGAACTTCTCCAGCAGGAGTTGCCGGGCTTCGGCAAAGGGTTCGACCACCTCGATGTGCTCGGCCGCGTACCCCTGCTTGATCAGGCCGCCAATGATGGCGCTGGCCATGTTGCCGCCGCCGATGAATGCAATTTTTTCGCTCATGGTTCTGGTCTGCCCTCAATCGCCGCCCGTGCAGGGCAAATGTCGAGTGTGGATTGTCGCAGTTTGCGTTTCGGCCTGGCTGACAGGGGAGTCATTCTTACGCGGCGACAGTCTGGCGAACCGCATGGTCCCAGCGTGCCATCAGCTCCTGAGCGCGCTCTCGGGAGAGCGTGGGGTGAAATGTACGATCGACCTGCCACTGGCTGGATAGTTCATCCAGGCTGGTATAGACGCCCGTGCTCAGGCCCGCCAGATAGGCCACACCAAGCGCTGTTGTCTCAATCACAGCGGGGCGCACCACCGGGATACCCAGCAGGTCAGCCTGAAATTGCATCAACAGATCGTTGACGCAGGCGCCGCCGTCGACACGCAACTCGGACACCGGGACGCCGCCATTTTCAACCGCATCGCGGCTCATGGCGTGCAGCAGGGCGGCGCTCTGAAACGCGATGCTTTCCAGCGCAGCCCGGGCAATGTGCGCGATCGTCGTGCCTCTTGTGAGGCCGACGATGGCGCCGCGGGCGTCGGCCTGCCAATAGGGCGCGCCCAGGCCGGTGAAGGCGGGCACAAACACGACGCCGCCTGCGTCGGGCACGCTCCCGGCCAGGGCTTGCACTTCATTGCTGGAAGAAATGGCGTGAAGACCATCGCGCAGCCACTGGACGACCGCGCCGCCAATGAAGACGCTGCCTTCAAACGCATATTCAGGCGTTGCGCGGGGCTGAGCCGCGCTGGTGGTGATGAGGCCGTTGTGGCTGGTGTGGAAGTTGGGGCCGGTGTGCATCAGCATGAAGCAGCCGGTACCGTAGGTGTTCTTGGCCTGCCCCGCCTTGAAGCAGGCTTGGCCGAACAGGGCGCTTTGCTGGTCCCCGGCAACGCCGCCGATGACGACGGCCGAACCCAGCAGCTCAGGGGACGTCTGGCCAAAAAGGGCGCTCGACGGCCGGACCTGGGGCATCAACGCGGCGGGGATGTCGAGTTCGCGCAGCAGATCGGCATCCCATTGGTTGGTGTGCACATTGAACAGCATGGTGCGCGCGGCATTGCTGACGTCGGTCACATGAACCCGGCCTTGGGTGAGCTGCCAGATGAGCCAGGAATCCACGGTTCCAAAAGCGAGTTCACCGGTTTCGGCCAGGGCGCGTGCGCCAGGGACGTTGTCGAGAATCCATTTCAGTTTTGTGCCGGAAAAATAGGCGTCGATGCGCAGCCCGGTTTTTTGCTGGATGCTGTCGCTCAAGCCCCGCGCGCGCAGGTCGACGCAGGTCGGCTCGGCCCGGCGGTCTTGCCAGACGATGGCGTTGTACACCGGCTTGCCGGTCTTGCGGTGCCACACGACCGTGGTTTCGCGCTGGTTGGTGATGCCTATGGCCTTGATGTCGGAGGCCCGCAGGCCGGCATGGTCAAGAACTTCGCGGGCAGTTGCGAGTTGGGACTGCCAGATCTCCAGGGCATCATGTTCAACCCAGCCTGGCTGCGGGTAGATCTGTCTGAATTCCCGCTGGGCCATCGCCATGACCGTGCCGTCGCGATGGAAAACAATGCTGCGTGAGCTCGAGGTGCCCTGGTCCAGGGCCAGTAAGTAATCCAAAGAAGCGTCTCCTCGTGAAGTTCAATCTGCGACAACGCATTCGACGCCGGCCTGCGTCATCAACGGAACGAAAGAATCAGGCGGTGGCGCATCGGTGAACAACATGTCGATGTCGCCCAGGGGGGCGAGCTGCACCATTGCCGGACGATGAAACTTGCTGTGATCCGCTGCCAGCCAGACCTCCCGCGAGTGGTCGATGATGGTGCGGGCCACCTTGACTTCGCGGTAATCGTAATCGCGCAGCGTGCCGTCAGCTTCGATGCCGCTGATTCCGATCAGGCCGATATCGACCTTGAATTGCCTGATGAAGTCCACCGTGGCCTCGCCGACGATGCCCCGGTCAAGGGGGCGGACCACGCCGCCGGCCACGATGACTTCGCAGTCCGGGTTGTCGACGAGGATGGAGGCCACATGCAGGTTGTTGGTGATGACTCGCAGCCCATGATGCCGGACCAGTTCACGGGCGACCGCTTCAATCGTGGTGCCGATGTTCATGATCAGTGAACAGCCGTTGGGAACGCGTTGGGCAATGGCGCGCGCAATCCGCGCCTTGCCTTGCGCATGCAGTGCCTGCCGCTTGCGGTAGGCAATGTTTTCCGTGGTGGAGCTTGGCTGGCGCACGCCACCGTGAAAGCGGGCCAGCAAACCCGCTTCGGACAAGCGTTGAACGTCTCTTCTGACCGTTTGCAGGGTGACATTGAATTGTTCGGCCAGGGACTCTATGGAGGCCGAGCCGCGTGCACGCACTTCTTCGAGCAGGCGTGTTTGGCGTGGGTTGGGGGTCATGTTCAGGTGTGATGTAAGAAGAAAGCAGGTTTCAACCGACCATAAACAAACAAATTCGAAATCCCATTAGGGAAAATACCGAAAGAAAACGAACAATTTGTGATTAAAGTCGAAAACAAAGGAAAAAAATCAAAATGCAAGCACACGATGGGCTCTGCTGGCTGACAGAGGCGGGCAGATGTTATGCGTCGCCTCGAGGGGCGACGGCGCCGCTCGCTGGCGCGCGTTGAGGCGGGTGGCGGCATGCGCTTGAGTTTGGAGCAGATCAGCCAGTCTGTCGGCGCGGCGCGGCATCTTTACCCGCTCAGCCTGGATTTGCAGCCGGGCGCGGTGACGGTGCTGCTGGGTGCCACGCAAGCTGGCAAAACAAGTCTGATGCGCGTCATGGCCGGTCTGGATGCGCCAAGCAAAGGATCGGTTCGCGTTGACGGGCTGGACGTCACCGGGGTTCCCGTGCGGGAGCGCAACGTCGCGATGGTGTACCAGCAATTCATCAACTATCCGTCGATGACGGTGTTTGACAATATTGCCTCACCACTCAAGCTGCGTCGCGAGTCCGGCATCGATGCGCGGGTGCGCGAACTGGCCACCAAGCTGCACATTGATCCGTTCTTGCAGCGCCTGCCGGCAGAACTCTCCGGCGGGCAGCAGCAGCGTGTGGCCCTGGCGCGGGCCCTGGCCAAGGGCGCGCCCTTGATGTTGCTCGACGAGCCTCTGGTCAACCTGGATTACAAGCTGCGCGAAGAACTGCGCGAGGAGCTGGCCCAGCTTTTTGCCGTGGGTGAATCGACGGTGGTGTATGCGACGACCGAGCCGGGTGAGGCGCTGCTGCTGGGGGGCTACGTCGCCGTCATGGATTCGGGGGAGTTGTTGCAGTACGGACCGACAGCCGAAGTCTTCCATGCGCCCCGGTCCCTGCGCGTGGCGTGCGCTTTCAGCGATCCGCCCATGAACCTGATCGAGGCCAAGGCAAGCGCACAAGGCGTGCACTTGTTGCCGGCCAATGGAGAACCCGCTGCGCTGGCGCCTTTGCAAATTGGGTTGCCGGGCGACGCCTCAAGCAGGTTGACGCTGGGTGTGCGTTCGAGTGCGCTGCACCTGACGCCGCAGCCCGGGGGACTGGCACTGCCGGGTATCGTGGAGCTTGCGGAAATTTCAGGCTCCGACACTTTTGTGCATATTTCGACGCCGGTGGGCGAACTGGTGGCGCAACTGACCGGGGTGCGCCGTTTTGAGCTCGGTACGAGCCTGACGCTCTACCTCAACCCGGCGCAACTTTACGTGTTCGACCAGTCGGGCGCGCTGTTGCTGGCGCCGAAGCGCCCGGGGCGTGTCCCATCCGGTAGCCAGGGCGGGCATTGAGATGGCGCGCATAGATCTCGATCTGGCCCATTCCTACAAGGCCAATCCGCTGCAGGAGACGGACTACGCGCTGCTGCCGCTAAAGATGAGTTTTGAAAATGGGGGCGCCTATGCCTTGCTGGGGCCTTCGGGCTGCGGCAAGACCACGATGCTGAACCTCATCTCGGGCCTGGTTCAACCCTCGCAAGGTTCGGTGCAGTTTGACGGGAAAAACGTCACGGACAGGTCGCCGCAGCAGCGCAATATCGCGCAGGTGTTCCAGTTCCCGGTCATCTACGACACGATGACCGTGGGAGAGAACCTGGGCTTTCCCCTGCGCAACCGTGGCGTGCCGCCGCAGAAGATTCGCCAGCGGGTGGGTGTTGTTGCGGAGATGCTGGAACTCAGCAGCCAGCTTGACCAGCGAGCTGCCGGTCTGGCGGCCGATGCCAAGCAAAAGATCTCCTTGGGTCGGGGGCTGGTTCGGGAGGACGTGTCGGCAGTTCTGTTTGATGAGCCCTTGACGGTGATCGACCCCCATCTGAAATGGAAATTGCGCCGAAAACTCAAGCAAATTCACCATGAACTCAAGCTCACCCTGATTTATGTGACGCACGATCAGGTCGAAGCACTCACGTTTGCCGACAGGGTCGTTGTGATGACGCAGGGGCGAGCCGTTCAGGTGGGCGCAGCCGACGAACTGTTCGAGCGCCCAGCGCACACCTTCGTGGGTCACTTTATTGGTTCGCCGGGGATGAATTTTCTGCCGGCGGCCTGGCGTGCCGGTGGCCTGGAGGTGGCTGGCCATCGCGTGCAGCTCGATGCCGGTGTTGATCATCACTTGCTTGCCAATGCGGGTGAATTCACGTTGGGGATTCGTCCCGAGTACGTGACGCTGGCACCGGCTGGCGCACCCGGCGCACTTGAGGCGCAGGTGGTGCAAAGGCAGGACGTGGGTACCTATGGCTTGCTGACAGCCCGGATCGGGGAGGCTGTTGTTCGGGCCCGTCTTGATTCGGAGCTGAGCTTGCCGGCCATTGGTGCGACGGTCAGCCTGGCAATGGTGGGTCCTCACACCTGCTTCTACAAGAACGAGCACCTGATCAGCGCCGGTGGCGCGGAGCTTGGCGCATGAAGCCCGTCAATCAAAAAGCCTGGTGGCTGATTTTGCCGGTGATCCTGTGCGTGGCAGTCTCGGCCATTCTGCCGTTGATGACGGTGGTGAACTATTCCGTGCAAGACATCATCAGCCCGGAGCGTCGCGTGTTTGTCGGGACAGAGTGGTTCAAGGCGGTGATGCGGGACGAAGAACTGCACGGCGCGCTGCTGCGTCAAATCGTCTATTCATTGTCGGTACTGCTGGTGGAGATTCCGCTGGGCATTGCGCTCGCGCTGTCCATGCCGGCCAAAGGCTGGCGGGCCTCGGCGGTGCTGGTGCTGGTGGCCATTTCCCTGTTGATTCCCTGGAATGTGGTGGGCACCATCTGGCAGATCTATGGACGCACGGACATCGGCCTGCTAGGCGCCACGCTGGCCTATCTTGGTTTTGATTACAGCTACACCGGCAATGCCACCGATGCCTGGATGACCGTGCTGGTGATGGACGTATGGCACTGGACGCCGCTGGTGGCCTTGCTGTGCTACGCCGGGTTGCGCAGCATTCCCGATGCGTATTACCAGGCGGCCAGCATCGACGGTGCGAGCAAGTTCGCGGTGTTTCGCTATATCCAGCTACCCAAGATGCGGGGGGTGCTGATGATTGCGGTGCTGCTTCGCTTCATGGACAGCTTCATGATCTATACAGAACCCTTCGTGCTGACGGGCGGCGGCCCCGGCAACGCCACCACCTTCCTGAGCCAGTACCTGACGCAAAAGGCCGTCGGCCAGTTCGACCTGGGGCCTGCCGCCGCTTTCTCGCTGATCTATTTCCTCATCATTCTGCTGCTGTGTTTCGTGCTTTACAACTGGATGCAGCGCGTAGGAACGGCTGACAAGGAAAGCCCGCATGAATGAAAAGCGCTTTCACAAGCGGGTGATTTTCCTGCTGATGTATCTGGTGTTCGCGATTTTGCCGATCTACTGGATGATCAATATGTCGTTCAGGACCAACGAGGAGATTCTCTCCACGTTCGCATTGTGGCCGCGGCACTTCACCTGGAACAACTACAAGACCATTTTCACCGATGCGTCCTGGTATTCGGGCTACATCAACTCGATGATTTACGTGGCCATGAACACGGCGATCTCGATCACCGTGGCGCTGCCTGCGGCCTATGCTTTTTCGCGCTACCGTTTTCTGGGCGACAAGCATGTGTTCTTCTGGTTGCTCACCAATCGCATGACGCCGCCGGCCGTGTTTCTTTTGCCGTTCTTCCAGCTCTACACCACGCTGGGCCTGATGGATACCCACATTGCCGTGGCACTGGCGCATCTGGTGTTCAACGTGCCGCTGGCGGTCTGGATTCTGGAAGGTTTCATGAGCGGCATTCCGCGTGAAATCGACGAGATGGCCTACATCGACGGCTATTCCTTCCCGCGGTTTTTCATCACCATCTTCTTGCCGCTGATCAAGGCCGGTGTCGGGGTGGCGGCGTTCTTCTGCTTCATGTTCAGCTGGGTGGAACTGTTGATGGCCCGCACCCTGACCAGTGTGGATGCCAAGCCCATTGTGGCCACCATGACGCGAACGGTGTCCGCCTCCGGCATGGACTGGGCGGTATTGGCGGCGGCTGGCACCTTGACGATCGTGCCGGGCGCCATCGTGATCTGGTTTGTGCGCAATTACATCGCCAAGGGATTCGCCATGGGGCGGGTCTGAGCGGAAGGACAAGAGATGTTCAATTGGATGGCCTGGACTTTGCCTGTGGCGGTGTTCTTCACCTGCATTGTGCTGATGCTCATCGGCATGACCGTGTGGGAAATCAAATCCCCCACGATGGAGCGCAAGGGCTTTCTGCCCATGAAAACCACGCGGGGCGACCGCTTGTTCATTGGCTTGCTCAGCGCCGCGTATGTGAATCTGGCCTTTGTCGGTCTGAGCGAAAAGATGATGACCTGGTTCGGTCTTGAGCAAGAGCCGTCGGTCTGGATTGCGCTGGTGTTGTCCATGGCTTTGCTGTCTTTCGTCATGAAGAAAGGGTAGGCAATTTATTTCACGGGAATACGGCCGCTTGCTCCCCAGGCCGAGTTCTCATTCCAAGGGGGGCGCGTTTGAGGAGATCGCAATGAAAGTCAAGTACAGAGTGATTGCTTTCGCCGCCGCCGCCTTGGTTGCGGGCCACGGTGCCTGGGCCGGTGAAGCCGAGGCGCAGAAGTGGATTGACAGCGAATTCCAGCCGTCAACGTTGAGCAAGGACAAACAGTTGGCCGAGATGAAATGGTTTATTGATGCGGCGAAGAAGCTCAAGGGCAAAGGCATCAACGAGATATCGGTGGTGTCTGAAACCATCACCACCCACGAGTACGAATCCAAGACGCTGGCCAGGGCGTTTGAAGAGATCACCGGCATCAAGGTCAAGCACGACATCATTCAGGAAGGTGATGTGGTCGAAAAACTGCAGACCTCCATGCAATCGGGCAAGTCGATTTACGACGGCTGGATTTCCGACTCAGACCTGATCGGCACGCACTACCGCTACGGCAAGATTCTGGCGCTGTCGGACTACATGGCCGGTGCTGGCAAGGAGTGGACCAACCCCGGCCTGGACCTGAAGGACTTCATCGGCACGAGCTTCACCACCGCCCCCGACGGCAAGCTGTACCAGTTGCCCGATCAGCAGTTCGCCAACCTGTACTGGTTCCGCGCCGACCTGTTTGCGCGCAAGGATCTGCAGGACAAGTTCAAGGCCAAGTATGGCTATGACCTGGGCGTCCCCTTGAACTGGAGCGCTTACGAAGACATCGCGGCCTTCTTTACCAACGATGTCAAGAACATCGACGGCAAGCCCATCTATGGCCACATGGACTACGGCAAGAAAGACCCGTCGCTCGGCTGGCGCTTCACCGACGCCTGGTTGTCCATGGCGGGCACCGCCGACATCGGCATTCCCAACGGCATGCCGGTCGATGAATGGGGCATTCGCGTCGCCGCGGACAAGTGCACGCCAGTGGGCGCTTCGGTGTCGCGCGGTGGCGCAACCAACTCACCCGCCGCCGTGTATGCGCTGACCAAGTACGTGGACTGGATGAAAAAGTTCGCACCCAAAGAGGCGTCCGGCATGACTTTTGGTGAAGCCGGTCCGGTGCCAGCGCAAGGGCAGATTGCGCAGCAGATATTCTGGTACACCGCTTTTACGGCGGACATGATCAAACCGGGCCTGCCGGTGGTCAATGCCGACGGTACGCCCAGGTGGCGCATGGCCCCCGGACCCAACGGCCCCTACTGGAAGCAGGGTATGCAGAACGGCTACCAGGACGTGGGCTCATGGACGTTCTTCAAGGGCCACGATGCGAACAAAACCGCAGCGGCCTGGTTGTACGCGCAGTTCATCACGGCCAAGACCGTTTCCGCCAAGAAATCCGCAGTGGGTCTGACGTTCATACGTGACAGCGATATCCGGCACGAGTACTTCACCAAGAATGCGGCCAAGTACGGCGGCCTGATCGAGTTCTACCGCAGCCCGGCACGTGTGGCCTGGACGCCAACCGGCACCAACGTGCCCGATTACCCGAAGCTTGCGCAGTTGTGGTGGAAGAACGTTGCGGTGGCGGTGACTGGCGAAAAAACACCTCAGCAGGCGATGGACAATCTGGCCGAGGAAATGGACCAGGTGATGGCCCGGCTTGAGCGTGCGGGCATGGCGCAATGCGCACCCAAACTCAATGCCAAGTCCGACCCGGCCAAGTGGCTGTCCGACAAGGGTGCGCCATGGAAGAAACTGGCCAATGAGAAGCCCAAGGGCGAAACCATTGCGTACGAAAAACTGCTGAATGCCTGGAAGGAAGGGCGCGTTCGTTAAGGACCGGACCCGGGGAAGTCGCCAGGGTTCCGCAGTTGGAATCGGGCGATCTTCCCGGGACTGGTTCGGATCTGAGCCGTCTGCACCAGCGGTTTTGCAAATGATCGATATATGAATCGCGCGGAACTGATTGCCCGGCTGTCTCAGCCTGAAAAATACGACGTTGCCATCATCGGCGGCGGCGCGACCGGTCTGGGCGTGGCGCTGGACGCTGCGGCACGCGGCCTGAGCGTGGTGCTG
>Ga0210377_10003654_pt1 | contig 13178 bp, 14 predicted proteins | sample PLM4_65_b1redo_FD_155480 | JGI IMG/M metagenome (GOLD analysis project Ga0210377, IMG submission 155480) | Groundwater sediment microbial communities from an aquifer in East River, Colorado, USA - PLM4_65_b1 redo | ecosystem: Environmental > Terrestrial > Soil > Riparian zone | place: USA: East... | reverse complement strand
AACATCGCAGGCAATCATCATGATGCTTTCGAAACTCCGAATCGATCCCGAATACCTTCTTCGAGCAGCCTGACCTCTTCATCGCTGAGCAGCCCATCCAGATGCGAGATCACCAGGTTGAGCCGCTTGTTGTAATAATTGCTGAAAAAACCGAGCCCGGGCGGCACGGGAACGCGCGGCATGTGAAACATATTCGCGATCCTCTTTTCCATGAACTCGGGATGCTGGTATGAGCTTTTCCCAAGATGGGAGAAAACGAAGGTTGCCATCTTTCCCTTCATTGGAAGGTGCAGCAGCTTCCCCAGCACGGGCAGCGGTGCGATGCGGGTCAGCAGGCTCGCCTCAACAAGGTCCTTGGGAAAACCCGACTTCACCTGGTCGTACATCTGCTGTTTGAGCAAGGCAATCAGCCCCTTCCGATCATCGATCTTGACAATCGGGACCTGGTAAAAAAGGTATGATACATAGTTGAAAAATACCTCTTGCAGCGGGTCCAGGCCGGGCCTCAGGTCCATGGTAACAGGAACAAGGTAGCTGTCTCCGGTTACCTGTCTGCCCTTGAACAGTTCGCGCATACCTTGAATGATCACGGACAGCAGGTACGGCGATTCCATAAGATACCCCGCCTCGCGGTATGCCCGTTCATAAATGTCGGCGGTCTCCTTTTCATTAAATAAAAGGAGCTGATAATGATAGCATCGGTCTCTTCCAGACGGTAGCCGCAGGGCTTCCGGTGTGGCTGTTTTCGAAAGCGTCATGATCCTTCTATTAACGTTCCTGCCTGCCAGAAACCGCTTCGACCACCGGGTCAATGCTGATGATGAGTTAAAGGCAATGTCCCCGGACACCCCGGGTGTACCCTTCTTCAAACTGAGCTGGAAAAGGTCCAGGAACAGCTCTGCACCGCGTGCGTCGAGAATACGGTGATCGAAGGTCACGGCGAGCATGCTTCGTTCGTGACCGATGAAAAGATGGAACGCAAGATGATCGTTGTCGTCCCGAAACGCCGTATTCGCGCTCTGTTCCAGAAAGGGCAGGAAGGCACTGCCTGACAACCGGTCGTCCACATGCTGGACGACAAACGTTACCTCGTGCCCGCCTTGCGGGGGTATCCTCCAGTAGGGCGCGAGTTTGAGATCGCGTCCCACGCTCCCCTGCAATACCGGAAACTGGTTCACGAACCGGCTCACGTGCGTTCTGACCTTGTCCTCATCAAGGACCGAATCGAACTGGAGGACGACCTGCGATATGTTGCCTGCGCAGGTCCTGGCCTTCATCATATGATCGAAGGTGTTGATCACCCAGTCGGAGCCGGAGAGGTAACGCTTGCGTTTAGATACCAACATGACCGCTCCAGGACTACACTTTTCCGTTGATGAATGAAGCCAGGGCGTGAATGGTCTCAAAGTCCTTCCTGGTCAGGTCCGATGCGATCAAGGGGAGTTTGAATGTCTTTTCAATGAACACGAGGATCTCGATGAACCCGAGCGAGTCGATCCCCAGATCATGGAACGGTACATCAGGAGAAATGGCTGATGCATCCTGGTTTGTGATTGAGGATATCCCTTGAATTAAAGTATTTTCAATTTCCTGAATGGTCATTTTCATAAACCTCAGACTGAGTTTTTACTGACACCCGCCTTCCATCTGCAAGACACGTTCACGTTGATTCGAACAAGGCCGGACTCACGCTCTCGATAAATATATCACCGACCTGTCCGCATAACAGTTGATCCCGGTACAGCGGATCGATTCAATACTCCCTCGTCCGGCCTCCGTGAGAAGACGGATGCCGAGCGGATTGTCCTGCACCGGCGTGGCATAGCGCGTTTGCCGTTTTAGCATCAGCGCGCCTGCCGCGGCATTGAAAGCGCTGCCGATCATCATGCTGCCGAAGAGCGGCGAATAGGCTGCCGTCGGGATATCGGCCGACAGGGATGATCGGTACGCGGACTCGTCAGGAAGCATGCCGTCGGCATCGATGATGTTGATATCGACGGACTCCCCTCGAGCCGGATCGCCGCCAATATGAACAGCGTTGACGGCGCAATACACACTGCCCTCGCTTCCATTACTCAAAAGAAAGAACGCCGCGCCTTCACCCGGGACCTGACAGGTAGGGTTAAAGGTGAAGGGTTTGATCCTTCCGTCCTTCGCTGTCGTGAGTTTATGATCGGAAACATATCCCAGGACCTCCCCATACTGGTCCACTGCCCCGACAAGGACATAGTCGCAGCGGCCCTGTTGCAGCCAGATCTGTGCAAGCTGCAGCGCTGCCTGGAATGAGAACTGGAATTGTGTGATCGACAGTGTCGGGCCCTTGATATTCAGGGACATGGCGACATAGGAAGCCGCGGCATTATGGACCGAGTTCGAAAACGTGGTCGGCGACACAGCAGCGTCCCCGTGGTCAAGGATGTCGTCAAGAAAATCGAACGTGGTCACGTGGGGACCGAAGGCAGTGGATATGATGATACCGATCTTTTTTTGAGTTAGATTTTCAATCCCGCTGTTAACAAGCGCATCCGACGCCCCGACGACGCACATCTTGCTCAGGGTATCAGAGCGCCTGACTTTTTTTAACAACGTTTTAACGGACGCTGTGTTCAGATTGACCAGGTAGACCGGCAACGTGCCGCCCGTGACCGGATGAACAGGCACTTCACCCGGTTTCCGCCATCCGTTTTGCAGGGCCTTCTCGAAACTGTCGATGCCCAGTCCCTCCGTGAAGATCATGCCTATCCCTGAGATCTTCATACGCCCATCTCCCGTCCGATCACGATCGCGGCATTCGTGCCACCGAAGGCCAGAGAGGTAGAGAGCGCAAAGCGCTGGGTGACAGGTGTCTTCTTCCTCACCGGAGCAATAGGGATGGCGTCATCCTTGTTTAGAAAACCTGCGCATGCCGGCACCCATCCTGCCCGAAGTCCCGCTGCCGTGAACACGGCCTCGATGCCCCCTGCGGCGCCCAGGGTATGTCCCGTGTATCCTTTGGTTGATAGCATGATGAGATCCGGTCCGAAGATGTCAGCCAGCGCCTTTCCTTCGACCAGATCATTTTCATGGGTTCCGGTGCCGTGGGCATTGACAAAACCGACCTCGCGGGGCCCGATTCCTGCTTCCGTCAGTGCGTCATGAACCGCTGCCCTCAAACCGACACCGTCAGGACTGGGCGCAGTCAAATGATAGGCGTCGCCTGATGTACCATAACCCGAAAGAAAGATCGGGGATGCCGCGCCCCTCTTGCGTGCATTTGCCCTGCTTTCGATGACCATGACCCCCGCGCCTTCACCGAGGTTCAGTCCCTGGCGGTCCCGGTCAAAGGGCGCGCAAAGACCGGGATTGGCGATGCCGAGGGAGCTGAAACCGCAGTAGGGCACGTGGTTCAACTCATCCGCCCCGCCTGCTATGGCTATATCGCACAGTCCTCCCTTGAGCCAGGAGAGCGCAACGCCGATCGCATCGGTGGAGGAAGAGCAGGCATTCACCACGGAAAGCTGCGGGCCCCGCGCACCGATCCTGCGCCCAATATACTCGGCGAGGTTTCCCTTCAAGAATCTGTCCACCGACGTCATCGGCGCCGCGCCGCGCTCACGGTATGTTTTATAGAACTGCAAAGCGTTCAGTTGGCTCGCCACGGTCGTTCCCATGCAGACACCTACCCGGAACCCCGAAAGATCGGCAAGGTGCGCGTCCTTCAACGCCTCATCAACAGCAACCAGGGCAAGGCTCACGGTCCGCCACCCTTCGAGATAATACTCAGCCGGGAGGTGCTTCACTTCAAAGACCGGAGATTTCAAAACCGTAGAGAAAATGGTCACCGGTCCTGCGTTCCGCGTCCCCTGCTCAAAGGATGAGAGCGTCTCGGCCACGTTCCTTCCCGCAGCGGATATTACGCCGATGCCCGTTATCAACATTGATGTATCATGCATGGTTTCCAAATTCTCTTCTTTGCACGTTTATTCTGCTCGGTGCGCTGTCGTTGCCTGCGCATTATTCGTCAAGGGTGCCTGTTGTGCGATACCCAGAATGTCCAGCCCCCGATCGATCGTTACGATCCGCATGTCCGGATAGCGCGTTCGAACATACCGTATCATATCGCGAAGCTGGGCCCGGTCATCATACAGGATACGTTCGATACGAGCCGTGGCGCTGCTGTTCCGCCCGCTGATGCGGTCCCCTTCCAGCGGAGTTCCGGAGATCGGCACAAAATAAAGGGAACCGAAATACTGGAACCATGCCGGCGCTTCACATCTTCCCACCGCTCCCGATGGGCTGAAATGCAATGTTTCGCCGGGGATAAATTTTCCTTCGCGTTCTATTAAACCTGCCTTGATGTCGATCTCATGCTGATAAAAAATGATCCATGACCTGCCTGCATACGCGAGATCGATGGACCGCTCCATGCCGGGAAGATCATGTCTGATCGAATAGGATTTCAAATCATAAGGGTCCGTATCCGGAGTATTTACTACATACGCGCCGCCCCTGCCGGAACGATAGTATTTACGGGCAATCGTCCTGACCAGTTCGTTGCTCATGTTTTTAGGATATACGACGTTCCGAACCGAAAACCCCATGTTAGCAAGAACTGTCTTGGACCCGGAAAACTCGCCCTCGATCTGTGCTGCGTTAAGCGAGGTGAGCTTCGGATGCGAAACCGTGTGGCTCATGATCTCCCAGCCCGCATCCCTGAGCCCGATGATCTGTTCAGCGGTCAGATGACCCGGTCTGTTGATCCAGTCGGTCGTTATCGCCGAGCAGGCAACGGCCCCCTGCTCAGCAAAAATTGCCCTGGCAACCAGGTAATCCGTATCGTTCCCGTCGTCGAACACGAAGGTGATCAGCGGCGTTGACCCGATGGGGGCTGCGGACTCCCTGGTACTGATGCCGCCGCAGGAAACGCCGGACACCAGAATCAATGCAACGATAAACAGCTGTTTCATACGTTCCTGTGATCCAGCATTATGAAGCTTTGTTCTTGTTCTCGTATACGAAATGGGCCATGGTATCGATGGACTGGAATATCTCTTTCCCCTGGTCCATGTTCTTTACTTCCATGCCGAAGTTGCGCTGCAGCAGCACGACGATCTCGACGGCATCGAGGGAATCCAGCCCCAGCCCTTCGCCGAACAGTACCTCATCGTCCTTGATATCCTCCGGCTTGATGTCTTCCAGCGAGAGGTCACGGACGATCATTTCCTTTAGATCTTTTCGTATTGCCGCCAGTTCCTGCTCCTTGTTCTTCTCCATCATTTTCTCCTTGCTTGTAATGTGTGTATCCTCAATCATTCCCCTGCCACATATCGCGAAACACGAACCACTGGTAGGGATAGCGAACAGCATACTCCTCCAGGACGCCGGCGAACTCCTGAACACAGGCATGGATCTCCTCTTCCTTGTTACCCTGCCTGTTTGCCGGAGGATTGATCACATGTGAAAAATCGACAACGTGTTTTGTGACTCCTATCTTCGCCGACAGCAGCACTGCCACGGGACATCGTGCCGCCGATGCGAGACTGAACGCGCCGTACGGGAACCGGACTTTTCCGCCAAGCAGGGAGACCTCGATTGAAGCGTAGCCGTAAGTGCGGTCTCCCATGATCGAAACGATGTCTCCCCTATTGATCGCTTTCAGGGCTTCTATCACGCCGCCCATGGCGCCGTCAGTATAAATGATCCGGACGGTTTCCTTTTCGCTGTCGATGTTCAGCGCCTCTTTCACGGCGACATTGTCCTCGGTGCGCATCATGAGGTAGACATCACGATCGAGCTTACCGAGAGACGTCATCGCGACCTGCCAGTTGCCGACATGAGCGGTCAGCAAAATGATCCCCTTCTTTCCGTCAGCCAGGAGATCCTTGATCTTCTCATACCCGACGAGCTCGAGACCGATCTCATTTCCACCGGCAGCGACGAAGTATCGGTCGATGAGGCTTTTCCCCTGGCTCACGAACAGCAGGTACACATCGAACATCTGCCGGAGTACACCGTGGTCCGGGAAGCGTCTTCTGACATAAGCCTTGCTCGCGGCAACTGCCGCATGGTCAAAGGCCAGATAGTACAGACTGACGATATAGAGCAGTCCGTAGGTTCCCCTGAGGCCGAAGATACGCACTGCTGTCCGGAAAAACCAGAAGCCCAGCCGGTTGCCCCGCTTCCGCTCAACATCCTTCTTTTGCGACATTCGAGCACCGTACCCGTTTGATTACTGTCGCGGCGACAAACACGATGCCGCCGATGATGATTGCGGTAAGAGGAGCAATGATCAGCGATCCGAGAAACCACTCGTAGAAACGTGATGAGAACTGTTCAAATACCGTCTTGAACGAGAGCTCGGTGAGCCACTTACCGTGCCGCAGATAATATCCCGTCTCGATGCACAAGGCCGGGATGAAAGGCGGCATTGCCAGGTGCTGTACGTTGAGAGAAACAACCTTGTTCAGGTTTAACCTCAGTGAAACGTAGAGGATCACGAGCGTATGCACGAACAGGAGCGGAAGAACAGCAAGGAAAATACCGATCGCCGCCGACATCGCCAAGCCTTCCGGCGTCGCATTCTCAAGCAGAAGCATTTTGAGGACCTTTCCCGGATGACGCAAGAGCGAAAGATCGAATGCGGAGGGATCCCGCACCAGTTTTTTGTGAGGTATTGGAATGAGACGCCTGCCCACGAGCATGGAATGGATGCACGTGAGGCGAAAATTGTCGAGAAACGGCTTGAAACTCGAAACACGCTTCTCGGGCTTCGGATATATAACATTGATCGGGACCGTGATCAATTTGAGACCCGCCCAGGCCGATTTGGCAAGCACCTCAGCTTCAAAATCGTAGCGGTTTCCCTTGAACCGCAGTTGATTAAGATACTGAACAGGGTATGCTCGGAAACCGCTCTGGCAGTCATCGACGGTCTGACCGGTCTCGACTTTGAGCCAGAAATTCGCGAACGATCTGCCGAAGCGGCTCGACGCAGGAACGTTCTCTGTATTAAAATCTCTGCATCCGATAATGAGTTCCGAGCCGCCTACCCTCATCAACGGGAAGAATTTTTCAATATCCCGGGGATCGTGCTGGCCGTCCGCATCGATGGTGATCATGTATTCGCCGCCCTGCCGCTCGATGTGTCGGGACCCCGTCAGAATGGCCTGACCTTTGCCGAGGTTCTTCCTGTGTTTCAAAACGAGCACGTCGAGACCGGCAAGGAGCTCTTCCACATCAGCATCCGTGCTGCCGTCGTCAACCACCACGACATTCCGGAGGATTGAACGGCATCCGGCAGCCACGTCCCTGACCGTTTCCCGGTTATTGTAGACCGGTATCGCGCACCAGATGCGGTCCCGCGGTATTGGACTACTTTGAGGCATGCCGTACCCTTTCTTTGGGTTTCTTCCCGGGGAGCAGCAGGTCCCACATGGGACCGGTATAACCTAGTTTGTGCAACAACTGGAGGCTGTTATCAAAGGTATCCGGAGGAAACACGCAATGACGCACGTCGGCAAAAGCCCTGGTCAATGTTTGCTCGAGCCAGTTTTTGTCCACGGCCGGAGATATATAGTAGATGGGCTTTAACATTCCCTCGTCAGGTGCTATGAGCTTTTCCTTGATCGCCAGTCGGGCCAGCGGGGTATTCGGCAGGATCCGTATACCCATGAAAATAAAGACCACGCATTTTTTCAGGCCCAGGATGTTCCTGATCCCTTCCTGTACCGTCTCCTCGGTCTCCCCCGGTCCGCCGAACATGAAAAAATGCGATGCAGCGATCTCATGGCGCTCGAAAAGTTCATTGCACGCGATAATGTCGTCGAAGGTAAAGCTCTTGCCCATCTTCCTGAGCGTTATATCGCAGGAAGCATCAGCGCCGATCTCGGCTGCGGCGAACCCGGTCTTCTTCATACGCTCGATGATCCCGTCGGTAAGGCCGCTGGGCTTTATGAATGCCGTCCAGGGGATATTGATCTTTCGCCTCTCCATTTCGGCGAGCACATCAAGATACGCGCCCTCATCGTCATTAAACACGGAATCGACAAAGAAAATATATTTGGTCTTGAACGTGTCGCGCAGCAATTCGATGTCATCGACCACGGTGCTCGGATCCCTCCTGCGAAGCTCAGTGCCTTCGAGCAGGGGGTAGCTGCAGTACACGCATTTATGGGTACAGCCCCGCTTTGTCTGGATCGAGGCGATATTGCCGCTGTGGAGATAAAATTCGAGCAAACGCTCATCGTAGAGAGCTGAGCCGATCTCAGCGCCCACGAGCCTGGTCATTGAACCGATGAGGGGCTCCTTTGGGTAGATCCCCTTCTCCGCGTTGTCGGCGAATTCAACTGCCAGGACCTCGCCTTCACCGATAATGCCGTAATCGGCGCCGGTCTCTTTGAGGATCAGTTCAGGGATGAGAGAAAAACCCGCTCCTCCCAGGAGCACCTTCGCGTTCGAGGCACCTCTGACCGTGCTCACAATGTTCTTTACGTTCTGGATATAATACTGCTCGTGCATGAGGTTTACATTGTCGATATTCCGCACCGATATCCCGACCAGGTCGGGTCCGAACTCCCGCACCTCCCGGCCGATCGCCTCGAGCGAGTTGCTCTGCTGCAGAAAGTCCGCTTGTTTCACCGTATGACCGGCTTTCGTAAGCACGGCCGCGATGATGCTCACCCCCAGGGGATAGATCGGGTATGGCGACAGGGTCACATTGGCTGAGATAAGCAGTACCTTCATCCGACCTTCTCCGCGATTTCTTCCTTCTGCCATTTCCTGCGTCTGAGACTTGCTCCCCGGTATGTTCCGTCCGCCTGCTCCTTTTCAATCACCTTGAGAAAGAGCTTGGCCATCCTGAGGTTCTGGCTGCTTTCCTTGTAGAACGTGTCCCAGGCGTAATAGTAAAGGTCCTGCAGCTTTGTCGGTGTCATCTTTGCCGGCTGATACACGACCTGTCCGCCCGTGTATTGGTTCCAGTCGTTCGACAGGATCCTGCCTTCTTTCACGAGCGCATCACGGACCGGCGTATTCGGGAACGGTGTCAGGATCGTGAACTCGGCCAGGTCCAGCTTGATCTCGAGCAGGAAATCAACAAGCCGCTTGACATAGTCCTCATCCTGCTCATCCATCCCGAGGATGATCGTACCCTCGACCCCGATACCGCGCTCCTGCAGCCGCTTCACGCGTTTCTGGATGTGGTCCGACGTGTCGAAGATGGCCTGGTACACATACCAGCATCCGGCCTCGGCCGCGAGGTCCAGTATCTCGTCATCGTCCTTGATGGGATGGGAGACCCATTTTTTCTTGAGCGGGATCAATGCCTTGAACAGGTCCTTTTCCCACTGGTCGTTCTGGGCCAGGGAGTTATCAACGAAGAACAGGCGGTTGTTGTCAATGGCCGCGACCTCGCGGACGACATCATCAATGGGACGGGGCCGGAACTCGCGTCCGCCCAGGAACGGGGTGCAGCAGCAGAAACAGTTGAATTGGCAGCCGCGCGAGGCATGAATGAGATCCACCATCTGTACCCCGCGATAGTTGTAAAGATCCCGGTTGAGTATGTTTCTCCTCGCCGGCCCGACCACGCCCATGTCGGGGAATTTCCATTGATAGTCATACACCTTTTTGAGGCTGTTGTTCTTCAGGTCGTGAAGCACCTGTCCAAAACGACCTTCGGCCTCGCCGAGGAACACCGAATCGGCATGCAGACTGGTTTCCTCGGCATGCAGCATGGTGCTGATGCCGCCGAAGATGACCGGGATCCCCCTCGCGCGAAAACGATCGGCGATCTCCCATCCCCGCTTGATCTGGCACGTGAGCATGCACGAGATGGCGACAAGGTCCGTCTTCTCGTCAAAATTGATCTCCTCAACATGTTCATCAGTGAAAGCGAGTTCATCGTCGCCGGGCACGGTGGCCGCAAAACAGATCGGACCGTGCGGCGGCAGATGGAATTCCGTCTGCCGTTCAAGCTTGGGCCACTTTGGATAAATGAGTCTGATCTTCACACTAGACCTTTCTTGCGGCTATTCTTGAGAATTTCTGTACCAATCCGGATACATCCGAGCCCGTTTCCACAAGAGATCGGGCCTCTGCCAAATCACAAAGGACCGACTCTTCCCGATCGCGTTCCCGCCGTATGAGGAAGAACAGCGCCTCATCCGCTTCCGCCTTCCCCGCAAGCATCACCGGCGCTTCACCGGCAAGAAGCATCTCATTCGCCATATCGAGCACGACTGACAGCCCGTTGTTCGCGCCTGCTGCATACAGAACGGGCCCCAGAAATCCGAAATGAATTGCTGCTTCACCGATCGGACTTGACGGCAGCGTGTAAATGAACAGGTTCCCCCGCGACAGCGTACGCCCGCTCTCAAGATAATCTTGAAAGTATCCGATATCGGAGCGGAGCGAACCCTCTGCATTCGTTCCAACGATCCCGATGTCCTGCTTCTCTATGGGCGAGTATTCGATGCCCGCATCCTGCAGGGCGAGACTCACGCCAAAAACAGTCATCTTCGATATGGTGTCGAGCCGGCCGAAGTTTTTAAAAGGATGAGAAAAAATATCCCGGTTCGGCAGCGTGCGAGCGCCTTCGTTGATCTCATACGCGTGCTGTAGCTCGCTCCTGATACAGCCATATCCTTCTTTGGTGAGCCATCCTATGCCGTAAACGGAAATTGACATCACATCCTAACCTGGACGATCCAGAACCAAAAGGTCAAAACCGAAAAGCGTCTCACGCAATGGCCTATGAAAGAAAAGCGGCCACTTAGAGATTCCGCAAAGGACGCCAAGAATATCTTTAAGTTTGGTTTTAAATAACAATTAATTGAGCCTTTCTTTGCGAGCTTTGCGCCTTTGCGAGAGATATTCTTGCCGTTTTGATAAGAATTTGATTTTTAAGTTATCATCCTAGCACCAACGCCGTGTTTATCCCGCTGAATCCCGCATTCGTCATCAGGGCCAGCGCCTGTCTGAGCAGAGGCCGAGGCTGGTCCGAAACCCACCCTTGCGCATCCTCATCAACCTCTTCCAGGTTCACCGTGGGTGGGACGATCCCTTCCCGGAGCGCTCGCTGCGCAACGAGCATCTCCACGAGTCCTGCCGCGCCCATGGTATGTCCGATGCCGCCCTTGATGGAATAAACAGGACGGGGACCATCGGTGAACACGGCGCGAAAAGCGCGCATCTCCATCTGGTCGTTGTACACGGTCCCGGTGCCGTGCGCGGCGATCAGGCCCACAGCGCCAGGACCGATGCCGGCGGACGCAAGCGCTTTCGTGATTGCCAGGACAAGTCCCTCGCTCTCGCGCGATGGGCCGGTCATGTGGTTCGCGTCATCGCTCAGGCCCCAGCCCGCTATCGTCCCGAGAACAGGACGGTTCTCGCGTATTGCGCGTTCTTCGCTCATAATAAGTGCATAGGCCGCTGCCTCGCCCACGTTCAGACCTGCCCTGTTCCGGTCAAAGGGCCGTGCAGGCTGGTTGTCCAGCGCCATGAGCGAGGAAAAGCCGGAAAAGATAAATTCGGTCACGCTGTCGCAGGCAACTACCAGCACGCAGTCCGCGTGTCCGTTCCGGACCATGGCAGCCGCCTGTGCTGCCGCCGCTGCTGATGAGGTACAGGCTGCTGAAAGCACCAGCCCGCCGCCCTTCACAGAGGTCAGGCCGGCCACCTTATTGATCAGCCTGCTGACAACGGCATCCGCAACATCGCCCTTGCCCTCAAGCATGCTCTGTTCGAGCAGGTCGATCTCCCCTTTGGTCGTTGCCAGCAGAAGTTTCGCGTCTTCGGGGACAGTTATCCCTTCGAACAAGGACTGCAACATCTGCATGACCAGGGAGGTCTGTTCGTGATACCGCAGGCCGCTGATGATACCCGCAAAGTCCGAGTGGAACGCCGCGGTCTTGAAACGGCTGACCCGTGATATGGCGCTCTGCCCGGCAAACAGACCCTGCCAGCATGCGTCACTTCCCTTGCCATAGGGCGTCAGCATATCAGCCGATACGACGACAGGTTTCATGGTCTGGGATGGAATTCCCCTGCCCTCCATCTCCTCCTGCAGCGTTCAAGTAATTCCGGTGATACCATAAAAGGCTCCCCGGTCTGATGGTCGGTGAACAAATGCACCATATAAGCGCTCGACGCGGTGCTCTTGTCCTGCTTGAGCAGGAGATACTCTATATTCAGCCGCGACCCTTCGTGCCAGATCAGCGATGCCTTGATCGTAAATTCCTCATCAAGGAACAGCGGCCTGTAGTAATCGATATGGAACTCAACAACAGGCGCGCGCAGGCCGGCTTCGAAATAGTCGGCATACGACAGACCGCATTTCCTGCCAAGTTCCTCGGACGCCTCCTCAAAATAAAGAGGATACCGCCCATGCCATGCGATCGCCATGGGGTCGGCCTCATTGAACCGGACGCGCCGTTTGACTTCAACGACAATAGGCTCGGGAACTCCCGGGGCCCGTTCAAAATAGGTTGTCTTGTTCTTTGACCTCATGCTACCTCTTGGTTTCCCTTTTGTCGTGAGAGACGCGCAGTTTCATTTCGGAGACCTTGTCGGTCGCCCGTGAGATGGCCGCTTTCACGACGAACTCCTCGCTCGTATCCCCCATATCGCTTATGACGCAAGTCACTTCGTCGTCAGGGAACACAGGTGTAAAATACTTTGCGAGGACGACCTCTTTCAGGACCACGGCCTTTCCACTCCCCTTTTCGAGCAGGGACAGAACGCACTGGATCTGGCACACGCCCGGCAGGACCTGCTTCTGGGGAAAGTGCCCCTGAAAACCGATGAAGCCGGGCGGGAACGCAAAATGAGAAGTCAGTCTCTTGCCTTCCTTTACCAGGCCGGTCATGGAGCGTTCGATCTCTGCCTTAATTATGCTCAAAATGCAACTCCTTCTGCCGAATGGTCAACCGGTACCCGTATTGATAATTCAGGAAGACGATGCCCTGCGGCCAGCGCTTTCCATCCTGATCCCGATACTCATAGTACGATATCCGCCACACTAACCCGCTGTCTTCATAATAGTTCTTCTCGATCAGGTCTCCCCCCGCCCCGGCGAAAATGTACTCCAGAGAGCCGGGACCGGAAGATTGTCGGAAAATCAGTTTATATTTTCTCTTCCAAATACTCGCTTCTGGTCCGGGGACCAGATCAAAATATATGCGTCTGATGTCGTTGCCGAC
>Ga0210377_10003653_pt1 | contig 13180 bp, 12 predicted proteins | sample PLM4_65_b1redo_FD_155480 | JGI IMG/M metagenome (GOLD analysis project Ga0210377, IMG submission 155480) | Groundwater sediment microbial communities from an aquifer in East River, Colorado, USA - PLM4_65_b1 redo | ecosystem: Environmental > Terrestrial > Soil > Riparian zone | place: USA: East... | reverse complement strand
CGAATTGGCGTAGTACTCGAGCAGCGGGCGATGGGAGGGCAGCACCACGTAGGTCTCGCCCTGCCGGACCACCAGCCGGCGCATCCGGAAGGTCCGCCACGCCCGATCGAGAGTCGTCTCGGCGTCTCGCTCGCCGTGGAGTAGTTTGGCGTCGCGCTCCTGGAGGTGGTCCCGGTAGTCGGTGATGCGGCGCAGGAGCGCGGATTGCGGGATGGCGGTCTCGCCGAAGGAGAGCAGCGCCGCGGCGACGAGTGGTACGGACGTCACCGGAATGATGGCGCCGATGCGCTCGAGCATGCGGTCGGCCAGTTCCTGGACGCGGGGGAGGCGCTCCTCTCGAGGAAGGTCCAGAACACCGGCCACGCCGGTCGTCCAGGCCCGCAGTGAGACCGGCGTGCCGAAGTTCACCGCCACGCGGCCGTAGCGCCGGAGGCGCCCGGTGAAGAAGCGGAGCACGTTCCACCCGACGTAGTGGAGCACGCCGGCCGCCTGACGGGCGCGTCCGGGCCGTTCGATCCCTTCGGCGACCTCGCGGATGAGCGACCGGTCCTCCAGCACCCGGTCGTAGTTGAGCGCCACCGGAATCAGCCAGATGTCGCGGTCGAAGCCCGGTTCGCTGAGCGTCCGGGCGACGTAGTCCAGCAGGCCGATCTTGGCGGGCCGGAGCGCGCCGTCGCGGGTGAGCCCGCCTTCGAGGAAGATCCCCTGGGTGACGCCGTTTCGGGTGATCAGCTGGACGTAGCGCTCCAGCACCGCGTGATAGAGCGGCTCCCGGTAGCGGCGCCGAATGAAGTACGATCCGAACGACTTGAAGATGTACTCGAGCGGCCAGGTCCGGGCCCATTCCCCCACCGCGTAGCTGATGCTGACGCCCTGCGCCAGGATGTAGGCCACCAGGACGTAGTCCGCGTTGGAGCGGTGGTTCATCAGGTACAGCACCACGTCCCGCCGCGGAATAGCGTCCAGCCGCGCGCGGTCGGTGTAGGTGACGCTCACGCGGTAGAGCAGGTTGATCAGGAGGCGCGAGAGGTTGTAGCCCAGCTTGTAGTACGACAGGACGTTGAAGAACGGCACGATCTCGTCGATGTACCGCTCCACCTGCCGGCGGGCTTCGGGCTCCGGGATCCGGTGCGCCCGGCAGTGCTCGCGCATCGCCGCGTGGATCGCGGGGTCGAGCATGAGCTCGTCCCGGATCACCCGCCGGTTGACCAGCTTGTAGCGGTCGATGCGGACCCGGAAGCGGTGCACGCTGCGGAGCACGGCCCGGCGGAACCACGCGCGAATAGCTTCGCGGGTGCGGCGGACGAGCCAGAGAGTGAGGCCCGCGCTCAGCAGCGCGGCCAGCGCAAGCAGGAGCCAGTCGAGCGGGGACAAGATCACGCGGTAGACTGAGTTACCGTCCCTCGGGCCGCAATAGCGCGGGGCGGTCCGGTGGTCCGCGAGCTTGACATGGTCCCGGGCCGGGCTATATGCGCCTACTTTCCCAGAGGCTGGTCCTCAATGGAAGAGCGCTGTCGCTCGAGCCCCATGCACGAGATCCATCCCTACCTGTCGAGGGACGGTCGCCAGGTGGTCTTCGCCCTGGGGACGGGTGTCGCCAACGACATCTGGATGTCCACCCGCACGCCGAATGGGAACTTTGGCGATGACGACGATGACGATAATCGCGATCATCGCCGTGCTGGTCGGCGTGATCGTAGTCGTTAGGGTTCAGTTCCCTTGGAAGGCCCGGCGCCCCGACCGTGAGCCGGCCACGGCGGGGCGTTGGAGCCGCCGACTTGAGCGCCGCCTCGATGTGGGTGGTGAGGGTCGCCAGGGACGGGTCCGGGTGCTACTCGGTCAGCGGATTCACCCAGCGCAACCGGGAGAACCGCGCGAAGTCGGCGTCGGTCGAACACAACTCGGCCCCGTGCTCCAGGGCCAGGGCGGCGAGGTGCGCGTCGGTCGTCAGGTTGCCGGCGGTTCCCGACTCGGCCAGCAGCTCGCGCAGAATGTCCCAGTGCTCGTCGCCCGGCGAGAGCCGGATCACGGCGGGACACGCCAGCCAGCCGTCCACCACGGCCAGGGCCTGAGCCGGCGCCAAGGGTTCGGGGAAAACGCGGGCGCTGGTCGCCACCCGAAGGAACCCGAGGAGCACCACCCAGGGCAGGGCCACCGGCTCTTCGCCCGCCAGCGTGCGCTCCAGCCAGCCCTTGGCGCGGGCGTGGTGGGCGCTGTCGCGGTTGACCGCGTAGAGCAGGAGGTTGAGGTCGACGACTTTCAACGTCCGACCTACTTGCGCAGCGTCAGCTCGCGCGCGATCTCGTCGTCTTCGAGCGCGTCCGCGAGGGCGAGCGCCTTGTCGAGCGGGTGGCGCGGCGTGCCCATGTCGAAGCCGGGGCAGCGGTACGGCCTGGTCGCGCCCTCCGGTCGCTCCTCCAGGCCCCGGTGCAACGCGCGGTTCAGCAACTCCTTGAACGACACGCCCCGGCGGTGCGCCTCGGTTCGAAGGCGCTTGAGGAGATGGGGGTCGATGTCAACGGTGGTGCGCACCATGTGATGCTAGCGCATCATCATGATGATGTCAAGGCATCATGGCCGACATACTGGGGTCTATTTCGACCGATCTGAGCCGGATCCGAGCGTGGCTCAGGACCCGGCTTCCGGTAGCTCCCCCGTCTTCTCGAACTGATACGCCATCTGCTTGAGTCGGGCGATGCGTACCGGCATGGGCGGATGGGTAGCGAGCAGATCGGCCACGAAGCCCTGCTTGTTGGTGAGCCGCCGGCCCAGCGGGTCGGTGATGCAGAGATGAGCGCTGCCCCGATGGATGGCCTTGGTGGGCGCGGCCGACTGCTCGATCTTCTGGAGCGCCGAGGCCAGGGCGCCGGGATTGCGGGTGAACTGGGCGCCGGTGGCATCGGCCAGGTACTCCCGCTTCCGGCTCACGCCCATGGCCAGGAGCCGCGTCACGATCGGTGCCAGGATCACGCTGATGAGCCACACGGCGAGCAGGATGAGGAGCAGCGCGACGCCGCCTTTCTTCCCGCCCCGGCCGCCCCGCCCGCCCCGCCCGCCGAACCGCAGCGAGCGCATCACCCCGTCCGACACCAGCGCCAACACGCCGACCAGGGCCGCGAGGAGCGTCATCAGGCGCACGTCGTAGTTCCGGACGTGGGCCAGCTCGTGCGCCACGACCGCCTGGAGCTCGTCCCGGTTGAGTGCCGTGAGGAGCCCCTTCGTCACCGCCACGTGCGCGTGCTTCTCGTCGGTGCCCGTGGCGAAGGCGTTGGGATCGTCGTCCGGCACGATCCAGATCTTGGGCCGGGGCAGCCCGGAGGCGATGGCCATTTCCTCCACCACGTTCACCAGCTGCTGCTCTTCCGGGGTGGACGGGGTGACCAGCTCCCAGGCGCCGCTGGCCCACAGGACCTGTCTGGCGCCCCGCCGCCAGCTGAACCAGGCGACGCCCAGCGCCAGGAGGCTCAGGGCGACCCCCACCAGCGGCACCGTGTGGACGTAGCCGGGGTCGGTGCGGCCGGACGTGTTCAGGTACAGGATCCAGTCGGCCCCGAACCCGATCCAGGCGAAGAACAGGACGAAGATCGCCACCAGCACGGCCGAGCGGCGGCGGTTGGCGCGCTGCTGAGCGAAGAGGTTGGTGTCGCTCACGCCTTGGGCTTCATGGAGAGGTCGACTTTGGGCGCCTCACGCTCGGCCGCCGCCTCGATCTCCCACAGCTCCACCACCTGGGCCTTGGCCAGCGGGGCGATGAAGTTCCACGGGATCTGCTGCTGGGTCACGTTGTACTCGGTGGCGGTGTCGTTGTAGAGCTGCCGCGAAAAGGCGACGCGGTTCTCCGTGGAGGTGAGCTCTTCCTGAAGCTGGCCCACGTTCGCCGTCGCCTTGAGGTTGGGATAGCGCTCCACCACCACGTTCAGCCGTGACAGCGCGGCGCCCAGCGTGGCTTCGGCCTGGGCCAGGGCCGCGACCCCGCCCGTGGGTGACGCGTTGGCCTGGACCTTCACGGCCTGGTTCCGGGCCTGGATCACGGCTTCGAGCGTGTCCTTCTCGAACTCCATCGCGCCCTTCACGGCGCTCACCAGGTTGGGGATCAGATCGTGCCGGCGCTTGAGCTGCACGTCGATCTGCTTCCAGGCGTTCATGGTCTGGCCCTTCATGGCGATCAGCTTGTTGTAACCGACGACCACCAGAACGGCGATGACCGCGACGACGATCAAGAGAGCCCACAACATGAGCGACTCCGCGCGAGGGGGAAACCGCCCGGGCGCGCCCCGCGCCCGGCGAACTGAAAAGTGGGTCGTCGGTGGGAAGCCGCAAGGCCCCGGGATCAGCGCCGGTTGGCCGGCGCCTCGAGGGAGGCGAGGGCGTCGCGCACCTGGTGCGCGACGGCGTCGGCGTCCACGGCGGTCAGGGGATGGCCCTCGCGCACGTGGAGCTCGACTCCGGGCGCGATGGGGACCCGACGCCAGCGCTCGCCGCCGCCGTCGGGGGCCGCGACCGGGCCGGCCGTCTGGAACGCGCGGCCCGCGGCCGCCACCGCCAGCCCATCGGGGTGCGGCAGGTGCTCGCCCAGCGCGGCGGCGACGCGCCGCTCCAGCACGTCCCCGGTGGCGTCCTGGAACTCGCGCCCGATGGTGACCAGCGGCGCTCCTTCCATTTGGCGCAGCTTGATGGCGAGGAGCTGGAGCAGGTGCCGGTACGAGTACGTCGCGGCCGTGCCCCGTCCTTCGGGCGGGGCCAGCAGGCCGCGGGCGATGTAGAACCGGATGGTGCGCTCGGCCGGCGCCACCGCCGCCGACGCGCTGAGCGGCCGCACCCGCGAGCCCGCCAGGATGGCGCCGGCGGTGGCGGCGAGGTCCCGGACGTTCCAGGGGGCGTGGCGACGATACTCGCGCAGCGTGAACAGGGAGTCGGCGGGCACGAAGCGGAGTATGCCGGCCGTCCGGGCGACGGGCAAGGCCGCGTGTTTTGGCGCCGGGCCGCGTGGATTGGATGACGGGGGCGCGCCGCCCGGCCCCTATCGTGGGCCATGCCCCGCGGCTTCTCGTTGATCGAGCTCGTGGCCACCATGACGGTGGCCGGCATTCTGCTCGCGCTGGCCGTCCCGCGCTGGGCCCAGTTCCAGGACGGCGTGGCGGTGCGCCAGGCGGCGCTCGAGGTCGCCACGTTCTACCAGGCGGCCCGGCACGCGGCCATCCGCCGCGCCACCCGCGTGCGGATCGAGCTGCAGCGCGATTCCCTGCGGGCGGTGTTCGAGGGCGCCACGGACTCCACGTTCCTGGTGTGGGCCGGTCCCTCGCGGCACGGCGTGGGGCTGGACGCGACCCGCGCGGTGATCCGGCTGAATCCGACGGGGCTGGGCTACGGCGCGGCCAATTCCACCATCGTGCTGCAACGGGGAGCGGTGGCGGAGTCGCTGACCACGTCCCGGCTGGGGCGCCTCAAGCGGTGGTGAGCGGGACTACATCGCGGCGCCGGCCCCGTCTTCGTCGCCCAGGAACACCAGCATCTGCCGGCGGCCCACCGAGGCGGCGAAGGCTTCCATCACCTTGGGGTCGATCACCGAGCCGGCCAGCATGCGCATCCGGTCGACCGCGGCCTCGGGGGCCAGTTTCTCCTGGTAGGGGCGCGACGTGGTGAGCGCGTCGTAGATCTCCGCCGCGCAGATGATCCGCCCGCCCAGGGGGATGTCCTCGCCGGCGAGGCGGTCGGGATAGCCGCTGCCGTCCCAGTGCTCGTGGTGGGCCCGCACGTACTCCACCACCGGACCGAGGTGGCCGAGCGGCGCCAGGATCTGCACGCCGATCAGCACGTGCTGCTTCACGTGCTCGTACTCGTCGGGCGTGAGCGGGCCCCGCTTATCCAGCACCGATTCCTTCACTCCGATCTTGCCGAGGTCGTGCAGCCGGCCGGCGACCCGGATCTGCTCCACGTGCTCGTCGGCCAGCCCCATCTCGTGCGCGATGTTGGCCGAATACGCCGCGACGCGCGCCGAGTGGCCGCTCAGGTACTCGTTCTTGGCCTCGAGCGCGTTGATCAGCGCCTCGAGCGTGGCGGTGGTGAGCTGCTGGAGCCGGACCTGCTTCACCTCCAGCTCTTCGGTCTGGCGCGACACCTCTTCCTTGAGCCACGAGGTGATGCCGGTGCTCTGGATCTGGGTGTCGCGGCGGCGCAGGGCGCGGTCGATGGCGGCGCCGAGGTCGGTGAGCTCGATGGGCTTGGTGAGGTAGTCGAAGGCGCCGCGCTGCATGCAGATGGCGGCGGTGGTGGCGTCGCTCACCGCGGTCAGCATGATGATGGCGAGCTCGGGATCCAGGTCCAGCGCCTCGGGCACCACGTCCACGCCGCTCAGGCCCGGCATCCGCACGTCGAGCAGCATCAGGCTGACGCCGCCCTTCTTCAGCTCGCCCAGGGCCACCGTTCCGTTTTCGGCCGTCCGGACGTCGAAGCCGCGGTACCGCAGGTACTGCCCCAGCGCGTTGCGCAGCGGCTCCTCGTCGTCCACGACGAGGGCGGTCAGGGAGTCGCCGGCGGATGGCTGGGTCACACGATCACCTCTGATACGGCCGCGGGGCGGCCACTCCGCCTAGGATAACCCGGGAACGGCGGCTGGCAATCCCGGGGGTTCAGCGGGGGCGTCCGCGCGCGCTCAGCAGCTCCTCCCGGTACTTCTCCAGCAGCGCGCCGTGAAGTTGGTACTCCGGCAGGTTCCGGGCGAGCTCGGTCTGGTAGTTGTCGAGAAACGCCTGCTCGGCGCGGCGTTGCGCGGCGGCGTCGCCGCGTTCCGACGCCACGCGGGCTCGCAGCACCGGCGCAAAGAGATGGCCCGGCGCGGTCTGGGCGATGGAGTCCGCCTGCGCGGCCGCGGCGTCGACGTTGCTCACGACCAGGCTAATGAGCCCGACGTGGTAGCGCGCGTCCACGTCGAGGGCGCCGACCATTTCATAGGCCTGCACGGCCATCGGCGCGAAGCGCACCGCCTCCGCCGTATCCCCGCTCTCGTCGGCCATCATGACGCGCTCGAACAGGCGATCGGCCGCTTCGCGCGGGGTCATCGACGCGAGATCCACCCGCCCGGCGCCGCCGCCCGCCGGCGCGGCGGCCTCGGCTACCGGGGCGCCCGTTCCGGGCCGCAGCAGCACGGCGGCCAGGATCACGAGCAGCACCACCACGGCGGCGCCCGCCACCACCCAGGGCACCAGGCTCGCCCGCGGGGCGATCACCGCGGCCCCGCCTCCGGCCCCCGCCGGTGCGCCGCAGGCATGGCAGAATTTGACGCCGGCGCTGAGGGGCGCGCCGCAGGCGGCGCAGCTCGCGGTGCCCAGCCGCGCGCCGCACGCGCTGCAGAACTTCCCGGACGCGTTGGCGCCGCACTTGGGGCACTTCATGAAACCATCCTCCGGTGAGAAGGCAATGTAGTGACGCCGACGGGATAACGGGATAACCGGATACCGGGGATGCATCGAGCCACGAGGAGCCGGATCCAGCGCCATCCCGCTATCCCGTCATCCCGTCCATCCCGTTGTCCCCTAAGTGGCGGCCAGGCCGGGGCCGGGTTAACGTAGCCCTCATGCCGGGTGAGCCTCGCAAGAGCAAGCGCTTCGACCCGCCGCTGGCCGACATCCAGGCGCGGCAGATGGGCGAGCTGCAGCGCGGGGAGAGCCGCTGGGATGTGCTGGTCGAGTTCGCCCGCGACGAGGAGGTCGGTGCGCTGCGCGGCCGCATGCACTTCGTCACCGGCCAGCTCCACCGCGTCTCCGGCTGGATCTTCCTGGAATGGTCCGCCCGCGACATCGAGGCGCGATTCGGCGAGTTCTCCGCCCAGGAGCTCTGGAACCTGCTCGACTCGCTGGGCTGATCCCGCCCCGCCGCCTCCCAGGCCGGATTCTGGGGTGACACGAAGAATCGACCCAATGCGCACAATCCGGGTGGCGATGTTGCGGAAACGCGGCATCCTACTGGCATTTCGGCGGTTTTTTCTTGCAGAGTGTCACGATTTCGCTTGACAGTGTTGCAACCCCCGAATAGCTTCCCGCCTCCCTGACATCCACCCGTTTCGACGAGGGAACCACCTGTGCCCAGCAAGAGCCCCCGGCGCGTCACGTCGCGGATCGCTTCGGAGAAACCCGTGCGCAATAGCGCCCCCATCAACACCCGGGGCGCCAACAAGGCCGATATCCTGAAGCTCTGCAAGGAGATGGAGGTCGATTTCCTGCGGCTCCAGTTCAGCGACATCACCGGAGTGGCCAAGAACGTCGAGGTTCCGAGCTCCCAGTTCGAGAAGGCGGTTTCGGGCGACGTGATGTTCGACGGCTCGTCCATCGAGGGCTTCGTCCGGATCGAAGAGAGCGACATGGTGCTGCAGCCGGATCTCGACACGTTCAAGATCCTGCCGTACGAGGATGAGGGGGGCCGCGTCGGCCGCCTGATCTGCGACATCAAGCTGCCGGACGACTCGCCCTTCCCCGGCTGCCCCCGGCTCACGCTGAAACGCCAGGTGGACCGGGCCCGTAAGCTGGGCTTCCAGATGATGGCGGGATGCGAGGCCGAGTTCTTCATCTTCCTGCTGGACGAGAGCGGCAACCCGACCCTCGCGACCCACGACACCGGTGGGTACTTCGACCTGGCCCCGGTGGACAAGGCCGAGCCCATCCGGCGCCTGATCATTGAGGACCTGGTGCACCTGGGCTTCGAGGTGGAGGCGGGGCATCACGAGGTGGCGGTGGGGCAGCACGAGGTGGACTTCAAGTACGCCGACGCGCTGGAGACGGCCGACAACATCGCCACCTTCCGGTTCATCGTGCGGAACGTGGCGTACCGGCACGGCTTCCTGGCGACCTTCATGCCCAAGCCCATCTTCGGGCAGAACGGGTCGGGGATGCACACCCACCAGTCGCTGTTCAAGGGCGGGAAGAACGCGTTCTACGACGAGAAGGCCGAGTACCAGATCTCGGCCGCGGGGCTGTCCTACATCGCGGGGCTCCTGGAGCACGCCCGCGGCTTCTGCGCGGTCACCAATCCGCTGGTCAACAGCTACAAGCGCCTGGTGCCGGGCTACGAGGCGCCCACCAACGTGGCGTGGAGCATGCGGAACCGGTCGCCGCTCATCCGCATTCCGGAGCGGCGCGGCCAGGGCACGCGCTGCGAGCTGCGGATGCCCGATCCCTCGGCCAACTCGTATCTCGCGCTCGCCGTGCAGCTCGCGGCCGGGCTCGACGGCATCGAGCGCAAGCTCACGCCGCCTGAACCGGTGAACAAGAACATCTTCACCATGAGCGAGCGCGAGAAGCGCCGCTACAAGATCACCGAGCTGCCGCGCGACCTGCACGAAGCCCTCGACACGCTGGAGAAGGATCCGGTCATCTGCGACGCGCTCGGGTCCCACATTCTGGAGCGGTTGTTGGAAGCGAGGCGGGAGGAGTGGCGGGAGTATTCCGCTCAGGTACACAGGTGGGAGGTCGAAAGGTACCTCGGCAGGTACTAGGTAGACGGCTAGACGGATAGACGGCTAGCGGACGCCTTCAGCCAGGCACCCGCTAGCCGTCTCGCCGTCTAGCCGTCTAAACTTGCTCCGTGCGCCTCCCTATCCTGCTCCTGCTCCTCCCGACTCCCCTGCTGTCCCAGACCATCGACTCGGTCGAGGTCATCACCCACGACATCTTCGACACCGCCCAGGCGCGGGGCAACGTGCTGGCCGGGCTCATGAACGCCCTGCACGTGCGTACCCGCTCGTGGGTCGTCCGGCGGGAGCTCCTGTTCGATGTGGGCGATTCCCTCGACGTGCGCCGGCTGGAGGAGACCGAGCGCAATCTCCGCCGGCTGGGGATCTTCCGCGACGCGACCGTCGACACGGTCCGGGTGGCCGGCCGGCTGGTGGCCCGGGTCGTCACCTACGACGGTTGGACCACGAGTCTCGAGACGGCGCTCTCCTTCACCGGCGACGTGGTGACCTGGTCGGCCGGGCTCAACGAGCGCAACGTCCTGGGCACTGGCCACCTGGTGGGCGGGAACTACCGCAAGGAGGTGGACCGCGACGCCTGGCGCCTGCGGGCCCAGCTCAACCGGGTCCTGGGCACCCGCGTCTTCGCCGCGGGGTTCTACGACAACCTGAGCGACGGATCGGCCGCGTCCTGGAACGCGGGGCTGCCCTTCTACTCCCTGAGCGACCGGGTGGGGCTGCTCCTCCCGGGCGCCGTGGCCGACCGCCGCGTGCTCCGGTTTCGGGACGGCCTCCCCAGCGATACGCTGTGGCGCCGCGCCCTCGTTCAGCAGGCGGGCGTCTGGTGGGCCCCGGTGGCCCAGCCCGGCGGGTACGTGCGCCTGGGCCTGTTCGGCGGGGTGCGGCGGGAAGAGCATCTCGCCATCGAGGACACGGCGCTCGCGATCCCGGACTCGGTGTTCGGGTTCGTGGGTGTGTCGGTGGAGCTGTTCCGCCCGCGGTTCATCGAGGTGACGCACTACAACGGCTTCGCGCGCGAGGAGGACGTGAGCCTCGGGACTCGGCTACACCTGGGCGTCGGTGCCGCGTTGCCCGCGCTGGGCTACCCCCGCGCCGGCGTGTTCCCCCGGCTCGAAGCCCAGACCGGATTCGGGACCTCGGCCGCCTTCGTCCGGCTGAGCGTGGTCGCCAACGGCCTGCTGACGTCGGCCGGGGTGGACTCGGGGCAGGTGCGCGGCTCGCTCACGCTGGCCTCGCGCCTGATCCCTCGGCAGGCCACCGTGCTCTACCTGCAGGGCGGCGTCCAGAAGAACCCCGCGCCGGGGGCGGAATTCGACCTGGGCCACGGGCTGGGCCCCCGCGCCTTCAAGCCGCACGCGTTCACCGGCACCCGCTCCCTCTGGGGCGTGGCCGAGCACCGCGTGTTCCTGTGGGACAACCTGTTCGGGCTGTTCGGGCTGGGGGTGGCGGGGTTCGTGGACTACGGAGGGGCGTGGTTCGCGGACCAGCCCGCCCGCCACGGGGGCGACGTCGGCTTTGGGCTTCGCTCGGGCGCCACCAGCGCCACCGGTCCCAACGTGGGCCGGCTGGATCTGGCCTACCGCTTCGGCGACGGGATCACGGGCAGCCGGTGGGTGGTGAGTTTCGGGACGGCGTACGAGTTCTGAAAGTTGGCGGTTGGCGAAAGTTGGCGGTTGGCGGTTAGCGGTTAGCGGTAGAAGATCTCCTCCGGCCACCACCCGCCGACGGCCAACCGCCAACCGCTAACCGCCAACCGCTAACCAGTTACCACGCCACCTTCACCGCCGTCCCCGACGCCGTCACCATCAGCATGTTCCCGATCTGGCCGGACTGGATGGTTTCGTAGTCGAGGTCCACCCCGACCACCGCGTTGGCGCCCAGCCGCTCCGCTTCGGCCTGCATCTCGGTCAGGGCGAGGTCGCGCGCCTGGCGCAGCTCCTTCTCGTACGCGGCGGAGCGGCCGCCCACGATGTCGCGGATGCCGGCGAAGAGATCCTTGAAGATGTTGGCGCCGAGGATCGCCTCGCCCGTCACGATCCCCAGGTATTCCGTGATCTCGTAGCCGTCGATCCCGGGCGTCGTCGTCGTCAGCATGGTCGTGTATCCGTCCGTCGGAAGCCCACCAAGCCAATCTAGACCGGCGGGCGGGGGCCCGAAAGCCGCGTCCGGTGGCGATATTGGGAGCTCATGCTCGCCACGGGCTTCTCGCTGACGCTGCCGGTCACCAACCCGGTGCTCATCTTCGCGCTGGCGATGGTGATCTTCCTGCTCGCCCCGCTCTTCGCCGAGCGGTTCCGCGTGCCGGGCCTCATCGGCATCATCGTGGCGGGCATGCTGGTGGGCCCGCACGGCCTGCACCTGCTGGAGCGCGGGCAGGTCATCGTGCTGCTGGGAACGGTCGGGCTGGTCTATCTGATGTTCCTGGCCGGCGTCGAGATGGACGTGCACGGGTTCCGGCGCAGCCGGGCGCGGAGCGTCACGTTCGGCGCGCTGACCTTCGCCCTCCCGCTGGCGCTCGCCGCCACCGCGGCGCATTTGCTTGGGTTCGCGCCCCGCACGGCGCTCCTGCTCGGCGCGCTGTTCGCGACCCAGACCCTGGTGGCCTATCCGCTCGTGCTCCGCTACGGCATCCTGCGGAACGAGGCCGTCACCGTGACGGTGGGGGCGACCATCATCACCGACGTTGCGGTGCTGCTGGTCCTTGCGGTCGTGGCCGCCTCGGTCGAAGGCACGCTCGATTTCGCCTTCTGGCTGCGACTCTTGATCCCGCTGGCCGCGGTGGGGGCGGCCATCCTGTTCGTCCTGCCGGCGCTCACCCGGTGGTTCTTCCGCCGGAGCGAGAGCGGCGGCTCCGACGAGTTCCTGTTCGTGATGGCCGGGTTGTTCGCCTCGGCCGTCCTGGCGGAGGCGGCCGGGGTGGAGCCCATCGTGGGCGCCTTCCTCGCGGGCCTCGCCTTCAACCCGCTCATCCCCAGCGCCGGCCTCCTCGCCAACCGCGTGCGATTCGTGGGCGAGACGCTCTTCATCCCGTTCTTCCTCCTGTCGGTCGGCATGCTGGTAGATGTCCGGGTCTTCCTGAGCGACCTGCGGGCCTGGATGGTGATGCTGGTCCTCCTGTTCCTCGCCGTGCTGGGCAAGTGGGCCGCGGCCGAGACCGCCCGCCGGCTGTTCGGCTACAGCGCCGACGAAGGCCGGACCATGTTCGGCCTGTCGGTCTCGCACGCGGCCGCCACGATGGCCGTGACCCTGGTCGGCTACGACCTCGGGATCTTCAACGACCTGATCCTGAACGCCATCATCCTGATCATCCTGGTGAGCTGCATTCTGGGCCCCGCGGTCGTGGCCCGGGCGGGACGGCGCGTGGCGCTGCTCGAGGAGCAGAAGCCCTACGAGCCGTCCGCCGCGCCCGAACGGGTGCTGGTACCGCTGTCCAACCCCGTCACGGCCCCGGCGCTCATGGACCTCGCGCTGCTGCTACGCCCGGCGCAGAGCGGCGAACCGGTGTACGTGCTCACGGTGGTTCCCGAAGAGGGCGGGCAGGCGGACGAGTACGTGGCCAACGCCGAGAAGATGCTGAGTACCGCGGTCGCGTACGCCGCGGGCGCGGGCGTGCCGGTGCACGCGGTGACCCGGGTGGATCAGAACTTCGCCCGGGGGATCATGCGGGCCATGCTCGAGACCCGCACCAGCACCGGGGTGATCGGCTGGGACGGGCGG
>Ga0210377_10003652_pt1 | contig 13180 bp, 12 predicted proteins | sample PLM4_65_b1redo_FD_155480 | JGI IMG/M metagenome (GOLD analysis project Ga0210377, IMG submission 155480) | Groundwater sediment microbial communities from an aquifer in East River, Colorado, USA - PLM4_65_b1 redo | ecosystem: Environmental > Terrestrial > Soil > Riparian zone | place: USA: East... | reverse complement strand
GGGATGGAAGAGGTTGATGTTATACAGGATGCTGTAGACTGGCAGGACAATGATCTCAACGATGAGCATAAATGCCAGGTTACTGATGACCTTGCCGAAATAAATTGCCGAGCGGTCCACTGGCGCAAGTAGAAGACCATCGAGACAACCGCGATCCTTTTCGATTGCCATCGAGCGATTGAGACCCAGTGTCCCGGCGAAGGCGAAAGTTGCCCAGAGCACGCCTGCGGTCACAGATTGGCGAGTCTTGATATCCAGTTCAAGGGCGAAATTGAAGATCAGGATGATGAGCAGGGAAAAGACCAGCATCGCGGAGAATAGTTCGCGTGAACGGAACTCCGCCTGAAGATCCTTCCAGACCACGGCACTGACGGCTTTGAAGAAGTTGCCGGTCCGCTTACCGCTCCCGGTTTCGTTTATTTTTGTGGCGCGTTTGATATCCTCTGTCATGTTAGCCTGCCAGCGCCTCTTTATAGAAAGTCAGCAAATTGCTCTTGCCCAGGTCCTCGTGTGTGGCGGTAGCCGAGATCACTCCACGCGAAAGGATGTCGAAGCGGGTTGCCAGATCCTCTGCACGTGCAAGATCATGAGAGGTCATCACCACGGTGCGTCCCTTGGCGGCGACGGTTTTCAGGACTTCATCGAGCATGGAGGAGGCATCCTGGTCCAGACCGGTATACGGCTCATCGAAGAGCATCACATCCGGGTCATGGAGCACGGCGCGCCCGATGGCGAGACGCTGTTGCATGCCGCGCGAGAATGTCCGCACGAGATCACGCCTGCGGTTCTCGAGCCCAACCATTTCCAAAACGTCGGTGATCCGTGCTTCGGGATTTGCAATGTTATACATGCGTGCATAGAAACGCAGGTTCTCCTCTGCAGTCAGGTCGCCATACAACAATGGGAGATGGGATACCACACCAAGCCGTGCACGGACCGCCGCGGCTTCATTTGGCAGGCGATACCCCGCCACTTTGACTTCGCCCAGTGACGGACGCGACAACGAAGCAAGGATGCGCAGAAAGGTTGTCTTGCCCGCGCCGTTCGGGCCGAGCAATGCCACGAACTCGCCCGGCTGGACTTCAAAATCCACTCCGCGCAAGACGGTTTTGAGACCAAAGCGTTTGACCAATTTTTTGACGGTGATCATAAGGTTCTACTGTAGTGGCGAGGTCATCTCGCCCTGGGCAGGAGAACCCTGCCCTACATATCTACATCATTCCCTTCAAAATATCCTTCAATTCACCGCGCCGTTTTTGATATGCCTCATCGGATATTTTCTTGGCGCGATGCTGGTCATCGAGGGTGATGATGGCGTCCATCACTTCTTCGGATGAGTCGAATTCGGCGTCTCCATCTTCCTCATCACCATATTCTTCGTTCGCACGGTTGCGATCCCGCAGATATATCCACAGACCAGCAAGGATGAGCGCCACGCCCAACGCGCCAGCACCGATCAACAGATTTTGGTTCGGGTTGGCGGCTGTTTCGGGTGTTGTTGAGGTGGTTTCCTTCGGCGTTCCAGAGATCGTGAACTTGACTGTTGCACCAGCGCCCAATTTACCCGAGGTGTACACCTGGAAATTAAAGCCCTGGATCGCCTGCAGGCCATGATCTGTCAGGTTTGTATCCTTCGCCTGTGTGCCTTCCGGCAGGAAGACCGTGAACACGGTCACCGGCAGGACAAAGGATTGCGACATATCGATCTTGTCAGCTTTTGTTGTCGTCGAGATCACTATCAATCCATACGAACCCTCGCTGGGCGGTAAGGCAAATCCATTGTCGGTATTCACAAACGGCTGACTATCCTGCAAACCTTCATAACCAAGCGACTGCATACCTTCAGGGGTCTTGATAAATGGGACTTCCGTGCCATCCTTTAATTCCACAATAATGGTCTTATCGCCTGTGTTGCGGAAGGAATATACTCCGTACACCTGAACGTCCGTGTCGCCGTATTCGACGAACATACGCACCTCGTCCATCACGAGCGCGGAGGTATCGGTTGTTGTTGCATAAAGTACGATGGGCGGGATCGTGACACTTGTATCACCTTCTGCCACCACTACAAACCCGGACTGCGCTGTCATTCCATCAAAATTCGTTTCTGCAACAAAAATTCGACTGACAGGGATTTCAATGCTGGCAAAGGAATATGTTCCGTCTCCGTTCACGGTGCCTTCGAGTGTGATGATTTCCTGTGGACCGGTACTCGGGTCAGCACCATGCTCATAGCCGCGCAATGTCACCTTTAGATCGGATGGAAGATTGGTGCCGGTTTGATTGTCAATGGTTCCACTCACAGTGCCGAATCCCGGCTGTGAGACGATGGTCGCTTCACTCGTGACCTCAGCCTGCGGTGTGCCTTCGATGGGTGTTCCCTCTACTGACGGGGTCCCCGCGTCGGTTGCGATGGGAGTCTCAGCTATGGCAACAGGTTCCGGCGTGGAGGTCGACGCGGACGCGGTCTCGACTGTTGTCTCGAACGAGAGAGTCCGCAAGTAGGCGGCAATTGCCCAAAGTTCCTCTTCAGCCAGATCCGCTCCGAAAGCCGGGACTTCATCATTCCCCTGTTTGACGAGGCGTGCCAATTCCACTTCAGTCAAAGCAGACATCTTCTCCTGGTTCTTGAAGAAGTCTGTTGAACAGTCTGCGCAATTTGCTTCGAAGAGCGCCTTGCCTTGTTCGACCTGCGTGGGTGTGGTGTGCAGTGTGGTGATGTATGCGACTACATCCCAGCGTTCCTGATCGTTGAGGCTGGCGAAGGGAGGCATGAAGCGGTCCATTCTGCCGCGTGTAACGACCTCATACCACTGCGCGGGGGATGCCGCGCGTGCGATCTCCGGCAAGCCATATGCGGTAACGGTCACGCCAAGTTGAATCCCTTGTGGTCCGTCGCCCATGCCTGTCTCACCATGGCATGCTGCACATTTCTCAGCGTAGATCGCAGCGCCGTTCGCGAGGTTCGGCGTCTGATCCGGGAATAATGATCCCAGCGTCGGCATCGGTGTCGGCGGGACGTAATTCGGCGGAGGTGTGACGTCTTCGGCTAATGTGAAATTACAAGCTGAGAGGAGTGCGGCAAAAGTAACCAGTAGAATGATGCGAAATTTCATTAGTGTCCTTGAATAATGGCGCTCTGAGTGCAGGGAAGGGTCTCTACGATAAATGGGAGATCCATCGCTCAGAATGACATGAATTGTATTACGTAAGCGACTTTCCACAAGAGGGGCAGAAACGGTCGGTGGTCATGATGGGCTTGCCACATTTCGGGCAGAAACCACTTGATTTTTCCTTGCGGTTTTTGCGACGGGATGAGATCAAGGATTCGACATCGTCATCGGAAACTTCCGGTTTCGCGGTGGATGCGTCAGCGCGGCGTGCGGCGATGGCTTTTTCCAGACGGGTTTCCTCATCCTGCGTGGAGGCGGTCTGCGGGGAGAATGAATCGATCTTCCGCAAAATATCCGCGCCCTTTTGCAGGAGTTCCGCGCGTTGTGTTGGATAATCCTCCTCGGGGATCTTTCTGAGCTTGAAATCGAAATCAAGTTCCTGCAATGAGTTGATAACACGGTCGCGTTCTGCCAGAAGGGCAGAGAGTTCATGTTCCTCTTCAGTGACGCGGCGCGCGCGGCGTTCCATGAACGGGGCATAGAGATACATTGCGACGAGGATGAATATGGCGAGTGTAAAGAAGAAGGCTGCGATTTGCATTCGTTCCTCTATTTCAGCAATGCGTCGATCTGTACGCGGATCTGGTCCACGGAAGAGAACGGTCCGACCTGCACGTATTGCAGCACGCCGTTCTTGTCGATGAAATAGGTTTCGGGCACGCCCTGAATGTTGAAGTAATCGGAGATCGGTCTCTTCAAGGTCACATTGAGGTCTTCGCCGTTGGGATAGGTGATGCCGAACTTCTTGAGATAGATGAAGGCATTGGTCGGGGTATCCACGTAATCCACACCGAGAAAAACGACTTCGCCGGTCGGTTCGTATTCTGTCCAGGCTTGCTGCATTTCAGCGGCTTCCTGCTCACAGGGTTTGCACCACGATGCCCAGAAGTTGATCACCACCACCTTGCCACGCAAGTCAGAAAGGCTGACCTGGCTCATTCCGTTATATTGATAGTCATCGTACATCGGCACGGTGAAGTTCTCGATCTGCACGCCGGGCTGAACGGTTACAGTGCTTTTCTGCGCTTTGTTGAGTCCCAGCGCAACAATTCCGAGCAAGCCCAGCAAGAATACCCAGACGATGATCTGCGCCCAAAGAGGCACTCCGCGGCGCGGAGCAATTGATGTTGATTCTGTCATGCCATTCTCCCAGTATAAAAACTTCGGAAGTCTGAAAGCCTGATGGACTTCCGAAGTTCGGTTATTTCTTTTTCTTGAGTTCTTCTTCCAGCCTTACGATGTAATCATCCTGCGGGATGGGCTTCGCCTCTTCGACAGGGACGCCTGTCCCGGCCTTCGATGGCTTCATCCACATCTGAAAACCGCGGAAGAGCATGAATGCTCCCAATAGGAAGGCAACCACCGGGACGGCGTAGGATGCAAGCCTGTTGGGTGGCTCATTCAACACCCGTGCTCCGAAATGCTCGACGAAGTATTGCTTGATCTCCGCTTCGCTTTTTCCATCAGCCAGCATCTCACGGATCAACTCGCGCCACTGACGGCACGCCTCGGTCGGGCAAACATCCAGCGGCGTGCTTTCACAGACCGGGCAAAACAACTGCTTGGCGACCTTGTTGACCTCATCATCTGTGGGGGTGGTGCCTTGAGCAAGGACTGCCCCGGCGAAGAGCCCTGCCAGAACGAGTGTGAGCGTTAATGCAAAGAAGTATCGTTTCATGGTTGCGACCCCAGGTTGTGGGTTAATCATCTGCCGCGCTGGTCTGTGGAAGGCGTCTTCCCGCCCGCACTGTGACGCGTTCGGGATCCTGATCGGGCCACGCCGCGATAAAGATGCCGACAAGGAATAACAAACTTCCCAACCATAACCAGTTGACCAGTGGGTTGACAAAGACCTTGAACGTAGCGCCTTCCATGGTTGAAGGTTCCCAGTCAACCAGCAGGACATAAAGGTCGTCCCTCAACGTGGCGCGCTCACCTGGAATCGTCATGGATTGTTGTGATTCAAAGTAGTAATCCTTGCGCGGGTGCAGCTGACCAAGATAGATCCCATTTTCATATACATCAAGAACGGCGCGTGTGAAGTTTACACCCTTGGGATTATCATCCCAGGAGGCGATTTCCTTGTATTCAATGGTGTAATTGGCAAGGCTGAGCGTTTCTCCAGCCGATACCCTTCCCTGTGTTTCAACCTGGAAGATCTCAATGCCGAGAATACCAATCGCCATCAACATCATGCTGATATGAATGATATACCCGCCATACCGTCGGCGGTTACGGCCCGTGAGATTCCAGAAGGCGGTAAGGATATTTTCGCCCTGACCCTTCTGGCGGGCATTGGCGCCTCGCCAATATTCGTAAAGTGTCACAAGAATGACGAGAGCGATCAGGAAGAAACCGATCAATGCGATGATGTTCTGTGTGTAGGTGAAATAGGTGTATACGGTAATGGCGACCGCTAATACTGCTGGTTTCCAGATCGCGCGTCCCAATGTTTTCACGGTGGAATTTCCCCACGCAGAGAGAGGTGCGATTCCCATGAGCAACATCAGGCTGGCGAAGAGTGGACCTGTTGCACGTTCATAGAAAGGAGGTCCAACAGTGATCTTATTTCCTGTGAAGAGTTCCGAGATCAATGGATAGATCACACCCCAGAAGCAAACAACCAGGATGCTCATGAACAACAGGTTGTTGAGCAGGAACAAAGCTTCACGCGAGAGCAAGGAGGTCATCGTCGTTTCTGATCTCAAACTGTCCCAGCGGTAGATGAGCAATGCCACGGATGTGATGAGCGAGAGTCCGATGAATGCGAAGAACAACGGACCGATCGCGCTCTGCGCGAAAGCGTGTACCGATGACAAGACACCGGAGCGCGTCAGGAATGTTCCGAAGATGACCAGTGAGTAGGTCAGGATGATGAGCAGCATATTCCAGTGCTTGAACATGCCGCGCTTTTCCTGGATCATAACCGAATGCAAAAATGCGGTACCTGTCAGCCACGGCATGAACGCCGCGATCTCCACCGGGTCCCAGCCCCAATAGCCGCCCCAGCCGAGCACATCGTATGCCCAGCGTCCGCCCAGCACGAGACCGAACGAGAGGAAAAGCCATGCCCACAATGCCCAACGGCGTGTGAGACGGATCCAGCGGTCGTCCGTGCGGCCAGTGATCAATGCGGCTAACGCGAACGCGTACGGAATAACAAAAGAGACAAAGCCAAGATAAAGCATCGGAGGATGGATGACCATGCCCGGGTGGCGAAGAAGCGGATTCAGGCCACGCCCATCCGCAGGGGTAACGAGAATGCTATTCGCGGGCTGGAAGGTGTGGGCGTTGACGCCATCGAATCCCTGATAGAGTTGTGCAAATGGATTCTCGAAGAAGATGTTCATCCCGAGGAAGAATGCCATGGTTATCGATGCCACCACGATCACCCACGGCAGGAACTCACGGTCGCGGTCCCATTTGCGGATGGTGACGAGGGATGCAAATACCGACATCAACCACGACCAGAACAACAACGAGCCAGCCTGTCCGCCCCACCAGGCGGTCACTTTCAGATAGGTGGGCATCGAGCGGCTGGTCACTTCATATACGAATTGCACTTCATAGTGATTGTTCACTAGTAAATAGATGAGCACCCCGGCGGTGAGTGTGAGCAGGGGCCATGTTAATAACATGGCGCGGCGGGCGCTTTCCACCATTGATGGGGATTTTTTGTATTCCCCGTAGACCGCGGCAAAAACACTATAGAGTGTTACTAAAAATGTCACAACTAAAACGCCAAATCCGAATTGAGCGATCATGAAAACTCCTAGATTTAAAACCCTAAAGGTCCATAAGACCTTTAGGGTTTGATTCGTTATTTGCTAACCACCTGCTCGGGCACAGCCTCTTCATATTTTGTCGGGCATTTCAGCAGGAGTTCCTCGGCATAAAAAATACCATCCTCGCCAAGATGACCGGTCATGATCGCCTGTGCTTCATTACGAAGCAAGTCGGGCATGGGGCCAATATACACAACCTTCATTCGTTCGCGTGACGGATCGACCACCGCCTGATGCAGGACTTCAGCGAGTCCACCAAGGGCTTCGATCTCTGCATTCTCGCCAGGGACATGGGCCACTTCGAAGGTCAGTGCCAGCGATTCAGCGTCATATTGGATCGTGTCACCAAGAACTGCTCCAGAGACGCGCAGGTTCTTATCCACAATGCTCGATCCCTTTTCGTTGAGTTCGTTGACGGTGAGAAAATATTCCGATGTAGCGACTGTTGAACTCCAGATCAAAAAGACCACTGCCCCCAAAATGAGTAAGCCGCCGATCATAAACTTGTTGATTTGCATGTTGCCTCCAATGTCACCAGACTTGTTTAATAAAGCTTGTGAATTTACATTCATTTTACATGTACAGATTAATGTCCGCTGAGAAGGGCTTTAGATGAATGTCATAAAACTTTCCCGAATTTATCCTATTTGCTTTAGCTGGATGACCATCACGCCTGGCTATGACTCCTCGCACAACCTGTTTGGATTTTCCAACGCCGGCCCGCCTCAGACTCACGAGAACCTGCTTCCGTTTAATGACTCTTTCTTCAACTTGAATTTTCTCTGCAAATTGCAAAAGCTATCAATACACATGATGAATGCAGGATGGGCAGGACGGAATTCCGACTCATATCAATGCAGAGTCTATAAGGAATTTGCATGTTTCTCCGGTCAGCTGAGTTCGATAGCATTTCTGTAAATCATATGAATTTTATGATATTCAACACTATATAAATCTGCGCAATAAATTAGAATAGAATTAATCCATTGTGATAAAAGTCACAAATATAACCAGTTTTGTCTTTATTTCGCTCGTTCCGGGCGTGGAAGAATTCACCAATAGGAGATTGTAACAATGAAGAAACCCGTACTAAACCTCGGAAAACCAGTGTGGGTGACATTTTCTCTGGTCTTTGCGATATGTCTCGCGATAGGGGTGGCGATCAGTCTTGCCCAGCCAGTCTCTGCCGCCACCAGCACCGCGCCGCAACCGCAGGATGGAACAACCTATGCCGGTTCTGACTCATGCGCCGGGTGCCACAAAGATACTCACGAAACATGGTCCAACACTTTACATTCACAGGCTTTCTCGTCACCCATCTTCCAGGAGGATTGGGTGAAGCAAGGTTCAGCAACCGCCTGTCTGGAATGTCACACCACTGGCTTTGATTCCACTTCCGGGAAGTTCGCCGAGGAAGGTGTGACTTGTGAGGCATGCCATGGTCCGTTACAAAAAGAACATCCCAAAACGCCCATGCCGATCACACCTGATTACACCTTGTGTGCCGGTTGTCATAAGACCACTACGGATGAGTGGCGCGCAAGCAAGCATGGACAGGTCAACTTGAACTGCGAAGCCTGTCACAACCCTCACTCACAGGCACCGCGTGCAGACACCATCAATGAATTGTGCACCAACTGCCACAAGGATACCGGCTCATCTTTCACACATGGTACACATGCCAGCTCTGGTCTGCAATGCAGTGATTGTCACATGGCAACTGCACCACACACAACTTCTACTGGTGGGTTATTTGCGACAGGTCACACATTCGCGGTAGGTTCAGAAGCCTGCATCAACTGCCACAAGGATACAGTCCACACACGCGATACCATCGTCAAGTTAACTGGTGAACAGTCAGGGAATGTTCCGACTTCAGAGGAATTACAAAAGAAGGTAAGCGAGCAGGATCAAGCGATCCAAACTCTTGAGTCGCAGAGTACTGTCCGGCTCTATACCGGTCTGATGCAGGGTGCCATCGTTGGCTTGGTTATTGGTGGTGCCGCGGCTTGGGTTGTCAGTCGACGCATTCGTTTTGTGGAGGTTGAAGAAAATGACGACACAGAAGAAAAAAGCTAAGAAGAAGGTTGTTGTCGAATTAACGCGCAGTGACGTTCTCAAAGTGGCGGCTGCGGCTGTCGGCTCGATCATAGCTGCGCCTCTGTTGACAACTGGTCCGCTCTCGCCTTTCGGTCAACTCAAGCGTGAACAATTGGAAGGGGAGGAGCAGGTCAGTCACGGTGCGGTAACAGGTGAGTATCACTGGGGCATGGTCATCAGCCTCGATCAATGTATTGGATGCGAATATTGTCAGCGCGCTTGTTGCGCGACCAATGATGTCCGCGCCGACGAACCATGGAATGTTGTTTTGCCTGAGAAAACATCGGGCGGCGCTACATTCTTCCTCAGCCGCCCTTGCCTCCATTGCCAGAATGCGCCGTGCGTGGAAGTTTGCCCAGTGAAGGCAACCTACCATCGCGAAGATGGACTCGTAGTCATGGATTATGACCGATGTATCGGCTGTCGTTATTGCCAGGTGGCATGTCCATATGACGCTCGCAGATTCAATTGGGAAGAGCGTACCGATGAAAATCCATATGTGCCCGCGTGGGGCGACCCGGAAGTAGAACGACGTCCTCGTGGTGTCGTGGAAAAATGTACATTCTGTATTCAACGTATTGATGCAGGTCTTGAAAAGGGACAAATTCCCGGCGAAGATCGCGATGCGACCCCTGCCTGTGTTAACATCTGCCCGGTGGGAGCGCGCACTTTCGGGAATTTGAAAGACTCCAACAGCAAAGTCTCGCAACTGATCGCTTCCAACCCGACCTTGAGACTGCGCGACGAACTTGGAACGGAAACCAGCGTGTACTATATTCCGCCAAAGGAGGGCATTTAATATGTCCACTTCCGCGTTCGTACAAAAACAACCGTTCAAACTTCCCTTCAGCAGAAGCTTTTTGCTTTGGATGGGATTCCTTGGTGTTCTGCTGGCAATCGGTGTTTACTCCGCCATTACGGTCTTCATCAACGGTTTATATATTACCAACATGAGTGACTCGGTGCCGTGGGGATTATGGATCACTGTCGACCTGTCGTCCATTGCACTGGGTGCGGGTGCATTCACCCTTTCTGCAGTGGTGTATATCTTCGGCATTAAACGCCTGCAATCTATCATTCGCCTCGCTACATTGGTTGGCTTCGCAGGATATACATCCGCCATGCTCACCTTGTTGATGGATATTGGGCGACCTGATCGCTTCTGGCATCCCTGGGTGTTCTGGAATGTGCACTCGGTTTTGTGGGAAGTCACGATGTGCATCACGGTTTATTTGACGATCTTGATTGCTGAATTTGCTCCTGTTGTCGTTGAAGCAAAGTTCTTCGATAATTGGCCAAGGCTCCGTAAATTAGGGCATTTCTTGCATAAATTAACACCATTCCTTGCAGTGCTCGGTTTAATGATCTCACTTCTGCATCAATCCTCATTGGGTGCCACGTATGGTGTCATCAAATCACGCCCGATCTGGTTCAAGCCGAGCATGCCCATCATGTTCATACTTTCTGCCATCGCGGTCGGACCCTCCGTCACTGTGGCAGTTGCCTATGTGGTGGAATGGATCACCAGAAAGCGCACCATCCCTCATGATGTTTTGCGTATCGTCACACGCTTCAGCGGGATTGGATTATTGGCATACGGTTACATCAAGTTCTGGGATCTGGCAGCGGTGACCTATTATGGACGCACACCCGGTGTGAGTTCAGCGTTTGCGCTTCTGCAACAACAAACTCCGTATCCCTTCTCCTTTTGGGTTGGGGAGGTGATCGTGGGCATTCTCATCCCTTCGATCATGTTCCTCGTACCGCGCTTTAGCAAGAATCCCGCGGCAGCTGTATTGGGTGCAATGTCTGCGATGGTTGGCATTGTCCTCCATCGTTGGAATGTGACGGTCGGTGGATTATTTGTTCCGCTTTCCTATTCGCCGGGTACTGCCTTTGAACTCCCGATCGGAAAGTATTTCCCGGCGCCAGTCGAATGGGGTGTGATAGTTCTGGTGATCGGGTATGCCCTGACTGTGATCACTTTGGCTGTACGTTTCCTGCCTCTTTTCGAGAAGCAAGAACACTAATCCTAACTACATCATCTTTATCGAATAGCGGAACTGGCAAGTTTCGCTATTCAGTTTTAATTGATGACATTTATCCATATTGTTGTGTGACAGGATTAAGTTATACTTAGCATCAATTAATTCCACTCTTAATTCGGAGATGCGATGACTATTCCATTCGTTGCAAACGGTTGGAACAACCTGCCGTGGAGGGAAAAGCAATGAACGAAACCGCTACAAACCCAGTGTTCGTGGCTTTGCTGTTCATTTTGCGTTGTTTGGTGCCAGTCGCCATTTTGTTCGGTATCTCCTATATTCTCAGAAAACTGGGACTGGTTGCGGAAACGCCTCAACCTCCCGCTGATTACGAAGAAAATGGTGATACTTCCCCTGATAAGAATAAAAAGAATAAGAAGGAGTCCTAGCGCATGACAACGCGTAACCTGCATCGTCAGACTTTCTGGTTGATTGCGGCAGGCGCATTTGTCCTGCTGTTAAGTTTGTTGTTGGTCTCGCCCGCAGGCGCTGAACCTCCCGCACAGGAGACCGAGAAATATTGTTTATCCTGTCATGGTAATTCGGATTTGAGCATGACCCTCCCGAGCGGAGAGGTGCTTTCGCTTTATATCTCGCAGGATAATCTTGATCATTCAGTTCATAGCTCGAAGGGTATCGAGTGTGAAGCCTGTCATAACGAAATTACAACCTATCCGCACCCCGAACTACAATACCAAAATAAACGAGAACTTTCACGAGCTTTCTATCAGACCTGTGAGAAGTGCCATTCTGTTAACTATGCCAAGGCACAGGATAGTATGCATGCCCAGGCGGCAGCGGCGGGAAATTTGGAAGCCCCGATCTGCACGGATTGTCACGGCGCGCACGATGTCCGCCCTCCGGCTGAACCTCGCTCACTGATATCCGAAACCTGTCGTCAGTGCCACACGGATATCGTTGACACGTATCGACAAAGCGTCCATGGAGCGGCGTTAATGGCGGATGAAAATCCGGATGTCCCGGTCTGTACGGACTGTCACGGTGTTCACAATATTCAAGATCCGCGCACCGCCCAATTCCGCGTAGATGAACCGGAGTTGTGTGCCGGTTGTCATGCCAACAAGGAATTGATGAGCAAATATGGATTGTCCTCGGATGTATACAGCATCTACAAGCACTCATGGCATGGCGTGGATGTTTCCGTTTACAAGGCGAAGTGGCCCACCATCTGGCACGATAGCGCGGTATGTTCCGATTGTCATGGCATTCACGATATTCGTTCGACGGACGACCCGCAGTCGAAGGTGAATCCCGATAACCTGCTGACCACCTGCCAGCAATGTCATCCCTCCGCCGGGCCGAACTGGACGGACGCCTGGACAGGACATAACGAGATCAGCCTCGAACGCACACCTGCATTGTTCTATGTTGAGAAGTTCTATACATCTTTTACACCCTTTGTTTTGTGGATGTGTATCATTTATGTGGTCCTGCAAATTATCCGCGCAACTGTTGACCGCGTGAGGAGAAACCTGCAATGAGCGGAAAGAGAAAAAATACTCCACAAACTGTCAGGCAACAAACCGTGCGACAGGAAAGGACCTTCCCGCGTTTTAACATTGCCCAACGCTGGGAACACGCTGTTCTGTTGTTGAGCGGATTGGTTCTGCTATTGACCGGCCTGCCGCAAAAATACCGGGAATTTTCCATCAGTCAGGACTTGCTCTCCACACCCGACCGTGTGGAATTGATCCGCCAGATCCATCATATCGCCGCGGTTGTTTTGGCATTGGAGGCGGTTTATCATCTTGCGCGTATCATTTATCTGATGGCGAAGCGACGCCTGCCGGGTGACCTTCTGCCGACCTGGCAGGATGTGCGCGATGCGGGACACATGCTTCAATATCTCCTGTTCCTGCGCAGTGACAAGCCCAAGTTCGGGCGCTATAACTTCGAGCAGAAGGTGACCTATTGGTTTATTTTCTTCGGATTTCTGATCATGGGACTCAGCGGATTCATCATCTGGTTCCCGATCCAGTTCACGAAGTTCCTGCCGGGCGGGGTGGTGCCTGCCGCGAAACTGGCGCACAGCACTGAAGCGATCGTTGCCGCGATA
>Ga0210377_10003651_pt1 | contig 13182 bp, 7 predicted proteins | sample PLM4_65_b1redo_FD_155480 | JGI IMG/M metagenome (GOLD analysis project Ga0210377, IMG submission 155480) | Groundwater sediment microbial communities from an aquifer in East River, Colorado, USA - PLM4_65_b1 redo | ecosystem: Environmental > Terrestrial > Soil > Riparian zone | place: USA: East... | reverse complement strand
CATCGGCAGATGTCTCGGTGCCGGATCATCTCATCGTGAAGATCTTCCCCGGCATGGATGGCGAGTTCATGCTCTATGAAGATGACGGCGTGAGCGGCGCCTATCTGGACGGCGTCAGCAGCCAGACTCGACTGGCACAGGAATGGAGCGAGACGCGCCAGACCTTCCGCATCGAAGCGGCTCAGGACGACACCCGGCACCTGCCTCCGTTACGCCGCTTTGACCTACACTTCTACGGGCTTCGCCAACCCGAACAGGTGAGGGTATGGGTCAACGGCGCGGCAGTCGAAGCAGAGTCCGCGTGGGAGGAAGAAGAGGCGCTGTTAACGGTCACTAGTCTCAAGCTGAGTCCGACCGACCGTCTGGATGTCGAGTTGACCGTCAATGAGGGAAGTCTGCTAGACGGACGCGATCTGCGCGAAGAGAAAGTCCGCAAGATGCTGCGCGCCTTCCGCCTGGAAACCCTTATCAAACACCGCATCGATCTCGCCCTGCCAATGCTCCTCGCCGACCCCAACCAGATCGGACAGGCAGCAAGTTATCTGAAGGATTCCCAACTGGCTGCCCTCAAGAACGCGTTGGAAAAATAACTGCTTATCGTGGGGCGGGATGGCATCCCGCCATTCAAAGTAGTGCGGGATAACATCCCGCACCACGAATTAATCAAGGTAAACATCATGACTACATCTCAATTCTTTCCTCTGCGTGAAATTCGTCCATCTGGCTGGTTGCAGGATTTTCTCGAACGTCAGGCAAGCGGACTGACCGGCAACGTGGCGGTCTCGGGCTATCCCTATGGCTATAAATTCTGGGGCACAAAGGAGGACGACACCAAAGGTTCCTATGCCGCCTGGTGGCCCTATGAACAGACCGCCTACTGGATCGACGGTGCATTGAAATGCGGCTATCTCGCCGGGCAGAACGAACTTTATAAAGAAGCGCTCGAAGAAGTGGATTTCGCCATCAAGCACGCCGACCCCGATGGCTTCATCGGACCTGAAAGCCTGCGTGAGAAAGACCGCTGGCCCCATGCGGTCTTCTTTCGCGCGGTGCTGGCGCAATATGAGATCACTGGCGATAAAAAATATATCGATGCCTTGATCAAGCACTATCGCTCCACACCCCACCCCATGGGCTGGGACCGCGATGTGACCGGCGTGGAAATTTTGTTGCATCTCTATCACGAAAGCGGTGATACTGACCTGCTCGAAATGGCGGAGAAGCTTTACGCGTCCTTCAACGAAAAGTGGCCCCAGCACGATTGCGCGCTGAACACTTTACTCTCCGACAAGGAACAAAGCGAGCACGGCGTCACGTTCAATGAAGAAGCCAAACTCGCCGCCATGTTGTATACCGCCACCGGCAAGAAAAAGTATTTGCGTGCGGTAGTACATGGTTACGAAAAGCTTTACAACCAGGCTCGTCTCGCGGATGGATTGCACTCCTGCTCGGAACACATCCACAGCAAGACCGCGCACGATATGCATGAAACCTGCGATCTCACCGATCACACCTGGGCGCTGGCATATTTGCTGCAAGCCACCGGCAAGGCAAAATATGCCGACCAGATCGAACAGATCGTTTTCAATGCGTTACCCGGTTCCATCACCAAGGATTTCCGCGCGCTGCAATATTTTTCCGCGCCCAACCAGGTCATTGTCACCAGCAATTCGAACCACAATCCATTTATGCATGGCTTGAACTGGATGAGCTATCGCCCCGATCATGAAGTGCAGTGCTGCCCCGGCAATGTGCATCGCACCATGCCCAACTTCATCCACCGCATGTGGATGCGCGCCGAAGATGGCGGCATCATGGCGGCGTTGTATGGACCCTGCGACTTGCACACCACGGTTGGGAAGGCTCAGACTCCGCTGACGATCAATGCAACCACGCGTTACCCATATCAGCAGGAAATTCATTTCCTGGTTCAACCAGATAAACCAGTCAGGTTTGCGTTTTATATCCGCATTCCGGGATGGTGCCGTAAAGCCGGGATAAAAGTGAATGGAAGAACGGTCGATGCCAAATTGAAAGCTGGCACCTTCTTCAAGCTGGAACGTCTCTGGAAACTGGGAGACGAAGTGCAGTTGGAGTTGCACTTCAAATTAGCCATCGAACACTGGCCCGATAACGGCGTCAGCCTAACGTATGGACCTCTAACACTTGCCCTGCCCGTCCCCACGCGCGCCGAGATCGAAACACAAAACTCCACCATCCGTCAACAAAAGGAGACTCTGGGCGACCAGTACGAAGCCCGTCCCATCGTGGTCAAGGAGGATTTCCCCGCCTGGAATCTGTACCCGGATGGTGCGTGGAATTATGCCATCCATGTCGATGATGACTCGCTCAAAGATTTGACCGTGGAATGGAACGACTCCTGCACCGACCCACTGGACGCTTCCAACCCCGCCTTGAAGGTGCGCGTGCCCGCCAGGCGAGTGCGCGGCTGGAAGGTCGTCCACGCCAGGAAGATCAAGCAGTTCGGGCATTGGACCGAGGGTGATCAATTCATGCGCGGCTGGCGGACGATCCAAGGTGATTTCCAGTTCACACCAGATCTGCCTTCTGCCAAAACCCTGAAATCGGGTCTCAGCAAGGAAGTGGAGATGATCGAATTGATCCCATATGGGGCGACGCAATTGCGGGTCACGGTGTTTCCGCAGGTTGCGAAATAATAGGTAACGGAGTCCAAAGTCTGGTCCCAGTGGGATGCTTCGCAAAGACTTTGGACTCCGATCTTATAAGAGAAGTAGGGCGAGATAATATCTCGCCCTACGTTTTTGAAGTGTCAATTTAACGGTAGCAGGTCGGGGGTAGAAAGAGAAGCAAAGCTCGTCTACTCCGCAGCTGCTTCCGGTTTGAGAGTCCCAGTTTCGGTGTGGAGAAATCCCGGTCTGCCGATAAACCAGACCAGCACCAGCCCGATCGCGAACAGGATCATGTTTAAGGCGAACGGCAGGGAGCGATCCATACCGGAGAGCTGACCGGCGATCCAGCCGAAGGGCGAGATCAGAATGATGAGGGTCACGTAGACCATGGCACTGACGCGCGCCCGCTCGTTTGATTCCAGCGAGACCGCCAGCAGCGATTCGGTCATCGGGCTGACAAGCGCCGAGGCAATTGCCTCCAGTACCACGCTGATCACCAGCAGAAATGCGGCATGGGGTGGCATCACAACCAGTAAAAGTTGACTCACAAGAAAGGCGGCGAAACCCGCCCACAGCGGCAAACGGAAGCGACGCAGATTCGTCAGACGCGGACCGATCAGGAAAAAGCTGATGGTCATGATAATGGAGCGGATCGCCACGTAGGTTGAGATCTGCGAATTGGAGAAGCCAAGTTTGCCCGTGAACAACACGCCCCAAAAGTTGCCGCTGACCGTGGTGTAAATATTGGTGATGACCATCAGGGACAACGCCGCGAGGATCGGCTTGGAGTGCAGGATCTGACCAAAGACGCTACGATACTCACCCAACAGGCTGACGATGGAACGATGACGGGTTTCTGCCATGCGTTGCACACCGCGCGCAGTTTCGTGCGAATAAACGTAGAGAACCACGAACTTAGCCATCAGCACAACGAAACCGAAAAGGAATAATCCGCGTGCAGCCGGGATCAAGCCGTAACGATTCACGAACCAGCCACCCAGCGGAGCAAAGAACGCCGAACAGACCGCGAAGATCATGATCCAGGTCCAGATATGGACGAGGTGACGCTCCTCAGCGTCCTCCACCATCAAGCAGGTCCAGGCGGTGTGCGAGATGCGCCACAGACTGTTCATCACCGCCGCCGCAACAAAGAACCGCACATCCTGCGCCACCGCCCAGATCAGGCACGGCACGCCCCAGCAGAGAATATCGCAGAGGAAGAGCGTCAGACGGCGCCCGAATTTATCCACGATGGCACCGCTCAGGATGGCTGAAAAGATCTGAACGACCAATCCCAGGCTGGCGATGCCGCCGATCTGCTGATCGGTCACCCCGAATGCCAGCATGTACACAGAGAGGAAGGGAGCGAACAGGTTATACGGAATACCGAACATGACCTCGGTCAATACGGTGACGCGGGGATTGCCTTTCAGCTCCCGTAGGGTTTGGAAAAGAGGATGATTGAGCAACATAAGTTTGATTTTCTCATAATTCTACCCTACCCATCAGGGATGAATTTCATGCAGGGAATTGGATGGACGTATGCAAATTTCAGGAGTGGCTAAAAACCAAGACATAACCCGTCACACCTGCACCCACCGTGATTTGCTAAGCAAATCATGCGGTGTTGCGAGGAGGGCTTTTGCCCGACGACACTTGCACCTGGCGCAAGTGCAGGTGAGCAATCCTATTTTCAATAGCAAACAACTGATTTCTTGTAAGATTGCTTCGCTTCGCAGGGCACACCTGCCCCGGACGCAGGTGCCGGGGACGAATGCCCGCTTCGTCCCGAAGGGACAATGACGGGGTCGGATTTGTTTTTCGAGTGCAAAGTAAAAAGGAGAGATTTTTCGTTATACTTCGCCCATGCTCACTCCAGCATCCATTCTCAAAGAAACGTTTGGTTACGATACCTTTCGCCCGCTGCAATGCGAAGTGATCGACAATGTTATGGCGCACCATGACACACTCGCCGTCATGCCGACGGGCGGAGGCAAGTCGCTGTGCTACCAGATCCCATCCATGATGTACGACGGGCTCACCGTCGTTGTCTCGCCGTTGATCGCATTGATGAAAGACCAGGTGGAACAACTGCGCGCCTATGGGGTACCCTGCCTGTTCATCAATAGTTCCCTTTCACCGCAGGAATATCAGGAGAACATGGAATACGTGCGGCGCGGCGAAGTGAAACTGCTCTATGTGGCGCCGGAGACTCTTCTCATGCCGCGCATCCTATCGCTGCTCGATTCCGTCCAGGTGGATTGCCTGACCATCGACGAAGCACACTGCATCTCAGAGTGGGGTCACGACTTCCGCCCGGAATATCGTCAACTCGTGGAGGTGCGCAAGCGTTACCCGAAAGCGGTCTGTCTGGCATTGACCGCCACCGCCACGTCGCGCGTCCGCCAGGATATTCGTACCACGCTCAAGTTCGCCACCACCAATGAATTCATCGCCAGTTTCAACCGTGAGAATCTCTACATCGAAGTTGCGCCCAAACGCGATGCCTACGCCCAGACCATCGACATGCTCGAACGCTATAAGGATCAATCGGGCATCATCTATTGTTTCTCGCGCCGCCAGGTGGATGAACTCGCCGCCTATCTCAAACTGCGCGGATATTCCGTCCGACCGTATCATGCCGGGTTGGAAGATCATGAGCGCCGCCAAAACCAGGAAGCCTTCATCCGTGACGACGCGCAGATCATCGTCGCCACCATCGCCTTCGGCATGGGCATCAACAAGCCCAACGTGCGCTTCGTCATTCACTTCGACCTGCCCAAGAGCATCGAAAGTTATTATCAGGAGATCGGACGTGCCGGGCGCGACGGTCTGCCTGCGCATTGCCTCTTGCTCTACAGTTATTCGGATGTCGCCAAGCTCAACTATTTCATCGACCAAAAAGAGGGTACTGAGAAACGCGTTGCCATGGAACATCTCAATGCCATCGTGCGCTATGCGGAAGATGAGCGCATCTGCCGCCGCAAGCCGCTCCTGACCTATTTCGGCGAATCATACCAAGCCGACAGTTGTTCCAGTTGCGACAACTGCACTACCGCCCCAACGCCGCTGACCGACATCACGATCTATGCCCAGAAGTTCCTGTCCTGCGTCAAACGCGCGGACGAGAAATTCGGCGCGGGTCACATCACCGATATTTTGCTGGGCTCCAAGAATGAAAAGGTCCTGCGCTGGGAACATGACAAGCTGTCCACGTATGGCATTGGCATCGAACTGACAAAGAAACAATGGATGCATATCGCCCGTCAACTGTTGTCGCTGGGATATCTCAAGCAGGAAGGCGAGTTCCACACGCTGAGTCTCACCGCCCGGGCGTTGGAGGCGCTCCGAAAACGGGAAACCATCTTCGGCGTCGTAGAAGAAGCGGAGCGTATCCGTATTAAAGGGAAGAGAGTCGAAATCGAATACAATCACGGGCTGTTCGCTCTCCTCCGCCAAAAGCGCAAAGAGATGGCTGATGAGGCGGGCGTCCCGCCGTATGTTATTTTTTCCGATAAAACTCTGGTGGAGATGGCGGCATATTATCCGCAGTCGGAGTCGAGTCTGCTGAATATTTCCGGTGTGGGGCAGGTGAAGCTGCGGCAATATGGCGGGACCTTTTTGGAAGTGATCAAAGCCTATTGCGAGAAACACAACATCAAAGAGTCACCACGCCCATCTTCTAAAAAACAAACAGAATCCCCCTCTCCCGCTACTAGGAGAGGGGGACCCGAAGATTCAGGGGAAGGCGAACTTCCTCCCCGTACGCTCATCATTGCCGGAGAATTCAACGCAGGTGATAGCATTCCAGCGCTGATGGAACGACATCAAGTCACAAAGGGAACGATCCTTCAACATCTCACAAATTTCCTGTTGGCGGGAAACAAACTTCGCAACGGCGCTGACGTGCAGTCTCTACCATCCGCCACGTCCGAGCAACAGCAAGCTATCTTCGCCGCCTTCGATGAACTTGGCACCATGTATTTGAAACCCACCTTCGACAAATTGAACGGCACATTGAATTACGATGAATTGAAGATCCTGCGCCTGATATATTTGATCGTAAAACAATGATCCTCAAAACCCCCCTCGCCACAACAACTCCGAAGGAGTGGCATTTTTATAGAGGATGAAATGAGGTTTACCAACCCCGAAGGGGTGTCATAGGAACTGTAAGACATATAACATCCCTTCGGGATTGGGGCGGGCAATATCGATCAATACATATCATTCTCGCAGATTATGAGCCATCCGTTCGGACAACTCCGAAGGCGTTGTGTCGACGGTTCGTCTTTCGCTCACCGTGTCGAAACAAGTGGCATTTTATAGAGGATGAAATGAGGTTCTACCAACCCCGAAGGGATTATGAAATCAACTTGTTTCGGATGCTACAATCCTTTCATCCCTTCGGGATTGGCGCGGACGATGCCAACCAACACACATCGTCCGCGCGGATTGTGAGTCATCCATTCGGACAACCTCGAAGGGGTATCATAGCAAGGCAAGATCATGACATCCCTTCGGGATTATGAAACCAAATTGTCACAAGGCTATAATCCTTCCATCCCTTCGGGATTGAATACAATTTCGTTCGGTACAAATCATCCGCTTTGATCGTAAGCCATCCATCCCCATTCACTAAACCCAATCCCAACTCCGAAGGAGTGCCATTGTTATAGATGTTGATATGATGCTTTACCAACCCCGAAGGGGTGTCATAGCAATACCAGAATTGTGACATCCTTTCGGGATTGAGGCGGGCAATATCGACCAACACATATCGTTCACGCAGATCATGAGCCATCCGTTCGGACAACTCCGAAGGAGTGAAATTATTATAGTAATGACAAGATATTCTACCAACCCCGAAGGGGTGTCATAGAAATACCAGAATTGTGACATCCCTGCGGGATTATGAAATCAATTTGTTCAGAGCTATAATCCTTCCATCCCTTCGGGATTGGAGAAAGAATAAAATGACCACCTACCCCGATTATGTTCATCAAATGCTTGCCCGCGCACGCGAAGAGGGACAGTGGTACGCGGCACAGTCGGATGCTTCGGCGCTGTGCTTCGATGTGCTGGCGCTCTTCCCTGATTGTGAAGAGGCAAAGGAACTCGTCTATGAACTCTTCTGCGATGAATGGACGATCTACGATAACCGCGTTGCCCTTCAGCAGAATATCGATGAATGGGATGACCGTCCGTGGCAGCAGCGACGCAGGCTGGCGCTTTCGTATCGCTTCATAAGCCGGTGGGATGGGAAGCATGAAATGATCATGGATAGAGGCGGGCCCAAAGATGTACGCAAGATTTTGGAAGATGGCAAAATGGAATTATTGGGCGCGTACTGTCTGGGAGATGAGGAATGCACCGATTACGCCTGGTCGATCTTTGCGGATGCCCTGCAAAAAGCCAAAGACCCGCGTGCAACGTTCTATTGGATCGGCTGGCAATATGCCGATCTCGGATTCTTCGCCGACGCGGCAGAAGCGCTGGGCGAGCTCTGTTCCCGTTTCAACGATGACAAGGCAAGGCGGTTGCTCGCGGAAGTGGTCTGGTGGCGCGACAATGCTCACCGCATCCCGTGGATCCCTCCGGATGGAGACAGCTCGCGCTACGACCGCATGATGGAACTCATCGACCCGGGCGCGCTGAAGACAAAGGAGTATGTGAGCAGGGTACGCAATGAAAACCAAAAGGAACGTATCGCGCCGTACCGCCCCAGCATCGATAAAGGACTGGCGCATCTGTTCGAGCAATCAATGCCCGAGAAAAAAGAGAAACCCACCTCCACGCTCGTGGATTGGAGTTTTCTTGACCGGGATGATGGTCAGCCCCGTGAATTGCCTGATTGGGCAAAGCGGCAGATCAAACGGCTGGAACGATTTAGAGATGAAGATGGCACGAATGAAATGCTCGATGATATTATCAACACACACAAATACACTCGCAACATCGAGCCGCCCTCCACGCCGAAACGATATGACCCGAACGAGCCGCCTTTTGACCCTGGTGAAATTTTGGGCGGCATGGAATTGGATGACGAAGATATTTAAACAAAGACCGCTGACGATCGTCAGCGGTCTTTGTTTTTAAGAGCTAATTACTGTATCTTCCGGCGGCGGACATAAACTTTCGTGCGACCTCATGATGCGCTCGCACAGCACCAGGTCCTGTTTATAGAAGGCAAGGAAATACACAGTCTCCACGTTGGATTTCCCTTTATTTTCCTCGAAGTACGATATGGCTGCATCGATCAGGTCTTTTGCCGCATCCTGGGCATTTTTGTTCGATGTACCGGTTCCCATTAACGGGAAGAGAATGGATTTGAGGTTTTCGCTCGCCAGTTTTCTGGGGTCATCCAGCGCTTCAAGAGAATTTCGCACGCACTCCGATAGAGTATCAATCGGGCTATATCCACGCCCCACCTGCCCTACCACCGAAGCAGCATGGAGAATTCTTTTGACGTTATTGGAAGCGGTCAGCTCCCCGGCGCTGGTGTAGAGGATACAGCCTGGGTCGACGCTTGTATCGCCTTCCATGGCTTCCAATAATTCCCTGGCGATCGTATCCTCTTTGATCTTGCCAGCTTTCGTTTTCGTGGCGCCCATGTAGCGGATCACCCCTGAGATGGAGTTTTCGTAGGGGCGAGCCATTTGCATGTTGGTATTCTCAGAGTTGACCCACACATCGACATCCTTGATGTTTTGAAGGTCACCTGTGATGATACCGATCTGTTTGTCCGGATACTTTTCGAGAGAAAATAGGAAAATTTCCTTCTGCTTGATAAATTGTTTGTTATCGACTTTCAGACTTTTGAGTACCGTGAACACGGGACTATCAACATTATCCACCTTTGCCAGCCCGCTCTCGATCATCCCTTTGATCTTATCCGCCGCTCCCTTGAGGCTGACCGGGTCATCGGCTTTGTACTCGATGATGGTGAAGCCTGAAATATTGAACGGAGCCGGGGTCCCCGCCTGGCGGATGATGACCGTGACATTTTTCTTCAAGGCATGTCGCACGCCCAGTTCGTAAAAGACATTGGCATTGAGGGAGGTGATATCCACCACTGCCACATCCGCATCGTAGATATGAGTGAACATCTTTGTGTGGATCCAGCCCGAGTCGCCGATCTCATCACATCGGACACAGTCGATACCCATGGATGCCACCGTTTCTTTGATGAAATTTTCGTAAATGTCATCAAAATGATATTCAATACCATTGACGGTTTTGTCACCGAACGGCATGATGACAAAGCAGGTTCCCTTGGAAGGTTTTGTTGGCATAGTTTCTCCCTTTCGTTATTTGTTTTTCAAAAAACGGTTTTCAAGCCAATAGATTCCCATGATCGTTTTTGCGTCGCATATTTCCCCTTTGCGAACCTGTTCCAATGCTTCATCCAGTGATAGTTCAAGCGTGCGGATGTTCTCATTCTCGGAGGCGAGTCCGCCGATCTCGTTGTATTTTGCGTTCTCTCCCGAGATCTCCGCATAGTAGAGAAAGTTCTGCTCGGAACAGCCACCCGGTGACGGGTAGAAAGAGGCGATAAATTCCACCTTCTCCACGGTCAAGCCGGTCTCCTCGTGAGCTTCCCGCCGCGCCGTCTCCTCGGGGGGTTCGCCTTCATCCACGATCCCGGCTATGGGTTCGATGATCCAGCCCGGACCCTTGTGGTAGGTGGGATAGCGGAATTGTTCGAGCAGCAGCAGTTTCTTTGTATCGAGGTTGTAGACCAGCACCGCCACGGAATCCCCCCGGTCAAAGTTGAGGCGGCGTATGGTGTCACTCATGGTGCCATCGAATTTTTCGAAGCGCAGGAAGACCTCTTCCACTCGAAATACGTCTTTCAATAAATAGCGCTGGCTTTCGATTTCCACTTTTTTCATGCAATCCTCTTTGAATGATTACCGGCAAAATGACAAACTTATTATGACATCAACAAGTTGAATTGTAACATCCTCATGTCAACCTGGTGAAGATTCAGGTAATTTGGGGGTACCTAACATCAAAAACAAAATATATGTCGTTGCGAGGAGGGTGTTTTTCCCGACGAAGCAATCTCCTATTAAATGGTTGATTCTTCTCGACAAGGTAATCCCCTTAACGGGAGATTGCTTCGGGCTAACGCCCTCGCAACGACATCTTCTATCTTGTATTTTAGATACTCTCCTAATTATTATCTTCCCATGCCAGACCATAGGTGTATAATAAAATTGTAGTTTTAGCAATACGTTTGTCCTGAGTTCAGGAAGAAGGTATCTTCCCTGTGGCAACAAAAAACAATAAAAAGTCTTCCCAACCGTCCACCTCCCAACACAAACAAACAATAAACACACCCGCCGCACCAATTCTTCCCCAGGATAGTCCATTGACCATCGTGGGCATTGGCGCATCTGCCGGAGGCTTGAAGGCACTGCAATCCTTCTTTGAAGCTCTTCCCAGTGAAACGGGATTGGCTTTCGTGGTCATTACGCATCTGCACCCCCAATTTGAGAGTCATCTGGCAGAGATCCTGCAGAACCATACTCACATGCAGGTCCAGCAGGTCAACAAAATAGTGGATGTGGAACCCGATCACGTTTATGTCATTCCGCCCAACCGGCGCATCCTTATGACTGACCACAAATTGGATGTGAAGGAATTCGATGAGCCACGCGGTTTGCGCAGCCCCGTAGATCATTTCTTCCGCAGTCTGGCGAGTGCATCGCATAGCATCGTGGGCATCATCCTTTCGGGCAGTGGCACCGATGGATCGGTGGGCATCAAAGCCATCAAGGAAAACGGAGGCTTGCTCCTGGCGCAGCACCCCGATGAAGCCGAATACGATGGCATGCCGCGCGCCGCCATCGCTACAGGCATCGTGGACGCCATCCTGCCGGTACAGGAACTGGCAGATGTTTTGGTGAAATACGCCAAAAACCCCGTGCCACTGCCCCAGAATCCAGATGAGTTGACGCCACTCCAACAGGAAACCATACAACGCATCCTTGCCCAGGTACAGACGCGCACCGGGCACGACTTCAGCCAATACAAACGCGCCACCATCCTGCGCCGCATCCAAAGACGCATGCAACTGGGCGGTCATGAAACCCTGGAATCCTATCTGGGCTACCTGCGGCACAATATCAATGAAGCCAACGCCATGTTCAACGACATCCTGATCGGCGTCACGAACTTCTTTCGCGATTCCAAATCATGGGAAGCCCTGGCGAACAAAGCCATCCCTGCCCTGTTCGAAGGCAAGGAGACAGGCGACTCGATCCGCGCCTGGACAATCGGTTGTTCGACCGGCGAAGAGGCATATACGCTTGCCATCCTGCTGCTTGAACACGCCGCCACTCTCGACAAGAAATTTCAGATCCAGGTCTTTGCCTCCGACCTCGACGACCATGCGCTGGCGCAGGCACGCGAGGGCATTTACCCCACAGCCATCGAAGCCGATGTGAGCACGGAACGGCTGGAAAAATTCTTCGTCCGACAGGACAACCATTATCAGGTGCGGCGCGAACTACGGGATATCGTTCTGTTCACCAACCACAGCGTACTGCGCGACCCGCCCTTCTCAAGGTTGGATCTGATCTCCTGCCGTAACCTGCTGATCTATCTGCAACGTGAGATGCATGACACCATCTTCGATATCTTCCATTATGCCCTTAACCCGGGCGGCTATCTCTTTTTGGGGGCGGCAGAATCAGCCGACCTGGTAAAGGAACTGTTCCAGGTGGTGGATAAGTCGCATCGCCTCTATCTGTCCAAGCCCTGGACTGGGGAGCATCCGCATGTGCCTGCCCTGCCGCTGAAAGCGCCGCGTATGCGCCATGTCGAATCCTTTATCCCTCCGCGCCCCATGCAGAGACGCTTCGTGAACGGCATGCCTTCGTTGGAGGATCAACACTTGAGGACGCTGGAAGCGTTCGGTCCTCCCAGCATTTGGGTCGATGAAGATTACCTGATCCTCAACATTTCCGAGACTGCCGGGCGCTTCCTGTTCCAGCCTGGAGGTTCCATCACCAGCGATGTGGCCAAACTCGTGCGGCCCGAGCTGCAAACGGAATTACGCTCTGCCCTTTTCCATGCGTTCGATAAGGGCAAAGCCATTGTCTGCCCGCCGGTGGCGGTGAAGTTCAATGGCGCGCCACATCGCGTGGTCATGTCGGTTCGCCCCGATAAGCGCAAGCCAGAAGCGGGCAGGGAATTTACCAGAAGAGCATTGGTAATTTTTCTGGAGGACGAGATTGAATCCTCGTCCGATAATGAAACGCAAGGTTCGGCAGAGACCCGCACCAAGGAACAGGATAACGCCATGGTGGAGCAATTGGAGCAGGAGGTGCAATACCTGCGCGAGCGACTGCAAGCCAGCGTGGAGGAATTCAACAGTTCCAGTGAAGAGATGAAAGCCTCCAACGAGGAATTGCAATCCATCAATGAGGAATACCGTTCCACCACCGAAGAATTGGAGACCAGCAAGGAGGAACTGCAATCGGTCAACGAGGAATTGCATACGGTCAATAATGAGCTGAAG
>Ga0210377_10003650_pt1 | contig 13182 bp, 18 predicted proteins | sample PLM4_65_b1redo_FD_155480 | JGI IMG/M metagenome (GOLD analysis project Ga0210377, IMG submission 155480) | Groundwater sediment microbial communities from an aquifer in East River, Colorado, USA - PLM4_65_b1 redo | ecosystem: Environmental > Terrestrial > Soil > Riparian zone | place: USA: East... | reverse complement strand
GAAGGCGTACAACGAAGCCATGGCGGCCGCGCGGAAGGCGTACAACGAAGCCGTGGCGGCCGCGCAGAAAGCGTACGACGAAGCCATGGCGGCCGCCTTTGCGCGCGCTTATCTCAGTCAGTAGCCTATAGCCGCAATCCTACAAGGCGCCAGACCGCAAGGCTGGCGCTTTTTTTAGCGCAGCGCATCCTCAGCCTCTACTTCAATCATATAGCCTGCGATGTCAGTATCGCTCAGTGTCGGGTACCAATCCTCCATTACGCGCTCGACAGCATGACGCAGCGCCTCAGGCATGCGTGCAGTCTCCCGACAATTCGATAGCCGCTTGTCCGTCGCGTGCCATGCCAGCCAATAGTTGGCAGCGCCTTGCACTGGTCCGGCATGGATTAGCTTCAGGCTAATCCATGGTGCGGCGCTCGCAGCGCGCCTATACAATCGCCAGCCGCGCAGCGGGCCGTCATCTGCGTTGTCGTAGATTACGCCGTTAGCGTCGCGCGGTTTCGTTCCATTTCTCGTTCTCATCGCTGCTCCTGTTTGCATGGGGGGTACAGATAAGATAGCGCTTTTCGCGTTTTTTGCCCGAACTATTTGCATGCAGGGTGCGCGGCCCATATGGAGTCTGTCTCCCCATATGGAGGTCGCATATCCATATGGTGCAGGTAAAGCCGCGGCCCTGCTTTAGACAGTGCGGGCGGCCGCCGCGCGTCTACGCGGCGCGCTCCATATGGAGCGGAACTGTCAGGGATACCCTGAAAGGGTACCCTGCCAGTATCCTGTAGCCGCACTGTCAAGGGTAATCCCGGCTAACCCTGATGGTCCCTTTGCCGTGTTAGGTCCATGCGCGCGCCGCTCGCCAGACCGCGCAGAGGAAACCGCTGCGAGAATACCGCATACCGTATACGCCCGTTCCTAAAAACGAGCCCCGCAAATCTCGCCCTGTAAAATCGGATCGCATAAAGCGCGCCGGATCGCGAGCGCTTAGACGCGGCAAGCAAGGAGCGTGCCAGTTGTGCGGCGCAGCACGGCACGGTTCTTGCCGGAGTGAGCGCTTACTACCGGGGGGAGGGGGTGTTGCGGTCCTGCGTTAAGATTCGGGACCATACTCCGCGCCCGGTATAAATAGCTGATTAGAAAAGATAATGACCGCGCACCCGCAGTCTGCGTCCTGCCCCGATCATACGCAAAAGCGGGCTATACTTTGCGCCTATTGCGTATAAGTGGAGCGCGAAAAGAAAAATGAGTTCGGGCAGAAAAGGCCGAAATGTCTATCTTATATGTATGGAGCGAGAAGAAACCGGCGCGGCGACGCGTGAATGCACAAAGTGCCGGCAAGAAAAACCATACACCATCGAGCACTGGCCCAACGCAAAAGGGAACGCCGTGGGCTCGGTGTGTCGCCTATGCTCGCGATTGCGTAAGCGCGATTTCGACCTCAGCTACAAGCAGAAGCGGGTTGCCGCCCGCACGCAGTCAATGGCACAACTGGCCGAGACGCCAGCGGTCGCTCCGGCAAAGAGCGTCGCCGTCTCGCTATCCAGGGACGCCAAGGACGGTGAACTGCCCCTGAGACAATTGGAAGTCGCAAAAGCGCTCCGCGTAGGCGCCAAACGGCTGAACGAGGCTGCCCAGGGAATTCTGGAAACCATTCTCGAATATGCCGGTAATTCGCAAAGCCCTCACCACGAATGGGCGCTACGCCTAGTCGCGGAACGCGTGATCCCGAGGAAGCTGTACGAAGACCTCGGCGCTCAAGCAGCAGGGATCAAAGCGGGCCAGGGCACCGTGCGCCCTGCGGTCACCATCATAGTTCAGGGAGCTTCGCCCGCGGCGCCCGAACCTTCTATCCGTGTCATTGAAGGCGAAAGTGAGCGCGTTGCTGTGTCATCTGATGTACGTCAAGGAGCGAGCGAATGAAGGTTACCGTAATAGACCCAGCCGGCTTTCGGCACGCCCTTGAATTCGATGGCGGGCAGTGGCACGGTACGGAGAACATCGCACACTGGCATGAGCCGCATGCTGGGCGGCTAAGCATAGTATTGGCGTTGCAGACAGCGTTGACGCGAAATCTTGGACCAGTCAAAGTGGCATTGCCACATGGTTTTGGGTATTGTTAGGAGCTAGCGAATGACAAAAGAGAAATCTGCTGCAATTCTGACAATAAAGGCGCCAGGTAGCATGACGCTTCGCGGACGCCGGGATATTGCCCACTGGCTGCGGCGGCAGGCCGCGCATTTTCAGGGCTACGGATCGCGGTACACAAAGGGCACCTTTACCGCGCGGTACATAATCATCCCGTAGGAGCGAGCGAATGAAATTCCGCAAGAAGCCGATCGTGATAGACGCCGTGCAATGGACCGGCGACAACCTGGCTGAAGTGTTCAACGGGCTGAACATGCAGCACATGGAGCTGCGCGCGGTGTGGCCCGGCGCAACCAACGGCTGCCTGTACGTCCGCACGTCCGAGGGTGAGATGCGCGCGGATTGCAACGATTGGATCATCAGAGGCGCAAAGGGTGAAGTTTATCCCTGCAAGCCCGACATCTTTGCCGCGACGTACGAGCCGGCGCCCCCGCCTCCGGTCAATCCGTATTCCTACGGGGTAGTGCATGGCCAATAGGCGGGGCTTGTGAGCGAAGGCGACATCGTTCTCCGGTTCGATCTTCACCCGGCGCAGCTCACGGTATTTCAAGACAAGACCCGCTTTCGGGTGCTTGCCGCCGGACGCCGGTTTGGCAAAACAACGCTTGCCATCGCGGAGGCGTCCTGCGCAGCACTGGACCCGGCAAACAAGCTGAAGCTGCCGGTGTTCTTGATTGCGCCGACGCAGGCACAGGCCAAGCTGCTGTACTGGCGGCCGCTGATAGATAAGCTGAACAAGCTGATTGTTTCGACAAACGTAAACGAAGGGCTGATCTACCTAGACAACGGGGTGCTGATCGGTGTCAAGGGCGCCGACAATCCCGAAGCGCTGCGCGGCCCCGGCTTGTACTTTGCCGCGCTGGACGAGTATGGCAGCATGAAGCCGTACGTGTGGACCGACATCGTGCGCCCGATGTTGGTTGATGCGCGCGGTCGCGCGCTCTTCATCGGCACGCCGCCCTACGAACGAAACCAGTTCTACGATCTGTACAAAGACGGCGAGTCGGGCACGGACCCGGAGGTTAAGTCGTTCACCTACGAGTCGAAGGACAATCCATTCCTGCCGGCGGGAGAGATTGACGCCGCGCGCAGACGCCTGAGCACGACGGCCTACAATCGGGAATTCCGTGCGAAGTTCGTCTCTCCGACCGGCGGGCTGCTCAAGGAAGAATGGATCAAATACGAAGAGGCTGAGCCAAAAGGCGGCGCATGGTTTGTGGCGATCGACCTGGCTGGCTTCTCCGACGTGAAGGTGGCGGTGACCGCGCGGCAGAAGTTGCTGGACGAGCACGTAATCGTGATCGCCAAGGTTTTGCCGGACGGCCCGGATGCTGATCGCTGGTGGGTAAAAGACATTCAGAAGGGGCGGTGGGGCGTGAAGGAAGCGGCGGCCCGCATTGTAAAGGCGGTAATCGACACCGAGCCGAGCGCGTGGGGTATGGAGAGCGGCGCCCTCTACCGAGCAGTGCTCCCGTACATATACGACGAAGCGCGCCGCATGAAAATGAATTTGATGGCGCCGGTTCCGCTCTCGCATGAGAACCGGATAAAGACGGAGCGGATCATTTGGGCGCTGCAAGGCCGGCTTGAACATGGAAAGATCGCGTTTGCGCGCGGCGATTGGAACGACGATCTGGAAGACCAGTTGGTACAGTTCCCGTCCAAGATGGTGCATGACGACATACCGGACGCGTTGAGCTATGTTGCACAGCTTTCAAAGGGGCGCATGTTTGAGGACTTCAGCGATCTTGCTACCGAGCCGTACTGGAAGCCGCAAGACGCCGCGATAGGATACTGAGATGGCAATGAAAGAGCAAATGCTGATGATGGCCGCTGAGCAGGGAGTGGTGCTTAATGGCGATCCGCGCGATTCGTCCGTGGCACCTGATGATAAAACTGATCGCGAAAAGACATCGGATGAAAAATTGGTGGCATGGGTTCTAAACCGTGTCAGCCAGTGGCGGGACCACCGCAACGCGAACTATCAGGAACAATGGAACATGTACGAACGCCTGTGGCGTGCGATCTACTCCGATGCGGAGAAGACGCGCAAACGGGAGCGCTCGCAGATCATATCGCCCGCGCTCTCCGAGGCGGTCGAGAACGGCGCCGCTGAAATTGAGGAAGCAGTATTCGGCCGCGGTGACTTCTTCGACCTGTGGCCCGAGGCAAAAGACGATCCGGCCAATGCCGAGATACTATCGAAGAATGAAACACTGTTTCGCGAAGATTTGGCCAAAAGTGATTTCACGTCTACCTGCTCGGAGACGGTTGTAAACGCGGCGGTATACGGGACCGGCATCGCAGAAATCGTTCAATCGAAATCTACTGAGCGTGATATCGTCGCGGTGCGCGACCCACTGACCGGCGCGTTTAGCGCGGAAGTAACCGAGACGGACGTTGAGCGCCCGGTGCTACGCTCCGTGAATCCGCGCAACTTCGGTATCGACCCGGCCGCTCGCGGAATCGAAGACGCCCTCGGCGTCTTTATCGAGGAAGACGTGGGCGCGCATATTGTGCGTGAGGGGATCAGCAAGGGCGATTACAAGAAAGTGGACCTCGAAGTGTCCACGGGCGACCTTCAGACGAAGCCGGACCCGCAGACAGAAACGCCATGGATGGCCGATGTCGTCAACGTCATTCGCTATTACGGCAAGGTGCCAACGGAACTATTATTCCCGCCTGAAAAAACGGAAGAGCTGTTCCCTGAAGACCCGGCGAAAGATTCTACTGAGCCGGTGGACGCCTCAATGGTCGAGGCGTGGGTGGTGATCGCCAACAACACGCATCTGCTCAAGGCGATCGAAACACCAGACATGATGAAGGACCGCCCGGTTGTCGCGTATCAGTGGGACATCGTGCCGGGCCGGTTTTGGGGGCGTGGAATTTGCGAGAAGGGTGCGACGCCGCAAAAGCTGCTAGACGCCGAGCTTCGTGCTCGCATGGACGCGCTCGCGTTCTGCGCTGCGCCCATGATGGCGATGGACGCGACGAAGTTGCCACGCGGCTTCAAGTTTGACATCTATCCGGGCAAGAATCTCTTGCTTGGCGGCGACCCCAACACGATTCTGAAGCCATTCAAGTTCGGCGAGCTTGACGCAAACTCGGCCGCGCAAGTCCAACTACTTGACTCGCTGGTGCAACGCGCGACCGGCTCGATTGATTCCGTGTCGCTCGCGAAGAGCGGCGTCGGCGGCGAGGCCCGCTCAGGCGCGGTGTCGATGGCCATGTCCGGCATCGTCAAGCGCAACAAGCGCACGTTGATGCGCTACCTGGACAAGTTTCTCGGACCGGCTTTGCGGAAAATGATGTGGCGGTTCATGCAGTATGACTCGCCGCGCTACATGCCCGCCAACATGACGTTCAACGTGTCGTCCACGATGGGTATCATGCAGCGCGAATATGAAACCGCGAATTTGTCGCAGATGCTGAATTCTATGGAGCCGGGCACGACAGAGCACTTGCTTGTCCTGATCGCCCTTATCAGCAACAGTGGTATCCAAAACCGCGACGCGGTTCTGAACACATTGAAGCAAAAACTGGCACGGGTACAGGCAGCCGAGCAGCAGCCCCCGGCGGACCCGAACGCCGTTCCGACAGACCCGGTTATTCTGACGCTGCAACGTGTTGATGCCCAGCTCGAACTGGCCAAGAAGCAAGCGCAGATCGCCGAGATTCGGGCGAAGACCCGGCTGCTTGATGCGCAGGCGAATTCTGAAGCGGTCGCTCCGGCGCTCGAAGCGCAGAGCATTGCACTCAAGGGAATCTACAAGACGCCAGAGGATCAGATCAACGAAGAGTTTGATCGACGCATGCGAATTGCAGAAGTGGCGCTGAAGGACAAAGGAATCGACAGTCGCGAGCGCATCGCCGACAAGCAGATCATCGCGGCGAGGGCGAACGAGCCACAGGTGAAGGTTGAGCAGGTTGAAGTGCCGGTACCCGTAGACACGGGCATGCTGTAACGAATAGGGGGAAGTAGGCGCGCTTCGCTCCCGCGCTTCCGGGCTGCTCAAAAGGCGACCCGGCCCCCGACTATTTTTGGAGCGATAGGAGCGAACGATGGCAGAGCAGCGAGAAGAGCAGAAGGGACTGAAGGATCGTAATCTTCAGCACTACTACGAGTCCATGCTGGCGATGTTCGAGACGCCGGGCTGGACGTATTTGCTGGAAGACCTTGCCAAGCTGTACGAAGCGGCGAACACGCTGAAAGGTATCGCTACGCAGTCTGACCTCGATAAGCGGCTTGGGCAGATACACGTTTTGGAGATAGTGATGGTTCAGCCGGCTGTTGTTACGGCTGCGTACGACATGCTGCTGGAAGGGGAAGGTAATGAGCCGAAGGCTGTTTGACTTCGAGTGCGCCAGTGGGCATCAACACGAAGAATTGGTGCAGCCTGACGTACGCATTACGTTCTGCCCAAAATGCGGGCGCAAAGCTAGGCGCATCATCTCCCCGGTGCGCAGCCAGCTTGATGGAACGAGCGGAGACTTTCCAACCGCGGCGGATCAATGGGAGAAACGGCGAGAATCCCACATGAAGCAGGAACGCCGGAACCAAGAGCGTCACGGCACTTACAGATAACACATCGCACGTCGGTCCTTGAAGGGGCAGCCGACGACGATTCTACTAACCGCCCCCTGAGCGAAGGAAAAGGCCAATGGCAAAGAAGCAACCAGCAGCACTTGAAACCGGCGCGGAAGTAGTTGAAGAGCTTCACGTCGCCAATGACGAAGTGGAATACACGGACGTAACCGGCAAGGATGATCTGCCCGAGGGCGTGACCGATCCTGCGGACGAGGAAGAAGAGCCCGCGAAGCAGAAGAAGTCCGAGAAGAAAGCGGCGCCGGCCGTAACGGAAGAAGACGATATTCCCGAAGAGCTGAAAGGCAAAACTCCCGCACAACTCGCGAAGATGTACCGCGACGCGCAAAGCGTGATCGGGCGTCAGGGTAGTGAACTAGGCGACCTCCGGCGCGCTGCCGACGAATACATCAAGGACAGTTTGCGGACGGCTGTGACGCGCGCTACTTCGGCAGCTCCCGCAAAGGCGGAAGTCAAAGCGCCCGATACAGTGGATTTCTTCACTGATCCGGCCAATTCGGTTGCCAAGATCATCGAAAACCATCCGGCGCTGAAAGCGCTTGAAGGTAAGGTGCAGGAAGCAACCGCGCTTGAAATTCAGCGCAAGCGTTACGAATCGAAGCGGGAATTCGACGCGGCGCACCCGGACGCCAAGGAAGTGCTGGCAGATCAGGATTTTCGCGCTTGGGTGGACAAGTCGCCTATTCGCAGAGCTATGATGCTACGAGCGCACCAGCACTATGACTTTGCGGCGGGCAACGAAGTCTTCAGCACTTGGAAAGAGTTGAAGGCCGCTCGCACTCCTGCGCAACCCGCAGCGACTGGTAAGACCGCGGTGAAGTCCGCCGGCAAAGAAGCTGCGCGCGTTCCGACTGGCGGTAATGCGGCGCCGCGCACGGCGAGTACCACCAAGGAAGGCAAGATATTTCGCAGGGCTGATGTGATCCGCTTGATGGAGCAAGACCCGGATCGCTATGCTGCGATGGGCGAAGAGCTTACCAAGGCGTATTCGGAAGGGCGGGTTCGCTAATGACTCCGGCTGATATCGAGCGGCATTCAGCCGAGGTCAAAGCACTGCTGAAGGATGCAAGCTACAAACGGATCGAGGCGGCCAAGCTGGGCGGCGTCGATCCGTACGACGCTGGCAAGGAAGCGTTGCCCGCTATGATCGGCCCAATGACTTTTGCGTGGGCGTTTGCGTGGACGCCGCAAGTTGAGCAGCAACGCAAAGGCTGGGAGGCGCTGATTCAAGGATTCAAGCTGGCTATGGGCACCGTGTATCCTGACTGCGGCGTTGCGACGACCGAAGTACAAGGGGAGAACGGTCGGCAAGTCCCGCTTCTCTTGGCGCAACTTTATGCGCGCATGCGGCGGACTATTCGTGGCCCGATGGTGATTCTCGAAGCGGACGTAGTGTGCAACAAGCGCTGCGATCCGTTCGAGGTTGACTTCGATATTGGGTTGACGGATTGCCAAGACAAGTGGCCTATGATGCCGTTCAACGCAGGCGTCATGTTCGTGCGCGACACGCCGAACGCGCAGCGGTTTCTCGACACTGCGATGGAGTACGCTTGCAATATCCCGCAGAACTGCGACCCGTGGTATCTCTATCAGTTCGGCTTGTCGCACGCGTACCTCGCCCTGAAGGATGAAATCAATATCAAAATCTTTCCGTACGAAGAGTACAACTACACTCCGGGCGTGTACGCACCGACCGATGCGTACTTCGTGCATCTGAAGGGTGACCGCAAAAAGATGCAGCGGGACTATATTCTGCCGTTGTTAGAGGGACAGCGCGGCCGGATCGTGCTGCCGCCCGCATGATGCAGCCGCCGCTAACGACTCCGATTCCGGCTCGCATGCTCACGATGGATGGGACGAGCATCGAGAAAGAAGGGTTCGAGGCTGTTCTACGGAATCGGGCGGTGAATATCGAAAGCGGGTTGCCGCCGATGGATAAAGACCGCTCGCTCAAAGGGCGGATCGCGATTGTTGGTTATGGCCCATCGCTCAATCAAACGTGGGAACGACTGCGTGATTTCGATACGATATGGACGGTGAGCAAAGCACACGACTTCCTGGTAGAGCGCGGAATCATCCCGACTTATCACGTAGACCTGGACCCGCGGCCTCACAAGGTTGAGTTCATGACGAAGCCGCAGAAGGCTACCCGCTACTTCCTGTCCACGCATATCTATCCAACCTACGTCGAGAAGCTGAAGGCGGCTGACGTTGACGTGAGGATGTTCCATGTGGCGATTGACGAGCATCAACGCCTTGACCCGCGCTACCCGGCGGTGAAAGTGCGCTACGACGCTGGTGTTCAGGCGGCCGAGATGGCTTTCCAGCGTGGCTACCGCGAGCAGCACTGGTTCGGGATTGACTACGGCCATCTGGACGGGCAGACGCACGCCGGGCTCCACTGGGGCATCACGTCTCCGCACTGCACTGTTGACGTGGATGGACGGATGTTCGGCTCTACTCAGTTGTTTTTTCACGGATTGCTGCTTGCCGAAGAGTTTCTATGCGACCGCGCCTTGGTGCGTTGCACTATACACGGCGATGGGCTGCTAGGACACTTTCTCACGGCGCGTGGAAGAACGCGGCATAAGGCTTTGATTTAACAGCAATTTTCAAATCGAACGGGCGAAAAAGGGCGAAAAGCCCTATATTATAGGTATGTAGGAGCGAGACACGATCGGGCAAGGTGTGCGCGCCTCCGGTCCCTACATGCGCCGTTCCGACCGCTTCCTGCGGGGTCGGGGAGACGTTTTTGATCCGCTGACACCCCGGCCTCGGGCCGACAAGGTGGCACGGCCGCAAGATCATCTTCCCCATAACCAACCCCAAAGGAATTACAATGGCTTACGGCGGTTCAAACGTAATTCTGACCAATGCAGATAGCGCAGGGTTCGTCCCTGAGATTTGGTCAGACGAAATCTTCGCCGCGAAAAAGGCGAATCTGGTTCTCGCGTCGCTGGTCCGGCGCCTAGCCGTCAAGGGCAAAAAGGGCAACGCGGTTAACCTTCCCGTCCCTTCCCGCGGCTCAGCCACGGCCAAATCGGCCAACACGATTGTCGCGACCATTACCGAGTCGGGGAATGACGTTCAAATTCTCCTGACCGCGCACTGGGAGTACAGTCGGCTGATTGAAGACGTGGTGACCATTCAGGCCAACCCGTCTCTGCGTAAGTTCTACACCGACGACGCCGGCTACGCGCTTGGCACCGTGGTTGACACGCAGCTCTTCACGGCGGCTCGCACTCTCAACAGTGGTGATGGCACGGCCTCTTGGACCGCGGCTGTTATCGCTGGCGACGGCACCACGGCATTCGTGGACGCGGCCGGCAACGCCAATGCAACGGCGATCACCGACGCGGGTATCCGGCGCGCAATTCAGGTGCTGGACGACAACAACATGCCGATGAACGACCGCTTCTTGGTCGTGCCGCCCGTCGGCCGGCGTGTCATGATGGGCCTGGCTCGGTTCACCGAGCAAGCGTTTACTGGTACTGGCGATCCGATTCGCAACGGTAAGCTCGGGCAAGTGTACGGGATGACCGTGCATGCGTCGAGCAATTGCCCGACGCCCTCGGCTGCGACTACGGCCCGCATCGGCCTGATTTCGCACCGCGACGCGTTGGTGTTGGCTGAAGTTCTTGGGCCGCGCGTCCAGACGCAGTACAAGCAAGAGTACCTTGCGACGCTGCTCACGGCCGATACGATCTTCGGCTGCGGAGAAGTGTATGATGCTGGTGGCTTGGCTCTCGCCATGCCGGGTGCCTAAGAGTAACGAGTAGGTAATCGGGCGGGGCCGTTTGGCCCTGCCCTTCCCGCTCCCAACCAAAAGGAACCTGACATGTCTCGCCAATCAATCGGTATCGCAAACGACATCACGACCCTACCTGATCGGGTCGTGACACTCGGGACCGGGACTACCAACCTGGACCCCGCTGTACACGCGAACCGCTTGCTGCAAATCAGCACGGCGGCTGCGGCGTACACTATCAACATGCCCTATGCTACGGGGTCTGGTGATATCTACAAGTTTTTGCTGACCGCCGCCCATACCTCGGGCTCGATCATCATCAACGCAACGCACCCCGGAACGGCAACCAACTCGTTCGTTGGAACGATCCGAAACCATACGTCTGCGGCGACCGTCGTAACGTATTCCTCGACTACCAACGACATCATCACGCTCAACAACACCACCACAGGTGGGCAGCGCGCTGGCGACTGTATCGTACTTCAAGACGTGGCAGCGCAAACGTGGCGTGTCGTGGACGCGTGGGTAACCTCTTCGGGCGCTAACGCAACTCCGTTCAGCGGTTAAGCCCGGTTTTACGGCTTCGGAGGGTGGGCCGCAACCACCCTTTCCCTTCTTTTTCGGAGCGAGTCCGTTTCGGGCATTGAGCACCTATGGCCAAAATGTACGTGACCGAGTTCGCCGAAAGCGATGTCAACTCGGGCAAAGAACCGGCTCTAGTTGAGCAGGCGTTTACCTTCACGGGCACTTCTACGCAGTGCTCGAATGCGTTTAACGCGCGCACTCGCTTGGTCCGTATTCACACGGACGCGATCTGCTCGCTGACTTTCGCCGTAGACCCTACGGCTACTGCAAACCACCGCCGCATGGCCGCAAGTCAGACTGAGTACTTCTCGGTTGAGGGTAGCTTTAAGGTCGCGGCAATCACGAACACGTAACACATGGCAAATTGGCCGTTCACTTGGTTCAACCTTGCCGACAATGCGATCGGGCAATTAGCCGCGCCTATCGACAATGCTGTAACAGAATTCTCTCTACAATCCGGGCAGGGAATCAAGTTTCCGGCGTCTGACTTCATTGTAAATATAGAGTCCGAACGGTTGCACGTCGCATCGCGAGCAACGGATGTTTGCTCCGGCGTCACGCGAGGCTACGACAATTCTACTCCTGCCGCGCATTTGGCGAACACCTACGCTCATGTGTCTCCGAGTCGGGCGCTGTTTCAACGTATCTACGATAATCTGATCGGCCATACGCATCCTCGGGCCGATATACCGGATTTTACGCACAACCATGCGCAGGGGGATGTCACCAATCTTGTAACCGACTTGGCGGCAAAGGCGGCGGCGAGTCATAGCCACTCCCCGTCGGAAGTGACGGGCACGGCAGTAATCACGTCGGATTCTCGGCTGAGTGATGCGCGAGCGCCGATCACGCACAACGTCTTGACAGCACATAACGGTTTCCCCGGCGGAACATCTACGTTTCTTAGAGCCGACGGGGCTTTTGCGGCGCCACCGGGCGGCGGCTCTGACCCTTGGACATACCTGCGACTGGCTTCTGATTTTCTGACCAGTTCAGCGACCGCAGTTGACGTAACAGGGCTCAGTTTTGCTCCGGTAGCGGCTACTCGGTATCAGATCGAGGGAATGTTCTTGGTGCGGACGGCGACAGCTACAGTCGGTCCGCGGCCGGGTTGCGCATGGCCTACCGGAATGACTGATGGCGTGGTTATGATAGACCAAACATCAGCCGCGGCTGCTCGGGTTCTGGTGAACGGAAACATTAACGCGGCCGTCTTATCGTCGGTTGGCGGGTTGCCGAATACGACGCAATCGTGGCCGGCTGCACTGTACGCGACGCTCATTGCCGGCGCGGCACCGGGCAGTACGTTTCGAGTACAACTCGCGTCTGAGACTGCGGGAACCGCGGTGCGCATGATGGCCGGGAGCTGGATTCGTTACCGGACGATACCATGACCCTTGGCGCCGGTCCGCTTGGAATGTACCCGATGGGTGCGCTGCGCTATGAAGACGATTTGCCTTCTCAGTCTCCGGTGACTTGGAACAATTTCGAGGCGGACTACAAAACGCTTGGGTTTACCTACCAAGTTCTTCCAAGCGCAATACGTGGTAGCGATCCCGATCGGCCCGAATTAGGGGAGATTGCCATTTCGTTGGCCGACACCGCGCCGCAGACGGTTAGAGACGCGAAGAAGCAACTCATGACGATTTTTTGTCGCAATTTACCCTCGAATTTACAATTGACGCGAATTTCTTTTAAAGAGCTAACATGACCGTAAGGACAGACCAGAATACATGCGAATCCGCACTCGCAGCAATTCGCAAGCAAGCAAAAGCGACGCGCCAATATCTGCTGAGCCAACGGGTTGCGATGGTAGCTCCTACATGCGAGGCGCATATCCCGCTTGGCATAATCGAGCACTGTGCGATTGTGCTGGGTCTGTTTGATGCCTGGACCGCGGCGCCCGGCCTGCTCGATTATACAAGGGCGCAGTATTCCGACGGCGTGTACGATGTTATCGCAGAATACCAAGCGATGCGTGCCGCGATCGTGAATCTCAGGGATAGCCTGCGCGCCGGCTTTCCGATTGACGTGAACGGGTGGGTGCTATACCGCCGCCTTGATGTGAACGGTCGCTTGGTGACGCGTACATTCACCGCTGTGC
>Ga0210377_10003649_pt1 | contig 13183 bp, 13 predicted proteins | sample PLM4_65_b1redo_FD_155480 | JGI IMG/M metagenome (GOLD analysis project Ga0210377, IMG submission 155480) | Groundwater sediment microbial communities from an aquifer in East River, Colorado, USA - PLM4_65_b1 redo | ecosystem: Environmental > Terrestrial > Soil > Riparian zone | place: USA: East... | reverse complement strand
AGGAAGTATGGAGAGGTATTCGTCAGGCCGTGAAGGCGGAAAATCCACAGGCATATCTTCTGGGAGAAAACTTCTTCGATGGCAGTTCACAACTTCAAGGCGATTGTTTGGATGCCACGATGAACTATGCCGGGTTCACCAATCCGCTTCTTTATTGGCTGGATCATTATCAAGTCAGTCAGCACGGTGAGCCGAAGCGGGTTGAATCGAAAACTCCCTGGTCCACCGAAGCGTTGACAATGACCTGGCAGTCGTATCGCGCATCCATTCCGTGGGTGATCGCCCGACAGCAATTTAATTTACTCGGCTCACACGACACGGCACGCATCCTACATGTTGTATCAGGCGATCCATATCGCAACCGTCTCGCCATTGCTTTCTTGCTGACTTTTGTCGGCGTGCCCTGCGTCTATTATGGAGACGAGATCGGTATGACCGCAAAGGATTCATTGTGTGCGCGTGATTGCATGATCTGGGATTCAAATCGCTGGGATGCTGACCTGAGATCGTTTTACCAAAAGTTGATTCGATTACGCCGCACATCCTCTGCACTGATCGATGGCGGTTTTCAAACACTACTGGTCGAAAAAGATATCCTTGCCTACATGCGCGATACAGACGAGGAACAGATCCTTGTCATCGGTAACCGCGGTTCAACCGCGCAATCATCTCAGGGATTATCTGTTCGCCATGGCGGAATCCCGGATGGAACTATGTTCAAGGAAATTTTCAGTGGGCAAACTCTTCTTGTGGAAGATGGACACCTCCCCTTGGCAACCATACCAGCCGGGGTCCAGGTGTGGCAAAGTGAACACAGGCATGAAAAATAGAATGGATAACATATCAATATCGTTTAGTCCGTACTTTCCAACGTGTTAGACTTGGTCTGCTCGCGCCTAATGGTGGCTTGATTTGCTCCCACGCATCCGCGCCATTGTTCAGCCCAAATTCGGTTGGGATGATGTGCGCTGGGAAAAAGAAGCCCACGAAAACACATCATTGTGGAATAATGCTTACAAATTAAATTGAAAATCTCAGTCACAAAGGAGACGAAGGAGCACGAAGGATAAAGCAAAAATCCCTTTGTGACCCTTCGTGGTAAATGGAGTTCACACATGCCCGAAAACATTCTCGCCATCGACAACGGCACACAATCTGTCCGCGCACTTCTTTTCGATCCGCGCGGGAAGCTCCTCGCAAAACAGCGCGTTCCCATCGAGCCGTATTACTCCACGGCGCCCGGTCTCGCTGAACAGGATCCCGAAGTTTTCTGGCGTGCCGTCTGCGAAGCCTGTCAGGGATTGTGGGCGCAGGGCGTGGACAAATCCTCCATCGCGGCGGTCGCGATCACCACACAACGCGGCACAGTTATCAACGTGGATAAGAACGGCAAGCCGCTTCGTCACGCCATCATCTGGCTCGACCAGCGCCGCACCGAAGGACTTAAACCCGTCAGCGGATTATGGGGCGCGGCGTTTGCAGTCGCAGGCGCGTCTGAAACGGTGGCGTATCTCCAGGCTGAGGCGGAGTGCAACTGGATTCGCACGCACCAGCCTCAGGTCTGGAATGAAACGCACAAATATCTCTTTTTATCGGGATACCTCACGTATCGCCTCGTCGGTCAATTTGTGGACTCTGTCTCCAGTCAGGTTGGATATGTCCCCTTCGATTACAAGGCGCAAGCATGGAGCAAATGGTGGGATTGGAAATGGCAGGCGGTACCGATGGACAAACGTATCCTGCCTGATCTTTTGCCTGTCGCATCACCTTTGGGCGAGATCTCCGCTGAAGCCGCCTCTGCCACCGGCATCCCGGTGGGACTTCCGCTCATCGCCGCCGCCGCTGACAAAGCAACCGAAGTCCTCGGCGCGGGTTGTCTCGAACCGCATGTTGCCTGTTTGAGCTACGGCACAACTGCCACCATCAACACCACGCATAAGAAATATATCGAGGTCATCCCGCTCCTGCCACCATATCCTGCAGCCGTGCCAGCCGCCTATAATTTCGAGATCGGCATCAACCGCGGTTACTGGATGGTGACGTGGTTCAAACAGCAGTTTGGCCTGCGCGAACAGAATATCGCCGAGGAACGCAAGATCGAACCCGAGGCATTATTCGATGAACTCGTGCGTTCCGTCCCACCCGGCTCGGATGGATTGATCCTGCAACCGTATTGGTCGCCCGGTTTGGTATTCCCCGGACCCGAAGCGCGCGGCGCAGTGATCGGTTTCAGCGACATCCATACACGTGCTCACTTGTATCGCGCGATTCTCGAAGGACTTGCCTACACCTTGCGCGAAGCATCCGAACGAACAGTCAAACGCAGCGGCGTGCGCATCACCGAGTTACGCATCGCAGGTGGCGGAAGTCAATCGGAAGCTGCGTTGCAACTGACTGCAGATATTTTCGGTCTGCCCGCTTCGCGTCCGCACGTGTACGAAGCTTCCGGACTCGGCGCGGCAATGGACGCGGCTGTTGGTGCAGGCATTCATAAGGATTTTCCAACTGCCATACGCGAGATGACCCACGTCCGCGATACCTTTGAGCCTGATCCCAAAACACACGCCAGGTACGATAAACTGTATCATGGTGTGTATAAGAAAATGTACAGCCGTCTCAAACCGCTCTATGAAACGATGCGCGGCAAATAAACTTTTACGCGGGCGGGAATTATTTCGAATCAGGAAAATCAGAATATAATCCTCTTCGCGATGCAAGCGTTACTTTCAAAATTATTCCAACACAACGATATCCCAAAAGAATACCGCGCCAACTTCATCCATCTCTATCTCGACATTGGCTGGTTTGGGGTATTAAGCGGGTCCGCCGTCAACTTCATCAATGTTTATGCCACCCGCCTCGGCGCAACCGGATTCCAGATCGGTCTGATCGGTGCGGTCTCTGCCATTGTCAGCCTGCTCATCGCCATCCCCGCCGGTCGCTGGATCGAAAAACGTAACATTGGTCGCGCGGTCTTCCGTTCTTCTGTCGTCTACCGGTTGGGTTTCTTCCTATGGATCCTCCTGCCCTGGCTCTTTAGCAACGAAGTCCAAATTTGGGCACTCATCATCCTCACCTTCCTGATGGCAATACCGCTGACGCCGCTCGCGGTCGGCTTCAGCGCCCTTTTTGCCGAAGCCGTGCCCACCGATTGGCGTGCCCACGTGGCGGGTGTCCGCAATATCGTTCTCTCCATCGCCTTCATGGCTTCGTCACTCATCAGCGGCTACATCCTCAAGGAGATCCCCTTTCCCATCGGATATCAGATCGTTTTTGGGATCGGCGCGTTCGGCGCGGCGATGAGCAGTCTCCACCTCTATTTCATTAAACCCCTGCAAACGAATTCGTCTGCGCTTCCGCCTCAGCCGGAAATGGATTCCGTCAAACCAGGCAGTTCTCCCTTTCAAGCCCTCCGCCTCGACATCTGGAAGACCCATTATCGAAATGTGCTATTGGGACTCTTCGCCTTTCACTTTGCACAGTATCTGGCGATCCCCATCTTCCCGATCTATAACGTACGCGTCCTTGAGTTGAATGACAACCAGATCGGCATCGGCACTGCGCTGTTCTACCTGACAGTTCTGGTGGGTTCCACTCAACTACGCAAGATCGTGCACAAACTGGGTCACAAAAATTTGACGGGCTGGAGCGTGGCCAGCATGGCAAGCTACCCGCTCATCCTTTCAGTATCGACCGAGGTCTGGCAGTTCTATGCCGTCTCTTTGATCGGCGGCTTGAGTTTTGCCATGGTCTCCGGCGCGTATGCCAACTACATGCTGGAACATATCCCAGCACATGACCGCCCCACCCACCTCGCCTGGTACAACATCATCTTGAATGCCGCCATCCTGATCGGCTCTCTCGCGGGTCCCACCATCGCAGATCGGATCGGGCTGTCTGAGGCGCTGGTTCTGATCGCGATCCTGCGTTTCCTCTCAGGGTTAGCCATTTTGAAGATGGGATAATTTGGCTGCGATTAACAAAACCTGGACCTGGCAAAACACTTGACCCAGAGATGAGTGATGTGGAGTGCAGGTACTTTTATGATTGTGGTAATATCCACTTATGTCTGAAGACGTTAAAGTAGTAGCAACCAACCGCAAAGCCAGTTTTGAATATTTCCTGCAGGAAAGATTCGAAGCCGGTCTTGCCCTGCAGGGAAGCGAGATCAAGTCCATTCGCGCCGGGCAGATCAGCATCCAGGAATCGTTCATCGACATCGAAGATGGAAAACAAGCCTGGCTGGTCGAAGCGCATATTGCCCCATACGAGCAAGCCAACCGCTTTAACCACGACCCCAAACGCAAACGACGCCTGCTTCTTCACAAAAAGCAGATCCGCGAGTTGTGGAATAACGTCCGCATCAAGGGCATGACCATTGTGCCAACGCGCGTCTATCTCAAGGATGGGCGCGCCAAGATCGAGATCGCCCTTGCAAAAGGCAAGAAAGCCTACGACAAACGCGCTACAATAGCCAAGCGCGACGAAGCTAGAAGCGCCGAACGAGAAACCAGAGTCAGGTAGGTGGTCTATTACTCGCTTAGTCACTTGGTTTATTGGCACACTGACCACAAGACTACCAGACTATTTGACCAAGGAACTAAAAAATGAGTCCTTCAACCATTGGCGGGATCAATAATCTCCCGGAAAATGAGAAACGTTCGATCTACGCCCGCTATATCCCCAAACCTTTGCTGGAACGGTTCAACATCCCGGATGCGGACTCCCAGCGGATTCAACCACTCCTAAAATTCAGGTTTGCGCCCGGCTCCAGCGATGTGGAGATGAGCCTTTTCCATGAACAGAATTTCCCCGACCCCATACTCTATGCTCATCTGACGGATACTCTCAACGGACAGATCCACGTCTTGCTGTATATCCTGAACGATCCCGAAGCGCCGCGCTTCAACGTGGATAAAATGCCGGATGGCTCCCCCACCCGCTTCGGTACGCTCCAACGAAACCTGGAAGCAGAACAAGCCGCGATGGAGGCGGGTCTCATTCCCGGACAGGTACGCCGTGGTCTACGGATGTTACACCAGGCAATGGACGCGTTCGAGGGATTTGTTGTCAGCCTGGGACACGAAATGTACTTTGTTGAGCCGTTGTATTATCACAACGCGGTCATCTTCGAGCGATATGGGTTTGCCTATCAGGTGGGCAAACGCCTGATGGAAAGCATCCAGGCTGGGTTCCAGGAGGGAGGCGATCTGTATCCACTGCTCAATGATTCGAATCCGTTCCGATCATCCAAAGCTGTGAACAGTATCCGCTTGCGATCCTGGGCGATCCACGATGGGATTTTGGGTGAGCCGTTCACAAATGTGACCATGTACAAACGTGTGGGGAAGATGGCGGGGATCAGCACAACGCAGGGTTGCGAATGGTAATTGGTCTTTTGAAAAATCCGGACCGGGGTATTTCACCGGGGAATATCAATTGCATTCGCCCAGTGAAAGAAATGTTCATAGCCAGTTGTCAGATCATATTGATTTTCAGGGGGTGGCTTATTTTCCGATCAATTCCTTCACAAGGTTAACGGCGCGGCTTGCATCGGGGGAGAAACCATCTGCTTCGATTTGCTGTGCAAATGCCTCGGTCACTGGTGCGCCACCGATGATCACTTTTATATGATTACGCAACCCAGCAGCGGTCAACGCGTCGAGCGTGGTCCTCATGGATTGCATTGTGGTCGTCAACAGTGCGGACATACCCACGACATCCGGTTTGAGTTCCGTTACTTTTTTGACAAATTCCTCCGCCGGCACATCCACACCCAGGTCAATGATCTCGTAGCCTGCACCTTCCAGCATCAACCCGACCAGGTTCTTCCCGATATCATGCAAGTCACCTTTCACAGTACCGATCAACACCTTGCCGTTCGACTTCTGCTGGGAATTCTGTAAGTGCGGTTTTAACAATGCCATGCCGCTTTGCATGGCACGCGCCGCGATCAACATCTCAGGCACATAATACTCACCCGCTTCGAAACGGGTGCCTACTTCACGCATTGCTGCGATCATTCCATCGTTCAGGATGACATTCGGATCGAGCCCGGCTTCCAAAGCGGCTGGCACATTGGTCTTGACTCCTTCGAAGTCTCCTTCCAACACTGCATCGTAAAGTTTCTGCAATAACTCTTCCATCACCTTCTCCTTATGATTTCAAATGATTTCCAACGCCATCAGCATTGAACTGCTCAACGGTCTGTGCCGATAGCGGATGAGTGGAAAGGCTCATCAACAGATCGAATGGGACTGTGATATGTTGCGCGCCCGCGACAAAGGCATCCACCGCCTCTTTCGTGGACTTGAGGCTGGCTGCCAGTATCTCGGTCTGACTCCCGGCGAGGACGTTTGCCAGCTCCCGCACCAGGGCAGGTCCGTCACCCAATTGTTTCGTCGCACGATTAACATACACCGCGATGTATCTCGCACCCGCCTCACGTGCGACCAACGCCTGGGCAGGATCAAAGATGGCAGTCACACAACATGGAATTTCATTCCCATATTTCGCCACAAAACGGAATCCGTTTTCTGTCGGTGCGATCTTTAGTATCAATTCGCTTTTGACGATCTCAGCGGCTTTGTGTGCCTCAGCCAGCATATCTTCCAGAGTTTGTGAAACGAGCTGGTAATATACCTGATGGAACTCAAGTTCAGCCAGTCCCTTCAAAACAACTTTGGGTTCCACGCCAGCCTTTGCCATCAGGGATGGATTGGTCGTGACACCATATACCCAACCAAGCTCCTTTGCCTGGCGTGCCTCATCGAGTTTTGCCGAATCCAGATAAATTGCCATACTACAACGAAGCCAGAACACCCTTCATATATGTCTCTATTTCAGCAGTGGTGCCAAAGGACATGGCTTGGCCGGCGATCTCACGTGCTCTGTCATCTGTTAATTTGCCGATCAAATTCTTGGCTTCAGGGATGGCGCGCGGGTTCATGCTGAACTCGTCCAGGCCAAAACCAAGCAGGATCGGGATGGCTTTCGTCATACCAGCCAGTTCGCCGCACATTCCCACCCATTTCCCTTTTGCGTGACCGGCATCAATGGTCTGCCGGATAAGACGCAACACGGCAGGATGCAGGGGCTGGAACAATCCGGACACCTTCGCATTCCCACGGTCCACTGCCATGGTGTATTGGGTCAGGTCGTTGGTACCGAGGCTGAAAAAGTCGGAGGCTTCGGCGAGCACGTCCACTAACACTGCCGCGGCGGGTGTCTCGACCATGATCCCAACGGGAACGTTTGCGGCAAATTCAACGGAATCAAGCGCAAGGTCCCGTTTGACCGTTTCGACGATCTCTCGTGCGCGTCGTAGTTCATCCAGGTCCGAGACCATGGGGAACATAATGCGGGCTTGATGCCCTATGGCCGCGCGCAGAATGGCGCGCAACTGGGTCTTGAAAAGTTCCGGTTCATCCAAACTGATGCGGATCGCGCGCCAGCCCAGGAACGGATTCATCTCATCGGGGAAGGGCATATAGGAGGGAGGCTTATCCCCACCGATATCGAGTGTGCGGACAATAACAGGACGCGTCCCCATTACATCAAAGATCTCACGATAGATGCGATATTGTTTCTCCTCACTGGGAGGCTGTGTATCTTCAAGATAGAGGAATTCCGTGCGGAGCAGACCGATGCCTTCAGCGCCATGTTCCATTGCGTCGCGAGCTGATGACGCTTCGCCAACGTTTGCGGCGACTTCCACACGGCGACCGTTCGCGGTGAGAGCATCCTTTTCAGCGGCGGCTTTGAGGATCTGCAAACGCGAGCCGCGTTGTGCCTTGATCTGTTTATAGTATGCAACGGTTTCATCATCAGGCTCAAGAAGCATTTCACCAGTGTGTCCATCCATCACAATGAACGTGCCGCTGGAAACTTTCTCAAGCAAACCATCCCCCATGCCCACGATCGCGGGCAAACCAAGAGTCCGCGCAAGGATCGCACTGTGCGAAGTCAGCCCCCCTTGTGCAGTGATAAATCCAAGAGTGAGTTTGGGATCAAGACTGGCTGTATCGGAAGGGGTTAAATCTTCCGCAATAATAATCGATGGTTCTGTGACCGCGCTCAAAGCGGTGTCGGGGAACCCAAGAAGGTTGCGCAGTACGCGCCGACCAACATCCTTCACGTCCTGGGCACGCGCCGCGAAGAGTTCATCTTCCATGCCCGCCAAAAGATTGGCGAGTTCTTCCGTTGCCATGAACAAAGCCTGTTCAGCGGTTTGACCGATCTCCACGAATTCACGGATCTTTCCCTCGAGTGCAGGGTCGTTCAACATTTCCTGATGGGCTTCGAAAATGGAAGCTTCCTCTTTACCCACCTTTTTTTCGACGGCATCATACAAGCCTTGCAGTTCAACCCGGGCGTGCTCGCGAGCTTCAGCAACACGCGCCATCTCTTCATCCACACTGCCAGAGGCACAAACCGGGATGGTCAATTCGGTTGGTATATAGCAAAAAGTGGAACCGATCGCAATTCCGTCGCTCGCAGGAATGCCTCTAAAGTTTTTTTCGGACATGGATATCCTCGTCAACTCTTCGCAATAAATTATGACTCACCAAAATTACCTTCGATGAGGGATTTCAACGCTTCAAGTGCAGAATCTGCATCTGCTCCATCGGTCTGGATAAGCACCTCATGATCTTTCATCACGCCCAGGGTCAAGACCATGATGATGCTTTTTGCATCCACAAAATTTCCATTCGACGTCAGATTCTTCACCTTGATCATGGAAGCGAATTTGGCGGCGGTTTGAACGAACAACGCAGCGGGACGGGCGTGCAGACCTACCTTATTTTTTACCTGGATCTTTGCTTCAGCCATGAGGGTCTATTTGCTCCTTGGGGATGTTTGTCGAACAACAGTTTCCACCAATACATCGATGGGAAAGATCTTTTGGAATGTTTTGTCACTTTTTATTCGCAGTAAAATCCCTTGCGGGAATGAGATGAATGGGAACCAGCCAGCCTGCATCCCACTCTCCCATGGAATTTTCCATTTCAATAGAAGAGCCCGAATTTCCTTTGGACTTTTTCTCGCCAGTTTATCGCCATGTTTCTGAAGGAAATCAGCAAGAATATGATGGGCGACCTGACCATAATTGCGACGGGCAACAACAACCAGGATTGCATATGTAAACAATAATACATTGATCCAGAGACTATTCTGGATATAAAAATCAAGCAGACGGGTCCCGGTTGTTCCGAGAGCTCCTCGAATAAGTGCATCGATCATGGATCACATCCGTACGTATGAGGGGACCGGGATCCCGGTCCCCTCATACGCCAATAATATATAGTTGTTTGTTATTTTGCTGCGTCAACTGCAGTTTCGCTGGGTGCACCGGCAGCAACTTCCCAGGCTTTGGTATTCTTCATATAGAAGAACATTGCAACACCGAGAAGGGCGGCCACAATTACGAGACCAAATACACCTGCGAAATTCACCAACTGGGCAAAGAGCGCTGGCGGCCACAGGAAACCGTCGCCAATGCTTGTGATCGAGAGGGCATTTTCAGGCATGGCAAACCCGGCATCCAATGCGGCGGAAGTGAACAACGGTGACATCCAGGTGGCAAGATAGAAACCGACCAGCAGTTCCAGTGTACCGGCGATCACCATGCGGACAATATTGCCGCGCATCAGAGGAGCAAACATCGCCACAACGAATGGGATGATTGCCAGGTCTGCAAACAGGATTACCCGGCTGCCAGGCAGGATGAGGGAAAGTAGAATGGCAATCGGGACGAGCAGGAGCGAGGTCGAAATGGCGGCAGGATGTCCGATCAGGATGGCGGAATCCAAACCGATGTAGATCTCGCGGCTGCCGGCACGCTTCTGCATGAACTCGCGCGCAGCTTCGGAGACCGGCATCAGGCCTTCCATCAGTATCGAGACCATGCGCGGCAGGAGCAGCATGACCGCAGCCAGGTTCATACCAAGTCCAAGGACCTTGACCAGAACGGTCTGGAAGCTTCCAGCATTGTAGAAGCCGAGGATCCCCAGGATCAAACCGATGATCAAGCCAAGGATCACGGGTTCGCCCATAACGCCGAAGCGCTTGCGAATGGCTTCAGGATCGGCATTGACTTTGTTCAAACCGGGGACGCGGTCGACAATCCAGTTTGTGAGAATGGCAAAAGGCACGCCGGGAGCGGTGGTGAGATGCGGGATCGAGATGCCCGGTAATCCGTAGAAGGCCTGAACAGCCTTGGCGGTCCAGTCACCGAGGAATAACGCCAGCGCCGCGGCGAGTGCTGCGGCGATCAATCCGTAAGCCAGATTGCCACTGACAGCTGCGACCATCGATCCGATGAAGGCGAAGTGCCAGAAGTTCCAGACATCGACGTTCAGGGTCTTGGTCCAGCGCAGGAAGAGCATGACCACATTGACCAGGATCGCGATCGGGATGACCCACAAGCCGACCTTGGTGCCAAAAGCGATGGCAGCGGCTGAAGGCCAGCCAACATCCACCACATCACGGGTAATACCGAGGTTCTTCACCAGCGCCTGACCGACATCAGACAGGGCACCCCACATCAAACCAATGACCAGGTTGATGCCGATGAAGGCGATACCGATCACCACACCGGCGCGGAATGCCTTGCCAGGTTTGGCGCCCAGGACCAGCGCGACAATGAAGATGATGATGGGCAATGCGATCGTGGCGCCAAGGCCATCAATCACTGCTTTAAGTGTAGTAAGAAAGACGTCCATATTTCATTCTCCTTCAAATTTTGTGAAACTATTTCTTTCTCCTTGATCAAACCTTCAATGCTTGTATTATCTGCTCGATAACTGCCTCCTTCCCCATACCAGTCAGGAATGCCAGGGTTTGAATGACTGGCACACCAAGGTTTCCTTGTAAGGGTGTCGTCGTGACGATCAAATCCACCCCCGAGGTCATGCTCGCCACCTCAGAAGCTTTGCACTGGCGAGTGACAACATCGATCCCGCGGTCGCGCAGGATCTCCTCAATGGATTTGGCCACGACCGTGGAAGTGGCAACAGCCGTGCCACAGGCAACCAAAATGGTCTTTCGCATCGACATAAGAGCCTCCTTATCCTTCCAACGGGTGAATTGTTCCTGGGTTCATGATCGATCGCTCGAAAATGTAGTCCGAACCTCATCAAAGTCTTTAGCTTGCATCAGTCTTTGGATGACGTCAGGATTCTGCAGAATACCTGCAATCTCCTGCAACATCTCGATCTGCGCCTTGGGTTGATCCAACGCCATGACAAATACAAGCCGACAGGGCACAGCTTCCTCAGGGGAAACCATGTTTTGAAATGTTACCGGTGCGGACAATGTCGCCATCGCCAAACCGGGCTTGAGGACATGCTCCACTTCGGTATGCGGAATGGCAGCATTGAAATCGCCGCTCAAAGGCAAGCCTGTGGGCAGTCTGCTTTCACGATCGAGGGCAGCATCCACGAAGGTCTCGCGGACATAACCCGCATCGAACAAACATTTTCCAAGATGTGTGATCACATCTTTTGAATCACCTGCTTCATAATGCAGGGCAACCGAACTTGGGACCAGAAAATCCAGAATATTCATGGTTTTGTTTCTTTAAAACAAAAGCATGCTCGGGGCTTCAAGCCCGACCACCAGGTCAGACAGGAAGCGAGCCGCCACAATTCCATCGATGACACGATGGTCAGCAGAAAGGGTCAACGACATCATCGGGCGGACTTCCACACGATCCTCTTCATCGATAACAATGGGTTTTCGCACGACTGTTCCGACCGCAAGGATCGCGCTCTCTGGCGGATTGATCACGGCGCGGAATTGGCGGATGCCGAACATTCCCAGGTTGGAAATGGTGAACGTGCCACCCTGCACATCATCGAGCTTCAGTTTATTCTCGCGCGCACGTTCTGCCAGTTCAACCAAACGCATATTGATCTCACTGACACCAAAATGATCGGCACTCTTAAGCACCGGCACGACCAATCCCTGCGGGACCGCGGTGGCAACGCCGATGTTCACATCCTTCCAGAGAGAAATCGAATCGCCATTGAAAGAGGCATTGATATATGGGTGGCGGACCAACGCCCAGGCAACCACCTTGATCATCAAGGCAGTCACGGTGATACGCGGCTGTTTCAATTTCTCAGCTTGCGTGTTGAAGCGCTTTCGAGCGTTTTCCGCTTCGGTCATATCCACATCCACGGTCAAGGCGATATGCGGAGACTCCTGGAAACTCTGCTGCATGCGCTGGGCAATTGTCCGGCGGATACTTGTCAGCGGGACCACTTCCGCTTCGCGACCGCCGATTTCTGTCGTGGAGGTCGGGATTGATTTGGCGGTTGCCAGCACATCTATAGACTGAACGCGTCCACGCGGACCGGAACCTGTCACCGTTTCGAGAGCGATTCCACCCTCACGCGCTAGGCGGCGGGCGGCGGGTGTAGCAGGAATGGTCACACGACCTTTTGTTTTTTGATCCGCGAGGAAGCGTTCCACATCTTCGCGTGTGATCCTGTCGCCCGATGCCGGGACTTTGGAAAGGTCAACGCCTTCCTCTTTTGCCATGCGAATCGCGATCGGCGTGGCAGCCACGGAAGAAGCTTGAGGTGCAGGAATGGGTTGTGAAACGGGAGCCACTTCCGGCTTGGAGAGAGGCGTGGGCGAATCTGCTTTGGGTAGATCCGCAAGCGTCTCACCTTCCTTCAAGATGTATGCGATCACTTTCGTCACGGGGACAACATCGCCATCCTTGAATAGGATCCTCACAAGAGTTCCGGTTGCAGGCGCGGGGACGTCGATGGCAACTTTTTCAGTCTCAACGGTAAGAACAGATTCATCGAACTTGACGAATTCACCCTCTTTTTTGGACCATGAAATGATGGTGGCTTTTTCCTGGTCCATATCGAACTTGGGCATGATAAAGGGAACTGGCATGTTAGATCTCGCCTCCCACCAACGCATGGATTTCCTTCTCGATATCAGCCTCCTGCGGAATGGCAGACATTTCGAGTCCGCGATTGTACGGAATCGGAATATCTTTTCCACCGAGACGCCGCACCGGCGCATCGATGTAATCAAAGGCGGGGCTTCCCACGACGGAGGCGATCACCTCGCCTGCCCAGCCACCGGTCTGACAGGCTTCATGCACAACCAACAATCGACCAGTACGCGCAACAGAATCGATGATGGTCCTTGTATCGAG
>Ga0210377_10003647_pt1 | contig 13186 bp, 10 predicted proteins | sample PLM4_65_b1redo_FD_155480 | JGI IMG/M metagenome (GOLD analysis project Ga0210377, IMG submission 155480) | Groundwater sediment microbial communities from an aquifer in East River, Colorado, USA - PLM4_65_b1 redo | ecosystem: Environmental > Terrestrial > Soil > Riparian zone | place: USA: East... | reverse complement strand
ATTGACAGTAGACACCACCGGTCACGACCACGGCTGGATGTCTGATAAATATTTGAAGCAGCTTGAACTCATCGACTCGTTACTGGGCGGATTTTTCGATGCGCTGCCTACAGAATATACATCCATTGTCCACAGCGACCACGGCGGGCATGACCGCATCCATGGCACAGATTTGGACGAGGATATGATCATCCCCTGGATTGCCGTGGGGCCAAACATCAAAAAGGATTATACAATTCAGTCGCAAGTCAGTTTGTTGGATACAGCGCCAACCATTGCAAAACTTTTGGATATTCAACCACACCGCGAATGGGAAGGTAGCTGTGTGGAGGAGATATTTGTGTAAGTACTTCAGCATAGGAGAGGCATCATGGAAACAACAATACCAACACACGCACAGGCAGTCATCATCGGCGGAGGGGTCGGCGGGGCAAGCATCGCTTATCACCTCACACAAATGGGCTGGAAGGACGTTGTCATCATTGAAAGACATGAATTGACCAGCGGCTCGACCTTCCACTCGGCAGGCTTGGTGGGACAGTTACGCACCTCCTCCAGCCTCACCAAGATGATGCGTTACAGCACGGATCTGTATCGCAAGCTCAAGGATCTCACAGGCGTTGACCCCGGTTGGGATGAAGTCGGCAGTCTACGAATCGCTTCGTCGGATGCGCGGTTGGAGGAACTCAAGCGTGTCGTTGGATATTCCAAAGCCTTCGGCATGCCGCTCGATATGCTGACGCCAAAAGAGTGCCAGAATTTGTTTCCATTGATGTCACTTGAAAATGTCAAAGGCGGAGTCTTTCTTTCAACCGATGGACAGATAGACCCCACAGGATTAACAAATGCACTCGCGGCTGGAGCAAAGAGTCGTGGTGCAAAATTCGCGTCGAACACGCGTGTAACGGGAATCACTTTCAGCAACAATGAAGTCAAGGAAGTGGTGACAGATAAAGGCGTGATCCAGACCGATGTCGTCATCAACGCGGCAGGCTTGTGGGGCAATGACATCGCCAATATGGTCGGCATCACGCTGCCCATCATCCCAATGGCGCACTTGTATCTCATCACCAAGCCTGTCAAGGATCAACCGCAGTCCATGCCCACGATGCGTGACCCGGATAATCTTGTTTATTTCCGAGGCACTGCCAGCGGCATGATCGCGGGTGGATATGAGCGACAGCCCAAGCCCTGGGGTCTCAAAGGCGTGCCGCAGGATTGGAATTTCAAATTACTCGAACCCGATTGGGACCGTTTCACGCCGCTGATGGAAAGCATCATCACGCGTGTGCCTTCGATGGAAACCGCCGAGATCGCGCAATTGCTGAACGGACCCGAAGGCTTTACACCTGATTCAGAATACCTGCTCGGTCCTACTGCGGTACGCGGCTTCTGGGTGGCGTGTGCATTTTGTGCGCATGGCATCGCGGGCGCGGGCGGTATCGGCAAGGTGATGGCGGAGTGGATCATCGATGGTCATCCCGAGTGGGATATGTGGAGACTCGACGCGCGCCGCTTTGGAAATCAATATGGCAGTCAGGCGTTCACGTTGGCGCGCACGGTCGAGACCTATGGAAAATATTACGACATCCATATGCCATATGAGGAGCGTGAGTCGGCAAGACCTCTGCGACTCTCACCTGCCTATCATCGCTTGCAGGATCTGGGTGCGGTCTTCGGTGAAAAAGGCGGATGGGAACGACCGAACTGGTTCACTTCGAATGAAAAGGATTCACGCGCCGCTTCCGTCCCTGACCTTTCGGGCTGGGCGCTAGACAATTGGTCGCCTGCCATCGCCGCAGAACATCGCGCTGCACGTGAAACAGTCGGGCTTTTCGATGAGACATCCTTCTCCAAGATAGAAGTACAAGGACCTGGTGCATTGGACTTCCTGCAAAAATTATGCGCGAACGATATCGACAAACCAATTGGCACCGTTGTTTACACTCAAATGCTCAACGCGCGCGGCGGCATCGAATGTGACTTCACCGTTTCGCGGCTGGCGAAAGACCGATTCATGATCGTCACAGGGACAGCCTTTGGTACACACGACATGACTCACCTGCGAAGATACATGCCACTGGATGGTACGGTCTATATCAATGACATCACCTCCGCACGCACTTGTTTCGGTCTGTGGGGTCCATATGCGCGCGACATGTTGCAATCCGTGACACGGGATGATGTAACTAATGAAGCATTCCCCTATATGACTGCCAAACAGATCACGATCGGGAATATTCCCGCGCTGGCGTTGCGCGTCACCTATGTCGGTGAACTTGGCTGGGAGTTTTATGCGCCATCCGATTACGGTGAACAACTGTGGGACACGCTTTGGATCGCTGGTAAAGAGTTTGGCATGGTGGCAGGCGGATACAAAGCGATCGAGTCGCTTCGTCTCGAGAAAGGATATCGTTACTGGAGCGCTGACATTACACCCGATTACACTCCCTACGAAGCGGGTTTGGGATTCGCCGTTGCGCTAAATAAATCTGCCGACTTCATGGGCAAGCAGGCACTCATCAAGCAAAAAGCGGAAGGCGTCAAACAAAAGTTATGTTGTTTAACTCTTGATGATCCAAACTCGGTTGTCTTTGGCAGCGAACCCATCCGTCACGATGGCAAGGTTGTCGGCTGGGTCACCTCAGGTGGATTTGGATATTCGATCAATAAATCCATCGCATACACCTATCTGCCCATCGAATTGGCAAAGGCGGGAACACGCGTCAGTGTGGAATGTTTTGGGATCGAGATTCAGGCTGAGGTCCAGAAAGAGCCGTTGTACGATCCAAAGGGAGAAAAGATCAAGGCCTAGACCTATATGTCATTCTCCCGAAGGGACGCGGTTTCGGGACGGTGTGAGCGGAGCGAAGAATCTCCCCTTGTAAGGTGGCAGAGACCCTTCGCTATCGCTCAGGGTGACATAATCCAAGTAAAATCGCGGTATGACTACAAACATCAAAGCCATCGTATTCGATTACGGGAATGTATTGATCGAATGGAATCCCCGTTATGTGTATCGTCGTTATTTCAGTGACGAAGAATCCATGGAGCGGTTCCTTCACGAAGTGAACTTCATGGAATGGAACGCGCAACAGGATAAGGGACGTACTTTTGCAGAGGGCGTCGCGGCGCTTTCAAAAGAGTTTCCGCAACACGCGCATCTCATCCAGGCATATCACGATCATTGGAAAGACTCCATCGGTGTTGCCTGTTGGGAGACCGTGGAGATCATGAAACAACTCAAGCAGGCGGGCTATTCACTATATGGATTGAGCAATTGGTCGGCAGAGACTTTTCCATACGCGCGCGAGAAATATGATTTCTTCCATCTCTTCGATGATATGGTGATCTCGGGTGAGGTCAGGCAGATCAAGCCTCATCCTGAAATTTTCGGGATCCTGTTGGATAAGATCGGCAGACCCGCGCAGGAATGTTTGTTCATAGACGATTCGCTCGCGAACATCCAGCAGGCGCAAAAGATGGGATTCGCGACCATACACTTCCAATCATCAGAACAACTGAGAACCACCCTGAACGAGCTTGGTATCCTTTAAAACAATCCTTACGGACAGGTTCATCCCTCTCATTTGACAGGGGAAAATTGCGCTTCTTGCCATAGAATATATGTGCTAAAATCGTAAGACCAACTCAAATCGTACAGGGATGTATTCATGAGTCTCATACACATTCAAAACCTAAGCAAGCACTTCAAAATCCTCAACCGCCGCGAGGGGATCGGCGGCGCGTTCCGCGATCTATTCTCGGGCAGTTACCGGACCGTCGAAGCGGTGGCAGGCATCTCGTTCGATATTGAGGCGGGCGAGATCGTCGGCTATATCGGACCGAACGGCGCGGGCAAGTCCACCACCATTAAGATGATGACCGGTATCCTGAAACCCACCGACGGCATCATTCAAGTCAACGGGCTCGCTCCTTACGACAACCGCATCCGTCAGGCGCAGATCATGGGCGTGGTGTTCGGTCAGCGAACACAGTTGTGGTGGGACCTGCCCGTCATCGAGTCGTTCAAGATCTTGAAAGAGATCTACAAGGTGGATCAAAAGATGTTCGACCGGCATATGAATATGTTTAATGATCTGGTGGGGCTCAAGGAGTTGTATTCGCAACAAGTGCGGACTCTCTCGCTCGGACAGCGAATGCTGTGCGACATCACCGCCTCCTTCCTTCATAACCCGGAGGTTGTCTTTCTCGATGAGCCGACCATCGGCCTGGACATTTCCGTCAAGGCGAAGATCCGTTCCATCATTCAAGAATTGAACCGCGAAAGAAACACAACCATCATCCTGACCACACACGATCTGGGCGACGTGGAAGCGTTGTGCAACCGCATCATCATTATTGATAAAGGCAAAATCCTGTATGACGGCGAGGCAAAACAAGTCAATACCTTGTTCGGCGCATACCGCACATTGAAACTGCAGATCAACGATTTCAATGAAACGACACTTCAAACGTTAAAAGACAAACTCACCGGACGATTTGGCGCAGAGCATGGGATCACGGTCGCAGAAACAGAAGAGTCCTGGACGGATGTGACCATCGACCAGGAGCGCACTCCCCTCTCGGATGTATTGAGTTTTGTTATGAGCAAATTCAAAGTATTTGATGTGCGTATCGTGGAAATCTCCATGGAGAACGTGGTACGCAAGGTCTATGACGGAGCGCTGGTATGAGTAAATATTTTCCCGTTGCGCGCGCCACGTACATGATCGGATTGGTCTACCGGTTCGGATTCCTGTTTGCCATCGTTGGGAACTTTGTCTATCTGGGAGTCGCATATTATCTTTGGAAGAGCATCTATCACTATTCCGACACGATCCGCGGATTGACGTTCAACGAGACATTTTTGTATATCGGTCTGGGTAGCGCGATCTTCATCCTGCTCAAAACTTATGCAGATTGGATCATCCATTACGAGATACGCGAAGGCGCCATCGCAATGTATTTAACCAAGCCAATAGATTTTCAGCTCTACGCGCTGTTCGCCAATCTCGGTTCCCTCCTGATGAACCTGACAGCGATCACCATTCCTACTGCGCTGATCATGATCTTTGTGTTCAAAGTCAAGTTTGTGATCGGTCCGGGATTATTCCTGTTCCCCTTCAGTCTCCTGCTGGCTTTTCTTGTTAGCTTCTCGATTGATTATTTCATCGGATTGCTCGGCTTCTACTCCGAGTCCGTTTGGGGATTGAGCACCACCAAAGAGATCATCGTGACCGTGTTCTCCGGCGCGTTGATTCCACTCCAGTTCTTCCCGGAAGCCATTCAAAAGGTCTTATTCTGGCTTCCATTCCAGGCGATCTACCACACGCCGTTGATGATGATCACCAGACCGAATCAAGGCTGGGATGTCTTCCTTCCCATGTTGCTTGTTCAACTGGCATGGGCAGTCATTCTGTTCGTTCTCGCACGTCTTTTCTTCAATCAGGCGATCAAAGTCCTGCGAATAGCGGGAGGCTAACCATGCGCTCACTGGCTGAATACCTCCGCTTATACGTCATCATCGAAACACAATACATCAAGGCGCGCATGCAATACCGCGCGGACTTCATCATCAGTTCCATCGGCATGTTTTTCTCGAGTCTCGCTACGCTGGGTGTGTTCTGGGTCATCCTCAAAACCGTCCCAGACCTGGCAGGCTGGTCATTGATGGAGATGGTCTTTATCTATGCCTTTTACATGATCGCCATCTCACCGATGCAGATCCTGTTCGACCATGCCTGGCAGATCCGTTTCCATGTCCAACAAGGGACATTCCTCAAATATTATTTCCGTCCGCTCAACATGATGTTTTACTACATGTCCGAGATGTTTGATTTGAAGGGATTGACTCAACTCCTTGTCGGCATCGCGCTATTGATCTATGCATCGACACAACTGAATGTCGATTGGACTCTCGGAAGGATCTTGCTTCTGCTGATGACATTGTTCAGTGCAGCGCTTGTTCAAATCTCCATTATCGTCGCGGCTTCCTGTGCGGCGTTCTGGGTTTTGGATTCCTATCCTGTGCTCGGGTTGGCATGGAAACTGCGCGAGTTTTCCCCCTATCCCATGAGCATCTTCGACGGCGCATTCCGCTTCGCGTTCACATATGTCATTCCGATCGGTTTCGTGGCGTTCTATCCATCACAGCTTTTCCTGCGACCCGAACAAGTCTCTCCGCTCATCTACTTCTCCCCCATTATCGGCATCGGTCTCTTTGCCGTCACTTATTGGATCTGGACAAAGGGTGTAAACAGCTATACCGGGACTGGTTCATAAAGTCTGATTTGCACTATTTGGCCTAACTAATCAGGTAAAATTCCATTCATGGATATCAAACCGCTTCTTTCTCACATTGAGCTGGAACTGCAAAAACAGGTTTCGCGTCTCGATCAGCCGCGCACCAAACCCTTCCACGAGATGCTCACCTACCACATGGGCTGGACCGGTGAAGGTGCAGGTCCCGAAGCTACCGGCAAACGGATTCGTCCGCTTTTGGTTTTACTTTGCTCCTCTGCCTGTCGCGCAAATTGGGAACTTGCATTACCTGCCGCGGCGGCAGTGGAGTTGGTGCATAATTTCTCCCTCGTCCACGACGATATTCAGGATAACTCCCCCAAACGCCGTCGACGTGATACGACCTGGGTCAAGTGGGGCGCGCCGATGGCAATCAATGTTGGAGATGCATTGTTCGTGATGTCCAATCAGGCGGTCATTGATCTCAAACAGAACCACCCTGCAGAAGTCGTCATGAAAACCGCGGCGATCTTGCACAACACCTGTCTTGATCTTACACGCGGTCAGTTCCTCGACATGTCCTATGAAGAGAGAACAGACCTCAAGGTGGAGGATTACTGGCCCATGATCGCAGGCAAGACTGCGGCGCTCCTCTCCGCTTGTTGCCAGATCGGCGCAGTACTGGGTGGCGCGGATGAAGAAAAAGAGGAAGCCTATCGTGCCTTCGGACATTATCTGGGTCTGGCATTCCAGGTACAGGATGATATTCTCGGCATTTGGGGAGATGAGAAAGTCACCGGCAAATCCGTAGCAAGCGACCTGGTGGAGGGGAAAAATTCCCTGCCAGTGTTGATCGGTCTGGGCAAGAAGGGCAAGTTTGCAGCGCGTTGGGCAAAGGGATCGATCAAAGCTGAAGAGGTGGAAGAAGTGGCGCGCCTTCTCGCCAGCGAGGGCGGCTATGGAGAGGCAAAAGAAGCGTCCATTCAGATGACGGATATGGCGATCAACAGCCTGCGCGAGGCAGACCCTCAGGGTGAGGCTGGCGAGTCCCTGTTCGATTTGACGAACAAACTCCTTAATCGGGATCAATGACCGGGATGGCACGAGGCGGCGCCATCCATATTTGCTTGACAGCCCCATTACGGGTCGCTATAATCTCCTCCAATACGCGGGTGTAGTTCAGTGGTAGAACGCTTGCTTCCCAAGCAAGATATCGTGGGTTCGAGTCCCATCACCCGCTCTGATCCGCAGGAACGCTGCGCTTGTGTCGAGGAGAGACTCCCTCGACATTTTTGTTCAGTATTTTGTAAGGTGACTGTTATGTGGTCGGTTGACGGTCAAAATTAGAATTGGGGTTGGAGGCTTTGCGGCAATGATGCCATCTGATGATAAAGGTACGATCCTGTATGTGGAAGATAATCCTGATAACCGATTGCTTGTAAGACGCATATTGCTTTCAGAGGATTATGGTTTGATCGAAGCAAATAACGCTTTTGAAGCACTGGATGTTCTTAAGACAAAAAAACCAGATCTGATCCTCATGGATATCAACATGCCCGACATGGACGGATATACATTGACGGCAAAGATCAAAGCCATGCCCGGGTTTGAACGAATCCCCATCCTTGCCCTGACAGCAAATGTGATGCGCGGTGACCGTGAGAAAACCCTCGAAGCTGGTTGTGATGGTTACATTCAAAAACCACTTGATATTGATCAATTGATCAAGGAAATTGAGCGATTCCTTGCAAGGAGAAAAAATGTCTGATAATGTAATGGATACCCAACCCATTAAAAAACCGACAATTCCCAAGGACGCGACCGTGCTGGTTGTGGAGGACAATGTTGCGAACTTTGTCCTGATCGCTCGCATGTTGGGCTATCTGGGAATTCATTGTGAGTGGAAGACATCCGGCTATGAAGTGGTTGAATATGCAGACACCCTGCAACGTCTCGACCTCATCCTGATGGATATCCGCCTGCCATATGAAGATGGCTACGGCGCATTGAAAAAGATCCGCGCGTCCGAGAGACTAAAGTCGATCCCGATCATCGCCGTCACCGCTGAAGCCAGCACAGACCAGATGAACAAGGCAAGGAATTCGGGTTTTGACGGATTCCTCGGTAAACCGCTTGACCCGGATAAGTTCCCCGATCAGATCCGCCGCATCTTGAGCGGCGAACCGGTCTGGGAGTTCAGTTAACCATTTTCCCCACCTTTCCAACCCAACTCAATGAGCATACCCTCGACCGGAACTCCCTTCTTTGTAACAGTATTCTTTACTGCGAACGGAAACCGCCTGCAACTCACCCAATTCTCTGACCCACAGAGCCGTGATGCGCAGACGACGGTTCCTCGCGGTGTTGAACTTTCCCTCCAGGAAATGGAAATGTACCTTAAGGATGGAAATGTTCGCATCAACCTGAGGGACTCTTCCACCATCCCGCCGCCTTTGATGATCTATCCAAAACAATTGGGATGTGAAGCGGCCGCGTATGTACCAATTTTGCAAGAAGGACAACTGCGCGGTCTTGTGTTAATTGGTGCCCGCTCAGGGCAGGACCTGACCGAGGATGTGGTTAACGCGTTCGCACGCACCATCCGTTTGACTACAACCTCACTCGCAAAAGCCCCATCCCCTACTCAAGCCTCTGATGATCGGCAGGCGATCGAAGCCAGGGCATTAAATACACTTGCATCGAACGCCGCGACCATGCAGGATCTGAAAAGCTTCTATACTTCCATCCATGACCAGGTCCGGGCGGTGGTCGGAGAACATGGATTCGTAATCGCCATATATGACCAGAAGACGAATTCGATCAACATCCCTTATCTTTATGAAGATGGCAAATTCTCCGCGATCGATACCTTTCCGCTTGGCGAAGGGCTGACTTCCCTGCTCATCCGTACCCGTGAACCTCTCATGCTGGTGGAGGATACGGAAAAAAGAGCCGCCGCGATGGGCGCCAAGGTGGCGGGAAGAGCCGCAAAGTCATGGCTGGGCGTTCCAATGATCGCACGAGGAGAAGCGATCGGTGCCATCATTGTTCAAGACCTGGAAAACGAACACAGCTTTGATAATGACGACCTGCGCTTCCTGACTGCAGTAGCGAACCAGATCTCAGGGACCATCCACAACGTGATCATCATCGAGGAAACAAAAAAGACCGCCCTTCAGTTTGAAACCGCGGCGCAAATTTCCCGTGATATCAGCAGTTCTCTCGATCTGGATGAGCTCCTGAAAAAAGGTGTTGACTTGATCCGGTCTCGCTTCAATTTCTATCATGCGTCGGTGTTCTTGAAAGACACGCCGGGCGAATTCGTTGTGATCCGCGAAGCCACTGGAGAAGCAGGCGCACAAATGAAGCGCGCCGGACATAAACTCGGTGTGGGCTCCAAGTCCATTGTTGGATTTGTTGCCGGGAACGGTGAATTACTTGTCGTCAATGACACCATGCGGGATGCCACGTACTATCCGAACCCCGTATTACCTGAAACACGCTCCGAGGCGGCAATTCCATTGAAACTTGCTGACCGCATTGTAGGCGTCCTGGATGTTCAAAGCAAAGAGGCCTATGCCTTTGCAGAAGACAGCCTTCGTACGCTTCAAATCCTTGCAGATCAATTGGCGATCGCAGTCGTCAATACGGAATTGTTCGCCGAAACACAGGAACACCTTGCACAACACCGTTTATTGCATCACATCACCACTACAGCCGCATCAGGGACAACGCTCAACGAAGCGTTACAGTCCGCTGTAAATGGATTACAGGTGACTCTGGGCGGAGACCGGGTATCCATTTTGCTGGCGGATCGCGATAAGAAGACTCTCGAAGTCAAAGCCGCGGTGGGCTATGCCGATAACGTTTTCGATATGCGGATCCCTGTTGACAGTGGAATTACGGGATGGGCGGCTTCCCATCGCCGAACCCTGCGTGTGGGCAATGTGCAACAGGATACACGTTATATTGAGGGAAGCCCAAACACCCGATCCGAGATGGCCATCCCCCTAATCTACCGAAGTGAATTGCTGGGTGTGCTCAATGTGGAAAGCGAGCTATTAATGGCTTACGCTGAAAATGACGAGGAGTTGCTAGGGACATTGGGTGGGAGTCTCGCCGCGATCATCGCCAATGCGAGGCTGCTTGAACAGATCCGCGCGCAGGCAGAACGTGAGCGCTTCCTGTTCGAGATCTCCGACAAGATCCGCCGCACGACCGATATGCAAACGATCATCGCAACCACAGCCAGCGAATTGACGCGCGCAGTCGGCGCCAACAGTGCGCATATCAAACTTGGAATACCATCGACCGATGGCAAAAAGAAGAGGGGCGGCAATGAGTAAAAGATTTTCATTTGGACAATTATTGTCCCGTACCGGCGGATGGTATATCATCATCGCCATCGCAGTCGCTCAACTGATCGCATCGGTTGGTGCGTTACCGGGGTTGATCTCGATCAGGGCTAACGCAACCTTCAACGAAGCACAAATTAATGAATTCAATATTGTGATCCCTGTCTCTGTGGTGGTGTCTTTTATCATCGTACTTTTCATCTGCTGGCGAATTACCCCCACTGCACGAAAACAACTGGATGCGATCACAAAAGGCATGATCAAACCCGATGAAAAGAATGAGCTACAAGCCTGGAAGGAAGTAACCAGTCTGACGTGGAAATACGGTGTCGTTGCCCTGGCAGTCTCATTTGTGGTTCAAGTGTTACCTCCTTATTTCATTGCAATTTCCAGGTCTGAGTCGATATCATCTCCGTTTCAACCCACCTCCCTAAATTCACCGGTACCGACATACATCATATTAGGCGGGATCGTTTCGATTTTGGGGTCCGTGATCCTCTCAGTGCTTATGATCGAACGTTTCACGCTTCCAGTGAGGCTGACTCTGCTTCCGAAAAGCTTTGAGAGCCAGCTGAAAGGTCGCAGGGGCGCACTGCTCGTTGGAAAATTTCAAATCCTGATCCTTGCCCTCATCCTCATCGGTATTCTCCTGGTTGCACCGATCGGCTATCAACAGACTGTCAGGATCCTGTACGCCGAGGTAAGTTCCTTTGAGGTCTTTGGTACACTAAGGACTCAGTCCATTCTCTTCAGCGCATTTGCCCTTATTCTGGGGGCAGGTTTTTCCTATTTCGTATTCAGGGCGGTTTCTGATCCGATCAACGATCTTATTAAAACCTTCGACAAGATAGAACAGGGTGATCTCTCCCAACGCGCTCCTGTCAGCGCAACAGATGAATTGGGGATCGTCACCATGCAATTCAACCGCATGGTCTCCCGCCTCGAAACCCTGCAAAATACGCTCGAGCAACAGGTTGCCGAGCGTACGAAACAACTGACTGCTTTAAATGAAGTCGGGCGCGTCGCTGCGTCCAGCCTTGATCCGAACGAACTACTCGCCAAAGTGATCACTCTCTTTACCAATCAATTTGGTTATTACTATGCGGCGATCTACCTCCTGGACCCAAGCGAAAAATGGGCTGAATTGCGCGAGGCAACCGGCGATGCAGGAAATGTTTTGAAACAAAACCATCACCGCCTCGAGATCTCCGGGAGGAGCATGGTGGGTGTTGCAATTCGCGAAAAATCACCTCGTATCGCGCAAGTGGCTTCCGAGGAAAAGCAACGCTACGAAAACCCACTCCTCCCCTACACACGCTCAGAGATCGCCTTACCCATGATCGCTGGCGATCGCATCCTCGGAGCGTTGAATGTTCAGTCCACAAAAGAGGCGGATTTTGGTCTCCATGTGATCGAAACCATGCAAAGCATGGCAGGACAGTTGGCAATCGCTCTCGAAAACGCTCGCCTGTTCCAGGATGCCCAGCAAAATATCCGTGAAATGCGGGCGATCCAACAACAATACCTTCTTGAAGCATGGCATGAATACTCCGCGCAAAGCGAAGATCTCGAATATGAGGTTGGGGATTCGGCAGGCCTAAAATCAAAAAAAATCGAGGTGCCGATCAGCCTTCGCGATCAAATCCTTGGACAGATCACTCTCGAAGGCAATGAGGAATGGACTCCCGAACAGGAAAGTCTTATTAATGCTGTGGCCACACAGGCTGCCATCGCGCTGGAGAATGCGCGTCTGGTGGGTGAAAGCCGCCAGGTTGCCGTGCGTGAGCGCATGCTCGCCGAGATCAACTCAAAGATTTGGTCCTCCACGACCATCGAAGGCGTGCTTCAAACCGTCGTAAAAGAGTTGGGCAGGCGGCTCGATGCCTCCAGCACCACGATCGAGCTCAATTTGGACGAAGGGTAATGGTCAAGGTCCAACCATGAAACAAGACAACATTTCACTCAACGATTCCTTAAGATACGCTCTGGTGGGTGTGGGCTTCGGTTTTCTCTTCCCCATAATTGCAACTATTATTAGGATCATAGGCTCCGACACGCCATTCAGTATGTCTGGTGTACTTGCCCTGCATGCAGGCGATCCACTGTTGTGGATCATAGACAGCGCCCCGTTTTTTCTTGGTTTTTTTGCCATGCTTGCCGGCAGGCGGCAGGAACAATTACGGGTACTGAACGTAGAGCTTCGCCAAAGAGAGAGCGAATTACTTGAGGAGCGCAATAATCTCGAAAAACATATCGAGGAAAGAACAGATCGCTTGATAAAAAAGGCCGACCAGCTTCGCTCTGCCTCCTATATTGCCCGTCAAACCGCCGAGATACAGGAACTTGGATCGATCCTAAACAGTGTTGTAAACCTGGTGACTGACCAATTCGGTTTCTACCACACAGGCATCTTCCTGATCAACGAAACAGGAGCGGAGGTGGTCCTGCAGGCTGCTTCATCCGAGGGCGGCAGGCAGATGATCGAGAAGGGACATTCCCTCACAGTAGGGACTCAGGGTATTGTGGGATACGTTGCCGCGCAAAAAAAACCCCGCATCGCTCTGGACGTTGGGTCCGATGCCGTTTTC
>Ga0210377_10003646_pt1 | contig 13189 bp, 21 predicted proteins | sample PLM4_65_b1redo_FD_155480 | JGI IMG/M metagenome (GOLD analysis project Ga0210377, IMG submission 155480) | Groundwater sediment microbial communities from an aquifer in East River, Colorado, USA - PLM4_65_b1 redo | ecosystem: Environmental > Terrestrial > Soil > Riparian zone | place: USA: East... | reverse complement strand
GATGGCAATAGCAGTTTCAACATCGCTATCTGGAAGATCTTGTGCCAAGTGGGCGAGTTTGCGTTTGATGGGGGAGAGTTCTGGTTTTGGTGGGAGGATACCTGCCTTTTCGAAAACTAATTCGGGTGGAAGTTTCAATGCGTGAGAAATTTTTGTAATAGTATCTTGTCCAACCTGGCGTTTACCGATCATGATATTGCTGATCGTTCCACTACCCAACCCTGCCAGGCGGGCTAACTCTGATTGATTCATATCCCGTGATTTAAGTTCGTTCAACAGCCAGTCTGAAAATCTTTCCATAGAAAGCATTGTGTCACAACCTTTTATTTCATGGGAAAGAGAAGCTATTTCACTATTGACAAATAATTACAATTAGTTATAATTCTTTCTGTTGAAAGAACTATGTAACAATATTGAAAGAAATTAGTCTTGAAGAGGAGCTTCTGATCATGAAATCCAAATACAAGAATATCCCGGTAGACCACGATACCTACAGCATGGTCGTGGTACTGTGCGAAGCGTTCGATATGAACAAACGTTCCCAAGGCGCACTGGTCCGTAAATGGGCTAGATATGAATATGAGAAATTGGAAAAGGCAAAGATATTGCCAAAGTGGGAAATTAAGAAGCTTGAAATGGAGATCAAACAAGTTATTCCCAAGGAATAACTCCTGGACAGCCAGTGGGCGCTGGCTGTCCGAGCGGTGTTGGAGGGCTCTGGACGGAGAGCCTTTTGCATTGTAACGCAATTGAAATGGATTGAGGGATTTTGTATATAACCCTGTTCGAGCCTGGGTGGTTCGGAAGCCACCCAGGCAAACGGGAGCACGTGAGAAAGGAAACAGCGATGCATAAAAGAACACACAGCAGGCAAGATCTCGAGAAGCTGGTCAATGACCTGGCGTGGAATGATGGCTATGGTTGTTATACCCGTGCAGGGTTCGAGAAGCTGATCTGGCCAGAGATCGCTGATCGAGCGAGGTGGATCATATTCCTGGATGTGGATGATATGCATGCGCTGAATGCAGAGCATGGTTACGAAGGGGTGAATGCAAAGATCAAGAAGAGCCTTTCGATACGGGCGTCTGATTTCATGGCAGGCCAGTGGTTTTCAGGCGATGAATTCATTGTGTGTATTACAGATGATCCTGATCGAGGCAGATCTGATCCCATGGCGTTCTGTGAACGGATCGCAGAAGGTTTTCGCAGTAATAGTGTATCGGCGACGTTTGCGATCGTCCCTGTACGGTCGAGGAATTTATTCGAGGTTGTGGCGCCTGCCAACGAGATGGTGCAGGCTTCGAAGCGTGAGAACCGACGTGGGTCAATCGATATGGTTGCGATTGAACCCCCTGTTAAGAAAAGCAAATAAGGAGGAACCGATGTTTGCCAAAGGAACGATTGTCGAAATTTTTGAAGATCCGATGACGATGACTCGCAAGGAAGGAAATGCGAAGATCGTGAAGCATGTGATGGAGCTCGGGCCTGGCATGGATGTGTACCGCGTGAATTTCATTGGTGACGATCCAGGCACGATTGTTGAGCGGAAGATCGCTTCGCCCAGTTGCATGGAATGCAACCAAGTCAAGCCTGGCACAAAGGATGCAGGGGAATATAAGTTCCTGTATGAACTTGGTGTGATGACCATCAAATATCCACTCTGCCCTGATTGTGCTGAGATGGTGCGTAAGGATTTGACAGGTGAGACTTCGTTTGTTGTTCCACTAATCCCTGCACATTGGGTTAAGGGAGATTTAGACCGCTGGCAGGAAATCCATGACACGGCCAAACGTGCAGATGAAACAGATCTGGAAGAAGGTGTGGAATGAGAAGCACGCTGAATCATCATAGCGATCCGAGTAAGACGGTCCGCCAGGTGCTGCCATACGAGTTCCGCATGCGTGGCGATGGCAAGTTGGTCATCATCAATACCAGGGGACAGACGTTGATCGTGTCGCGAGTTGATGTGGCGAACATTTTGACCCGTGAAGATCTGAACCCGCCTCTGGACCCACATCGAAGGAAGATGTACGAGGCAGCGTTGGAGGAGTTCGAGAGGAATGATCAACCCCCTTCGGCTAAAGCCGCTTTCCCCCTGAAGGGGGAACGGGAGGTGCAGTGATGGGTAAATGGATCACAAGTGGCACAAAACCAGAAGATGGCAAAGATGTTCTCGCTGTTTGTTTTGACCTTTACGATGGCACTCGAATCATAAATATTGCGAAGTGGAGTGTCAGGGATAACGAGTGGATCGATGTAAATGACCTTGAGCCATTTTACAGCGTGACACATTGGCTGCCATTGCCTGAGCTGCCGCCAGTGGAGGTGCAGTGATGATTACCTATATTCCCGCAAGAGAGTGGATTCGATCTCGAAACATGAAGCCCAAAGAAGGGCAAGAAGTGCTTGGAGTGATCTTCTTTGCTGGTGATGCTCCTTACATCGATATAGTGACATATGACATAAGAGATCAGGAATGGAATACTGCAAATGGTTCCGCGGTTGTACGAGTCGTATATTGGACTGAAATGCCCAATCTTCCATATCAAGATCAATCACGGAGATCAAAGAAGGTGGTGGTGTGATGTTCCCACAGACTGATCTTAATTCCTGGAAGGTTGCTCCCACGCTGCACTGGAGCGAAGAGTTTGGAGCCTGGCTGCATGAGACTGGTCGCATGCCAAACACGATCAGTGCGTACCTGCAGGACATGCGTCATTATTTCAGATATTTCAACGAGCTGAGCGCGGCGAATGTGAAGGCTTATTTCGCAATGCAGGATGTGGACAACCAGGTGAAGCCATCCAGTCGCAATCGCAGATTGGCATCGATGCGGGTGTTCGTGCAATGGGCTGTTGAAGCGGGCTTCATGGATGTAGATCCCACAGTGGGGGTGTGGCGGGTGGAGGTGGAATTGAGTCCACGTGATCGCACGGTGGATGAGATGTGTGCGCTGGACCAGGTGGTGACTGATCAGTCTCACCTTCGATGCAAGACTGAGGCTCATTCCCTGCTTGGTCTGCGTGATGAGCTGATCTGGAATTTGTTCAAGGATGCAGGACTGCGGATTGCTGAGGTGGCTGGTCTGAAGATCAGCGATGTGGACCTGGATGAAATGAAGATCCACGTGCTTGGGAAGGGTGGCAAGAAGGCGGATGTGTTGATCCCGCAGCGCCTGGTGGATGTGATCGTTTCGTGGCTGGCACGTGGTCCCGTTTCTGTTGAGGGTCATTTAGTGACCGATTGGAATGGCCATGGGATTTCCAGCGGTCAGATTCGCAGGCGGGTGCAGCTGATGGGGGAGCGGGCAGGCGTGAAGAATTTGAAGCCTCACGATCTGCGCCATACCTATGTTTATCAAACCATCGATAAGGCTGTGCGCCAGGGCATTGATCTGCCTGTGGCATTGGATGTGGCACGCAAGCAGTCACGTCACAGCGATGTGCGCACGACGATGCAATTTTATCTGCATGCACGGGAGAGTCAGGTCCGTGCAGTGGTGGAGGCGAGATAGAGATGGAAACAACCAGATGTCCTAATTGTTTGCAGGAAGCGGGATTCGACCCGTCTACGGGTGAAGTCATATGCGAGGTATGTGGGGTTCTTGAACCGCCCAAGTATGAGCCTGTACGAAGGCCATTTGTGACGTGCATGGTCTGGCACTCTGTTCCATCTATCATGGGAAGCACTAAGGGGAAGAAGCCCTGGCATGCGCCATATCTCGAAATGCACTTAATGGGGATCGAGCGGTCCATGTTTTACAGGGATCTCCTGTCCACTCGCTATAACAAGGCTGTGGGAATTGAGTGGATGTACAAGAGCATGGGCTTGGTCAAGTTCTTTAGTTTGAATTAGGAGGCAATTGTGAAAGAGAAGTTCGTTGATCATAAATTTAATCGTACAAGCCAGGAGTTGATTGTCATTGCAAACAACATTCTGAACGAATACCGTGCGATGGGCTATCGCCTGAGCTTGCGCCAGCTGTACTACCAGCTGGTGGCCAGGGACTATATCGAGAATTCGGTCAAGTCCTATAAACGGGTAGGCAACCTGATCAGTGATGCACGCCTGGCTGGCCTGCTGGATTGGGGAATGATCGAAGATCGCGGGCGGGAGACGGTCATCCCTAATGCATGGGAATCACCTGCGCAGATCGTACAGGCAGCAGCTGAGCAGTTCAGGATCGATCGCTGGCAAGGACAGCCATGCTATGTGGAGGTCATGGTCGAGAAGGATGCATTGAGCGGCATCCTGGAGCCCGTGTGCAGGGACTTGCATGTTCGGTTCACAGCGAATAAAGGCTACAGCTCATCATCAGCGATGTACGAGGCGGGCAAGCGAATCGCCCGCATGGAAGATTGCGTGAACGAGATCCACCTTTTTTACTTGGGGGATCACGATCCCAGTGGGATTGATATGACCAGGGACATTTCAGAGCGTTTGGAATTATTCACTTATGGCTTAGTCGATTCGACGAAAGTTCATCGCCTGGCTCTCAATTGGAACCAGGTGGAGGAGTGGCAGCCACCTGAGAACCCTGCCAAGGAAACTGACAGTCGTTATGAAGCCTATGTGCACGAGTTCGGTGAGTCATCCTGGGAGCTGGATGCAGTGGAGCCACGCACGCTTGCTGATCTGGTCCGCAATGGCATCCAGGAATTGATCGACCAGGACGTTTGGGACGAGGTGGCTGCACGTGAAAAGAAGATGCGTGATTCATTGTTCGGCTTTGTAGCTGAATATAAGAGCAGAGAGGATGATGAGGAATGAACCTGAAAGAACTGATCATCACCTGTATTTTGGCGGCATTGGACCGCTTTATGGATCGGATCACACGAGGCACGTGGACGCGGGTCCGCGGGAGTGTGGTCCCGAATATCAAAGTGAAGGAGATTGGAAAATGAACGAACAGAACAAAATCCCGTCTGAAATTGCATCGATCATTGAACGAAAGAAACAGGCGTTGCTTGAAGAGCGCCAGCGAGATAAAGAGCAGAAACAGCGGAAGCTGGAAGAAGCTCAATTGCAAGGGCAGGTCAAATTCAATGAATATCTTCAGGAGTCCATTTTGAAGACACCTGAATGGATCCGTCCCTACCTTGATCTGACATTCGATGAAGTGGATTATGAAAGAATTGCAAGTGGCTGGGATCGTGTTGAGAAAATCGACTTGTGTTTTTCCATCCCTGGCCTGGCAGTGATCGAGTTTCAGCCAAAAGACAATAGCTGGCGATGTCAATCCGCAGGTTGGAATCCTGGCTATGACAATGATCAACCTTATTTGCTCTTCAACAACTCTTCATATTGGCATTCTGACGTTGAGTTTGTATTGGAGAGCGCACAATCTGAAATGCAAGAGTACGAAGGATACCTGTCTGAATATGTAACTGAGCAGGAAGAGCGTGCGAGAAGGCAGGAGCACAACGCCCAATTGGAAAAGAATCAGGGAGCCTACGAAGCTGAGCATACGGTTCGGAAGGAGTTGGAGCATCAGAAAGAGCATGCTGAAGAGCATGCATTATTCGATGCGATCAAACACGATTCCATTGCAATTCACATGCTCAAAGCCTTTGTTTTGCTCCGTGATGAGCTCAGCACCTTTGAACAGCGGCTTTATGAAGCAGATGAAACGATGTCTGACATCGAAAACCGTTGGTCACGCAAAGCCGCAGATCTCCGTCGCCAAGCGGATGAAATCGAACGCAAAGCTGCGGATGAAAAGGCTCGTCTTCAAAGTAATCTGGAAGACGTTGAAGCCAAGTTGAAGAAGACTGAACAGAGTTGGTAAAGCGATGAAAAAACACATTCTTTCCATTTTACTTCGTGGCTTGATTTCCCTGATCATTCTGGGTGCACTGTCACTCTTGAGTTTGTCTGCTTTTTGGGTTGGGAAGCTCGAAGGCGCTCTCAACCCCGCGAGCAATGCAGAGAAGATCATGTGCGTGAGCCGCGAAGTGGATATCCGCCAGTCACCGACTGGATACGTGATCGGGACGGTCCCAGCGGGATCATCCCTGTGGTTTGTGAAACTGGATCTGCCATTTGCCTATGTGGCCTATTACGACGGGTCCGCGTGGTTGGAAGGAACAGTCACTGCTTCAATATTGGAACTTTGCAAATAGGAATGAATGGCGCGCCCGGCTGTCGCTTTCAATGTGGAACTGAAGGTCACGTTTACAGAGATCTCAGAAGATGAGGTCACAGCTTGGCGCGCTGGACTCTCCCTACTACTGCAATGGATAAAGAACGCGAAAAGTTTGTCGGAGGCGGCTGATGGAGATATGGATGTTGATTGCGTTGGTGATGCTGGGCGAAGCGTTCCTGCACTACTTTCCCTGGAAGCTCTTATTGAAGGGTAAGGAGTTGCCCAGAGTCGCTGCATACACATTGGGCTTATTGGGTTTGATGGTCCCATTCAGTGCATGGTTGTGGCTGCGCAATGAAGTGGAAGTTATCAAGGTCCTTTGGGTGGTGGTTGTCTCAGGTGGCTTAATCGTATTCGCTCTTTATGGTCTTGACCGATATATCGAATTGGCTTGGCGTGATATGGAAGCCAGCGAGCGTGAACAAGATGCCAAGAAGTAAAGGTCAGGATGGTTCCTCATTGAAGTTGCGTGAGGATCTTGAAGCTGCATTAGGCGCATTGGCAGATCATGGTGAGTGTGCTCCACGTGTAGAGATTAGGATCAGGCAGGCACTCCGGCGCACCGGGTTCCATTCCCTGCTGGATCCTGCGCTTGAAGATCTGGTGCGAATGGTCCGTGATGTAGCTGATGCACAGTCGCAGGTGGTGGCCGCAGTTCAACGGTTGATGGAGTGATGATGTACTTCTTTGTTCTTTGGGCAGTAGTAGGAAGAATCGCAAACTTCCCATTTGGGGCGCATGGTGTGGCGGGCGTTTGGCTCGCACAGAAAAGCGTTTATGACCGCCATTATCCATGCAACATAACATGGGGTTATGTTGCATGGACTGATCAGGGGAGGGGGCGGGGGTCGAATTCTCGGAGGGGTATGGGTCTCCAGGGGGTAGGACTTGCAGTGTAGAGAATTTCTACAGAAACGGGGAAAAGCCCTCGTGAGGTTGGTGAAAATTTGCAGAAATGGCTGAAAGTTTCATGCAAATTTCGGTAAGTTGATCGCATATCTTTGAAAGTTTCGGACGGGAACTGATGACGATTATTGATGACATCAAAGCACGGGTTGACCTGATAGAGCTGATCCAGCAGGATGCGGGGGTGAAGCTGCGCAGGGCCGGGAAGAATTGGATGGGCTTTTGCCCGTTCCATTCCAACACGCACACACCGTCGCTGGTTGTGTTTCCTGATTCGGGTACGTGGCACTGCTTCGGATCATGCAACGAGGGTGGGACGGTGATCGATTGGGTGATGAAGAAGAACGCGGGTTATGACGTGAAGGAGGCGATCAAGGATCTGGCACAGCGTGCAAACATTGCGCTCGGGGATATGGATGGACCTGAATTTAAGCAACGCCTGGCTGTGAGAGCCCGTGAAGATGCTCTGCAGATCGCTGCACGTGTGTTTTCATGGTGGCTTCTTGGCAAGAAGGATGTTGATGGCAATGTGGTTTACGGTCCTGATGAAGAGGCGCTGACTTATGCCAGGTCACGCGGGTGGTCTGATGAGACCATCGCAGTTTCACGGTTGGGATTTTCGGGGCGGGCTACTGCTGCTCAGGTGAAGGAAATGAAGGGCGAGTTTGATCTGCATGGCATCAAGCACGATTCGCCTGATGCTGTGATGGTGCTTGGATACAGAGGGGGTGTGGGGGAGTGGGCGCAGATCCATGGTCTTGACCCAACTTCGTTCAAAGAGAGGGCTGTGCACGGGCTGATGGATAAGCCTGGTCTGGTGTATGCGCACAAGATGAATGGGAGGATCGCTTACTTATCACGGAGGCAGCTGCCAGGTCATGATGTGATCCGCCAGGCAACGGGCGAGGAGACCGAGTGGAAGAGTTTCAATCCGTATGCTGCGCTGGCTGGAGACAAGGTTCCGTTTTTCAATCACATGCACCTGCGGGATCGTGGTCGCATCGTGATCGTGGAGGGGCAGGGGGATGCAATCACGCTTGCACAGTGGGGGATCCCAGCAATGGCGCTGAACGGATCTGCATGGAAGAGTCTCGAGGATACGCTGAAGACGTTGAAGGAGAAATACGAGACGATCTTCTTTGCGACGGATGCGGATACGCCAGGCGAAGAAATTGTGATGGGGAAGAAAAACGATTTCCCGCTGACTACTGCGTTTGGCCCCATGCTGTGGATCGCACGATGGCCGAAGTTCAAGTGGACAAGACCCGATGGTCACGAGAAGATCTCGAAGGATGCAAATGACCTGGCTCAATATCACCTTGACGAAAAGATCGAGCCAAAGATGCAGGCTGAGAACGTAAGAAGCGTTTTTGACAAGGCTGAACCCATCGTGTTATTAGCCGCCAATTATGCGGGCAGGCAACAAGGCGCGGACCGTCAAAAGTATCTGGAATTTGTTGTGCCACTGATCGCGAAGATGCCAAAGAACGCGCTCAACGATATGCGCCTGAAGCTGGCCAAGGCTCTGCATCCAGAAGATCTATTCCCAGAATACAAGGGCACCCCACTGCGACCGTTTCAAAAGTTGATCGGTGATGAGCTGAAGAACCAGGGCGATGATGGCAAGCCTGTTGAGATCGAAGAGGTGATGGGTGGATGGTTCCCTGTGAGCGAAGATGGGATGGAAGGATACCTGCTGGAGATGTGCTACGACAAGCGGAATGGGAAGGCAAAGTTTGCATATGCTCATGTCTGGCTGAAGACGCAACCAGGATCTGTAACGTTGACTTCGACGCGGGAGATCGGGACCGCGAATTTCATTGACATCAATGGGAAGCGCTATGTGCCAATGATCGACGACAACGTGCGTTATGGGACCGTGCGCCTGCCCAATGATTTGGGACAAAAGAAAGCGATTCGCCTGCTGCTGATCGAGATAAGACTGTTCATCACCAGATACTTCCTGTTGGATATCGATATCCATATCATCCAAAGTTCGCTGTATGCATTGTTCACATGGGTCTATGACTGTTTTCCGTACCTGCCCTATCTGCGGGCACGCGGTGCACCTGGTGCGGGGAAGAGTGAGTTGATGCTGCTGGTGGGGAAGGTGTGCTATCGGATGATGACGACCGCGGGTCTGACGAGCATCGCAGGGTTCAAGGGCATGGCGCACCTCTACAAGGGCACACTGATGATCGATGAAGTGGATTCGCTGGCCAGCGAGAGCAAGGAGGGACGCGGCGAGCTGCGTGCGTTGTTGAATGTGCGAGCGATGAAGGAGCAAGCAAGAATCGTGACGATGATGGATGTGCTGAAGGCAGATGGCACGCACACGTTCAGGCCTACTACTACTTTTGTTTTCGGTCCGACACTGCTGACGATGTATGGAGCGTTCAAGGATCCGGCAACCGAATCAAGGTGCCTGTCATTTGATCTTTACAAACGGGATGTGCGGGACCTGTTGAACCATCAGCCACCGATCGAGCCTGGTGTGATCCCGCCTGAACAGGAAGTGGAAGCGCAGATCCTAACGAATGACCTGCTGTACTTCAGGCTGATGACCTGGATGCCTCGCATCGAAGTGGATGCAGCGGTGAAGCTCACGGACGTGCGGGTGAGTGCACGCATGAACCAGGTGATGCGTCCGCTGAAGGTGCTGGCATACCTGCAGGGCGACCAGGAGTTGATGGATGACCTGAACATGGTGGCGGAGATCAACTTCGAGGAAGAACGCAGCCGCGCTTCAGCTTCGTTCGAAGCGATGGTCTTCCGAGCGATCGTGGCGGTGAATGATGATCCTGAATTTGCAAAGTATGTGCAGAACGGAAAACTGCGCAAGCTGGGTGTGGTGCGGTACGTGCTGGCGAAGGACCTGGCGTTGATCACGAACCTGATGATGGATGCGGAGAATTTTTCAGCCGAGAGCAACACAGATAATAAGAAGAAAGATGGAGGCGTGACCGCCCGAACGGTGAGCGAGCTTTGCCGCAATATGTTCCGATTCCCTGTGGAGCGGGCGGGTTCGAAGGGTGGTGGTAATGGGATCGTGCTGGATAAGGAGCTGATCGAGGCTGGCAAGTTCCGATTTGGGATGGAAATGGAAGTGGACCTGGAGGAGAAGGTTACTCCCCAGCCAGAGCAACTGGAGATGGGCGATGCATAAAAACATGAGGATTATGAGGATACATGAGGCATTTCAGGCCTACGGGGGAAAATATTTGTTTTGTAGCGGATTTGGCCCTTATCCCGCTTCGTGGGACTTCGCAAAACAAATTTTCACCCGTGCATTTTGGCATTTTTGCCTCATACTGCCTCATAATCCTCATGACTTGCGGATAGTCACATTGGGGTGGGGTGAAAACATGAGGATTATGAGGATACATGAGGATGGGTTTATTAACGGATTTTATTTGCCTTGTATAGAAATGGGGAGTTGGTCAAGACCGAAACATGAGGCAGACATGAGGCAACATGAGGCACATCCTCATGTTTTGGACCCCCTTCGCCCTTCGGGCACTTCCCCCAAATGGGAGATCGTCAATTTAGGGGAAGGTTTGGGAGGGTGAGATGACAACAGGAAACAAGCTTTTTGATCTACTGAAGCAGTGGGTTGAATACGAGCCTGAGCCCAACCTGGCTAAGGTCCGGGCGAGGTTCGTGAGAAAGGTGCGTACCATGAAGTGGAATTGGCTGGCGGAAGTGATTTCAATTTTGTTTTTTGGGGGTTGCCTGTGTACGTTGGTGGTGCTGTTGTTTATCGTTTGCAAAGGTTGCTGGTAAGGAAAGGAAGGAAGGCATGAAAAAGAGGAAGGCGAAAAGCAGGGGACATGGGTCAAGGGTGAGAGGTTGGTTTGGTCGCGTGAAGCGCAAGGCGTCCAATGTACTGGCGCTGGTCGGTGTAGTGGCTGTGGTCACTTTGATCATTCGGATTATAGGAGGCTGATATGCATTGGATTATCAAACTCATTTTATCGGGCGTGGCGATCAATGTGATCGTGATCGTGCTCTGCATCGTGCTGTTCATCAGGGCGTGGCCCGAAGTTACAGCGGTGTTCCGCATGTTGGGAAGGCGGTAGTTATGAAAGGGATGTTCGCTTATCTCATGATCTTCCTGGTGTTGATCACTGCGATCACGATCTGGGGCAATTATGACACGATCACACCCGCGGTCGCACAGGCGCAGGCGGATATGTCGATCGGTGCGGGTCCCGTGCAGGTGATCGAGAAGGGCGCTTCCTGGCTGTTGAAGCTGGTGGCTGGCGCTACATTTGCAGGCATCTTTGCAGTGGTGCTCAGTGAAGGCAGGAAGATCTACAAAGCATGGATGCGCAGCAGTCATACGAGGCGCTGGTTACCAGGTCCGAACGCTCAATACAGACAGCAATCATCCCAGCAGATGCCCAAGCTCTCACGCACTGACCTGATGCTGATGGCGTTGATTGGACGATCACCCAACCAGGGATCACTTCCGAAGATGGGGTCTGTGCGTAACCAATCCGATTCCGATGATGAAATTGATCTGGAGTTTTAGCCATGAAGAAAACTATTTTATTTCTTGCCTTTCTGACCATCCTCCTGGCGGGATGTGGTGTGCTTACTCCGCAGGAGCAATACGAAGCGCAAATGTATGCAACCTTATATGCGCGGGATGGTGTCATCCCACCTCCCAAATATCAAACGCTGGCAGCGGAGCATTATGGTTTGGTTCTTCCTCAACCTACATCAACACCGAACATGAACTGGACGCCCACGATGAATAATTTTGAATATATGGGTACACAGGCTGCCGCAGTCCAGAACAATGCCATGACATCTGAAGCGCAGCAGCAACAGTTCGAGCTGGAGAAGCTGCAAGCAGAGCAAGCCGCTGAGCAGGCAAGACTGGTTGCAGAGCAGAGAGCAGAGGAAGCCAGGCTCGCAGCCCAGGTACATGCGGACAGTATGACTGCCCAGGCACGCGCCGCCTACATGCAAGGCACTGCCAATGCGGAAGGCACATTTATCGCAGCGACGCAACAGGCGCAAGCCACTTTTGCACAGGCTACTTCATATGCAGGAGCCACTTCTGCCGTGCAGACCGCGATGATCGCACCGACCAGCGACCTGCTGACCCTGCAGGCAGCCCGTTCGATCCAGACGATCGAAGCGGGTGAAGCTGAGAAGGTGGCGCTGGCAGTGAAGGCGCAAACAGCAACCAATTACATCAAGGCGTTCTTTCCGCTGTTCATTATTGGCGCTTTGGCCTATGTGGCTGGTCGTGGTTTTCAGACGTGGGTCAAGACCCGAACCCATCCACGTGATGAGCATGGCAGACCCCAGACGATGACACGCGAGCTGACTGACGGTGGCGTGGTCATCGTGAAACCCGAACAACTGGAGTCTGGCGTGATGAAGATCAACAAGGATGGCGATGTGATCCGTTATGCGCCGATGGACAAGCAGGAGCAATCGGATATCACCCGACGTGCCCAGGCTATCGATGCCATCGCCGCACTACCTACGCCGTTTGCCCAGCAGGGTCCAAAGATGCTGTCTGCCGAATTCGGACGCCAGACACCGCGCGTAAATTTCCGTGATGACCAGAGCCTGAGCCCTGTACTGGACGAGGCAGACAATCAATTACTGGAGGGCAGCGATGAATGAGAAATTCCTAACTGTCATCAATAGTCTTGTGGAGACACTGGACTCTGTGCTGATCGATCACCTGGGACTGATGCCGCCCGATCAATATGATGTGACCAAGCGCGATGGACGTGTGTATGTGGTCGGGTCATTCGACCCTATGATGGTGGGTCGTAACCTGAAGATGTATGAGAACAGGGATACGTTGAGAGTGATTCGCAAGGCGCTGGGTGGTCTACCCGTGGCATTCACGCAGAAGAAAAGATTCGCGTATGTGGTCCTGGCGTCAGGCGGTGTGAGCCTGCCGCGTTCGATGAACTTCCCTGGCTTTGGCGAGGGAGATTCATTTCGACTGGGCGTGTGCCTGCGTGGTGAGGTGGCTCCGCAAGCCAATCGACTGGGACACGGACTGATTGGGGCTAGCCCAGGCATGGGGAAGTCGAACGTGTTGAAGCTGTTGGTGTACCAGGCACGAGCCGCTGGCTGGAAGATATACATCTGCGATCCAGATGG
>Ga0210377_10003645_pt1 | contig 13191 bp, 6 predicted proteins | sample PLM4_65_b1redo_FD_155480 | JGI IMG/M metagenome (GOLD analysis project Ga0210377, IMG submission 155480) | Groundwater sediment microbial communities from an aquifer in East River, Colorado, USA - PLM4_65_b1 redo | ecosystem: Environmental > Terrestrial > Soil > Riparian zone | place: USA: East... | reverse complement strand
ATGGCCATCGGATTGAAACTGGACGGGAGAAACAACAGGGTCTATGCCCTGCTGGGTGACGGCGAGTTGCAGGAAGGCCAGGTCTGGGAGGCGGCGATGGCTGCGGCCCATTATAAAACGGATAACCTCTGTGCCCTGGTGGATGCCAATAACCTGCAGATCGACGGTGAAGTTGCGAAAGTGATGAATGTCGCGCCCATAACCGATAAGTTCCTGGCTTTTGGCTGGCATGTACTGGATATCGACGGCCATGACATGGAGGCGATTGTCACTGCCCTGGATCGGGCGGAAAGTGTCAAGGGGCAACCAACGGTTATTGTTGCCAGGACCGTTAAGGGGAAGGGGGTTTCGTTCTTTGAGAACAAGGCATCTTACCATGGTGTTCCGCCAAGTGACGAGGAATTGCCGCGCGCCCTGGAGTGCCTGGGAGAACAATGCAACCTTTAGGGGCGCACGGCATGCGCTCCTGTGCCACGCGGATATGACGGTATAGCAAGGGCGCACGCCGTGCGCCCCTACATAACAGAAAGGGATTTAATATATGAGCACGATGATTGCTACCAGAGACGCCTACGGTGAAACCCTGGCAGAACTGGGGGCGGAAAATACGAATATTGTGGCGCTGGATGCGGATCTGTCCGGTTCTACTAAAACCAGTGTTTTTGCCAAAAAATTTCCTGAGCGTTTCCTCAACATGGGTATTGCCGAAGCCAATATGGTTGGTACCGCTGCAGGTCTTGCCGCTGTCGGCAAGATACCGTTTCTCTCCACCTTCGCCGTGTTTGCCTCGGGGCGGGCATGGGAGCAGATCCGCCAGTCTGTCGCGTATCCCAAAGCAAATGTCAAGATCGTTGCGACTCACGGCGGCGTGACCGTCGGCGAAGACGGCGGTTCTCACCAGTCGGTGGAGGATATCGCCATCATGCGGGCGATTCCGAATATGACTGTCATTGTTCCTGCCGATGGCGTTGAAACAAGGGGCGCGATCAGAGCGGCAGCCGCATTGAAGGGGCCGGTCTACGTCAGGCTGGGACGCAACAAGGTGCCGACTGTTTTCCCCGCTGACCATTGCTTTGAAATCGGCAAAGGCTCTGAGATGGTTGCCGGTTCCGATATGACGTTCGTCACTACCGGTCTTATGACTGCAGTGGCAATGGCCGCGGCAGAGCGTTTGCAGAAAGAGGGAATTTCCGCAAGGGTCGTGCATCTTGCCACCATCAAGCCCCTTGACCGGGAGATAATCATCAGGGCTGCCAGGGAAACCGGCGCCATCGTCACTGCAGAAGAGCACTCCATTGTCGGCGGGCTTGGCGGGGCCGTGTCCGAGCTGCTCGGGGAAAACTGCCCGACGCCCATCAAACGGGTCGGGATTAATGATCGCTTCGGCACCTCAGGCAAGGCGGAAGAGTTGTTGAAATATTTCGGCTTGACTGCGGAAAACCTGGTTGATGCGGCCAGGGGAATACTCCAGAGGAAATAGCTTGTGGCCAACCCTTTCAGGTCTTCTGCCGGATTTACCTATATTGCCGCTTTGATGGTGGTGGTAATCATGGGGATATTGCTGGGGGCAGTCGGGCAATCCTGGAAAATGGCCGCTGCCCGGGAACGGGAGGAAGAGCTGCTGTTCCGCGGCAGTCAGATCAGGGATGCCATGACCCGCTGGTATACCCGCAGGCCCGGCCAGCATGTGACCACCCCATTAGTCGACCTCAAGGACCTCCTGAAAGACCCCCGTTCACTGTCGAAGGTACGCTACCTGCGCAGGCTCTATAAGGACCCTATGAGCGACAAGGATTGGGTGATAATAAAAGATCCTACGGGCATAATCGGGGTCGCGAGCTCCAGTGAAGCCATCCCCCTCAAACAGGGAAACTTCCCGAAGGAATATCAGGCGTTTGAAGGGAAAACCAAGTACAGCGACTGGCAGTTTGTATGGAAAACTTTGCCTGTACAGGGGAAGACCGGAACTCAGCCAATCCAGACTCGCCCGTCTATGCCTGGAGTGCCGTGAGACAGCTCTGAGGAAAACGCATATACATGTTCTGTTGACCGGAGTTGTCAGATTTCCTGCCGTACCTGCTCAGCCCGACTCACCGGAGGCCGGTTGATATTTAAGAGTCTCACCTCAAGAGTTATCGTCATATCCATTTGCCTGCTAACTTTCGGCATCAGCGTTTTTGCCTTTATCACCTTGCGCAGAGAGCAGATGCAGCTGATTGATGTCGCGAAGGAAAGCAGTGAAATGCTGCTCAACACCATAGAGAGAAGTACCTATAACTCCATGCGCATCGGCAATAGCGAGGATGTGCAGATTATTCTTGAAATGGTCGGGCAGAACCAAAAACTGCTCAGCGTTCGTATCTTTCATCCTCACGGTATAGTCCTGAAATCTTCGCGACCCAGTGAGGTGGGCAAACCCGTTGACGATCGAGATTATCAGCTTTTCCTCAAAAATAGAAAGTCAGGTGTCTTTACGCTTGAAGGCCATGGCGAAGTCCTTGGGATGCTCAAGCCCATCTATAATGATGAGCAGTGTCATGTTTGTCACGGGCAAAAAAGCCGAATCATCGGCCTGCTCAATGTCAATTATTCACTCGTGGAAACCAGGCAACGGATTGTGGATGCCACTAAGCTGTTTGTTTTTTCAACAGTGGCCATTATCGCGTTTCTTTCCCTTGCAATTTCCCTGGTTATGCTCAAATTCGTCAAAAAACCGCTGCTTCTGATGGCGGAGAACATGGCAAGGGTTGAAAAGGGTGATTTGTCGGTAAGGATGAAACCTTTTGGCAAAGATGAGATTGGTCGTCTTGTTTCCAGTTTTGATTCCATGGTCGACAGGCTCGATACCGCTAAACAGGAGCTGGACCGTTATCACTTCCAACAGATGGAAAGAGCGGACCGTCTTGCATCAATCGGAGAGATGGCGGCGGGCATTGCCCACGAGATAAAAAACCCCCTCACGGGCATCGCCTCTGCCATTACAATCATAAAGGATGATTTTTCATCTTCTGATCCTCGCAACGAGATAATGAAAGAGGTTCTGGAGCAAATCAACCGTCTTGATAAGACGGCGAACGATTTACTCTTTTTCGGCAAGCCGACGCAGCCCGATCCGGCTTATACCGACATCAACTCTACTTTGGGAAAAACCCTAATGTTTGCCTCCCAACATCGTGGCGGCAAAAATATCGAGAAAAAACTCGAGCTTCAGGACAATTTACCCCCGGTGTATGTAGATGCCAAGCAGATACAGCAGGTTTTCCTGAACCTGTTCCTGAATGCTGTGCAGGCCATGCCGGATGGTGGAGTTCTCACGGTAAAAAGTTCATTGCTGCAAAAGGAGTGCGACTGGGTTCAGGTCAGCATTGCCGATACAGGCAAGGGGATCCCGCCCCAGATATTGGAGAAGATATTCACCCCCTTTTTTACCACAAAGGCACAGGGGACCGGGCTTGGGCTGGCTATCTGCCATAAACTGATAACACAGCACGGTGGGACGTTGACCGTTGCCAGCGAGGATGGCAAAGGGACGGTATTTACTGTTGCCTTGCCGGCGTTTGATCCGTACCCGGCAGAACTGAATCCGTTAGTAGAGGCGTAGACAAGGTCAATAGTGTAAAGCTGATGCCCCTGAAAGCAGAGGATGCCTCGCTAGAGTGCTTTATTGTCAGCACTTGCATCATTGTTATATCCATCCGGACCTTGCAGAAAACGAATATATCACTTGAAGCTTATAAGGAGCTCCTTTGAGAAAAATCAAAATTCTAGTCGTAGATGACGAGCATCTGATCCGCTGGTCCTTGGAACAAAACTTGAAAAAACAGGGTTATGAAGTTTGCACAGCCGGCAATGGAGAGGATGCGCTGCGGCTGGCGCGTGAAGAACAACCTGATCTGGTTCTCCTGGACATCCAATTGCCTGGGATAAGTGGCCTTGAGGTGCTTGAAAAGATAAAGGAATTTGACGAGGACATCATTGTCATCATGCTGACGGCCCATGGCGGCTTGGAGACTGCGGTCAATACCATGCGCCTGGGGGCCTATGATTATATAAACAAACCGTTTAACCTGGACGAGCTGTCGATTGTCATTAAGAAGGCCCTGGAGACATCCGACTTACGCCGAGAAGTGGTACAACTGCGTAGCGAACATAAAAAGTTTGGTCCACCGCAGATTATCGGCAAAAGTAAGCATATGAAAAATGTCCTGGATATGATGGGAAAGGTTGCGAAGAGCGAGGCTTCGACCGTACTGATCCAAGGGGAATCAGGTACTGGAAAGGAGCTGGTTGCCAAATGGATCCACTACCAGTCAAATCGTGCTGAAAAACCCTTTGTTGCAATCAACTGCGCGGCTGTCCCTTCAACCCTGCTTGAGAGTGAATTATTCGGCCATGAAAAAGGTGCCTTCACTGACGCAAAAACTGCCAAAAAAGGTTTGTTTGAGCTTGCAGATGGCGGGACAGTATTCCTTGATGAAATTGGGGACATGGAGATGGGGATGCAGGCCAAGCTCCTCAGATTTCTGGAAGACAGAACTTTCAGAAGAATTGGCGGGGCAAAAGTCATATCCGTTGATGTCAGAATCATATCAGCGACAAATAAAGAGCTCATGAAAGCTATTGAGGAAAAAACCTTTAGAAATGACCTTTATTATCGGTTGCAGGTTATTCCCATTTTCCTTCCTGCCTTGAGAGAACGCAAGGAGGATATTGTTGATCTGGCAAATTATTTTATCGAAGCATTCGGCAAGGAATTCAACAAGGCTATCAATGGAATATCAAACATGGCAGAAAAAATACTGCTGGAATATAACTGGCCAGGAAACATCCGTGAACTGAAAAATGTAATTGAGCGCGCTATAATCTTAGGTAATGAAGATACCCTGCTATTCGAACATCTGCCGCTGGAAATAATTGCCAAGTCTTCGTTATCGAGCGTTCCTATGGCAACGTTTAAACTGCCTCCTGAAGGCGTTGATATTGAAGAGGTGGAAAAGGAGCTTATCAGGCAGTCGTTGGAAATTACAGACTGGAATCAGTCCAAAGCAGCTAAAAAACTTAATCTTGGGATCGATGCATTCCGTTATCGCATGAAGAAATTCGGCTTTTTGAAATGATGTGCGCCATAGCCGACTTCTGTTGTCCCACTAACATGCTGAATTTGAAGACTTTGGGCTTGAAGTTTCATGCCACCTGGGTAGTTACATGTTATTTCGCTTTCCCGTGTTCTCTTTTTGGCAGATTTATTGCTCCTGCTTGCCTGACAAATCAATAGCGGAGGGGGGCTGAAAGCATTAATAAATATTATTTAGCCCGATGTTCAGGTCCCTCGGTAAAGTGCTCGTGTGCTGCCGCAGAATCAGGCACTGAAGTTGCATGGTTATATTAAATTAAAATCCCTGCGAATTGACAGGCTATCTCTATAAATAAGAATATCTCCAATAAATACGGAGGCTTTCAAATGATTCACACTACGCGAAAACTCTTTGCAGCACTTGTCGTCTCACTGTTTGTTGTGGTTATTTCACTGCCTGGAATAATCTCTGCTGCCTACGCGCCTCCAGTGATAGCGACCCAGAAACCGGTTACCGAAGGGATGGTGGCTCCCGTCAGAATTGCTATGGATAAATATGGCAATTATTATATGACCGACCCTCTCAGTAAGGGGGTGTTGAAGTACAATCTTTACGGAAAGCTGATCAAGAAGATAAACGTTCCAGGAGTGCCCTTGGGCATCGCTGTGGCATCTAATGACAATATTATTGTTACTCAGGGTAAATATGCCTCTATTCTGGACCCGAATGGCGTTGAAATTGTCAAGCTTGGTAGTGGCGTCGGTCAGTTTATAAAGGCAAATGGCGTCACGGTTGATAAGTATGATAAGATATATGTTACTGATGGGCTCGGCAATAACGTGCAGGTATTCGATCTTTCAGGGGCTCCATTGGGCAGTTTTGGCGGGTTCGGCACTGGCAACGGTCTTTTTCACAATCCGTCTGCTATCGCCTATGAAAAAGCATTCGATCAAATCGCTGTTGCTGATACTTTGAACGGGAGAATCCAGTTTTTTAAAGCCACGGATTATTCATATGTAAAAACCATAGGCACGCTTGCTTATACGGCTTTAGGGTTTATTTCACCCGAAGGGATAGCCTTTGACTATACCAATGACGCAATTCCTCTCCTGAAACGGATGTATGTAGTTGATACCTGGGCAAATTACATACAGGTAATCGATCCTGCGACTCCTACCTTCTTGTCCAATATAGGCAGCTTCGGCAATGCGGAAGGCCAGTTGCAGACACCATCTGATCTGGTGTTCGACAGTATCAACAGTACTGGCAGGCTTTTGGTGGTAAATGGTGCCGGCAACCTGCAGATCTACGGCGTGGACGGCGGTTTAAGCCCTTCCGATGCTATCCCCCCTCAGCTGACAATCAATACGGTGCCGAACAATACCAACAATCCCGACATGACTATAAGCGGCACGGTCGAGGCAGGTGCGGTCGTTAAGGTGACCATCGATACCGCTGCAAATGTTGGTGCTGTCACTGTTGCAACGACTACATGGAGCTGTCCCATAACCGGATTGATCCCCGGCATCGACAACACGATAACCGTAACTGCCACCGACGCTGCTCTGAACACAAGCAGTAAGTCGGTAACCGTTGTCTACACCCCCGCCGCGCCGGGCCTTACCATAACAACCGCAACCAATTCATTAACAAACTCAATAACGGGTTTCACAATTGACGGTACCGTCGATGCCGGTTCAACCGTGACGATAACTAACACCACAACCGGCGGCGCAAGCGGCAACGCTAACGTAACCGGTTCTACATGGAGCTATGTAGCAACACAATTGCAGGAAGGGCCAAATAACCTCGCGGTGACGGCAACCAAGCCTGCCAGTGCTGCTAACACCAAGTCAGTTGTTGTCATACGAGACACGGTAAGACCCGGTCTTAGTGTGTCGGCGATCGCAGATGGCAGTTACAGCTCCAGACCGACCCAGAACATTGCGGGGAAGGTAGACGATCTCCATCCAGGCACTGTTACTATGACGGTAAATACTGATGCACCATTGACTGCGACAACAAGTGATTTCAGTTTCACAGCAGTTCTGCAGCCGGGTGCCAATACTATCGTTGTGCAGGCAACGGATCTGGCGGGCAATGTTTCATTTGATAATACCCGGACCATCTATTACGATTCAAGTAGACCGCTTATCACCATATCGACACCGGCTGATAACTCATACACCAATACAAGTCCAGCTACGATCAGTGGGACGGTTTCTAACCCTGCCACTGCCACGGTAACGGTTGGCGGTGTTCCGGTGACTGTGACCGCTGGTGCCTGGGGTCCCACCCCTGTTCCCCTTGTTAATGGGCTCAATACGATAAGCGTAGTGGCAACTTCCGGTGCCAATCCAGCCCAAGAGAAAAGGTCCGTTACCCTGGATCCGATTGCCCCGGCATTGGCCATTACTTCACCTGCACAGGACATTACTGCCGGCATAAGCGTTGCGAATATGACCATAATCGGTACCGTGACTGATACCGGAAGTCCGATCACACTGACTGCGAAGGTGAATAACGTCGATGTTGCCCCGGCACCGACCGTAATTTTCGGCACATTCCAGTTCAATGCCAATTTAGTTGAAGGGCCAAATGTTGTGGTAGTTACAGTAGTAGATGCTGCAGGGAATGTGACAACCACGACACGTAACATTCTGAGAGATTCGACTCCGCCGACGCCCTTTACGATTGATGCCGCTCCTTCCGGGAATCCGAAGGCAATCAGCGGGACAAGGGAGCTGAACGCAACTGTTGTCGTGGAAGATGCCGGCTATACATTCCCGGTTACCTATCCTACAGCTACAACCTGGGCATCAGACCTGTCCGGCCATAGCTACGACCGGACAACAATCAAGAGCACGGCAACTGACGCTGCCAATAACACTACAGTGTTGACGGGATTGACCTATACTCCTCCCACCGGTGACATAACTGGTAACGCGGTTATAAATATTACGGATGCGCAAGATGCACTCAAGTGCGTAGTCAGAACAATAATACCCGACGCCGGTCAAATTCTCCGCGGGGATATTGGACCGCTTCTTAAAGGCAAGGCGAATCCTAATGGCAGGATCGATATTACCGATGCGATACTGATACTGCGCAAAGCATTGGATCCGGCTGGTACTTATTGGTAGCCATTTGTAATGGATCGAGTTGAAGAAAGTAGTTCAAGCTGTGCTTAATCTGTCAAATTATCCAAGTGATATAAATGTTTTCAGGAGCGTAAACATGAAACGACCAATTACAAATGCTCTGGTAACACTGATGATGGTCTTCATAGTGGCAACCACTTCACATGCGGTTATCCTATCTCCAGCGCACACATTCAACACAACCGCTGATAAATGTGCTGTCTGCCACGCAACTTCGGTTGGACTCACTGCTGCCGCGAATAACGTCTGTCTGGTCTGTCACAAGACAGGCAGTGCGTATACGAGCGACAAGCAGTTTTTCAAAGGCGATATGGCAAATCCATTTGGGACTACGGTCGAGGATGACACCAATAAGAGCTATACGCACAGTTCGCATGAATGGTCCGCATCAGATAATAACCCAGCGGCAGGTGCTTTACCACCTGTTTCCAGCAATATGTATACGGTCGCTTCATATGTCGGGAGCTTATCTTGTAATCGCTGTCATGCGGTACACTCAGATCCAACAGATCCATCCTACAAGCCGCTCCTGCGGTCCAGCACAACTAACGATGCAATGTGTGTAGATTGTCACCGAGTAAGAAATACCTCGACTCATCTCACGGGTACTCACCCTGTGAACATAAACTACACGACCAGTGTGAAAACGATTGCCGCTCCGAGAACTTTGGCAAGCACACCGACAAATTCTAATCCAGATAACCCAACCTCTACAATGAAGCTTGCAAATGGTGTCGTGCTCTGTACAACCTGCCATGGCGTTCATTATACCGACTCAAGCAGTAAGACCTTTGACACGCGCTCTACATCCGTAAGAGCTGCCCTCATGCCTTCAAAAGGCTATCTCCTCAGGACCGATTATAGATATTCCAATTACACAAGTGTGAATAGTCCGAATATCTGTACTAACTGTCATACAAACAAGTTCACTCATAACGGCGGTGGCCAGAATGTAAAATGCACCGACTGCCACAGTGCCCACGTTGATTATGATTTTAAAGCTCTGACTGACCAGGATAGAATTCCTAACGTATATATGATTAAGCGATATATGAACTGGTCTTCGCCGACAGGTTGGCGGGATAACAAGAAGTTGCCCAAGAAGTTGGTTACCCAGCTTCAATACTCAACGTTACAGACTTATTTCCAATATACCGGTGCTCAACGTCAGTATATGAGGACTGATGGCAAAGGTGTTTGTCAGTCATGCCATGCCGTTCCGCCAGCAGGATTAAATGCCAATGGCAAAACCTACCCAGGAGAACACGGCATTGGCAATCAAAATGCCACGGCAAATGAGTGTAATTCTTGTCACAATCATTACACGCAGGCACCACAGGGGTCGTTTGCTGCGAGCTGTACCAACTGCCATGGCCAGCCACCTCAGGCTGCAACAGCAGCGCCCGGCTACACCGGGAATGAGGGAACATCTGCTCACGTGAAGCATTCAGGTAAAGGTTCGAATTATGCCTTCACCTGTCAGGAATGCCATTATTCCGGTGCCCCTCCAGCGCTGCATATCACAACTCCCGGCAGCTATCAGGATGTCTTTAACACGGGACACACAACCGGAATCCTTGCCTCAAAGCATGGCGCAACTCCGACGTATAATGTTGCAGCAAGAACCTGCTCCACCAACTATTGTCACAGTAATGGTGCACCAAGAGGGCTCGCATTCAAAATGTACACCTCTCCAGCCTGGTTTGGTGTCGCAATTACAACCTGTGATAAATGTCATGAGGCTTCACCGACTACCAACGTCCACGCTTCGCACGTTACTACATCCGACCACCTCGCATTCAGCTGTGAAACCTGTCACTCTGCGACGGTGAGCGGTTCGACTACGATCAAAGACAAAACCAAACATATTGACGACAATAAAGAAATTGTATTTAACTCAGCCTCGCTGCCGTTTGTCCTTTCCGGCAGTTACGACGGCTCCGGTTCGTGTGCTACAATTTACTGCCACAGCGATGGTACGGGCACAAATTTTAAAACACCAAACTGGACAGATCCCGCTACCGGTGCATGTGGTACCTCGTGCCATGACACTTCAACCAGAACATCTGGTGCTCACGAAGCACATCTGTCGCTCGGTAAAGCCTATGGTCCCAAGCTTAATCAGTTTCAGGTCCCCAAAGAGGCCGCATGTATAACCTGTCACCTGGATCATACCACAAACCATATTAATGGCAGATATGACACCGCCAATCAAACTACCTGTTCCTCGTCCTGTCATAAAAACGGGATAGGATCTGCCACATGGACATCAGGACGAACAGGAATTACCTGCGAAAGCTGTCATGCAGGAGCGTTATCTGTCGTGAACGGGTTCACTGCACCTGACAAGGGTCTCTCTGCAACTAAAGGCCATGGCATGACTATCAGCAGTACAGGTGTTGCCATGCAGTATGCTTGTACGGTCTGTCATAATCCTGATGCTACTCACATTAATCCTCCGGTACGAGATGGCAGGCTGGTTGCAAGCCTTATAGGCTCTTTGAACACAAGCTGTACCTTCTGCCATAATGATCCGGCAAAAGTACCGACATTATCCAAACAGAATTTGCCATCTCACGTTCTGGATAAAAATGCTTCTCCTACAGCAAGCAGCTGTAGTTCCTGTCATGACCTGCACGGTTCATCGAACAAGCATATGATTCGAGACGTGATCAATGGTCAGGCTGTCAGCTTTAAGAACACTACCGGCTTTGTGTCGACTACCCCTATTAACGGCAAATATGCCGGTCTGTGTCAGGTTTGTCATACGCTTACCAGGTTCTATACTAACTCCGCTGCAGAGACTAGTCACTTTACAAAGGACTGTTTAACCTGTCACAAGCATTCAGATAACCTCCTTGGTCAACCTGCCGCCGCTGGCTTCTATGCATTCAAACCAACTGGTGGTGGATGTGGAGGTTGTCACGGTTATCCACCTGTTCAGAGTCTTGCTGGTATTGCCGTCGCCGGTAATTATTCTGGCGCAAGGTTGGAGAACTACTCCGGTGGTGGTGGTGCTCATAATGTTGCGGGTCATATAGCCTTAACTGCAACACCGGCTAATGGCTGGTCTGCCTGTGTCACGTGTCATTACGGTACCGATACGGATCCTAACCACATGTCGCGTAATTACTCCAAGCCAAGTAATATTAACGTTACTGTTGATCCGAAGTACAAGTTCAACGCAGCGCTCCAGATCAAGTACAGTAGTAATCAGGTTGATCCGCCTCTACGTAACTCTACTGGAACCTGTTCTAACGTAAGCTGCCACTTCCAGCCGACACCTAAGTGGAGCACTGAGAGATAATCAGAAGTCGAAATAATCTCGTAGAAATTACTCTAAGCCGGGAGTGTGTATGCACTCCCGGCTTCGTTATGGCAAGTCGACCGCATTTAAACCGCGAACAAACGGGGCATGTTCAGACCGATAAGCTGCTTGTTTCCATCCATTATTGTCCTGATTTGCGCTGTCCAGTATTCAGTTATTACCGGGCCGTTTACACCTTCCAAGACGCCATCAAATTGTATTCGCAGAGCTTCCAAGTGCTATCACAGGGAGAACCCCAAGTTTTTCGCCAGATGCATTTTGGAGCTGTGAGACATTTGAACTGAATTGCTTAAAAAACAGCCATAATCTGGCCATTACGTGCTCTTAAATTCAAATGAGAAAGCACATGAATCGCCTATTTCATAAAACTAATTAATCATTATCTCAAAGGTCGTTGGTGTTTATTTTGCATATATATAACAAAGAAATATGCTTTCTGTTTGAGGATAGCTAGGTAAGCTGAGATGTTAATATGGTAACTCTACGGAACTATTAGCTTCTTAGCGGCACTAATGCGAGACGCATTTATTGAACCATGGGAGTTATTGATAGATGGGCTCGTTAATTAACGACTAAACACGGTTTTTTGCCTAAGAGCTCTAGCTTTTTTACAATAATGTTTGATCAGACTGTTAAGAAATAACCAAATCGAGGTGTCTGGATGAAGAAAAATCTGAGTTGGAGTTTCATTGGTAAGCTTTGTTTGCTTCTAGCCATTTCGCTAGTAACTGGTTACATGACATCGGGTGATGCCCAGGCCGCTCTTGATTGTAGCGGTTGTCACGGTACTTCAGGGCCTACCGACTACCGCCCGGTCGATGCGACCTACCGTAACATCACCACGGGCGGCATTGTCGGTAACCACCGGAAACATATGCCTGCTGTCACCACGACCCAGACGAGCTGTAATCCCTGTCATGGCAACTCCGGCTACACCTCCAGTCACAGAAACGGATTTATAAAGTTTGCACCGAGTATCAGAGGCGGTCAGTATTTGAAGGGAGGCTTTGCTGTCTTGAGCACGGCCCAGTCCGCCACACCTGCAGCCGCAACCTGTACCAACGTTGACTGCCACTGGCGGAAAACCACCGGTCTGCCTGTCTGGGGGGTCACTTCATCAGACTGTAGCTCCTGTCACGAAGCAGTCGTCTCCACATTAAGCCACCCCAAGCATACCGCTTCTTACAGCTGCGATAGTTGCCACCCTGCACGTGCCACCTTCAGCCACGCGTCAACCGCAGGTGTCCGTAACATCGCACTGCTCCCTGCCACGAACTATGCAGGCGGCAACACCAAGTATCTCCCCGGCGATACGGGGCGGACGCTCGGCACCTGTACGACACTCTGTCACTCAGCCACGACCACAGCAGTAGCAACACCGGCTTGGGGAACAGCCGGCGATTGCGCAACCTGCCACGCGTCCATACCGGCGACCGGCGCCCATGCAAAGCACGTAACGACAACCACCTACGCCAAGGCCGTCTGTATAGACTGCCATGCCGGAGCGGTAATAGCCGCAAACGCCGGTACCCATCATATAGACACCTTTGTTAACGTGTCCACCGGCGGCTATCCGAAGAACACGGCGAAGCACGCAGCCGGCAGCTACACCGGCACCTGTTCAACA
>Ga0210377_10003644_pt1 | contig 13194 bp, 10 predicted proteins | sample PLM4_65_b1redo_FD_155480 | JGI IMG/M metagenome (GOLD analysis project Ga0210377, IMG submission 155480) | Groundwater sediment microbial communities from an aquifer in East River, Colorado, USA - PLM4_65_b1 redo | ecosystem: Environmental > Terrestrial > Soil > Riparian zone | place: USA: East... | reverse complement strand
CCACGATCGTCGAGGGCAAGGGCAAGCGCTCCGATGTCGAGGGCCGTGTCAAGCAGATCCGCGCCCAGGTCGAGGAGACCACCTCCGACTACGACCGCGAGAAGCTCCAGGAGCGCCTGGCGAAGCTGGTCGGCGGGGTCGCCATCATCAAAGTCGGGGCTGCGACCGAGACCGAGATGAAGGAGAAGAAGGCCCGCGTCGAGGATGCCATGCACGCCACCAAGGCGGCCGTCGAGGAGGGCATCGTCCCCGGCGGCGGCATCGCGCTCCTGCGCGCGATTCCGGCCCTCGAGAAGATCAAGGAGAAGAACGAGGACATCCAGACCGGCATCAACATCGTCCGCCGGGCGCTGGAGGAGCCGGTCCGTCAGATCACCATCAACGCCGGCTACGAGGGCTCGATCATCGTGGCCCAGGCGAAGGAGAAGGAGAAGGCGTCGGTGGGCTTTGACGCCTACAGCGGCAAGTGGGTGGACATGTTCGAGGCCGGGATCATCGACCCGACCAAGGTCACTCGCTCGGCGCTGCAGAACGCGGCCAGCATCGCCGGCCTCATGCTGACGACCGAGGCGCTGGTCCACGAGATCCCCGAGAAGGAGAAGGCACCCCAGGGCGGACCTCGCGGCGGCGGCATGGGCGGCGACATGTACTGAGGCACCGCCACCGCCGGCCTCCTGACCGGCACCGTCACACCATCGACCGCCCTCCGGCCCAGGCCGGAGGGCGGTTTTATTTTGGCACAATCGTCGATTACCCGCTTGATGGCGCTACAATTTGCAGGTCGGGCCGCCACCGCGGCACTGATACAGGAGACTCGATATGATCCAAGTCCGCGTTTCCGCGTCGCTCGTAATGCCCCTGGTGGCGATCGTCGCCCTGGCGGCGACGTCGATTTCAGGATGCTCCAGCGGATCCGCTTCGGCGCAGTTCGCGGCCGGCACCGGGACGGTGCAGATCCACATGACCGACGCCCCCCTCGACCTGTCCACCGTGCAGAGCGTCATGGTGACGATCACGGCGGTCATCCTCTACCCGGGCGAGGATTCCGGACTGCCCTCCGGGACGCCCCCGCCCGGCCCCATCCCCCTGCTGACCCACCCCGAGACATTTGATCTAATGTCCCTGACCGGGGGGGCGTCAACCCTGCTCGCGTCCGGCGACGCCCCAGCGGGGCGCTACGAACGTATCCGCCTCGAGGTCTCGAAGGCGGAGCTGACCTGGAAGGATGGCACGACCGAACCGCTCAAGCTCGAGTCGGGCAAGGTCGATGTGCCTATACCCTTCGACCTGGCGATCGGCGAGGACCAGAGCATCACCCTCGACTTCGATGCTGGGGCGTCGGTGAAGGTGAACGAAACCGCTTCCGACAAGTTGATCCTGCGACCGGTGGTCACACCCATCAACTGACGGGCCGCGCCTACCGCGGGTCATGCCGCGGCACCGCCGTGGTGCCGAGGTCAGGTGCCGCGCCGCGCCGACCGGACGGCCGCGGCCAGAGCCGGTGCGAATCGGCCACGGCGTCCCACCGTCACCGCATCGAGCCCGAGCCAGCCGGCCATCGCGAGCAGCTCGCCGGCCAGCGCCGCGGCCACGAGGTCCGGGTCCTCTCCCCGCTCGAGATGCGCCGCCGGAACCCGCAGGCGACGCGCCTGGCGGTCGGCCTTCAGATCGACGCGCGCCACCAGGCTCTCGCCGAGGAGAAACGGCAGGACGTAGTAGCCCCAGCGCCGCTTCGCGCGTGGTGTGTAGATCTCGATCCGGTAGTCGAAGCCGAACAAGCGCGTCGTGCGTGGACGGTGCCAGATCAGAGGATCGAATGGTGACAGCAGCGCCGCGGCATCGATCCGTCGCGGCCGGCGCGCCCCCGGATGCAGATAGACCGGTTCGCGCCACCCTTCGACCCGGGCCTCACGGAGGACGCCGGTCTGCACCATCTCATCGAGGCACTGCCGTGCGTCGCAGATCGGCATGCGGTAGTAATCGGCCAGGTCGGCGGCGGTGCCGACCCCATGCGCCCGGGCTGCCAGGCGCAGCATCTCGCGCTGGGCCGCCTCGTGCCCCGGGCGGGAACGGCTCCGGTGCACCGGCGGGATGACCCGCTCCGCCAGGTCGTACACCCGCGCGAAACCGGTGCTGCGCCGCCCGGCGATGGCCAGATCGCCGCGCGCGAACAACCCCTCGAAGGTCGCCTTCGAGACCGACCAGCCCCACCAGCCGCGACTGCGGCCGCGACTGCCGTCGGGCTCGGGCACCTCGGCAGCCGCCATCGCGCCGCGGCGGCGCACCTCATCCAGAACATGCCTGGCATGTCCGCCATGGCGATCCATGAACACGTCGAGCGCATCGAGGTGCCGGTCGTGCCCGTCCATCCGGTGCCGCAGGAGGGGCCAGTGCTCCACCGGTAGGATCGAGGCCTCGTGGGCCCACTGCTCGACGAACTCGCGTCGCCGGTAGACCAGGTCGTCGAGCAGTGTCCGATCGTAAGGGCCGAGGCGGGAGAAGGGCACCTGGTAATGCGCCGGCACCAGGACGTTGACCGAGTCGATCTGGACCAGCCCGAGTCGTTTCAGGGTGGCCCGCAGGTGCGCCAACGTGACGCCACGGCGGGGTCGGGGACGATCGAAGCCCTGGGCGGCCAGCGCCATCCGACGCGCGGTCGCCACGGACAGGATTTCACCAGGCATCGTGGTGGCGCCGGGCCGGGGCCGCCGCCCTCCCGGCGTCAGAAGCTCTGCTGGCCCAGGGCGAACCCGTTGAAGGTCTGCGAGACGGCCACGTCGGAGGGCAGGTCGATGTGGAACTGGGCGGCCTCGATGTCGGTGTTGGACCGCATCCCCTCGAAGGTGAGCAGCGTGGAGTCGCCGTCCACCTCGACATACTGCAGCTGGCGCGGCAGGGAGGTGTCGCTGTCGACCCAGATCTTCATTTCAGCCACATGCCCGGCAACCGTGCGCTTGCGCGGTGTGAGCAACAAAAGGTCAGTTCCGGCCACGTCGCTCTCGGGGGCGAGACGAAAATCGTAGTAGCGCGCCAGATCGCCGATCTTCTGGCCGACACCCAGGAAACGGAACAGCCGCTTGCCGACGAACTTCTTGATCGGCACTTCCTCGGCGCGCTTCAGCGCCGGGTAGTAAGCGGTGTACATCTCCTCGGTGATGACGAAGACCTTCCGATCAGGGTCGAGGTACTCCCAGCGGACCCGGTTGGGGCGGCTGTAGAAAAACTCGCCTTTCGAGATAACGGGTTTGGCGAGGAGCTTCAACTCTTTGCGCTCGGTGAAACGGGCCACGAGGGTCGCGGTTTCCTGCTGGCGGCGGTCCCACGCATCGAGGATACGCGCCAGCCGCGGATCGGAGACCTGCACAGCCGGCGCGCCGTCATCGGCCTGCCCGCCGTCCGCGCCACCGCGGTCGGCACCGCGCACCCCGGCGGGGAGCCCGGTGATCGTAAGCGAAGCCACGAGGAATGCGCCGGCAACCCTGTTCGATTTCAGCACTTAGCCGCTCTCCGTTGACGGGCCAATTTAGCAGACGGGTCCCCCACCGTCAAGGCGCGCCGCCCGCCGCGCAGCGGTTGACAGGCGCCGCGCGGCGCGGGGATGATGCGGCGGCGAGGACACCACATGCCCGCGGCACACCGAGTTCCTGCGCTGGCAGCGATCGCCCTCTTCATGTCACCGGGGCTGGTGCCGATTCGCGCCGCCGAGTCTTCCGCGGAGTCGATTCCGACCGGGCAGGTCGAGCCGGCGGCGCTGCCGCAGGGCGCCGCCATCGAGTGCGTGCCGACCTGCGTTCCGCGCCCGAAGGAACGGGAGATCGGCCGCGACATCGGAACCGCCGGGACCATCCGCGAGCACGACTTGGCGATCCTCGTTCCCAGGGCTTCGTCCACCGCCCCTTGAGCGGATATCTGCTCCGTCGTCTACTCGCGGCCGTCCCCCTCCTGCTCGGGGCGGCGACCCTCGTCTTCCTGCTGGTGCATCTGGTCCCGGGCGATCCGGTCCGCCTGATGCTCGGCGCCGGGGCGCGCGACAGCGACGTCGCCGAGTACCGCAGCCGGCTCGGTCTCGACCGCCCGGTCGGCGAGCAGTACCTGAGGTTCGTGGGCGGCCTGATCCGCGGCGATCTCGGCACCTCCCTGCACTACCAGGACCCGGTTGGCACCTTGCTGCGCGAGCGGCTGCCGAGCACCATCCGGCTCGCGGCCGCGACGCTCCTGCTGGCGCTTCTCGTCGCGGTGCCGGCCGGCCTCCTGGCGGCGGTGCGTCCGGGAGGATGGTGGGATCGTCTCTCCACGGCCATCGCGGCGCTGGCCCTGTCGATGCCGAGCTTCTGGCTGGGGCCGCTGCTCGTGCTGCTCTTCTCGATCCGGCTGCGGTGGCTGCCGGTATCCGGCTCGGAAGCCCCGGGCGCGCTGGTGCTGCCGGCCGCAACCCTGGCGTTTCCGATCGCCGCCCTGCTGGCGCGCCTGCTGTGCGTGTCGGTGCGCGACCAGGCCGCCGCGGCCTACGTCACCGCCGCCAGGGCGCGCGGTCTCGGGCGTGGGAGCACCCTCCTTCATGCCGTGCGCAATGCCATCGGCCCGGTCGTGACGATGATCGGGCTGCAGACCGGCTCGCTCCTCACCGGCGCGATCCTGACCGAGACGGTCTTCGCCTGGCCGGGGCTCGGGCGTCTCCTGGTCCGGGCGATCACCTACCGCGACTATCCGCTGGTCGAGGGATGCGTCCTCGCCTTCGCGTTCATCTACACGCTGGCGAACCTCGCCTGCGACGGCGTGCGCGTGGCCCTCGACCCGCGGGCCCGGCCATGAGCGACACGATGGCGCCCGGACGCGCAGCCCCGCGGCACCGGCACGGCACCTCCCGGACGGCCGGCGCCCTCATCCTCTGCCTCCTGATGGCCGCCGGTGCGGTGGCGCCGTGGGTGGCACCGCACCCCCCCGATGAGCAGGATCTCGCCCGACGGCTCGCGGCGCCGGACGGCGCGCACCCGCTCGGATGCGACGACCTCGGCCGCGATGTGCTGGCGCGGCTGCTCCATGGGGCGCTCATCTCGCTGCCTCTGGCGCTTCTCATCGTCGGGCTCTCGGCCGGTGTCGGCATGCTGCTCGGCGGTCTGGCGGGCCTTGCGGGCGGTGCGGTCGACGCCGCGCTCATGGCGACGACCGATCTTCTGCTCGCCTTCCCGGGGATTCTCCTGGCGGTGGCGATCGTCGCCGTGCGCGGACCGGGACTGGCGAACGTCGCGGTGGCGCTGTGCGTCATCGGCTGGGTCGGATACGCCCGCCTGGCACGCGGCGAAACCCTGCGGATCGTCCGCGAGCCGTTCATCGAGGCGGCCCGTGCCGCCGGCGCCGGCCCGGCACGCCTACTCGGTCGCCACGTCCTGCCGCTCGTGTCCCGTCCGGTGGCGGTGCAGGCCGCCCTCGGGGTCGGCGGCATGGTGATGGCGGAGGCGGGCCTGTCATTCCTCGGATTGGGGGTGCCGCCGCCGACGGCGACTTGGGGCGGGATGCTGCGCGACGGGGCGCAGAACCTCCTCGACGCTCCCCGCCTGGCGATCGCCCCGGGCGCCCTGATCGCGCTCGCGGTCCTCGGCGCGCAGATGCTTGGTCACGGTCTCGGCGGGGCGCCGGAGTCGGTCGGTGCGGAAGGCGTCGACGGGGCAACCGCGGCCGGCGCCGGGTCGGGTCGCGGGCGCCCGGTACGGGAGGGCAGGGCCGGCTAGGCTGCCAGCGGATCCGCGGTGCGCGCCGAGACTTCATCGAGGACGCGGCGGCGGATCGTGTCCCACTCCGATTCCGCGATCGCGAGAAAGGTCTCGACGACAGCCGGGTCGAATTGCGTGCCGCTGAACTGCACGATTTCCGCCCGCGCCCGCTCGTACGGGAGCGCCTTGCGGTAGGGGCGATCGGAGGTCATCGCATCGAGGGTGTCGACGACCGCGAAGATGCGCGCCCCGAGCGGGATCGCCCCGCCTCTCAGCCGCGCCGGGTACCCCTTGCCGTCCCAGCGCTCCTGATGGCAGAGGACGATCGGCAGGGCGCCCTCGAGAAAACGGATCCCCTGCAGCATCCGCGCGCCGATCTCCGGGTGCTTGCGCATCTCGTACCACTCCGCCGCGGTCAGCTTGCCCGGCTTGCGGAGAATCGCGTCCGGGATGCCGATTTTCCCGACGTCGTGCAGGAGCGCGCCGCGATAGATATCGGTCAGGTCGGGTTCGGTCACCCCCATGCGACGGGCGACCATGAGGGTGTAGGCGCCGACGCGCACCGAGTGCCCGAGGGTCTCGGCATCGCGGGCGTCGAGGGCGGTGGCGAGCGCCTCGAGCGTGGTCTGGTACGACTCGTTGAGCCGGCGGAACAGGTCCTCGACTTCACCCGTTTTGCGCGTCAGCGCCGCCGTCCTCTCGGCCACCCGGCTTTCGAGGGTCTCGCGGTAGGCACGGTTCTCGAGCAAGAGCCGGCGGCGCTCGAGGGCTCGCTCCACTGTCATCCGCACCTGTTCCAGGTTGAACGGCTTGGTGAGGTAATCGCAGGCGCCCAGACGCATCGAACCCATGGCGGTCTCGAGGTCGGAGAACCCGGTGAGCATGATGACCTCGGTGTCGGGGCGGAGCGACTTCACCTCGCGCAGGAGGTGCATGCCGTCCATGCGTGGCATGTCGACATCACTGACCACCAGCTCGTGCGCGTCGACGCGCAGCCGGGCCAGCGCCTCGGCGCCGTCGACGGCGGTGCTGCAGCGGTAGCCGCACTCGGCGAGAGCCTCCGCGAGAACCTCTCGGACGGCGGCGTCATCGTCCACCACCAGGATGTGCACGTCGTTCGGCATCCGGCGCTCCGGGGTCCCGTGGAATCGGCTGGGCGGATGGCGCCCGCATGCAAATCTAGGCCCGACCGTCCCGGAGTCAATCGTCACCGATCGCGGAAAACCCGCGCCGGGAGGCGATTTCAATCCTTGGAGCGGCCGCCCTCGTCGCGCAGGTCGAGCCAGTTCGGTCCGAGACGGACATCGACGACGAGCGGGACGTCGAGGGGGTGGGCCGACTCCATGACCTCGCGCACGAGGGCCGCGGCCGCCCGCTCTCCGCCCTGCGGGACCTCGAGGACGAGTTCGTCATGCACCTGGAGGAGGATCCGGATGCGGCCGCCCGCCGCCGCCAGACGCCGGTGCAGGTCGATCATCGCCTTCTTGATCAGGTCGGCGGCAGTCCCCTGGATCGGCGTGTTGACCGCCGCGCGGATCGCCTGCTGGCGGGCGTTCCGGTCGGCGGTCTGCATTTCAGGAAAGTAACGCACGCGGCCGAAGAGCGTGCGGACACACCCTGCGCTCTCCACGAGCGCCACGGTCGCGTCGATCCAGGTCTTCACCTTGGGAAACCGCGCGAAGTATTCGCGGATGAAAGCGTCGGCCTCCTTGACCGTGACACCCTGCTCGCGCGCCAGCCGCTGCGGCCCCATGCCGTAGACGATGCCGAAGTTCACCGCCTTGGCGCGACGGCGCATCTCGCCGGTCACGAGCCCGGGCATCACCCCGAACAACGCCGCCGCCGTGCGCCGGTGAATGTCGTCCCCCGACCTGAAGGCCTCGATGAGGGCGGTGTCGCCGCTGAGGTGCGCCAGGATCCGCAGCTCGATCTGCGAATAGTCGGCCGACAGCAGCACGCATCCTTCTCCGGGGACGAAGGCGCGGCGGATCAGCCGCCCCTGCTCGGTCCGGATCGGGATGTTCTGCAGATTGGGATCGCTGCTGCTCAGCCGACCGGTCGCCGCCACCGCCTGGTTGAACGAGGTGTGCACCCGGCCCGTGTCGGGGTGCGCCAGCGCCGGCAGGGCGTCGACATAGGTCGACTTGAGCTTCTGCACGGTCCGGTACTCGAGGACGCGACGCGGCAGCTCGTGCTCCTCCGCCAGATCCTCGAGGACCTCGGAGTCGGTCGATCGGCTGCCGGTCTTGCGTGTCCGTCGCCCCGGCGTGAGATTCAGGGTGTCGAAGAGGATCTCGGCGAGCTGTTTTGGGGAGTTGATGTTGAACTCCCGGCCCGCGAGAGCGTGGATGACACCGGTCAGCCGCGCCAGGTCCTTCTCCCACTCCCCCGACAGGCCCGCCAGGAAGGCGGGGTCGATGGCGATCCCGGTGCGCTCCATCTCGGCGAGCACGGCGGCGACCGGCATCTCGAGATCGTCGAGGAGGGCGGCCAGGCCGTCCGCCTCGAGGGCGCGCCGCATCTCCGGCTCGAGACGCAGCACCGCGGCGGCGCGCGCGCAGGCCACCGCGGCGGCGCTCCCCACGTCGACGTCGCCGAGTTCGGCCGCCCGCGCGCCCTCCCCCAGGAGGGCGGCCCAGGCGGGCACCGCGAGCCCGGCGATCTCCTGGGCGATCACCTCGAGTGTATGGGCGCGTCGCGAAGGGTTGAGCAGGTAACTCGCGAGCATCGTGTCGAATGCGAACCGCGGCGGCTCGACACCGAGCCGGCCGAGTAGCACGAGCGCGTTCTTGATGTCATGACCGACGAGACTCGGTCCGCCCGGGGCGAACAACGGCCGCAGCCGACCCAGCACCTCGGTGGCCGCCAACTGCCCGGGCGAGCCCAGCGCCCGGTGCGCGAGCGGGACGTAGAATGCCCCGCCCTCCCCTGCCAGGGCGATCCCGACCAGTGCGGCACGCATCGGATCGGGACGGTCGGTCTCGAGCCCCAGGGCGACCCGCCCCTCCCCGACGAGCCCGTCGACGGCGCGTCCCAGCGCCTCGGTGTCGAGCAGCACTTCGTGGCGGACCTCGTGGATCGCCGCCGGGATCGGCAGGTCGCGCAGGAACGCTCCGAACTCCAGCTCGGTGAACAGCCGCCTCGCCTCCTCGGGATCCGGCGGGACGACGCGGAAGGTCTCGGGATCGAAATCGAGCGGGGCGTCGCGACGGATGGTCGCCAGGTCACGGCTCAGCCGCGCCTCGGCCGCGTGGGCCAGAAGCGGCTCGCGGTAGCGGCGGTTCTCGACCGTTTCGGCCCCCGCAAGGAGAGCCTCGAGACCGCCGAAGCGCCGGATCAGGTCCTTGGCCCCCTTGTCGCCGATTCCCGGCACCCCGGGGATGTTGTCCGACTGATCGCCCCACAGCGCCAGGACGTCGGGGACCTGCTCCGGGCGGACACCGAAGATCTGCTCCACGTCGGCGACATCGATCAGGCGCTCGCGGTGCGGGTTGTAGCAGAGCACGCCGCCGCCGACCAGCTGCAGAAGGTCCTTGTCGGTGGCGACGATCACCACCTTCATCCCCGCCTGGCGCGCCCTCTCGGCGAGCGTCCCGATCAGGTCGTCGGCTTCCCACCCGGCCATCTCGACCACCGGCACCCGGTAGGCCGCGAGCACCTTCTTGACCCATGGGATCTGGGCGATGAGCGCCTCGGGGGTCTCGGGGCGGTGCGCCTTGTAGGCGGGGTAGGCCTTGTGCCTGAAGGTCGGCTCCGGGCGGTCGAGGACGACCGCCAGGAAGCGCGGGTCGAAATCCTTCAGCAGCTTGCGCAGCATCGCCGTGAAGCCGTAGATGGCGTTGGTCGGCAGGCCGCGGCTGTTGCTCAGCTCGCGGATGGCGTGGAACGCACGGTAGATGTTGTTGGTGCCGTCGACGAGGTAGAGGGTGTTGCCGGGATCGGGGCGATCGGGCATGGGGTCCTAACCGCCCGCCGGCCGCGCCGCGCGCCCGCCGGCGCGGATCACCGGTGCGGCGCGCCCGCCCGATCCGGGGCCGCGGCCCGGAGCCAGGGGTAGAGCGGGAAATCGCCGCACAGCCGGCGCACCCGCTCGCCGAGCGCAGCCTGACGCGCGGCATCGGGCTCGCTTTCGAGGGCCTCGAGGACGATGCCGGCGATGGCGCGCATCTCCTTGGCGCCCATGCCGCGGGTGGTGACCGCCGGGGTCCCGATCCGGACGCCGCTGCAGACCATCGGCTTCTCCGGGTCGAAGGGGATCGTGTTCTTGTTGAGGGCGATGCCGACCTTCTCGAGCCGCTGCTCGACCGCGCGCCCGGTCAGGCCCCGGCTGCGCAGATCGACGAGGAACAGGTGCGTGTCGGTGCCACCCGAGACCACCCGGAGCCCGGCGGAGGCGAGCTCGCCCGCCAGGATCGCAGAGTTCTCGATGGTGCTCTGCTGATCGCGGCGGAACGGCTCGCCCATCGCCTCGCGGAAGGCGACCGCCTTGGCGGCGATGGTGTTCATGAGCGGCCCTCCCTGGACCCCGGGGAAGACCGCGGAGTCGATGACGCGGGCGTGCCGTTCGCGGCACAGGATCAGGGCGCCGCGCGGCCCGCGCAGCGTCTTGTGCGTGGTCGTCGTCATGACATCGACGTGCGACATCGGGTTGGGGTAGACGCCGGCGGCGATCAGACCGGCCACGTGCGCCACGTCGGCCATCAGCGGCGCCCCCACCTCGTCGGCGATCGCCCGCAGCCGCGGGTAATCGATGATGCGCGAGTAGGCGCTCGCGCCCGCGACGATCAGGCGCGGCCGGTGCTCATGGGCCAGCCGGGCGACCTGGTCGTAGTCGATCCGCTCGGTGTCGCGATCGACGCCGTACGCCACGCAGCGGAAGTAACGCCCGGAGAAATTCAGTGGATGACCGTGGGTCAGGTGCCCGCCGTGAGAGAGGTCCATCCCGAGCAGGACATCCCCCGGCTGCAGCAGCGCCATGTAGACCGCCATGTTGGCCTGTGCCCCGGCATGCGGTTGCACGTTGGCGTGCTCGGCCCCGAACAGCGTCCGGGCGCGATCGATGGCAAGACGTTCGACCTCATCGGCGTTCTCGCAGCCGCCGTAGTAACGCCGCCCCGGATAACCCTCGGCATACTTGTTGGTCAACACGGAGGCCATCGCCTCGAGGACCGCGCGCGAGGCGAAGTTCTCGGACGCGATCAGGACGAGGGTCTCGTCCTGGCGCCGCACCTCGGCCTGAAGCGCGGCCGCGATCTCCGGATCGGTCTGGGACAGCATTTCGTGCACGTGGTCTCCTCGATGGGCACGGCGATGATATGCCAGCGCGCGCGACCGGAGCAACCGCCGGCAGGGGTGCTTTCCTGCTACCATCCGGTCCCGAACATCCGATGCGAGCACCCCACGCGCTGCACTACGTCGAAGCGGGTCGCGACAGCGCCCCGGCGATCGTCTTCCTCCACGGGATCACCGGCTCGCGCCGCTACTGGGAGAAAAAGGTGCGGCCGCTCGCCGACCGCTACCGGCTGGTGCTCCCCGACCTCCTGGGCTTCGGCCTGTCGCCCAAACCCTACCTGGACTACACGATGGATGTCTTCCGCGACAGCGTGCGGGCTTTCATCGAGGAAGTCGGCCTCGCCGATCGCCCCATCACATTCGTCGGTCACTCCCTCGGCGGTCTGATCGCCCTCGAATACGCGGCACGGCACCCGGGTCATGTCCAGCGCATGGTCCTCCTGAGCCTGCCCCGGTTTCAGGACCCGGCGACGGCGCACGCGCTGTTCTGGCGCGGGTCGCCGCACTACCGCCGCCTCCTGAACCAACAGTCGTTCCGGCAGACGCTGGCACAGATGCGGCGCAGCGGGCTCGAGCTGACCTTCCGCTACATGTTCCGCTTCCCCTGGGCGGTGATCGCCGACAGCCACAGGTTCACCTTCAAGTCGCTCACATCGACCCTCGAGTGTTCCCTCCTGAACTACCAGATCGACCGGATCCTGCCCGCGGTGCCACCGGTGCCGGTCCTGCTCATCCATGGAGAGCAGGACTCGGTCGCTCCGCTGACCCATGTCATCGATCTTCCCGAACGCTATCCATCCATGCGTCTGCTGGCGATCAACGGAACCGGTCACCATGTCTTCCTGACCCACACTCGCACCTGCCTCGAACACCTGACCAGGTTCCTCGACGAACAACAAAGTCCTGAGACACCACTGTAAATATAATATAATACGGTAGTTATAGTAATATTCTTATCTTGACAACATCGCACTCAACATTTATAATTCTAAAAGTTCAATGATGCCGGCTGCGGACCACCCAAGGAGATCGCCATGAACCTGGAACGGCTGACGGTCAAGTCACAGGAAGCGCTGCAGGAATCCCAGGCGCTGGCCACCCGCCTCGGCCATCCCGAACTGACACCGGTCCACCTGCTGCATGCGCTCATCCACCAGGAAGGCGGGCTGGTCCCGATTGTCATCAACAGCCTCGGCGCCAACGTCGAACAACTGCGCCGGCGATGCACCACGCGTCTCGAATCGGGTCCGCGTGCCGAGGGCGGCGCGCCGCCCCAGATCGGCGACGGGCTGCGCCGCGTCCTCGACGCGGCCGAGCGGCGGGCCGCGCAATTCCGCGACGAGTTCGTTTCGGTCGAACACCTGCTGCTGGCGCTGCTCCAGGAGCGCGACCCGGCCGGCGATCTCCTGCGCGAGGCCGGCATCGAAGAGGCGGCGCTTCTCGAGGGGCTGAGGGCGCTGCGCGGGTCGCAGCGGGTCACCTCCGCCAACCCCGAGGAAGCGTTCCAGACGCTGCAGAAGTACGCCCGCAACCTCACCGACCTCGCGCGGAAGGGCACCCTCGACCCCGTCATCGGCCGTGACGAGGAGATTCGCAGGGTCGTCCAGGTCCTGTCACGGCGCACCAAGAACAACCCGGTCCTGATCGGCGAGCCGGGTGTCGGCAAGACCGCCATCGTCGAGGGCCTGGCGCGCCGCATCGTCGACGGCGATGTGCCCGAGGGGCTCAAGACCAAGGAAATCGTCGCGCTCGACCTGGGATCGCTGCTCGCCGGGACGAAGTTCCGGGGCGAGTTCGAGGATCGGCTGAAGGCCCTGCTGCGCGAGATCGAGGCCGGCGCGGGCCGCTACATCCTGTTCATCGACGAACTGCACACGATCGTGGGCGCGGGGGCCGCCGAGGGCGCCGTCGACGCCGCCAATCTTCTCAAGCCGGCACTGGCGCGCGGCGAGTTGCGTTGCGTCGGCGCGACGACCCTCGCCGAGTACCGCAGGCACATCGAGAAGGACGCCGCCCTCGAACGCCGGTTCCAGCCGGTTCTCGTGGGCGAGCCGACCGTCGAGGACACCGTCGCGATCCTGCGCGGTCTCAAGGAGCGCTACGAGGTCCACCACGGCGTGCGCATCAAGGACGCCGCCCTGGTCGCGGCCGCGACCCTGTCGAACCGCTACATCACCGACCGTTTCCTGCC
>Ga0210377_10003642_pt1 | contig 13201 bp, 10 predicted proteins | sample PLM4_65_b1redo_FD_155480 | JGI IMG/M metagenome (GOLD analysis project Ga0210377, IMG submission 155480) | Groundwater sediment microbial communities from an aquifer in East River, Colorado, USA - PLM4_65_b1 redo | ecosystem: Environmental > Terrestrial > Soil > Riparian zone | place: USA: East... | reverse complement strand
CTTTGTGGGACCCGCCATCGCGATCCTCTCCTGGTATCTTGCGATCCCCACCCTGCGCACATTTTGGATCAGTCTGTTTAGCAGGGACGGTCCCCCGGACGGGCTGAATATGTTGCAGCAATTGACCAGCGATTCCTTCGTTGGACTGAATAATTACCTGGCTGTTTTTACGGAAGATTTGATGTTGGAGGCGTTCCGCAACAACATCATGTGGATCATCTTCGGCAGCACCTTCTCAGTGGCGTTCGGTCTGATCATTGCCGTGCTGGCAGATCGCAGCCGCTTTGAGAAAACAGCCAAGTCACTCATCTTTCTGCCGATGGCGATTTCTTTTGTGGGCGCCAGCATCATTTGGAACTTCATTTACGAATACCGGCCGGCAAACCAGCCTCAGATCGGTATGTTGAACTCCATTGTAGTTGGGCTGGGAGGGGCACCTCAGGCCTGGCCGCAATGGGTGGATGTTGCACCCTGGAATAATCTATTCCTGATCGTGATCGTTGTCTGGCTCCAGGCTGGCTTTTCCATGGTCCTGTTTTCGGCGGCGCTGAAAGGCATCCCGGAAGAACTCATGGAAGCCAGTCGCATTGATGGTGCCACTGAAATCCAGATATTCTTCCGCATCATGATCCCCTACATTCGCGGGACGATCATCTCCGTCTGGACCACCGTCATCATATTCACCTTGAAGATATTCGACGTGGTTTGGGTGATGACCGGCGGACAGTTCGGCACGCACGTGATAGCAACACAGTTCTATCGGCAGTCTTTCACCAACAGGAATTCTGGCTTTGGTTCAGCCATCGCCATTGTGCTGTTGATCGCGGTGATTCCGGTGATGATATACAACCTGAGGCAGTTCCGCGAACAGGAGGCTTTCTAACATGAACAGTGGAAAAAGACAGAAACGTGTTGGCAGCCTGATTGTTAATGGGACTCTTCTCCTGCTGGTCCTCATTTGGACCATCCCAACCTTGGGCATCTTCGTCTCCTCCTTTCGCAACAGGGATGATATTGCCGCATCCGGTTGGTGGAAAATATTCCCATATCGCGACTGGCAGCCCGTCAGGGAGATAGATCCCAAGGAGCTTGGACTCGATCCCAATGGGGTCATGAACATAGAAGGCGCCACGGGAACGTTTGAAGAATTCCGGTTGGGGATACAAACCCCTGATGGCAAACGAGTCACCTGGATCGGGAATAAGCGCATTGGCAAGGTCGAAATACAGGAAAGGGTCTGGACCGTCGACTGGAACTTTACGCTTGACAATTACAAACAGGTCCTGGGTGGGCAGGATTTCACGTTCAAGCGACCGGATGGCACTGTCGAAATTGTCCCGGGCGACAACATGAACAGCGCGTTCCTGAATAGTCTGTCGGTGGCCGTTCCGTCCACCGTGATCCCCATTTTGATCGCGGCGTTCGCGGCGTATGCTTTTGCCTGGATGAAATTCCCCGGGCGGCGCGGAATGTTCATCATGGTCGTTGCCTTGTTGGTGGTCCCGTTGCAGATCGCGTTGGTACCGATCCTGCGGGATTACAAGACACTGAACCTCAACGGTACCTTCCTGGCGATCTGGCTTGCCCATACCGGATTCGGATTGGCGCTGGCAACGTACCTGCTCTATAACTACATCAGTTCCCTGCCGCGCGATATTTTGGAATCGGCGTTCATCGATGGCGCCTCCCACTTTACCGTGTTCACCCGGCTGATCCTGCCTCTTTCATTACCGGCGCTCGCCTCCTTTGCCATCTTCCAGTTCCTTTGGGTCTGGAACGACTATCTGGTGGCGTTGATCTTCCTGGGGGGCAACCCCGAGTTTGAACTGGTGACACAGCGCATGGCAGCCATTGTCGGCTCACGCGGAAGTGAATGGCATTTGTTGACGGCGGGCGCCTTTGTGTCGATGGTCCTGCCATTACTGGTCTTCTTCTCACTGCAACGCTACTTCGTGCGCGGTCTGCTGGCAGGTTCTGTAAAGGGATAGGGTATGGTCTGACATTGAGTCAAGAAAACAAGGCTGCCCGGTTCGATATGGATCGGGTAGCCTTTCTCACAGATGGAAAGGCTGTATCCCTTTTTTAACATGACAGATACCAAATCCGAAACAATGGATTGGACATTTTGGTTTTATTGGATCATGGCAACGACCCTGGGTTGGATCTTGGGTGGCACCGTTTTCAATGGAATACCACTGGTCTTGTCCGGGGTCGTCATCGCCGGGTTCCAATGGACGGTCCTTTACAAGCGCATACGGAAAGCCTGGCGATGGTTCGCCCTGGGGGCGCTGGGTTGGATCGTCGGGTACATCTTCTTTGTGATTTTCATTCCGGATGAGCTGGGATTTCTGGTCGGGCCGATCATGGGGGGCATAACCGGCTTGCTGCAATGGTTTCTCTTGAAGGAGGAATTTGAATGGGCGGGCTGGTGGATTCCCATCAGTATGCTTGCCTGGACCACCGGACTGACCCTGATGCCCGGGGCGCTTACCTCCGGGTCCCTACCCGGCGCATTGACCGGATTCACTTTGGTGATCCTGTTCAGATATTCTCATCGAAAACAGGTCAATGAATATTTCTTGTGATAACACATTTTCCTTTCAGGATTGAGTAATGGTCAACGACAAACTTTGGTACAAGGACGCGGTTTTCTATCAGGTTTCCGTGCGCGCCTTCAAGGATAGCAATGGGGATGGATACGGTGACCTGCGCGGACTCGAACAAAAACTCGAGTACATTCATGAGTTGGGGATCGATTGCATCTGGCTCATGCCCATTTACCCCTCGCCCCTGCGTGATGACGGCTACGACATTGCGGATTACTATAACGTCGCCGAGATGTATGGGGATCTGGATGACTTGAAGTCGCTGATCAAAAAGGCGCATTCTCTGGACATCCGCATCATCATGGACCTGGTGCTGAATCACACCTCAGACGAGCATCCGTGGTTCAAGGCTTCCCGCTCCGATAAAACCTCCCCCTATCGCGATTACTACGTCTGGAGTGATACCGACCAGAAGTATAAAGACACGCGCATCATCTTTGTTGACACCGAACCATCCAACTGGACATGGGACGAAAAGACCGGTCAATATTACTGGCATCGTTTTTACGCCAGCCAGCCTGACCTGAACTTCGATAATCCCAGGGTACAGGAGGAGATGCTCAATGTGGCGCGCTTCTGGCTGGACCTCGGCATCGACGGCTTTCGCGCCGACGCAGTCCCGTATCTCTTCGAACGCGAAGGCACCAATTGTGAGAACCTGCCGGAGACACATATCTACCTCAAGAAACTGCGGACCTTCATGGACACGAACTTTCCCGGCAGGATCCTGTTGTGTGAAGCGAACCAGTGGCCCGAGGATGTCCGTCCCTATTTCGGCGATGGCGATGAATTCCACATGGGATTCCATTTCCCCATCATGCCGCGCATTTACATGGCGCTCAAAAAGGAACGCCCTGACGACATGCTCGAGATACTGCGTCGCACACCGACCATCCCCGGGAATTGCCAGTGGTGCATCTTCCTGCGCAACCACGATGAATTGACCCTTGAAATGGTCACCCCCGAAGAACGCGATTGGATGTGGCAGCAATACGCGCCCGAACCGCGCATGAAGATCAATCTTGGGATTCGCCGTCGCCTCTCGTCCCTGTTGGATAACGACCGTCGCAAGATCGAGCTGGCGAATTCGTTGTTGTTCACGCTCCCCGGTTCGCCGATCATTTATTACGGCGATGAGATCGGCATGGGCGATAACCTCGACCTCTTCGACCGTAACGGTGTTCGCACACCGATGCAATGGGATGCCTCGCCGAATGCCGGCTTCACCACCGGCAAACCGTTCACCGAGTTCGTCAAAGGTGACCGGAGCTACGAGCACCTTAATGTGGCCAGCCAGATGGCGGATAAGGATTCCCTGTTCCACTCCATCAGCCGCATGGTCAACATCCGCAAACAACATCACACGTTCGGACGAGGCACGATGGAATGGGTTGAGACAAATAAACCGTCATTCGCCGTGTATACGCGGACATATCAAGATGAAACCATGTTGATCGTCAATAACCTGAGCGGATCATCACAGACAATTTCACTCCCCGCGGAATACTACGCGGATTACGTTGAACTGATCTCGAACACCGGACGCCACGTTGATTCGTCGCTCACACTTCAGCCTTATGCCCATTTCTGGTTGAAAAGAAAATAAAACTCCTCAAGATTATGTCCGACACAATCCAACTCGAACGCGAATCGAATCGCACCCTGCAACGCCTGCTCCCGCGCGTGGAAAAGGAATTATCCGATTCCATTTCTGCCGACCCGCAAGGTTGGCGGAAGTTCAATGAACGCCTCCAAAAATATTTTCCTGCGTTGTTCAATTTATATCTTGGTCTATATGGCGCGCGCTATGATTTCTTTTTTCATCTCGAAGACCTGCTTGTAAGTCTTGCGCGCTCGTGGTTTGCACGCGCCGCCGATCTGCGTTCGTTGGACCAGGCTCGGGAACAGAATCCGCTTTGGTTTCAATCGAACCAGATGCTGGGCGGAGTCTGTTACGTCGATCTTTTCGCGGGAGACCTCGAAGGCGTGAAATCCAAAATCCCATACTTCAAAGAACTCGGGCTGACGTACCTCCACCTCATGCCGTTGTTCAAAGTTTCGGATGGTGAAAACGACGGCGGTTACGCGGTCAGCAGTTATCGCGAAGTCCATCCACCGCTCGGCACGATGGAACAGCTTGCCTCGCTTTCGCGCGAGTTGCGCGATGCGGGCATCAGTCTCGTGGTGGACCTGGTCTTCAATCACACGTCGGATGAACACCTCTGGGCGGAAGATGCGAAGACAGGCGATGAGGAGTACGCGGACTTCTACCGCATCTTCCCCAGCCGGGAGTTGCCCGATGCCTACGAGCGGACTCTCAGGGAGATATTCCCCGATGAACATCCCGGCGCCTTTACCCCCCTCGCCCTTAAAGGGAGAGGGGACGGGGGTGAGGGTCGGTATTGGATCTGGACGACCTTCCACAGTTATCAATGGGATTTGAACTACGCCAACCCTGCCGTCTTCAACCGTATGGCAGAGGAGATGTTGTTCCTCGCCAACCAGGGAGTGGAAGTGATCCGCCTCGACGCGGTCGCGTTCATTTGGAAAGAGATGGGCACAAGTTGTGAGAACCTGCCTGCCGCTCATCAATTGATCCGAGCGTTCAACGCCGTGGCACGCATCTCTGCTCCAGCCATGTTGTTCAAGTCCGAAGCGATCGTGCATCCCGATGATGTGATTAAATACATCGACCCCGATGAGTGCCAGCTTTCCTATAATCCGCTCCTGATGGCGTTGCTTTGGAATTCACTCGCCACGCGTGAAGTGAATTTGTTGTCGCAGGCGCTGGTAGCGCGGTTCAAGATCCATCCCAAGACAGCCTGGGTGAATTACGTGCGTGTGCACGATGATATCGGCTGGACATTCTCCGATGACGATGCGGCAAAACTGGGGATCAGCGGTTATGACCATCGTCGCTTTTTGAACGAATTCTATCGAGGTCGCTTTGAAGGCAGTTTTGCACGCGGACTTCCCTTTCAGGAGAATCCGAAAACAGGTGATTGCCGTATCAGTGGAACATGTGCTTCATTGGCGGGATTGGAAAAAGCGGTCAAGGAAGAAGGGCCGGACGAAATTGAACTCGCCATTCGACGTATCTTGTTAATTCATGGCACTATCCTGACCGCTGGCGGAATCCCATTGATCTATCTCGGAGATGAGATCGGCACACTCAACGATTACACCTATCGCGATGACCCTGCCCACGAACGCGATAGCCGCTGGGTGCACCGCCCACGCACGGATCGGGGCAAATATACGAAACGCAACGACCCCACCTCCATCGAGGGACGCGTCTATCAAAGTTTGCAAAAGTTGATCGCGTTGCGCAAGGAGTGCGATGCCTTCTCCGGCGGTGAATTGGAAATTATCCCCACCAAAAATGAACATGTCCTCGGCTTCATGCGGACTCATGCTGGGAAACGAGCTATTGTCTTTGCCAACTTTTCTGAGAGTCAACAGACTATTTCAGCATGGGTTTTCGAACAATACTCTGTTCACACTAAAAAGCAGTTACATGGGGACAGCAAAGTTTCATCCCAAAACGAGATTGCGATGGAGCCATTGGATTTTTGGGTCTTTGGATAATGTTCTAAAAAGTCTGATATTCATTTCAATTCTTTTTCAAGGAATTCAATGATCATATTCAAGATCTCTTCAGGTGTTGGCGAGAGACCATTGCCTTGCAGGCTGTGAGGTCCGTTCTTCACGATCGCCAGAGTGGAAGGGACTCCAGCCTCCTTTAATTTTTCATCGAGCACTTGCGATTGTTCGAGTGGAGCAATGCCATCCTTGTCGCGATGGATATGGAGAATTGCATCCAGATAATTTCGATTTGCACAAACCAAATCGGAAAAGTCGTTATATAATAAGTTTGGTGGTCTAAAAATCTGTTGGTTAAAAGCGAGGCGGTATGAGCAATGACGATCGGCAGGTATATATTTCTTACGCATGGGGCGGCGAGAGCGAGCGTATTGTCAATGAATTAGATGCCGATCTACAGGCAAAGGGCATCATGGTTGTGCGTGATAAACGCGACCTGGGCTTCAAGGGCATGATCCGTGATTTTATGAAGGAGATCGGGCGCGGCCAGGCTGTGATCGTCGTTATTAGTGATAAATATTTGAAATCGCCCAATTGCATGTTCGAGTTGGTGGAGATCGCCAGGAACAAGGATTTTTACGACCGCATCTTTCCAATCGTGCTGGCGGATGCCGATATTTACAACCCGGTCAACCGCATCAAGTACATCAAACATTGGGAGGATAAACTGAAGGAACTGGACGAAGCCATGAGATCGGTCAGTTCCGCCAATCTGCAGGGCATACGCGATGAGATCGACAGCTATGATGAGATCCGCGATAACATCTCGAACCTGACCTTCTTCCTGAAGGATATGAACACCCTCACTCCTGAGATGCATGAGAACAGCAACTTTGCCAGCATCGTCAACGGAGTGGAGAAGCGTCTGGGTAAGGCAGATGTGCCTGCGACCCAAGCCACTCCGCAAGAGACTCCTCAAAAAGCCGCTACGTCCAAAAAGACGGAGATATCCGCTCCGGTTTCGTCAGGCGGTTACGATGGTTACTTGAGTAGTGTTCTCAAGCGTCTCTCCCGCGATGAATACGTAGAATTGGATGATGACCGCTTCGGTGAGTTGCGATTTAAGAAGGTGTTGGAAAAATCCAATAAATATATGTTCAACACGCTGGATGAATTCCACCGCTTCGTGGTCCTGGAAGAAGACGAGTTGAACGATGATCGCTTTATCGAACTGGAAAAAGAGATCAAGCAATATGGCAAGGAATTAAGCGACGGACGCTCCTCGTATGTCTACACCATCTGCGTGATCCTGACGAACAACGTACCCGCGCCGCTCAAGAAACTCATTATCAATACCAAACCAGCCAAGTACGCTTTTTCAGAGTTGGGCTCCACGGTCATGGTGGTGTACGACGCCGCGGAGAACGACATCATCTATCCCAAGGTCATAACCGAAGAGAACAACAGCAATTATCAGGGAAAGATCAAGGAATATTTGAAGACATGATGTTGGACTCACCCGGGAAATAACCGTTTCAACAGCACAAATGGAGATTTCCATCCTCCATATCAGAAAAATCATCACGATCACTCTGGCGGCAGGGACGCACCCGGGTGGTCGTGATGTTCGTTTGGCGGTGATTCCACCTCTGCTATAATTCCTGACATGATTCTGATCACTGGCGCGACCGGATTTATCGGGCGCGCCCTCGTACGTCAACTCTCCGAAACGGGACACGAGGTCCGCGTGTTGTTGCGTCCCTCGCCGAAGTCGCCGCGCCTGCCGAAAGGTGTCCCTGTGGAAGTGGCGGTGGTGGGGCTCAATGATGAGCGCGGTCTGCGCGCCGCCATGCGCGGCGTGGACCAGATCTATCACCTCGCCAGCGCAGCGGCGCATGGACAACGCGGAAGCCTGCTCACCACCGACATCGAAGGCACGCGTACCCTGGCGCAGGTTGCCGAGAGCGTGGATATCAAGCGGCTCGTCTATCTCAGCCATCTTGGTGCAGACCGCGCTTCCGCATTCCCCGTCCAAAAAGCCAAAGGCATCGCCGAGGAACACATCCGCAAGAGCGGCGTGCCATATACCATCATTCGTTCCTCCATTGTCTTCGGACCCGAAGATGGCTTCACCACCGACCTGGCTCGCGTCCTAAAACTTGCACCTGGTTTCGTGCCCATCCCCGGCGATGGGCGGACGTTACTCCAGCCGCTGTGGGTGGAGGACCTTGTCACCTGCCTGATCTGGACTCTCGAAAATCCGGAAACGGTCAACCATACCTATGAGGTCGGCGGCGGGGAATACTTCACCCTGCGCCAGGTCCTTGAAATCATCATGACTGTGACGCATACACGCCGCGCCTTCCTGCCCCTGCCGCCCCCATACATGCGCGCCCTCTTTGTCGTGCTTGATTCCTTCGCCCGTCAACTCGATGCATCCACCTACTGGCTCGATTACGTTGCCGTCAACCGCACCTGTCCCGTGGATAACCTGCCGCGCACGTTCGGGCTCATGCCGGCGCGCTTTGCCTATCGTTTGAATTATCTTGTGCATGAACCCTGGTATTCCAAACTCACCAAAAGGATCCAGGAAGCCTTCCGCCTCACGCGCTAATCCTCACCTGCACTCCCCGGCACCTGCGTCCGGGGCAGGTGTGCGCCAGGTGCAAGTGTCGACCAGCTCAGGACACCGTTATGCCTGCTCCCGTTATAAAACTACTGGATACTCCCGAAGACATGAACGCCGTGGAAGAACTGCAACGCGCCGTTTGGCCCGGCAGTGAAACGGATGTTGTCCCCGCGCACATGCTCATCACCGCGGTGCATAACGGCGGCATCGTTGCAGGCGCGTTCGTCGACGGGCGGATGATCGGCTTTGTGTTCGGCTTCCCCGGTTTGGAGTCTACGCCGGATGGTCCGCGCCCGAAGCATTGTTCGCACATGATGGGCATCCACCCGGAGTATCGGGATTCAGGCGTCGGCTTCGCGCTGAAGCGTGCGCAATGGCAGATGGTCCGCCACCAGGGACTCGATCACATCACGTGGACGTACGATCCGTTGCTCAGCCGCAATGCATATCTCAATGTCTCCAAACTCGGCGCGGTCTGCAATACCTATCGCCGCTCCGAATACGGCGACATGCGCGATGGACTCAACGCCGGACTGCCCTCCGACCGCTTCCAGGTGGATTGGTGGATCAACACCCGCCGCGTCGAACGCAGACTGGACAAACATCCGCGCCGCCCGTTGAAACTGGATGACTTCTCGAAAGCGGAACTGTACCCATTGTATGAGCCTCACGCTGCGCGGCAAGCTGGTGGCTGGATACGCCCACCCGAGCATTACCCTCCCCTTGAAGGACATCTCCTGCTGGCGGAGATCCCCTCGGATTTCAATGCATTGAAGGATGCCGATTTCCCGCTGGCGCGCGACTGGCGCTTCTTCTCGCGCGAGATCTTCGAGACCGCATTCTCCGCGGGTTACATCGTCACCGATTTTATCTTCGAAAATGGGCACAGTTTCTACGTTCTTTCGAATGGCGAAAGCACCCTACAGCCGTAATTCTATCGCGCAGAGCGGAGGGCTGAATGCACGTAGAAGCCCGCAGACGAAGCGCTTGCACTGCGAAGGAATCATTAAAACTCCATGACTCTGTGTATTTGTGGCGGATAATTCAGTAACCAAACCTCACAGGATAGCGTCTTAACTTCATGAGCAACAGACCCGACATCGAAAACTGGTGGGCGGTGGAGGCAATGATCGCCTCCTACAATCACGTATACCAGGTCATCTATAAAACAAAATACGAAGAACATGGACCCATCAGTGTGTCCATCTATGGCAACGCGCCGATCGCCTCCTTCCATTATGAGTTCCTCGCCCTGAGCGCGGACCCACAAGCCGTCATGGGTGCGGTGCGCGAGTACCCCCTCCCGGAGGATAAGGAATATGTCATTGACGTATTCCATCCTGTGCCCTCTGACCAGAATTTGAAGGATATGTGTTCACGGCTCGACTATGAATTTGTCCGCACAGGACCCATCCTTGGGCTGAACCTGCCTGCGAAGGCAGGCACCATTCCGAACAACATATTCAAAGCCACCACCATCCAGCAGGCAGAGAGCGCCAATAACAACCTCACCTCGGAAGGCGAACGCATCCACGTGGAGACCCTGCGCGATAAGCATATCCATTCCTTTTTTGCGAAAGTGGATGGGGAGGCGGTTGGCTGGGTGCAGCTTGTCACGGTCCATCCCGGGGTAGGATATATCAACCAGTTGTATGTTCTCGAAGAATTTCGCAGACAAAAATTAGGGACCGCCCTTGTACAACGCGCTCACGCGCATGCGATCGAACTTGGATTGAAACGCATGGTATTGATCCCCTCCGACAAGGCGATGCATCTCTACCGCCGCCTGGGATACCGTCCCCTGTTGTATTTTTCAGTATTCCGCCCGATAAAAGTGTCGATATGGACAAGGCTCGAGCAGCAGAATCATTCCTTATGAAATGAAATCACAGACGCCGCAGTACGCGGCGTCTGTGTTGTTGGTTGTCAATTGTAGGAGGTCAGGGAGTGGAAAGTGTCTGAACTATGGAATAGGACTACCTCCTTGTGTATGTGTTGTTTTCGTTACGCGGCTGCGCGCTCATGCCAATGGGGTGATAGCTTGGCTCGTTATAAGCCGGTTGTGAAATATTCACAGGATTGGGCTTGGGCGCAGGGCGCGGAAAGGACGGATTGGGTGTGCGCAGGTTTTCGTTCGGGCGGTACGCCGGTTTGTTCTGATATTGCACATCGCGTTCATCAGCCATCGAGAAGAGACGTTCCCCGGCGATGGAGAAGGTATTGATCAACAGGACACGGATCAGCAGGACCATCGCGGCGACGAAGATCGGGACGATCTTGGTCATGGTATCCTGACCGAGCAGCACTCCACCTTCGGCGTTGTGCTTAAGGATCGCAACCGAGACACCCCACCAGGTGAGGGAGGCGTTGAATGCCGCAGCGAGGAACCAGGCGGCGAATAGATACCAGACCTCGGCGGGTTCGTCACGTCCCTTTTCGGGGGTGAAGATGCGGGCGATCCCGGCGAAGTCGATGCCGCAGAATGCAAAGGCGAGAATGGTCGCCCATTTTAACGGTCCAAAGGCAAGATCCCCAAGGATATCGTGCAAGGCAAAGGATGTGCTCGAGTAGTTAAAGACCTCGAACGCCAGTAGTGCGCTGAGGATGATCCCGCCGAAGATAAACCCTCGTTTAAGGGCGGTGTTTTGCAGGAAGGGGAGTATTTTGATCGGCATCGAACGGTTCATGGAAACCTCCTGTGGTCTGGGACCACATGACTAACAAAGGACAGCGATGCCGCAAATATAGAACACTTGTTCTAATTTGTCAAGGAGGAATAGTTGAAATTGGATGATCGTTTCCCCTCATTGTCCGAAAACCTACCCACGCACAAAATAGATGATGGAAATGATGACGCCGATGGTGACAACCGTCCAGCGCAAAGTGGAGGGTTTGATTCTGCCTGCGAGTTTGCCGCCTAATGTCCCGCCGATCAACGCCCCGACTGCCATCACCAATGCCACGGACCATACCACCTTGCCTGAAAAGATAAAGAAAATCGCCGCGGCGATATTGACACTGAACGCCACCGCCTGCTTCAACGCGTTGAGACGAGTGAGCGTATCTTCGAGCGTCAACCCCAATGCGGAGAGGACGATCACGCTCAAGCCTGCACCGAAATATCCGCCATAGACCGATGCCACGCTGACAGGTAACCACGATAACTTTTCCAAGCGCGCGCCGTGATGTTCGCCCATGCGCCGCGTCAACCAGGCGCGGACCGGATCCTGGATGGCGAGCAACCCCGATGCCAGCAGGATCAAATACGGCACCAATTCCTTGAATAATTTTTCGCCCGTTTGCAACAACAAATATCCGCCAACGACTCCGCCGACAATGCTGGCAGGGACGATCAGCCACAAGCGACTCTTTTGTCCGCGCAAGTCATTCCATTGGGCGAGTGTTCCGCCGAAATAACCGGGACATAGCGCGACAGTGTTCGTCACATTCGCGGCAACAGCAGGGATGCCCAAAAACGTGAGCGTGGGAAAGGTGATGAGAGTCCCGCCACCGGCGAGGGCGTTGACCGCTCCCGCGGCTAGCGCGGCTAACGCCGCGAAAATGTATTGGATGGGTGTGAGCATGGGTCAAGTATAGCATCGAGTTTCTGCTTGTTGGTGGTGGGGAGTTGCTGTATACTGCTATTAATCATAATATGACTGAAATTAAGAGCCCCCTGCGATATCCTGGCGGAAAATCCCGCGCGATACAGAGGCTAATGCGTCTTCTTCCAGATAACTTCGAAGAATACCGCGAGCCCTTTGTGGGCGGTGGTTCCTTTTTTATTTATCTAAAACAGAAAAGACCCGACCTCAAAATTTGGATCAATGACCTGAACCCGGAATTATATTACTTTTGGAAATATGCCCAAATCGATGCAGAAAAATTGGCAAAGGATGTTACGAGGATAAAAAGGAGACGGACGAACGGGCAAAAATTGTTTAAAGAGTTGATCAGAGTCGATGTCGAATCCCTTACCGAGTTTGAACGTGCGGTCCGTTTCTTTGTGCTTAACCGTATTACTTTCTCGGGTGTTGTTGAATCTGGTGGGTATTCACAACTTGCGTTTGAAACTAGATTTACTGAATCATCCATTGAACGCCTTGCCAACATAGGCAAAATTCTGGACGGTATCAGAATTACTCAGTCTGATTATCGGATTCTTTTGGCAAAAAGTGACAAGGTGGTATTCACCTTCCTTGACCCTCCTTATTTCAAGGCAACTAAATCAAGGCTGTATGGAAGGAATGGCATCCTTCACACAAACTTTAATCATGCCGAATTTGCGAAAAGTGTAGAGCAATGCGAACATTCATGGCTGATTACTTATGATGCCTCATCAGAAATCCGAGCAAACTTTCCCTCTGCCAATGTCATTGAGTGGGAACTACAATATGGGATGAACAATTACAAGCAAGGCAAG
>Ga0210377_10003641_pt1 | contig 13206 bp, 28 predicted proteins | sample PLM4_65_b1redo_FD_155480 | JGI IMG/M metagenome (GOLD analysis project Ga0210377, IMG submission 155480) | Groundwater sediment microbial communities from an aquifer in East River, Colorado, USA - PLM4_65_b1 redo | ecosystem: Environmental > Terrestrial > Soil > Riparian zone | place: USA: East... | reverse complement strand
ACTGTCCCTTCCGGCGCGATGGCGGCGTCCGGCTCCGCGATGGCCGGATCCGTGATCTCGCACAGAACGCGGCGGGTGCGTTCCCCTGCCACAAGACGGTCAACCGCGCCAAGCGTAACCGCGCAACCGAGATCGAGTGCGCGGGCGCGATCATCTTCGCCTACAAGACCGACACGACGACGCAGATGCTGCGGATCAGCGAGCGCCTCGGCATGGTCGATCCCCGGCTTGCAGGCGGCGGACACCCCGAGATATTCGACTCACTCGAAGAGATGCTCGAGACGGCGGACGACAAACAGGAGCGCGTACGCGCAAGGAGTGGACGTTGATGTACGAAGGTAGACCTATCGAGATCTCGCCGCGGCTGCTAGGCGCGCTCGCCGAGGCGGCGCAAGCGGATGCCGGGCGCATGCTGCTGAACATGGTCCGGTTCGATCGCCACGAGATCTCGGCCTGCAACGGCCACATCGCGGCTCGGTACCGGTTCGAGCGACCGCTAGATGAGGGCTTTCCTGCGTTCGGGATCTCGCGCGCGCATGTCGAGGCGATTACCCGGTGTACCGAGCGCGCGGTCGCGGTCGAGATTCGGCCGCGAAACCAGGGCGGGAAGCCACTCGCTGAGATCTCCCTCCCCACGAGCAGCAATCTGCACGGCATGCAGTTCGTGGTGCCCCGCGGAGACGTCAGTGACTATCCACCGCTCGATGCAGTTGGGCCCAAACCGAACGGGGAACCTCCACCGCCGGGCATCGGGTACGACGCGCGCTATCTCGACCTGATCTACCGAATCACGAAGTACGCTGGATTCGGAGATACCGTCCGCGTGGTCGCGTGGGGCGGTCTACGAGACGCAACGATGTTCGAGGCCGGGCCCAAGCACGGCTATCCCAAGAACGAGCATGCCGCGTTGCGGTTCGTCGTCATGCCGGTTGCACCGGTCGACCTTCAGTCATTCGGGGAGGCGCTCCGATGATGCTGACCCCAGAAGAACTACGCGACCTGACCGCGTACCACGAGGCGTGCAAGGGCGCGGCGTGGCGCTACGAGTCCGAGATCCTGTGCTCGGGCGGCGTCTCGACTCCCCTGTCGCAACACGCGCACGCCGCGATCGCCAAGCTCTTGGAGCGCGAGCTTCGGCTGCAGTCGCCCGAATTCGAAGAGCGACTCCACGGCGTCGTCCAGCTCGCGACGGTCGATACCGCCCTCGCGGTCCGCGGCGTGCTGCACGCGTTCGACCTCGTCTCGCGCGCGCCCGCCGCTCCGCCGCCGAATACGATCTACGTCGCGATCGCGAGGGATGGCCACGAGGGTCGCACGACGAAGTACCTCGAGACGCTGCTCGGGTTCTGCGTCTGCGTGCACTGCGCGAAGCTGCCCGACTGGGAACGCATCATCGATCAAAGGGTCGTACAGGACAACGCAGACACCGACGGGACGAAACCATGAACACGATCAAGAAGAATGGGCGCCGCGTCACGGTGGAGCTCGACGAGACGGACTGCGAGCTGATCGCCAGCGCGCTCAAGCTCGCCGCCTCCACCCGCAACGTTGGCCGCAAGGTCGTGGACGGCGTCATGATGAACGCCAACCCGAAGGTGGTCCGGGTCATCGGTCCGCTGGCCGAGCGGATCAGGCAGACGCCCGCCGCCGACAGACGCGAGGCCGATCTGCTCGCGCTATTCGAGAGCGCGTCCAACAACTAACGAGGCGCCGACATGAAGTCACATGACGAAATACGTGTACGAACAGCGGTTCGGCGCGCCGTGATCGAGATACTCGATGAGGATCTACTCGGCGGGGAGAACCTCAAGGAGGTCTGGGAGGAGTGTGGGGACGTCAACGAGCAGGCGGTCGCCAAGGACGAGATCCGACAGATCATCGCGCTGCTCAGATCGACCGAACTGCCGCGGTTGCGAACGATCGCCGAGGCCGCGATCATCTGGCGCGCCACCCCGTGTTCCGACCTTCCGTTCTGTGAACGCGGCGATCACGAGCTCGCGTGCAAGATCATGCAGAACGAGATCACACTCGTGGCCGCGATCGATGCAGGCAAGGACACCACACCATGAGAATCACCATCCGACACGGCGGCGTCCTCAAGTGCGACGCCGAGGTCCCGAAGACGCCCGCGCAACTCGCGGACATGTCCATGGTACCGCGCGGTCTCGTCATTCGATGCCCGGAGCAGTTCACGAGCTACGCGGTCGTGTCGCTCGTACGCGCGCAGGCGCAGGCCATCGGTTGGGGCCGCGTCTGGGCCTGGCAGGTGACCGGCGACATGGCGGCGACCGCTCGGATCAGGCAGGACGTTTGCCCGGAGCACAACGCGATCGCGCAGGTGAACGGGCAACGTCGCGATGAGATCGTCGCGGCGCAACGCGAACAGGCAAAGAAGACGAAGGCGGACGAGCGAGCACAGAAGGCGGCCGGCAAGCTCGCCGAACGCGCCCAGGCCGCCAATGCTCGCGACGAGAAGGCCGCGAAGCAGAAGGCCAAGGCCGACCAGAAGGCCGCTCGCGAAGCCGAGAAAGCGGAGGCCGTCGCAAAGGCCGCTCGCGCGAAGAAGTACAGAGATGAGCTGCTCGCCGACAAGGCGAAGAAGAAGGCCGAACGCGCCGCGGCCAAGCCCGCCACGGTTCCTGCGTCCGCGCCCAAACCGGCCGCCGCCCCATCGGAGATGCCATCGTGACGACCACCGACAACCCTGCAGATCGCGCTCTCGAGGCCGCTCTCGCGTGGGCACGTGCCGAGCGCGAATCCAACAAGCTATGGGCGATCGCGAAATCGGACAAGACGGACGAGTTCGGAGAGTCCACCAAGACGGCGCTGCACGACGCATGCGTGCGCGAGGACATCGCGGATGAGACCCTCCGGGAGGTCGCGCGCGCGCTGCTCGAGGAGACCTGCGAGATCCCGCCCGGGGCCGAGCCCGCCACTCCTGATGACCTCGGGGTTGCCGGTTCGGGCGGAACGCCGACGCCCACCGGCGTGTAGCCGAATCGCCACGCGTTGCCCGTTGTTAGATACGGGTTATGGACTACCCAGGGTCGGCTTTCGACCACATCGCCCACGTCGATCGCCGCCGCGCGCCGGCACGAGTCCCGCAGAAAGGCTCCGTATGACCTTCACAGTCGTGTGTCAGATTTTGCTCGGTTCGCTGCTCGTGGTCATCGGGATGATCGGCAGCGCGATCGCCGACCGCATTCGCGGCATCGTCCGCAGGCGCTTGCTGGTCGCGCAGTCGGAGCCGCTCGTGGCGCGTCAGCGAAACCGCCGCGTCCCGCGGCCGTTCATTCCTGGTTCGCCGATCGCGTCCGCACCGCCGATCCCCGGAGCGGCAGCTCCGCAGGTGATGGCGCTGGTCAAGTCAAAGAAGAGCCCGGACGAGATCATGGCGGACGACGTGCTCGCGGCGCTCGTCGCGTCGGGCTACACGAAGCGGATCGCCGAGGTCGCCGTCAGGTCGTGCATCGGTGACGAGCGCGCGACCACCGAGACCTGGGTCAAGGCTGCGCTCCGCCGTGTCAACTCGCGGGTGTCGGCGTGAGCCTCTCGGTCGGAGATGGCCTCCGCATGGTCGTGCTCGGCTGGCAGTCCGAGTGCGCGCTGCGCGCTCGCGCTGACCTCGCCAATGGATTCGAACAGTACGCGGGATTGGCGCTCCCGGAGACGGCCGAGGAGTGCGTCGAGCTGGGCCGCTCGATGCTCAGGGTACACCTCGCGTCAGAAGTCGAGCGCGTCACCCCGCCTCCCGGCGTGGTGTCCGGCGAGATCGTGCCAGCGAACCCCGATCACATTCACACGATTGACCCCGACCTGCGCATCGATGGCTGCGCGGGATGCGACGCGCTCAAGAAGAAGTGGCGCGACGAACAGGTCGCCAAAGAGCGCGTGAGACGCGATCGCTGGGCGGAGAACCTCGTCGCCAAAACACGTCATCTGCAGGAAAAGAACGAGCTGTGCGGCAACCCGGTTGAGCCGGGCCTGCTCGCCGCGGCGCTGATCGCCGACTCGATCGACGATGTCGAGAACCGTCTCGACAAGATCGAGGATTGCCTCATCCGCATGGCCGATGTGATCGAGGGAGCTTAACCATGTCGACGCTAACCACTGACGAGCGCCTGGAGCTTGCCGTGCTCGGTTGGCAGGCGGAATGCGCGCTCCAGCACAACGCGGCCCACCTCGCGACGTCCTGGCGGTTCGCGATCGGCAACGACAAGATGCCGGGCGACGCTAACGCGTGCATCGCACTCGGCCGCGAGGCGCTCCGCATGCACCTCGCCGCGGTCCGCGGCGATCCCGATCGGACCACGATCGAGGTGCCCGTCGCCGGACCGACCCCGCCGGCCGTGTCGTTCCCAACGTTCGAGGTGCAGGTGCTCTGCACGCGTAAGACCGGCACGCGAACCCATAGCACGCAGCTGTTGGTGGTGAGCGGCCCGACTGACACGACCGACACGTTCCTCGAACGAGTCGCCCTCGTGATCAACAACCTGGCCCGCGAATAGCACTGACTAAGTAGTAACTACGTAGTGACGACCTCGAACCCGGAGAGAACGACCATGCAGAACCTCCACCTCGTCCGCGACCTGCCCGACATCACGCCGATCGCCGAGACCTCGGTCGATCCGGAGGGCGCACTCAGGCCGACGACGTTCGCCGATTACGTCGGCCAGCGCGACATCATCGAGATGCTGCGCATGAGCGTTCGCGCGGCCAAGGCGGGCGGGTGGACGCTCGACCACGCGATCATCTCGGGACCTCCGGGGCTCGGTAAGACGACGCTCGCCGGCGTGATCGCGCGCGAGTTGGGCGGGCGCCTCATCATCACGAGCGCGCCGTCGATCTCGCACAAGGGCGAGCTGGCCGCGCTGCTCACGTCGCTCGAATCCGGTGACGTGCTGTTCATCGACGAGATCCACCGGCTCGCGGTTCCGCTCCAGGAGACGTTGTACTCGGCGTTAGAGGATTTCAGGCTCGACCTGTTCACTGGCAAGGGCGCCCGCGGCGGCAAGGCGATCACCGTCAACCTGCCCCGGTTCACACTGATCGGCGCGACCACGAACCCGGGCGCGCTTGCCGGCCCGATGCTTGACCGGTTTGGGTTCCACCTGCAGCTGCAGCCGTACGACGTCTGTGACCTGACCTCGATCATCGAGCGCTCGGCCGCGCTGCTCGGCGTGGCGATCGACACCGCCGGCGCCGCGGAGATCGCCCGCCGCTCGCGCGGCATCCCCCGCATCGCCAACCGGCTCCTGCGCCGCGTGCGCGACTTCGCGCTGTCGGCGAGCTTGGACGGGGCGCTCGTGGTCCGTCGCGGTCTACCGGCGTGGATCACCGGCAGGGTCGCTACAGTCGCTACAGTCGCTACAATCAACGCGCCGCTCGCCGCCGCGGCGCTCGATGCAATCGGCGTCGACTCGGCCGGGCTCGACGTGTCCGACCGCGCGTACCTGACCGCGCTGGTGTCGGCCGGCTCCCCGCTCGGGATCGAGGCGCTCTGCGTTGCGATCCGCCAGCCGCGGCAGACGATCGAGGATGTCGTCGAACCATTCCTCGTGCAGCTCGGGCTCGTGGCGCGCACGCCGCGCGGCCGGATCGCAACCGCGGCCGGCGTCGCGCACCTGGGGGCGCCGTGAAGCCCTACATCGTCGCGTCGCACTTCGACAGCGACGTCGGTTGGTCAGTCGAGGAGTTCGACGACTTGACCAAGGCGTCCGCACACGCGAAAGAACTGCGCGAGATGCAGGGGAGCAGCGTGCTCGTCGCCTTGTTGATCGAAGAGTCGCCGGCGAAGACGATCGGCGGATCCAATGGCTGAGATCGCAGGCCTCAAGATCATCTACGCCAACACGTACAAGATCGACGAACGGGCGACCGAAGACCCGATCGCGTACCCATTCAAGCTCTACGCGAACTTCCGACACTCGGAGTTCATGATCGTGGCCGCCGTCGCGCTCTTCGGCGGTAGCGAGGAGTTCATTCTTCGGGTGACGACGCGCGAGGCGCTCGTTGAAGCCATACAAGTGAACGAGTGGCACGACCATCCGCGCCTGCGTCGCCTGGTGCTCACGCATCCCGACGGCCGCGAAGAACAGCTCACGGCGGGGGTGTGAGCGTGCTGTACCGCGGTCAGCCATACGGCGCGTTGGTCGGCGAGTGGTGGACGTCTTCGCCGGAGGAGGCCGAGAAATTCGGGATGTCGCGAGGCGGAAACCGGACATGGGTCGTGCTCGCGCTCGGCGAGGATGAGTCCGAGCCATGGCTCGCAGGGCTTCTGTATGCCGAGCGATCCGGTGACGGCCGCGGAAACTGGTACCGCATTCCGATCGAGCGCCTCCGCGAGCACTGGAGCGGGGTGCGCATTCACGGCGGCGCGATCTCGCTCGACGGCGGTTCGGGCGTTGGTGACAGCGCAGCCGATTCCGACGTGACGCCTCCGGCGCCGGGTCGCCCGAACTACGGAGCGCGCAACGGCGCACCGAACCCACGGTTCGGCATGAGGGGCCGCAACGACAAGACGATCCGACTCGCGAGAAAGATGGCCGCCGGTCGCGGTCATAAACTGGGCGCTGGAGTCGTGACGAACGCCAATGGCATCGAGGTCTACTTGGCCCGGTGCCGATGCGGGAGGGCTGTGAGCGTTCGCGACAACGGATCGCCGGACGGCACGGCTCTTCGCGAGTCGTGCTACGCCGCGAGGGCATCGTGAAGGTGCATAAGGTCGTGCTCCTCATCGTCGACCACGACGACCTTGGCGCCGCCGGGCTCAAGACGGAGATCGAGAACGTGAACTACCCGAACGACTGCGTTTCGCCAAACGTGATGTCTATCGAGACCAGAGAAATCGAGTGGCGCGACGATCATCCGCTGAACATGCGCAATCAGTCGCGCGCCGAGTTCGAGCGACTATTCGGGAAGGGGACAACATGAACGCCGGCAGCTACGAGGTCGTGGTTCACCATCCTGGTGGCATCCGAACGTGGTTCCATCCGAATCGCGAGACCCAACTCGCGAGGCTCACCGCGGTGATGACGACCGTGCCTGATGCGCGCGTCATCCACGACATCCTGCGTCCCCGGGCGAACTCGCTAAGGGGAAGCATCGACACTCGGCAGATCAAGATCGAAGCGTCTCGCGATCCAGTGCAGGACACGGCAGGCGACCGGGTACGCGCTATCCGCGATCACGTCAGTGCTTGCCCACTCACATTCTCTTCTCCGCATCCGTCCCCCGTCGCGCAGTGGTTTCTCGACCTCCGAGGACTCGTCGACCTCAGAAAGGGCCGGTAGGTCATGAAGATCAACATCGATCCACATCCGGCCGACCAAGCCTCAGAGGTTGATCTCCCAGACGACACCCTCGGGCGGATGGCCGAATTCGTCCAGAAGATGCTGACCAGCGACCTGATCGCGATGCTCGCCTCCCAGGATGGCTCCGATGTTATCGACCTGCTCACCGAGGGCTCGTCCTACGGATCGCCGATGACGCTCCACAAGACACCGCCGGCCGTGCTCGGACAGTGGCCGGCGCCGCTCGAGCAGCGCCTGGCGCTCGAGAACAAGGCGATGTTCCTGGTGACGCTCAAGATGATCGCCGCCGAGATCGACGCACGCATTCCGCCGAGGTCGTCATGATTCGCATCCTCTGGCTCGCGGTGGCTTTGTCGGCGTGCGCGTACGCGCCGCCACGGTCGAACTCGGACTTCGGTATCGATGCGCCAGTCGCCGACGATGGAGGCGACATCATCGTCACCGGCGACGCCGGCGTGGATCCGCCGGACGCACCGCCCGGCACCACGGCGATCACGCTAGCGCAGACCACCGGTGCCGGCACCGTTCAGGCGATCGGCTGCACGATCAACGGCGGCCAGACGATCTCCGACAGCAATTGGTTCCGGGTGTTCCCGCTCGCCGACTACGGCGCGTCCGGATCGTTCACGCTCACCCGGGTCTCGTTTTGGGTCTGGAAGACGCAGGGCACGCGCATCGCTACGCTCAGCATCGGCACCTACACCGGGACGTTCCAGTCCTTCGCGTTCCAGCCGTCGCAGTTCACCGTCGTTCACCAGGACACGATCACAGCACCGGCCACGACGCCGAACGGCCAGCTCGTCACCGTGATCCTCGCGACCCCGCTCGTGTTCGACGTGTCAGCGACGCCGCAGATCGCGATCAAGCTGTCGACCTCGAACCTACTGCTCGGATCAAACGGCGGCCCGCAAAGCGCCCGCGGATACTTCAGCTCGAGTACGTGTAACCAGAGCACGTCGATGCCGCCGCGGACGGATTCTTTCTTCATCCTGACCGCGGAAGGCACGACGCCATGACCGACCGCGCCTGCCCGTGCCTCCACACGACGCCGTGCCACGACCACTGCACCTGCGTGAGGCTGGCTTCCAACAGCGAGCGACCGTATGAGCTCTACGTACGGAGCTGTTCGCGGTGCTGCACGTACGGCTCGCCGGAACAGCAGCGATCAGCAGCGGAGAGGATCGCCGCCGCTCTCGACCAGAAACTCCCCTCCATCCATGACGAGGAGTCGCGTCCACGGTGGGAGCGGGTGCAGACGTCGATGGCCATCCTCGATCTGGCGCGGACGATCGGCGAGCACTGGCGCGCGCAGGACGGCGTGAGCGGGGCGTTGCTCGACCAGCTCGCCACGCTGACCACCGATCTCCACTCGACGCCGGACACGACGCGGATGGTTCAGCTGCTCGATGCGGCCGGTCGATACTCGCAGGCGTCCAAGGTACTCTCGGCCACCAATGCCGCGTACCTCGCGAGCGGCAAGGGCGCCGCGAGCCCAGAGTACGAGGGCGTTCGCATCGCCGGCACACGCCAGGCCGAGGCGCTTCACGCGCTCGAGGTCGCGAGCACCGCGTGGGCGAACGGGACGCCGCCGGTCTGCGCCTGCGCGAGGATCGCCGCGGCGCTCAGCGAGACCTGGATAGAGGGCGCGCCGCATCACCCGGGATGCCCGAGCTATTCAGGGAAGAGGGCGTGATGGCGCCGCCGACCGCAGGCGGGAAACCCGCAATGACGATCGGGGACCTTTTCGGCGAGTTGATCGGCGACGAGGGAACGCGCCGATTGCGCGTCACATTTGCCAAGCATCCACCAGGGATGGGGCCGCCGGACGAGACCGTTTCCGAAGAAGGTGACGTCTACTACTTCAAGGACGGCACCTGGATCCTGAGAGGCGGCTCACCACCCTGGTACCGGGCCTTCAAGCTCTGGGAGGTCCGCGGAGTACAGACCGTCGGAGATGCCTCATGACCTACCGTACCCGACTCTACGCGGCCATCCCAAGTGACGACGAGTCCAAGCCCGGTCTCAGCGACGTCTCGCGAGCGCGGATCGCGGACCTCACCGAGCGCTATCATGCCGAGCGATCTCGCGTCGTATCGGCCGCGATGATGTCGAGCCCGACGGGCCGCCAGGACGCGTGCAGATACTGCGGGCGCAAGTGGACTCAGTGGGTCGGCTCGAAGGTCGACGGCCACGTGCAGTGCCTCGTGGGGCCCGAATTTAAGCTCCTCGTTCGCGAGGTCTGGAATTCCGACCCGATGATCACGTCGGACGGCATCGCTAACGCGCTCGGCGTCACCACTGCGGTCGTCCGCGCGTGGGTTGCTCGCGCGATCACCAACATGGCGAGGGAGTACGGGAATGGGTAAGTACGGATCGCACCAGACCGAGTACGGGTACCGCTCCGAGCTGGGCGAGCACGAGATCTGGGCGGAGAGCCCATGGCGCCTCGCGCAGGTCATGCTCGGCGCGTCGGTAACGTGGACCGACGGCGGCAGAAGAAGGGCCGGACGCCTCGACATCGTCGGGGGGCGGTCGATCGCAGAGTTCGCGGTATGTATTGGGCGAGAAGGCGACGCCGCCGAGACTCTGCTGCCGAAGCATGTCTACGTCCGGTCTCAGTTCGGTCAGTTCGAGCCGCGCACGCCGGACACGATCGTGATGTACAAGCTCGTCGTCCGCGAGACGTTCAGGAGCGTGCAAGGTGGGTGAACCGGCGACGCCGACAGCCGCCGAACGCGCATCCGTGCTGGCGTATGCGACCGCGCTGATCGAGTCCGTCCGCACCGACGGCGAAGAGCCAGACCTGCCACCGCAAATCGCTGTAGCCGGGATGACGGCGGCCGAGATCGAGGTCACGCTGATCTTCCGCCTGTCGCAAGACCTCGTCGACACGCGGCGCGCTCTCGAACGCGCGTGCTCCGCGCTGCAAGGCAACTACACCACGACGGAACGGGACGAGCTCGCGGAGCGGCTGCTCAAGCTCGACCTCGAAGAGGACGGAGAAACGCCATGATCGACCACGCGACCATCGAAACCAGAGTGAGGATCCAACACTTCGCGGTTGCCGACATGGATCGGTGTTCGTGTGGGTGGACGCCAAACGTGCTCTCGCCGCGCTCGGACGACCAGATCGCCCGCCACATCGAGGCCGTGCTCTGGAAGGCGACGCAGCTCGCCGAGCGCGATGCTCGCATCGTCGAGGTCCATGGTCCGGGCCAGGTGACAATGGAGCAGTGCTCGATCTGCGGCAGGCTCGAGTGGGGCCAAACCGCCGCCCCGGTCGACGGCGAGTCGCCGGGCGTCACAATCACGGTGATGCTACTCGGCAGGTGTCCGCGCTGCGAAGAGATCAAGCAGCGCGCGCCGGAGATCTTCGCGTGGGTCTGCGGCGTGGTTTCGTTTCACACCAAAGACGAGAGCCTCTGATCTCTACTCGCTCACACAAGGGAGACACATCGTGCCCAAACACCCAAAGAAGAAGACAGCGCCGCACCAGAAGGCGCTGGCCCCCCTCAACATCGATGTAATCAGCGCATTCTCACATCGAAGCGCGCGGATCATCTTGTCGCTGTGCAAGTCGGAAACACGCTACACGCGCCTCCGTGATCTCGTGGAGCAAGAGCTGGGGGCCTATGCAGTCCGACATCTGGAGGAACTGCGGCGGATGGTGAACGCATGACAGGGCCGCGCCGGAAGAAGTTTCTCGACGCGTCCCAGATCATCGAAGCGATCAAGGAGGCCGCGGCGATTGCTCGCAAACAACACGTTCGCATCGCCCTTGCTGGAGGCTGCGCGATGCAGATCTACGGCTCCGATCGTCTGACCGCTGACGTCGATCTCCTCGCGAGCGGCTATCCCGAGGTCGTACGAAAGGGAGTCTTGTCATTCGGCGGCATCACAACAACCGCCAAGAACGGCGCGCCAGTTGACTACATCGTCCGTGACGATGCCGAGATGGAGCTCTACGACGCCGCTCTCGATGCCGCGCGAGCCGTGACCGGTGTTTCCGTGCCTGTCGTCACGATCCCGTACCTCGGAGCAATCAAGCTCGCCTCGGGTCGCGGAAAGGACATTCAGGATCTGGAATTCCTCTTGCGCGCATACGCGGCGTCATTCAAGGCCATGAGCACGGTCGTCTCACGGTATATTGGTGACTACGCCGTCGATGACCTTGATGGCTACCAAGCGACCGCGACGCTCAAGAAGGACTCGTGATGTTCCACCGCGGCCCCTACGTGCGCGGCAGCCGGATCGCGATGCAGATGACGGGCTACGCCGGACGCACCGGTACAATCCTGCAGGTCGACGAGTTGGACGAGCGCGGCCGGACCACCGGCAGTCTCGAGGCGCCGGGCATCTACCCGGTCCCGTATCCGTGCATGTTGATCGTCCAGCTCGACGGCCCGGATCCGACGATCGAAGGTCCGATCGAGATCGACGGCGCGGACTGCGCTGGGCTGGTCGACGGCTACCCGATACAGCCGACGTCGAGGCGATGCGCGCCGTCCGCCAGATCGTGTTCGGCGCGCTCGCGTACGCGACAGCGATTCCAACCGCCACCACGCCGGTGCCAAGCGAGAACACCCGCGCGTCGCGGCGCCCCGGCGAGCCATCGGCGAAGCGCTGGGAAATCGGTCGCACGATCAAGATCGACCACAACCTCGTGCGCTCGGTCCGCAGTGGTTCCCGCGATGTCCTGTACCGCCTGAAGCATCGCCACATCGTGCGAGGCCACTACAAGCAGCAGGTGCACGGCCCGCAGCGCTCACTCCGAAAGACCTTGTGGATCTCGCCGTACTGGGTTGGTCCCGAGGACGGCGCCGCGCTCGTCCACACGTACAAGCTCGACACCGAGCCGGGGAAGTCGGAGCAGTGAGCGACGGGCGCGGACCCTGGCGCGAGGTCGCGTACATCGGCTCGTACACCGGTGCGCAGGGCGGCCGGTTGTGGCGGCTCGTGCTCGACGGTTGCGGCCACACCGAATGGCGGAAGCAGCCGACCACGAACCCGTACCGCGCGCCCCGTATGCGAATCATCACGGCGCCGCACCGCGTGCGCTGCACGTCCTGCGCGGCCGGCGTCGCGCCATGGGATGTCGGTGAGGCGGCTGCGCTGGCGCAGCGCCTGGACCTCGAAGGGTGAGATCTCGATGGCTCGACCCGTCGGATCGACTTGCGAAACGACGCCGAAGCGGGCACGGTCCCGGCATGGCGAAGTCCAAAGCAAAGTCCAGCCGCAACCAACCGCTAACGATCTCGATCCACGGGAAGGGCATCGACATCGACGCCTCGTTCCAGGACAACAGCACCATGGGCGAGGCGATCGGCGCGATCGCTTCGCGTATCGCTGGCGTCGCGACCCCGCCATTCGTCGAGCCGGCGGCGGCCGACCCATACGGTCACCGATTCAGGGAGCTGGTGACCTCGTTCGCGGAGAGCCTGCGACCGGAGCAGATCGCAGCGTTCGATGCCGTCGGTGACCCGAGCCAGAAGGCCATCGCGTTAGAGATCCTCACAAGGGTGGCCCCGCACCGGGCTCACCCGAACGGGGCGGCGAGCGTGTCGCAGGACGCGTCGGCGTCGGCGTAGCCGCGAGAAAGATCGCGATCGGCTGTCAGATCCGGGTGCGGATCGCCGTCATGTAATCGATGACGATGCAAACGCACAAGGATTCCCACCTCGATCACGGCCTCACCGAGGCGCAGATCGCCCACGTCCTCACGCGGTTCGCCGACCGGGAGGCGTTCACGCTCAAGACCATCGAGCTGCCGCCGGAGCTCGGCACGGTGCCGTGCGGACTGCACGGTCCGATCATGGGAGACCAACCCGTCTCAGATGCCGAATGCGTCCACGCGAAGCGCGGCGAGCGCGCGTGGACGTCTCGTCTGTGTGAC
>Ga0210377_10003640_pt1 | contig 13209 bp, 11 predicted proteins | sample PLM4_65_b1redo_FD_155480 | JGI IMG/M metagenome (GOLD analysis project Ga0210377, IMG submission 155480) | Groundwater sediment microbial communities from an aquifer in East River, Colorado, USA - PLM4_65_b1 redo | ecosystem: Environmental > Terrestrial > Soil > Riparian zone | place: USA: East... | reverse complement strand
CGACGTGGTGCTGGCGCGGAAGAAGGACAGGCCCACCAGCTATCATTTGGCGGTGACGGTGGACGATCACCTCCAGGGCGTCACGCTGGTCACGCGTGGCGAAGATCTCGTCGCCTCCACCCATGTTCACCGCCTGCTTCAGGCGCTGCTCGGCCTCGGCGTGCCCGAATACCGCCATCACCGGCTGTTGACCGATGCCTCGGGCCGGCGCTTCGCCAAGCGCGACCGCGCGCTCACCTTGCGCGCGCTGCGCGCGGACGGGCGGACTCCGGACGAGGTGCGGGCGATGGCGGATTTCCGCTGACCGGCGCGCCCCTCAGGAGAAATAGCGCAGCCAGACGTAGACGTGGCTGATCGCAACCGAGACGATCATCATCGGCATCGCGTAGAGCATGTAGGTGACGAACCGGAAGCGCACGCCGTTGCGCTCGGCGATGCCCGCCACGGTCAGATTCGCCGAGGCGCCGATGAGCGTGCCGTTGCCGCCGAGGCAGGCGCCCAGCGACAGGCACCACCAGAGCGGATAGATCGCCTCGTTGCCGCCGAGGCTCGGCGCCATCGCCTTCATGAGCGGAATCATCGTCGCGACGAACGGAATGTTGTCGATGATCGCCGAGAGAAAGGCGGAGGCCCAGAGGATCGCATAGCCGGTCAGCTTGATGTCGCCGCCGGTGGCCTTCACCAGCGCATCGGCCAGGATCTTGAGCAACCCGCCGACCTCGACCGCGTGCACGACGATGAAGAGGCCGCAAAAGAAGAAGATCGTGATCCACTCGACTTCGTTGAAGGCGTGGATGACCTTCTCGGTCTGCTTCTCGGCGTGATGGCCGTAGCAGTCGAGCATCAGCAGCAGCGCGGCGCCGAGCATCGCGATCGTGCCCGGCTCGAGATGGATCGTGCGCGCGAGCACGAAGGCGACGATCACGAGCGCCAGGACGCCCAGCGACTGCTTGAGCAGGAGCGGATCGGTGATCGCGTCGTTGGCGCGCATGCCCATCACGCGCGCGATCTTGGCCGGGTCGGATTTCATCTTCCGGCCCCAGACCAAATGCTGCATCCCGACCTGCGCGATCATCACGACGACGATGACCGGCGTCAGATGGATGACGAACTCGTTGAACGATAGCCCGACCAGCGAGCCGATCATGATGTTCGGCGGGTCGCCGATCAGCGTCGCCGTGCCGCCGATGTTCGAAGCCAGGATCTCGCAGAACAGGTACGGATAGGGCGGGATGTCGAGCTCTTTGCAGATCGCGAGCGTCACCGGCGCCACCAGCAGCACGGTCGTGACGTTGTCGAGGAAGGCGGAGAAGACGGCGGTCACGATCGAAAGTGTGATCAGCATGCCGGAAGGGCTGCCCTTGACCCATTGCGCCGACTTGATCGCGACATACTGAAACACGCCGCATTTCCGCGTGATCGCGACGATGATCATCATGCCGGTGAGCAGGCAGATCGTGTTCCAGTCGATCGCCTTGGTGAGCGCCTGCTCCTGGCTCAGGAGGCCGATGAAGACGACGATGGTGGCGCCGAGGAGTGCTATGACCGCGCGGTTCAAGCGCTCGGTCATGATCGCCGCGTAGACGATGACGAGGATGATCGTCGAGACCCAAAGCGGGCTCAAGCCGAACCAGACCTGCGGCGCGCCGGTACCGTGCATGATTCCCCTCTCCCTCGACCCCGGCCGCAGCACGGCCGGGCCGCCCGTCCTATGTCCCACCGCGGGCGCGAGGGTCGGGTTTAGGGGCGCCGGGCGCCCGTGGCAAGGCGATTGCGGCGCGGCGGACCGCCGTCATCACGCCAAGCGGTCAAGCAGCAAGCGGGCGAAGCGGTCGCCCCAGAACAGGACGACGGCGACGAGCGTGGGCGGCAGCGCCGCCACCAGCAGCCGGCCCGCGCCGATGGTGGCATCCTCGAAGCAGCCGCGCAGGATCGAGTATCCGGCCGGGTTCGGCGCGTTGGCGATGACCGTGAGCCCGCCGCCGGTGATGGCACCCGCGACCAGCGCGTATTTGAACTCCTCGCTGACGCCTTGGACGAGCGAGCCGAGATAGGTGAGAGCGGCGTTGTCGGTGATCGCGGTCAAGGCCGTGGCGCCGAGGAACAGCACGGTGCCGTCGAGCCCTTGGAGCACGGGTTGTAGCCACCAGCGCTGCAATCCGCCGAGCGTCACGAGGCCGGCGAGGAAGAAGCCGACGAGCAATGCCTCGCGCAGGATGAGCGGATTCTGGTAGCGCTGATAGGCCTCGGTGAAGCCGAGAAAAAAGAGGAAGAGCGCCAGGAACGCCGCCGGGTAGTGGCCGAGCAGCACGACGCCGGCGAGAAACAGCAGATGAATGGCGCTGACAAGAAACGGAATCGGCTCCTCGGAATTCGGTGTTTCCGCAGACTCCGCAGCTTGTCCGGTGCCGGCCGCGAGCGGCTTGCGCAGCAGCCAGGTCAGCAGGGCCGCGTTGATGATCACGCCCGCGGCGGCGCGAATTCCGAACAGGGACAGGACATGGCCGATATCCCAGCCCCAGGTGCCGGCGACCATCAGGATCGGCGGCGCGGCATAGGGCGTGAGCGCGCCGCCGATCGAGACGTTCACGAACAGGACGCCGACGATCGCGTATTTCGCCTTGGGCGCAAGGTCTCGCGAGAGGAAATGATCGCGCAGGATGAGGGCGGTGAGCGTCATCGCGGCCGGCTCGGTGATCAGCGAGCCGAACAGCGGACCCACGCTCATGATCACGAAGAACAGCGCGATGCGGCGCGGCATCGGCAGCAGCCGGGCGAGCGCTGCGAGCGCGCGCTCGGCCGCGCGCAGCACCGGGCGCGAGGCCGCGATCACCATGGCCACGAAGACGAAGGCCGGCTCGGTGAAATCGCGCGATTCGATGTATTTGATCGCGTCCTTGGCGCCGACGTGCGCCGCGATCAGGACGAGGGCTATCGCCGCCCACAGCCCGAACACCGTCTCGACCTCGCCGAGCAGGTGCCACAGGCCCGCGTGCTTCGGCCGGACATGCGCCAGATGCTCGAAAAAGCGCGTGGAGAAGGTATGCAGGACCGCCGCGGCGAACAGCACCGCCGCCGCGATCTCGATCGGCGCGGGGAAGTTCATGGGCGGCGCAAGCTTGGCCTTTCCCGGAGCCGCCGCCGAGCGCTAAGTCACGAACCCGCCGGCCAACGCGAGCCGCACGAGCTCGACGACGTTGCGCGTGTCGGTCTTGTTCATGATGTTGGCGCGGTGGATGTCGACCGTGCGCACGCTGATTCCGAGCCGCTGCGCGATCGCCTTGCTGGTGAGGCCCTGGCTCACATAGCGCAGGATCTCGCGCTCGCGCTCGGTCAGGCGCGCCAGCGCCGCCTGAGCCCGCTCCTCGTGCTCCGCCGCCGGGGGCGGGCGCTTGCCGGCGAGCGCCGCCTTCACCGCCTCGACCAATTCCTCCTCGGCGCAGGGCTTCTGGAGGAAATCGCTGGCGCCCGCCTTCATCGCGCGGACGGCGAGGCCGATGTCGCCGTGACCGGTGACGAACACGACGGGCTCGTCGCGGCCGCGCCGGCGCAGTTCCTCCTGCAGCTCCATGCCGTTCATGCCCGGCATGCGGATGTCGAGCAGCACGCAGCCGCGCGGCAGCTTTTCCGCCGCGTCGAGATAGTCGGCCGCGTCGGCGAATTGGCGCGTCTCGTAGCCGTGCATGCCGAGAAGCTGGGCCATGCTGTCGCGCACGGCCGCGTCGTCGTCCACGATGTACACCGCCGTCCGTGCCATGACGCTATCCTTCCGCCAATTTCAGCGTGACGACGAAGCGGTGGCGGCCGCCCCCGTCCTCGTACCAGATGCGGCCGCCCTGCGCCTCCGCCAAGGTGCGCGAGATCGCCAAGCCCAGCCCCATGCCTTGGGTCTTCGTCGTGAAGAACGAGTCGAAGACGCGGCCGCGATCCTCGGCCGGCACTCCGGGGCCATTGTCCGCCACCGCAATTTCCGCGAGACCGTGCCGGCGCGCAACCGAAATCTCGATGGCGCCGTTTTCGACGCGGTTTTCCGCGATCGCTTCGAAGGCATTGGTAATTAGATTTAGGAGAATCTGCGTAGTCTGGACGCGGTCGGCGCTGACCTTGAGGCCCGCAAGATCGGGTGCCACGCGCACCGCGATGTCGCTCGGCCGCTTGGCCACGCGCACGAGCGCCACCGCCTCGCCCACGGCGTCGGCAACATCGAACTCGCTCACGGAGAATTCGCCGTAGCGCAGGAAATCGTGGAGGCGCTGCACGGTCTGCGCGGCACGCACGCCCTGGGCCTCGGCCTTGAGCAGCGGATCGAGCACCTGCGCCGACGTGCCGCCGCGCTCCAGCTGGGCCTTGCCCACGCGCACGTAGTTGAGCAGCGCCGTCAGCGGCTGGTTGAGTTCGTGCGCGAGGCCGGTCGCGATCTCGCCGCCGGTGCTGAGCCGCGCCAGATGGCTCACCTCGTCGCGCAGCTTCTCGCGCGCCGCCTCCTGCTTGCGGCGCTCGTCGACCAGCACGCCGGTGAACAGGACGGTGACCGCGAGCGTCATCATCAGCGCCTGCAGCTCGATCACCTCGGTGGCGCCGACCTTGTCGCGCAGCGCGTCGGCCATCAGCAGGAACTGGCTGACGAAGCAGACGACGGCGGCGCCCGTGAGCCCCAGGCGCACCGCGATCCAGACCGCCGGCGCGAACAGGATGTAGAAGAACTTGAACTTCTCCAGCAGCGAGACTTCGGCGAGGAACCAGAGGCAGCCGGCCAGCATCGCGGCTTGCGCGATCATCTCCGCGATCCCGATCGTCGGGCGGACGATGCGCCGCAGCCGCAGCAGCAGCGGCGCCGTCACCGCGATGCCGATCGCGTCGCCGACCCAGTAGCGCAGCGCGGCCTCGCCGAAGCGGTCCGCCGGCAGCGCATCCAGCGCCACGTAGACTCCCACGACCAGCGCCGCGACATTGGCCGCGCCGAGCAGCGCCGCGCCCGCCAAGAGCGCCATATCGCGCACCGATTCGAGGTTGAGATCGAAGCGCAGGCGCCGCTGCAGCAGCCACGCGATCGCCGCGTATCCGAATGCATTGGCGAGGTTGGCCAGCAGCGAGACGTGAAGCGGCGCCGCGAGTCCGCGCAGGACGACATCGGCGAGCACGCCGGCGACGAACAGCAGCGGCGCGTAGCGCAGGCCGAAGACGAACAGGAGCGTGAGCGACAGCCCGGGCGGCGGGCTCCAGGGCGTGATGTTGTAGCCGAGATAGGGATGGATCATGCCCGCCCAATCGAGCAGCAGGTAGAGGGCGAGATAGCTCGCGATCAGCGCCGCCTGGCGCCAGCCGGTCAGCGCGCGCACACCCATTCCGCGAGCCGGAGCCGGGAACTCCGAACGGTTCGCAAATCGGTCGGTGCGATCGCTTGCCATCGGCGGACCTCCCGCGGGCCCGCGGGCTAGGCGGTGGCGGCGGGCGGCAACCTCCATGGCTGGGCCCGCTCGAAAGCATAGGCCGCGCGCAGCACCAGCGCATCCTCCTCGTGCCGGCCGACGATCTGGAGGCCGACCGGCAGCCCGTCGGCAAGGCCGCAGGGCACGCTCGCGGCCGGATTGCGCGAGAGATTGAACGGATGGCTGAACGGCGTCCAGTCCACCCAGGCGCGTTCGCCGGGCGGCTCGGGGGCGACCTTGCCGACGCCGAACGCCGTGACCGACAGCATCGGCGTCAGCAGCAGGTCGTAGCTCTCGAAGAAGCGGTTGACGCGGAAGCCCAGCTCGCGGCGCGCCATCTGGGCGCGGATGTAGTCCACGGTCGAATAGGTGCCGCCCACGCGCGCGGTCTCGAGCAGGCCCGGATCGACGAGGTGGCGTTTCTCGGGCGCGATGCCCTCGACCACGACATTGGCGGTCGCGAACCAATGCTTCATGAAGATGTCGTCGGCGGGCCCGATGTCGGGCTCCGCGGCCTCGACCCTGGCACCCAGCGCCTCGAACACCTTGACCGCCGCCGCGACCGTGGCCGCCACGCCCGGCGTGACGCGGCGCCCGCCCAAGGTCGGGCTCCACGCGACCCTCAAGCCTTTGACGCCGTCCTTGATGCCCTTGAGGAAGTCCTCGCCCGGGCGGCGCGGCGCATACCAGTCGCGCCAATCCGGCCGCGCGAGCACGTTCAGCATCAGCGCGGCGTCGGCCACGCTGCGCGTCATCGGCCCGACATTGGCGAGCGTGCCGAACGGCGAGAGCGGCCAGGCCGGCACGCGGCCGAAAGTCTGCTTGAAGCCGAAAATGCCGGTGAACGAGGCCGGGATGCGGATCGAGCCCCCGCCATCGGTGCCGATGTGGAGCGCACCCATGCCCATGGCGGCGGCGACCGCGGCGCCACCCGACGAGCCGCCCGGCGTGCGCTCGGGATTCCAGGGATTGCGCGTGATGCCGGTGAGCGGGCTGTCGGTGACACCCTTCCAGCCGAACTCCGGCGTCGTCGTCTTGCCGAGCAGGACCGCGCCGGCCTCCCTGAGCCGCGCCACCACCGGCGCGTCGTCGTTCCAGGCCTGATGCGGATCGACGGTGAGCGAGCCGCGCAGCGTCGGCCAGCCCTTGGTCACGATGATGTCCTTGATCGTGGCCGGCACGCCATCGATGGCGCTGAGCGGCTTCTTCTTCGCCCAGCGCCGCTCGGCGGCGCGCGCGGCCTTGAGCGCCGCGGCATCGTCGACCAGCACGAAGGCATTGAGCGCGGGATTGTGCCTGGCGATGCGCGCGAGCGCCGCCTTGGCTGCCTCGACGGGCGAGGCCTTGCCGCTCTTGAACAGGCGCGCCAACTCGGTGGCCGGCGCCAGCGCGAGATCGATGCTCATTGATGGAGGCCCTGGACGATGGCGACATAGTCGGGCTCGTCCGGGCCGATCAAGCCGCGGCGAACCAGGAAATCGATGATGACGAGATTGCAGTTGAACTTGAACCGCTCGGTGTCGCGCACGATCGCGGCGACCTCCTCGATCGGCATCAGCATGAAGTCCTCGATCTCGCCGTCGTGGCACACCGGCCGGAACGTTTCCGGCAGCTCGAGGTCGAAGCAGAACTGCACGTCGGGGCGCAGGCCCTCATGGGTCTCGGCGCAATAGGTGATGGCGCCGACGGGCACCGCCCGGCGCGAAAGCTCCTCGCGAATCCCGGCCTCCTCCTCGCATTCCTTGGCCAGGCATTCGTACGCGGTCATGCCATGGGACAGGCCGCCGGCGACGGTGTTGTCGAGCAGGCCGGGATAGGTCGGCTTGTCGCGCGAGCGCCGCCCGATCCACATCCCGTACCGGCCCGCCTTGCGTACGAACCCGTTCATGTGAACGCCGTAGGCGCGCACGCCGAACAAGGGCACGGCCGCACGCTCCATCACGAACAGCGCGGGCGCGCCAAAGGCAGGCGTGACCGCATATGCCTCGTCGCGCCAGCCCTTCAGGAAGCCCCGTTTCGCCAAATCCTTGAGAACCCGCTCGACGGCCCGCGTGCGCGCCTCGAAGCTCGTGAGCCGCTCGCCGAGTGTCACCGTATGCTCGTCGACCGAGAAGACCTCCGCGTATGGCTTCAAGGCCGAAGCCATGTCGTCGCGCACGAAGCCGACATGCACTCCGCCGACCTGGAAAGGCCGGAAATGCGACAGGTCGCGCGTGTTGCAGGCCTTGATCCGGTCGAGATAGCTCACTTGGTCACATATCCCATGGTCTGCGGCAGCCAGAGCGCGATCTCGGGCGCGGCCATCAGGATCAGGATCGCGAGCGCCAGCATCAGCATATAGGGGATCGCGGCCTTGTTGATCTCGGAGAGCGGCGCCTTGGTGATCGACTTGATGACGACGAGGTTCATCGCCACCGGCGGCGAGATCAGGGCCAGCTCGAGATTGATGGTCAGCAGCACACCGTACCACACCTTGTCGATGCCGAGCTGGTTGAGCACCGGCAGCACGACCGGCGTCGTGATCAGGATGATCGAGATCGATTCGAGCACCAGGCCCAGCACGAACAGCAGCGCCATCATGGCGAGCAGGAATTCGAGCTTCGAGAGCTTGTAGTCCACCACGAGCTTCACGAGCTCGTCGGGAACGCGCAGCTTGGTCAGGACGTCGCCGAACAGCGCCGCGCCGATGATGATGAGGAACAGAACCGCCGAGGTGCGCGCGGCCTCCGCCGCCCCGTCCCAAATGTCGCGGAGATTGAGGGTGCGGTAGATGACGACGGCGATGAGAAGCGCCCAGAGCGCGCCGGTGCCCGCCGCCTCGGTGGCGGTGAAGATGCCGAAATACATGCCGAGCAGCACGAAGGGCGGCAGCGTCAGCGCCCAGAAGGATTTGCGCACGGCGCTCAGCATCTCGCGCGCGCTCGCGCGCGGCGGACGCAGATGGCGGGTGCCGAGGCGGCGCTCGCGCCGCCATTCCATGCCCATGCAGTAGACGGCGAAGATCGCGGCCAACATCAGCCCGGGCAGCACGCCGGCCATGAAGAGGGCCCCGATCGAGGCTTCGGCCACCACGGCGTAGAGCACCATCGGCGCCGAGGGCGGAATGAGGATGCCCAACGTCCCGCCGCCGGCCACCGCGCCGTAGGCGGCCCTGGGATCGTAGCCGTATTTCAACATCTGCGGGATCGCCGCGGTGCCGATCGTGAGCGCGGTCGCGACCGACGAGCCCGAGATCGCGGCGAAGACGGTGCAGGCGGCGATGGTCGCGATGCCGAGCCCGCCCGGCAAATGGCCGAACAGAGTGTGCGCGGTCTTGTAGAGATCGTCGACCACGCGCCCCCGCACCATGAAGCGCGCCATCAGCATGAAGAGCGGGATGGCGACGAGCAGGAAGACGTTGAGCTTGCCGAAGGCAAGCTCGCCCACGCCCGCCACCTTGCCTTCGACCAGCAGCAGCACGACGAGCGAGAACAGGAACATGCCGGCATACATCGGCATGCCGAGATAGAGCAGCAGGATCAGCGCGCCCAGCAGCAGCAGGAAGGTCATTCCAGCGGGCTCGCCTTGATGCGCGCCGCCTCGCCGGCGGCGCCGTCATCGCCGGCGTCGAGCCCGCGGGCCACGCGCACGAGCTGCGCCAGCACGACGACCAGCATCAGCGCGAAGCCCAGCGGCACCAGGAGCTGAATCCACCACAGCGGTATCGGGTGGAAATCCGTCATCACGCCCATGAGCCGGGAGAAGGACACCATCGCCCAGCCCTCCCAGATCATGACCGCGGCGGTGGCGGCGACCCAGACAAGGCCGAATATCGCGAGCGCCTTCCGCGCTCCGCCGCGCGCGCGCTCGGAGAGCGTGTCGACGGCGACATGCTCGCCCGTGAGCTGCGCCGCCGGCGCCGCGAACATCACCATCGCGACGACGAGCCAGCCCACGACCTTGTCGACCCAGGGCTGCGGCGCGCCCGCGAAATAGCGCATTGCGACCGCGTAGCACATGAAGGCGAAGCAGGTGAGGCACGCCGCCGCCGCCACGTGCAGCCCGACCGCACTAATGCCGCGAATTGCCCGATCGAGCCTGTCCATGGGCGGCGGACGCGCGGCGAAGCGGCGCGGGGGCTTGGCCGGCGCTTCGGCTCACATCCTGTTCAAGAGCTCGATGATCTTGGCGCCGCTCTCGGGCGCGATCTTCAGGAACGCGTCGATCACCGCCGGCTGCATCTTGGCCTTCCACACCGCCACCTCGGCCGGCGGCAGGATGGTGATCTGCATGCCCTTTTCCTTGAGCTGGCCCGCCGCGGCGGCCGCGGTGTCTTCGGTGATCTGGATGACGTCCCGCTCGTTCTTGGCCGCCGCCGCTTCGATGGCGGCGCGGTATTCGGGCTTCAAGCCCTGCCACCATTTGGGGTTCGCGTAGAGGTGGAAGTAGACGGTGAAGTAGGGAAGCACCGTCCCGTATTTCTGCACCTCGTAGAAGCGGCGCGAATAGGCGGCGGAGAGGTCGGTCAAGCCGGCATCGAGCACGCCGGTCTGGAGGGCCTGATAGACCTCGGAGCCGGGCATCGCCGAGGGCGCCGCGCCCACGACCTTCAAGCCATTGTCGGTCAGCGCGTTCAAGCCGCGGATCTTGAGGCCCTGGAAGTCGGCGAGCGTCAGAATCGGCTTCTTGCTCGAGGTGAAGATCGACTGCCGCGTGATGTAGAGCCACGACACCGAATGCACGCCGCGCTTGGCCAGCAATTCGTCGAGGAATTTGCGCGCTTCGGAGCCGGGGAACTTCTTGATCCGCTCGAGATCGGTGAACAGGAACGGGATCGCGGGCGCGTTCATCTCGGGGATCGTCGTGCCCCACTGGAAATTCACGCTCATCGCGGCTTCGAACGCGCCGCGCGCGACGCCGGGGAAGTTCTCGCCCGCCTTGGCGAGCGTCTCGGACGGGAAGAGCTGGACCTCGACGCCGCCCTTGGTGCGCTGTTTCACGTCTTCGGCGAAGAGCAGCAGCGCCTTGTGCATGTGGTGCGCGGTCGGCACCTGATGGCTGATGCGCATCGTGAATTCGGCGGCGCCCGCCGGTGCCGCAGCGAGGCCGAACGCCAGGGCGGCGAGTGCGACGATCGAGACACGCATCTTGGGACTCCCTCGGATGATGGTTCACTCCGCCGCTTCGGGCGGTTTCCTCTTCCGGCGCGCGAGCCGGCGGGCGAATTCGATCTCATCTTCCTCGCGCCGGCGCAGCGCCGCAAGCCCCACCAGCGCGTTGAATTCGTCGAACGGCAGCAGGCGCCGCTCGAGGCCCTTGGTCGAGCCGGTGCGCTTGAAATGCGCGTAGAGCTCCTGCATCGCCTTGGCGTAGACATAGGTCGGCATCAGCGCGTTGGTCATGAGCGCGAAGCCCATGTCATGAAGCTCCGCGGCGGAGAAATTCGGCGTCTTGCCGCCGTCGATGATGCTGGCCATCACCGGCGCATGCACGGCGGCGCAGACGCGGCGCATCTCGTCCTCGGTTTCGAGCGCCTCGACGAAGATGAGGTCGGCGCCGGCGTCGCGATAGAGTTGGGCGCGCTCGACCGCCGCGTCGAAGCCGTGCACGGCGAGCGCATCGGTGCGCGCCATGATGACCATGTCGGGATCGCGCCGCGCGTCGAGCGCGGCCTTGATCTTGCCGACCATCTCCTCGGCGGCGATGACGCCCTTGCCCGGCATGTGGCCGCAGCGCTTCGGGAAGGTCTGGTCCTCGATGAACAGGCCGGCGAGGCCGGCACGCTCGTAGGCGCGCACCGTGCGGCGGACGTTGCTGACATTGCCGAAGCCGGTGTCGCCGTCGCCGAAGACGGGAATCGGGACCGCCTCGCAGAGCCGCGCGTAGTGGTCGGCGAGCTCGGTCATCGAGAGCTGCGAGGTGTCGGGCTCGCCCAGCAGGCCCGCGGTGGCGGAATAGCCGCCGCAAGTGATCGCGGCGAAGCCCGCCTGCGCGGCGATCTTGGCGCCGAGCGCGTCGTGAACGCCCGGCATGACGAGGATTCCCGGCGCCTCGACGAGTTGGCGGAAACGCGTGGTGCGGTGCATGGGCAAATCCCGTTCGATCGAAGGGCGAGGATGCGCCGGCGGCGCGCGCGCCTCAAGCGGTTTTCGCGCGACGATGCCATTCACCACGAAGACACGAAGCCACGAAGAAGATGATTGCGCCTGCGGCAAATCCAATTTCTTCGTGTCTTCGTCGTGAAAGCGGCTGCCGCAAGCGAAGAGCCGGCCGGTGTCGCTCCGGCCGGCCTGCCGCGTGCGATTTCGGCCTATTTCTTCTCCTGCGCCTCGATCTCGATCATGAGCGCGATCTCGTCGCTGACGGCGGGAATGATGAACTTCATGCCCCACTCGCTGCGCTTGATCGTGCCGCGGATCGAGAACCCGGCGGTGAGCACGCCCTTGTAGGCCGGCACCGGATGCGGCGCCACCTTGTTGAAGGTCACGTCGAACACCACCGGCTTGGTCTGGCCGAGCAGCGTCACGTTGCCGTGGAGCTTGCCGGTCTTCTCGCCGGTCTTTTCGATCTTCGTGCTCTCGAAGACCATGGCCGGGAATTCCTTGACGTTGAAGAAATCGCCGCTGCGCAGGTGCTCGTCGCGGCCGCGCACGCCGCCCTGCGCCTGCAGGCGCCGCTCGTTGGTGTCGAGGCTCTCGGTCTTGACCGTGATCTTGACCTTGGTCTGCTCCGGCGCCTTGGGATCGAACGTGAACTCGCCTTCCCACTCGCGGAACAGGCCGAAGACGTTGGTGTAGCCGATGTGATTCGCCGAGAAGACGAAGGAGCTGTGCAACGGGTCGACCCTGAAGGTCTCGGCCGTGGCGGGAGCGGCCGCGGCGGCGAGCGTTGCGGCGATCAGAGCGGTGCGGAACATCATCGTGAAGTCCTCCTTGAAGCCTGCGAGGTCTTGGCGGAAAGCGGCGCGGTCCCGCCTCGCTGAAAGGCCGCGCCGGGAATTCATCCCATGCGCCAGCCGAGCGCGAACCACGCATAAGCGAGCGCCGCCGCCGACGGGATGCCGACGACGGCGCCGTGAAGGATCGGGCGCGCGAGCCGCGCGAACGCGCCGGCGCCGAAGGGTGCCGCGAGCGCGATAGGGCGCGCCAGGAAATCGGCGACGAACGCGAGCGCGATCACGCCGAGCAGCACGAGCTTGACCGGCGCGTCGGCCTCGAAGACCGCGCCATAGCCGAGCGCCAGCCAGAGGCCGCCGCCGCCGAAGGCGCCGGTGGCGCCGTAGCCGAGGCCGCGTCCGGCGAAGGCGTGCGCGAGATAGCTCGCGAGCAGATAGCCGCCGCTCGCCGCGGCCAACGCCAAGCCGAGGCTGCCGAAGCCGAGCGAGATGCCGAGCAGTGCTATGCCGCCCAAGCCGATCGCGGCGACGAGCAGCTGGATCGGCGGAAACAGCGCGGCGCTGCTCGACGCCGGCTCGTCCGACCCGCGCGCCGAAGCGGCCTGGCGCCAATAGACGACGATCGAGACGAGGAACAGCGCGGCCAAGGTCGCGATCAACGCGCCGCTGGCGCCCGCCGCGATCTGGTTCTGACGCAGCCAATAGAGCGCGCCCGCGGGCAGCAGGAAGGCCAGCAAATGTCCGCCCGCGCGCGTCAAGCCGGCGAGGTCGAGGACGATGCCGAGCGCCAATCCGGCCGCGGCGACATAGAAGACCTTGTGCTTGGTCGCGGCCGGCGGAAAGGCGGGAATGCCGTCGATGAGATAGTAGGCGACGAAGAAACCGGCGCCGATGGCGATCGCGGCG
>Ga0210377_10003639_pt1 | contig 13212 bp, 13 predicted proteins | sample PLM4_65_b1redo_FD_155480 | JGI IMG/M metagenome (GOLD analysis project Ga0210377, IMG submission 155480) | Groundwater sediment microbial communities from an aquifer in East River, Colorado, USA - PLM4_65_b1 redo | ecosystem: Environmental > Terrestrial > Soil > Riparian zone | place: USA: East... | reverse complement strand
GAAGCAGCGTGGATTTCACACACGCGATGCGCTCTCCGCGCTGGCGCCGTTGGTCCAGCACGCCTCTTTTCTGGGTCTCAAGCCTGCTTCCGTTTTACCCAACACTCTCCAAGCGGACGTGGAAGAGATCTCCCTCTGGGACGCGCAATACACGTTCATGCGCGAAGAAGTGGAGACGTCTGACCCGAAGGATAAGGCGCTCTACGATCTGCGCATCAAACGCAACACCTTTGCTGCCCTTGCTGCGCTCGAATGGATGCAGAAGAATAAGCCTGATGTCGTTCTCATCCCCAATGGACTCATTCTCGAAATGGGAATTGTCTTCCGCGTGGCGCGCTACCTGAACATCCCCGCCATGACGTTCGAGTTCAATGACCAGCGCGAGCAGATCTGGCTGGCGCAGAACACCTCCATCATGCGGCAGGACACAGACTATCTCGTCGATGCGCGCTGCAAATTGCCCCTCACCGATGCCATGTACGAACGTCTCGCCGACCTGGAGAACGCCCGGCGTGGGGCGCGGGTGTGGGGCAAATCGAAACGCTTGTGGCAATATGTCTCGTCGCAAGGTGCGGACGCAACACGCAATACGCTCGGACTCGACGACCGCCCGGTTATTCTCCTTGCCGCCAATGTGCTGGGAGACAGCCTCACGCTGGGAAGGAATCTCTTCGCCGAGTCGATGAGCGAATGGATCACGCGCACGGTCCGGTTTTTTGCGGACAGGCCCGAGGTCCAGTTTGTGATCCGCATTCATCCCGGAGAAAAGATCGTCCCGCAGGTGAAATCCATGGGGACGGTCGTCCGCGAAGCGTTGCCGGAGATACCCAGCCATTTTCACGTGATCGGAGCCTTGGATAACGTCAACACCTACGACCTGATCGAGATCGCGGATCTGGGACTGACGTATACCACGACGGTGGGTGTTGAAACCGCCATGAACGGTATCCCCGTCATCTCGTGTGGAGAGACGCATTATCGCGGGCGCGGCTTTACCATCGACCCGAACACCTGGGGTGAATATTTCTCCACGCTCGAAACGGTTTTGTCTGATCTGCCCGCGCATCGCTTGAGCGAAGAGCAGACCGCCAAAGCATGGAATTACGCCTATCGTTTCTTCTTCGAATATCCGCGCCCGTTCCCCTGGCGCTTGATGAATTTTTGGGATGACCTTGAAGTGTGGCCCGTTGAAAAAGTTTTGAGCGACGAAGGTATGTCACAATTTGGCAACACCTTCAAGTTCCTGGTCGGCGAACCGTTTACTTGGAAGGACTAAATTTCTTTGGCTCTCGTCGCCGTCCCCGGCGGCGAGGACGCCGCCTCAAGCATAAGATGAATTAATATGGCAGATAACACCAAAAAGGAAGTCCGTGAGTTTTACGACGAGATCGGCTGGCGCAAGGAAGAGAGCGGTCTGTATCAGAATGCGCGCTATGAAGATATGCGTCCTGTCTCGCGTGAATATATTCACAACACGCGCCTGCGTGTGAACGATCACCTGCTGCCCACCGGCGACCTGTTATTGGATGCAGGCTCGGGTCCTGTGCAGTACGATGAATATCTGACGTATTCGCAGGGCTATCAAAAACGGTTGTGTGCCGATATCTCCATTCAGGCGTTGCGTGAAGCGCGTACCCGCATCGGTGACCATGGTTTGTTCGTGGTTTGCGATGTGGCGAAGCTGCCTTTCAAACCGGATACCTTCGACGGCATCATTTCCATGCATACCATCCATCACCTGCCAATGGATGAACATAAGGCCGCCTATTCAGAACTGTATCGGGTTTTGAAGCCCTCACGCCAGGCGGTGATTGTTAATGGCTGGTCCTATTCGCTCATGAATAGCCTTGCGAATGTTGTCAATTCCCTGCGGCAACGGTTGCGCGGCAAGCCTGCCAAGAACCAATCGCAGGAAAAGACTGGCACCTACGTCCGCAAGACCAGCGCGAAGTGGCTGCGCAAGGAACTTGGCAGCACGATACCGGTCAAGATTTTTGTGTGGCGCTCCGCCTCCACGCTTTCCCTGCGCACGTTCATCCACGAAAAATATGGCGGCAGGATGATCTTGAAATGGTTGTTCTGGCTGGAGCAAAAGTTCCCGAAATTCTTCGGCGAGCAGGGACAGTATCCCATCATCGTGTTCAAGAAGTAACAAATGTCAAAATTCACCGACCAACAATATCTGAAGACTGACCAGTACAAAGACGCGAGCAATCTCACGGCGCGTATGACGATCCATGACCGATTCAGCACGAATCCCTATGGTTGGTTCAACTGGGTCTTCGATGCCCTGAAGAAACTACCCCCCAATGCACGGATTTTGGAAGTAGGCTCTGGTTCTGGCATTTTGTGGAAGTCTATTGGAGATCGCATCCCGGCAGGCTGGGATATCACCCTCTCGGATCTTTCTGCGGGGATGCTGGATTCCGCCTGGAGGAATCTGGTCGTACTCGGACGCGCCTTCCAGTTCAAGGAGATCGACGTGCAGTCCATCCCCTTCCCAGATGAAACCTTCGATGCTGTCATCGCCAATCACATGCTGTACCACGTCCCGGACCGGGCGAAGGCGTTCGCAGAGATCAAGCAGGTCCTGAAACCGGGTGGTTATTTCTTTGCCGCCACCAACGGTGAGAAGCATATGCGCGGGCTGGCAGACTGGTTCCGCCGCATCCAGATCAACCATGTCTGGGAGAAGGCTATCGCGCCATTCATGCTTGAAAACGGAGCCGAACAACTGGAACCATTCTTCCACTCTGTCACCTTGTCGCGCTATGAAGACAACCTGCACGTCACCGAACTCGAACCGCTGCTTGATTACATCCGCTCCATGATGCGCGTGGAAGAACTTTCAGAAGAAGAGTTTGCGAAGGTTCAAGCGGAATTGGAAAAGGAACTCAAGGAAAAAGGCAGGATCTTTATCACGAAAGATTCTGGTTTGTTTGAAGCAATAAAGTAACATTCAACATCGGTGGTCGAGTAGGGTCGAGCGGAGCGAGATCCGTATCGAGACCACTAGTAACTTGCAAACAATAGACTACATGTCATTGAATGGCGTGGTCTCGACACTTGCACCTGGCGCAAGTGCAGGTGTATGCCCTCGGCTAACGCCTCGGGCTACTCGACCACCAGATGAAATAGGAGCAATCATGGACTGGAAAAATCAAGTTGTACTCATCACCGGCGGGACCGGTTCCTTTGGCAAGAAGTTTACCAAAACCCTGCTGGAAGAAAAGCAGCCCAAGAAGATCATCATCTTCAGCCGCGACGAGTTGAAACAACACGAGATGCAGGTGGGCGGATTCAACCACCCATCCCTGCGTTATTTCATTGGCGACATCCGCGACCGGGAGCGACTGGTCCGCGCCATGCACGGCGTGGATATCGTTGTCCACGCCGCAGCGTTGAAGCAGGTCCCTGCCTGCGAGTACAACCCAATGGAAGCCATCAAGACCAATATCATGGGCACCGCCAACGTCGTGGAAGCGGCACTGGACGCGGGCGTGAAAAAGGTCATGACCATCAGCACGGATAAAGCCGTCAGCCCGGCGAACTTATACGGCGCGACCAAACTCGCCGCTGAGAAGTTGACCGTTCAAAGCAACGCCTATGCTGCCGGGACCGCCACCCGCTACTCGTGCGTCCGATACGGGAATGTGGTCGGCTCGCGCGGTTCAGTCGTCCCGTTGTTTCTCAAACAGCGCGCGAACGGCACCATCACCATCACCGATGACCGCATGACGCGCTTCTGGCTATCGCTGGATCAGGGCGTCCAATTTGTGATCGATTGCATCGAACAGATGGAAGGCGGCGAAGTGTTCGTGCCGAAGATACCCAGCACCAAAGTGATTGACCTGGCGAAAGCCATCGTGCCGAATGCCAAGATCAACATCATCGGCATCCGCCCGGGCGAGAAGCTGCACGAAGACCTGATCTCGGAAGACGAAGCCCGTCACACCATCGAACTCGACAAGATGTATGTCATCCAGCCTGCCGAAGCGGTCTGGTTCGGTTACTCGTGGAAGGACAAGGGCAAACAGCTTCCCGATAATTATCGCTATACCAGCGACAACAACACCGAATGGCTCGATATCGAAGGCATCCAGAAATTTGTCGCACCGTTCGAAGAACTTTTCAAACAAGGGAAGTTGGAAGGATAAGGTAGCGGCTCTGCCGATTCCTAAACGACCATGAAACTCAACGCTGTTGTTGCCCAGTTTCCCGTTACATTATCCATACCGAACAATCTGAAAATGATCGTTTCGGTCTTGGAGCAAACAAATGCTGGGGATTGGGTGATATTTCCTGAAGGTTCATTATCTGGTTATTCACCTGACATGTCATTTCTTCAGCACATTGATCATGGCGAATTAATGGCAGGGTTGCGGCATGTCCAACAAGTAGCGGAACAAAGGATGATTAACATCTGGGTTGGCGCGTGTATGAATGTGGATGGCAAATGGTTCAACACGGTCCATGGTTTTGCTGCCGACGGGACGTCACACGTTTACCACAAGATCAATCTGGCGAATCAGGAACGCGGCGCGTTTTCAGTGGGGGATCATCTTCCGACATTTGATGTAAATACGCCCGATGGTACGGTCAAAATTGGGATCCAGATCTGCCGTGAGCTGCGCTTCCCGGAACAATGGGGTTGGCTTGCCCGTTGTGGGGCACAGGTTATTCTGCACTTGAATAATGCCGTCGTCGGGGATAAATTTCAATCGGTTTGGAAAAGCCACCTCATCAGCCGGGCAGCAGAGACCCAATGCTTTGTATTAAGTGCCAACAATGCCGCGCCGAAACAAGGTAGCCCCACTATTGCCATAGCCCCTGATGGGCTGGTGATGGGTGAAATTGTTTCCGCAGGATTAGATATGCTGCGGGTTGAACTTGATTTGTCTGAAGCCTCCGACAGGTTACTTGACCAATGCCGAAGCGACGTTGTTGCAATAAAATCAGTTAACTCTCAATCTAACGCCTGAAACCTGGACCCTGAAACATGAAACTCTTAATTACCGGTGCAAGCGGACTACTCGGAATCAACCTCGCCATGGAAGCCATGGGCGGGCATAACGTGGTTGGCGTAGACCGCGGCAAGTTGAAGTCTGCTCCCTTTCCCGTCATCAAGACGAACTTTTATAACAGCCGCGCATTTGACCCCGCTTTGGATTCATACCAACCGGATTGGGTCATCAACTGTGCTGCGTTGGCGAACCTGGAGGAATGTGAAAAACATTCCGACCAGGCGAAAATTCTCAACGTCAAATTGCCGGGTGAACTGGCGGAGTCCTGTGCACAACGAAATATCCCTTTCGTGCATCTTTCCACCGACGCGGTCTTCGACGGCACAAACGACAATGCGTACACCGAAGAAGACGAACCGAATCCGCTGGGGGTGTATTCGCAGACCAAACTGGAGGGGGAGCGCGTGGTCCAGGAGGTTAATCCGCAAGCCATCATTGCGCGCGTTAACTTCTATGGCTGGAGCCTCACCAATCGTCGCAGTCTCGGCGAGTTCTTTGTCAACAACCTGAGTGATGGCAAGAACGTCAACGGTTTCACCGATGTCATCTTCTGCCCGATGTGGGTCAATCACCTGAGCCGCACCTTGCTTGAAATGCTCGAGAAAAATTTGCATGGGCTCTATCATGTGGTGGGCGCGCAGGCGATGAGCAAGTATCAGTTCGGGGTGGAAGTGGCGCGAAGGTTTGGGCTGAGAGAAAGCCTGATTGAGCCGCAATCCGTCGAACGGTCCAGCCTGACCGCCAAACGTTCCCACAATTTAGGGCTGTCTGTCCACAAATTATCCACCGGTTTGGGGCATGAAATCCCCTCCTTCTCCACCGGTTTGGACGGGTTTTATACACAGTTCCAACAAGGTTATCCACAGAAAATACGTAGTTATCAACAGTAGGCAGGTCGGATTGCCAATCCGACCTACAGTTTACCCACCGATCTACTCACAGAAAAACCAGCTTTATCCACAGGATGTCCACATGAAAAACCTTCTCAAACTAGAGGAACTTCTTCTGTTCGGGCTTGCTCTCTTTCTTTTTTCGGGATTGGAGTACGGATGGGGCTGGTACGCGCTCCTGTTCTTTGCCCCCGATTTGAGCATGCTCGGCTACCTGGCGAACTCCCGCCTCGGCGCGTGGACCTATAACCTGATCCACCACAAAGGGCTTTCGGTGGCGCTCTATGTTTTAGGCTACCTACTCTCCTTTCCCTGGCTGATGTTCACCGGGACGATCCTGCTCGGACACTCCAGCCTTGACCGCGTTCTGGGTTATGGCTTGAAGCACGAAGATGCGTTTCAGAACACACATTTGGGCAGGATCGGGCAATGAAATCCCAACAGGATGGAATGATTCTAGAATCGAATCACGCCCGTAGCCTAATCCGGAAAGTATGGCATGATTTGTGCCGAAATAATGACACCCCTTCGGGGTTGATGGAATGCCGAATCCATATCTATAATCCTTTCACTCCTTCGGAGTTTTGCTCGGATACAGTTTGAAATACGAAGATGCATTTCGGAATACACGTTTGGGCAGGATCGGGCGAAATCCTGATGGGATGAAATGATTCTAGACCTGATGCGTGCCTGTTTCCAAATCCTGAAAGGATGACATGAGATGCGCCGAATATATGACACCCCTTCGGGGTTGATGAAATGCCAAATCCATATCTATAATCATTGCACTCCTTCGGAGTTTTTGTTTGGCTATGGTTTGAAGCATGAAGATGCATTCCAGAGCACACATTTAGGTAGGATTGGACGGTAAATTAGGAATCGGGAAATTCTTCTTGTTATGATGAGTTCTTTTCAGCAAAGAGACCATAATGCTTACTTATCCAGAAAACGTAATCTCATCTCTCCGCTTTCAATTTTGCCCGATGTGTACGTCTCCATTAACTCGGGAAGTTATCTTTGACGATAATATCCACCGTGTCAAATGCCCAAAGTGCAATTGGATTCAATTATCGTCAAATGCAGTTGGCGTGATTGTTATTGCCAAAAATGATGACGGAATCGCTGTTATCTTTCCCTCCAATGAAGATGGTATTGGATTCCCTGCCGGACTTGTTGAATATGGAGAAAACCCAGAAACAGCGGCGATTCGGGAAGTTTTAGAAGAAACCGGCTTGGAAGTAACCATTGTTGATTGCCTTGGTTGGTTTTTTTTAGACCGCGCAACCTACCCAGGACCCGTTGTTCAAATTATGTATGAAGCAAAAATCATTGGCGGCACGATTAAAGCGAGTGATGAAGGCAGAGCAGAAATAATTCCAGAGAGTAAACTTCCAACCTTCTCTTCGGGTCGAACAGGTAGTCAAAAAACAATGCAATATTATCTTTCGAAAACAAAGGGCGACTAAGGAAGACATATGTATACTCACGTCCCTCCGAAATATATTTGCCCATTCTGCTTGTTGATACAAGGCAAAGAAGGCGGTGAAAGTCAACTCAAACAGACCGACATCGTTTTTCAAACCACCGATGTAACGGCTTTCATGGCAACCAGGAAATATCCCAATAATCAGGGTCATGTGTTGATCATTCCCAATCAGCACTTTGAAAACATCTATGACCTGCCAGCGGATATTTCGGCAAAAGTTCATGCCCTGAGCAGGGAAGTTGCCCTGGCAATGAAGTCAGAATATTACTGTGATGGGATCATGCTCCGGCAGCACAACGAACCCGCAGGCGACCAAAACATCTGGCATTATCATCTGCATGTCATCCCTCGTTACCAGAACGATGATTTTCACAATGCGCAAAAGAGTCCGTTTGAGGCTGATGAGCGCGCTCACTATGCCCAGAAATTGCGAAACTGGTTTGACAAACAACATTCATAACTCTTGAACCTCTCAAAGGAGAAGACCATGGATATTAAATTTGGAAATCACACGATCGGTTTAAACCACCCGACCTATTTCATTGCCGATATCGCCGCCAACCACGATGGCGACCTGGAACGGGCGAAGCAGCTCATCCGCCTGGCGAAGGAGGCAGGCGCGGATGCCGCCAAATTCCAGAACTTCGACGCGCCGAAGATCGTCTCCGATTATGGTTTCAAAGCCATGAACGGTGGACAGGTCAGCCATCAGGCGACGTGGAAGAAATCCGTGTTTGATGTGTATAAGGGCGCCTCCATTCCCTTTGATTGGTCCATGACGTTGGTGGAGGAATGTCAGGAAGTGGGCATCGACTACTTCTCGTCGCCCTATGATTTCAACGCCATCGATTTCCTCGACCAGTATGTGCCGGTCTACAAGGCTGGCTCCGGCGAAATCGACTGGATCGAAGCGTTGGAGCGCATGGCGAGCAAAGGCAAACCGTTCTTTGTTGCCACAGGTGCTTCCACGATCGGTGAAGTGCAGAGGGCGGTCCATGCCATTTTGAAGATCAACAAGCAGCTTGTGCTGATGCAATGCAATACCAATTACACCGCCAGCCCGAATAACTATGACCATTTACATATCAATGTGCTGAAGACCTATGCGACGATGTTTCCGGATGTGATCCTGGGACTCTCCGACCACACCCACGCCGTCGCTCCGGTCATCGCGGCGGTGACGCTTGGTGCGCGCGTGATCGAGCGTCATTTCACCGACAGCAATGACCGCGAAGGTCCCGACCATAAGTTTGCTATGGATCCCGCCAAATGGGCGCGCATGGTCGAAGAGACGCGCCTACTCGAGCGCTCACTCGGTTCCGCTGATAAGTTCATCGCTGCCAACGAAGTGGATACCGCCGTTGTGCAACGTCGCTGTCTGCGTGCGGCGCGTGACATCAAAGCTGGCGAAGTCTTTTCGCGCGATATGATCGACGTCCTTCGCCCCGCAACCCCCGGTGCGATTAAACCTGACCAGATCGAGAATGTCCTTGGTACCAAGGCAATGCACGATTTCAAGTATGGACAGGAATTGCGCTGGACGGATTTAGGGGCATAAGTTTCATGTTCCACGGTTCACGTTCCATGTTTCATTTCACAGTATCAAAAGGAGAATGAAATGACAGCAGTAACAAGATTTGAAGATCTGATCGCCTGGCAGGAGGCGCGGAAATTAATGCAGTTGGCTTATAGGGTTTCATCAGAGGAATCGTTTGTAAAAGATTTTGAGATGAGAGACCCATTTAGAGGGGCTGCGCTCTCGGTTATGACAAATATCGCCGAAGGCTTCGATAATGAATCTTCCGTCGGGTTTGCGCGCTTTCTGGGCATGGCTCGTCGTTCCGCTGTGGAAGTTCAATCCTTGTGCTATGCCGCTTTGGATGTCAAACACATTACGCTGGAAACGTTTCAAGCCTGTTATGACCAAGCGAAAAAGACTCAAGCCATTATTGGCGGGTTGAAAAAGCTGTTCTAAAAAATCCCCATCGCTCTGCGAAAGCCTCAACTATTTCAAAAACTTGAAACCTGACACTTGGAACGTGGAATTTTGAAAATCATTTATTTCTCAAAAAGCTACACCCCTCACGATTATTGCTTCCTGTCTTCATTAGCTGAAACAGAACACGAGATCTTCTTTTTGCAATTGGAACCTGCCAAGCGCCAAACGGAGGATCGACCCGTTCCCGAGAATATTCAGCAAATCTTGTGGGCGGGTGGACAAGGTGAATTCCGCTGGCGCGATGTGCCGCGTTTGACGTTCGACCTGCGACGCGTCATTAAGGAGATCAAGCCTGATCTGATCCACGCGGGTCCGATTCAGAACTGTGCGTTTCTTGTGGCGTTGAGCGGATTCCGTTCACTCCTGACAATGTCGTGGGGTTATGATCTCGTGATGGATGCGGATACAAGTTGGTGGATGAGGCAAGTTACGAGTTACACGTTACGTCGTAGCGCGTTCTTCACGAGCGATGCGAAGGTTTCCCGTGATAAAGCGGTGGCGTTTGGGATGGATCCGGAGAAGACGGTCATCTTTCCATGGGGGACGGATATTGAACATTTTGTTCCGATGAAAGATGAAAGAGGAAAGAAGGCAAAAACCACGAATCAAAAGTCAAAAGTCGAACGTCGTAAATCGATCACTTTGTTTTGCAGCCGCACATGGGAATTGATCTACGGTGTGGATGTTCTCGCCAAGGCATTTGTCAAAGTGGCAAGTGTAACTCCTGATGTGAATCTGATCCTGTTGGGCGGAGGGTCGCAGGGGGCGCATATTCGCCGAATTTTGATGAACGGCGGCGTGATGGAACGTGTCCATTTCGGGGGACAGGTTGGGCAACGTGATTTGCCACGCTGGTATCACATGTCGGATATTTATATCTCGCCTTCGCATGTGGACGGCACCTCCGTGACCTTGCTGGAAGCACTGGCGAGTGGACTTCCGTGTTTAGTGTCTGACATCCCTGGCAACAAAGATTGGATCGAAGATGGTATCAATGGCTGGACCTTCCGTGATGGGGATGTGGATGACCTGGCGGAGAAGATTTTATTCGCGATAAAGAATCGGAAATCCTTTGGGAGAATTGGAGAATTGGCGCGAAAGACTGCTGAGGAGAAAGCGGATTGGAAGAAGAATTTTGGTAAACTTCTTGAGGCGTATGAGAAAGTCACGTCATTGCGAGGGCGGTGATTGTCCGCCCGGAGCAATCTCCATAACGATGATGAGATTGCTCCGTCGGCTATCGCCCTCCTCGCAATGACGGATGGTTATTTGGAGGATAAATATGTTGACGTTTGAAAATCTGGTTGAAGGGTTTCGTGCGTTGGGTGTGGCGGAGGGGAATACGCTGCTTGTCCATAGTTCGTATAAATCGCTGGGCGAAGTGGATGGCGGACCGCAGACGGTGATCCGCGCGCTGGAGACGGTGCTCGGTACAGACAAGGATGGGACGCTGATCATGCCGACGTTCAACTTTGACTTCAACAAAGGCGTGCCGTGGGATGTGCGTAAGACGCGCTCGAAGATGGGCGCGTTGACCGAAGTAGTGCGCACAGACCCGCGCGCGAAACGAGTGTTCCATCCGTTCTATTCGTTTGCGATTTTAGGGAAGCACGCCGAGATACTGGGCAGCCTGCGCTATAAGAGCAGTTATGAACGCAATTCGGTGTTCGGCAAACTGCGTGACCTGGATGGGAAGATCATGGTGATCGGACTGTCATACAACGACAGCATGACATTCTTTCATCATATCGAGCAAATGGAAGGCGTGGATTATCGCTTCCTGAAACAGTTCACCGGCGAAGTGACGGATGAGAACGGCAATACGTATACGGATACGTTCGAAATGCTGGTGCGCGATATTGACAAGGGCGTGATGACGATGGTTGACCCGATGGGCGCGTTGATGGAAGATGCTGGAGTCATTAAGTCTGCGAAGATTGGCGAAGCGGACGTGAAGTTGATGAAGGCGAATGAAGTATATGAATTTACGGCGCGCGAGATGAAGCGCGATCCGCATTTGCTGTATTACATAAAGAAGGAAGACGCCGCTGGTTGAGCAGACTGTATCCTTTGGGTATATCGAAACCACCAGTAACCAATAAGATATTTAACTGGTATCATTCTTAAGTCTTTGTACGAAGGATACAAAATGAAAAAAATAAACGTTTTACTTCTATTCGTTCTTGTGGTGACTGCCTGTATTTCGCAGCCATCATCTACGACATCAGCACCTCAATCTACAGAGACTATTGTTACAGAGACCATTGCCCCTGATATAACTCCACAACCAACAACATCACCAACTGCCACTTTGCTTCCTGCAACTGAAGCCAAATTATCAAAAGATACGTTTTTGTTCCCATGTGATTCAAATCAAGCGAATGTGATCCCGCTAAAAAAGGATACATCACTTAAACTTATCGGTAGTTATGGGGAAATGGCAGTAGTGACTGCCTATGCCGATAAATCAGAAGCCTGTGGACTTGTCGCCTTGTCCAGCCTTGAAAGCAAACCTTTGAATTCCGTTTCTCCTGAATTATTTGTGACATCCGAACCCATAAATGCAATCCCACTTTTTAAAAGTTCTGAGGATTATCCCCGCCTGACCGTGAAAAATGACCAAAAATTTACTATAGATAATACTGTTGAGTCGGACACGAAAGATGGATATTATTTAGCATTTAATAACGATGAGCCAATTTCAACAGAACGGCCATTTATGGTATCTCTACGTTTTGATTCAAAAGATATTGGTGGTATAACAATTTTTGGGAAGCCGAGAGATTGGAATAAGGATTGGTGGCAAGATGTAACTTTTTTAGAGATGGCATGTAATCACAACCAATGCGATGTATCTTTTTTTGACGGCACAAGCGAAAACTCACAATCGCTTGCATCCTTTGAGAACAATCCAAACCTTCCTGTTCAAATCCTGTTTCAAGACCCACTTGGCAACGAGTTGGATTTTATATTCCCTGATGGAAAATCTGAGCATTTCAAATTACATGCCCCCTTATTCCCTGAGAAAAAGCTGGAAGTTGGCGCACAGGCTGGACCAACTTCCAAACTTGAAGTAAATGAATATGAAATTCAACAGGTTCCATCTTCTCATGCACCAGAAGTGATCACGCCTGAAAATGTGGCGAATATTCAATTGCTGGCTACATGGGGCAAGGGAATTCCCTGGAGTACGACCTGGAGTAAAAATCCCTTTACTGTTCAGAAGCCTATTCAATACGCGGATAATGGAAATATTACTATTGTGCAAGCACCATTGGGTGTATACCTTTATGATACTGCGAGTGGAGAACAAATCAATTCAATACTCGGTGCTGTGATATCGCAAGTTTCTGAAGATGGAAAGCTTTTAGCTACCGGGCATACTGACGCTTCTGTTAAAGTTTGGAATATTTCGGATCTGAAATTAATCGATGAATATTCGGCTGTGGATTTTATAATGGACCCGACACCTCAGCCTTGGGATAAATATAAGCTGTGCCAGGATCGGAAAGAATATTTGCCTCCCACAGTTCTTGCTTTTTCCCACAATGGAAGTTTGATTGCGGCGGGCTATTGTGATGGAGTGATGGGTGTCTGGGATGTTAAAAACCAGAAAAGACAGTCGCTTGTTTGGGGGGGGTTTTTAGGGAGCGGTGACTTCGTATTCTCCAAAGATGACCGCTACTTGAGCATGTTCAATTCCTGGTTAAATAAATTAAACAAGGACAGTGTTGAAGGATTGCCAAGCCTGAACGGTAATTTTCAAGATTTTGATATTTCGCCAGACGACCAAATGATCGCCAAGATCTACTG
>Ga0210377_10003638_pt1 | contig 13212 bp, 11 predicted proteins | sample PLM4_65_b1redo_FD_155480 | JGI IMG/M metagenome (GOLD analysis project Ga0210377, IMG submission 155480) | Groundwater sediment microbial communities from an aquifer in East River, Colorado, USA - PLM4_65_b1 redo | ecosystem: Environmental > Terrestrial > Soil > Riparian zone | place: USA: East... | reverse complement strand
GATTGAAAGTCAACTGATATTTATCATATTACAAAAAATCAGGGCGTAAGGGAAGGTTCCTTTCGCGCTTTCAACTCGATCGGTAGCAGGGACGCGTAGATAAAATCCGCAACGGGAGTGGGGACATTACGTTCGCGTCCCTTTCGCCCGATCACGCCGATCATCGATTCCAGCTCCGTCCGGCGGCCCGCCTCCACGTCGAGTTGCATGGAAGCCTTGATGTGCGGCGCGACATTGTCCATGGTGTCCAGCGACTTTTGGACGACATCCTCATCGAGGGTGATCCCCTGGGCACGCGCCACGGTTTCAACCTCCCGCATCAAAGCCATGATCATCGCTCGTGTCTCGGGGATGAAACGGTAGTCTCCCATGGGCAAACGCGTGAGCGACCCGAGACTGCTTACTGCCGAAATGAAGACGAATTTTGTCCAGAGAATTTTGAGGATATTCTCGGACACCTCGACGGTAATTCCTGTATTTTTCAACACTTCATACATGGATTGGATGCGCTCGGAGCGCGTCCCGTCCAATTCGCCAAAGACGACCCGACGGAACTGGGAGACCTGCTTGATGACCCCCGGCGCCTCCACCGCGGACGAGAGCCAGGTCGCGCCTCCGATGACATGCTCCAACCCGACAAATTTCCCGACCCGCTCGACCACGTCAACCCCGTTTTGCAGGCTCAAGACTGCTGTCCGCGGACCAACTATGGGTCGAATGGCTTCCACTGCTTCATCCGTGCCGTATGTTTTGACACAAAACAGGATGAGGTCCACATCCCCGACCTCGGCAGGGTTGTCTGTTGCCTTGGCGGGTGCGACGGTGAAATCCCCATGAATACTTTTCACCTGCAAGCCGTTCGTACGCAAGGCTTGCAAATGAGCGCCGCGCGCAATAAATGTCACATCATTGCCTTGTTGTGCTAGTAGCCCTCCGTAATATGCCCCCACTCCGCCCGTGCCCATGACCATGATCTTCATGGTTAGCCTCCTTTTCGATTTCTTCCATTTATAACCCCAAAATGGTTCAAATGATTTCGATTTTCTGCTCGATCACATCTCCGTCAGACCAGTTCCCTTCCACCCATTTTGCCACATTCCCCAAAGCGGACTCCAAAAAGGCGTGGTCGTTCCCGATCATTGCACAGCCGATGACTGCCTCCTGCCACATGTCTTGCAAGTCGATCTCTGCCACAGAGATGTTGAACTCGCGGTGCAGACGGGAAATCAGCGGTTTGATTCGTCCGCGCTTTTCTTTGAGCGAGGCGCACGCGGGGAGGTGAAGATGGATGGTGAGGGTGGCGATCATGGGTATGGGTAAACAAGTATACAAGGAAACACGTACACAAGTGATAATGTTTACGTGTCTACCTGTTTACGTATCTACTTGTTTACTTGTCTCATCGCTTCACGCAATTGATTTGCCAACGCCGCCGCATCCTCGTCGCTGCACGAATCATCCCGTGCCAGGAATTTCATTCCCTTTTCGTTATCCTCTTTTCGATGTGGCACCAGCCATGAGTGGAAATGCGGTACTCCTTCCATCAATGTGACTTGGTAAACCCGCTCCGCATCTGTGAGCGATTTGAGTTCGCGATAGATCTTCCTCATCACATTTCCCAGCGAAGCGGACTCTTCATCCGTCATTTCGGCATAATCGAGAAAATGACGTTTCGACTCGATGAACAATGTGCCCAATGGTCCCAACTTCCCCGGCGCATGGCAGACCATCCAATGCTCATCTTCGTAGATATACCCGCCGGGAGGGGCGGCTTCCAATCCATTATGTTTGTGGCAGATGAAACAGGTTTCCATTCTGAGTCACATCTCCCTATTTCTGAATTTACGAATTACCAATTACGTTTTACAATCCTCGCATGGCTGACACCGAAATCGCCTATAACAAGGCCCTCGATTACCTCTATTCCTTCGTGGATTATAGCCTGAAACATATCTCCGAACTTGCCAAGGCGGAGTTCAACCTGGACCGCATGTTCGCGTTGATGGAAAAGCTTGGCAACCCGCAGAAGAAGTATCCCATCATCCACGTGGCAGGGACGAAGGGCAAAGGTTCGGTCAGCGCGTTGTGCGCCTCTGCGTTACAGGCAGCGGGATATAAAGTGGGCCTGTACACCTCTCCGCATTTGTCGGATTACGTGGAACGGATTCAGGTGGATGGCGAACCGATCTCGCATGAATTCATGATCGAGTTGGTCGAAGAGATCAAACCTGCCGTAGCGAAGATTCCCAAACTCACAACGTTTGAGATCACCACTGCACTTGGATTTCTGGCTTTTGCAAAGCAAGGCGTCAACGCCGCAGTGATCGAAGTCGGGTTGGGGGGACGATTGGACGCGACAAATATTGTCACGCCAAAGGTTTCGGTCATCACTTCCTTATCATATGACCATATGGCGGTGCTGGGAGATACGCTTGCCAAGATCGCGGGTGAGAAAGCAGGCATCATCAAATTGGGCGTGCCGGTCATCTCTTCCCCGCAAAAAGAGGAAGCCATCGAAGTTTTGGAGCGCGTAGCCAAGCTACATGACTCCACTTTGACTTTGATCGATCGAGACGTACTGTATACGCCTCTTGAATCGTCTTTAGATGGACAAACTCTTCAACTTTGGTTTGAGCGAAAAATCCCGGGTGCTTTTGTAAGACCGCTTGCTTATAGGGTCACGATCCCGCTGTTAGGGAAACATCAAATTGAGAATGCTGTCACTGCCTACGCTGCACTTGAGGCATGCGGCATGGAAATCTCGCACGAAGCCATCCAAAAAGGGTTTTCTCAAGTAAAATGGCGTGCCCGCTTCGAGGTCCTTCGGCGCGAGCCGCCAGTTGTCATCGACTCGGCACATAACCGCGATTCTGCCTTGCGCCTGCGCGAGACACTTGATGAGTATTTTCCCGGCAAACCTGTCATATTGATCTTCTGTGCCTTGGAAGACAAGGATATTTCAGGGATGTTGGAGGAACTCAAACCCCGGGTCGAACATGTTGTGGCAACACGCGCAGACCATCCGCGGGCACCTGCAGCTGAGTGGATCGCTGAGCAGGTTAAAAAAGCTGGCATCCCTGCTGAAGCCGTTTCACCTGTATCCTCTGCGTTGGAACGCGCGTTGGAACTGGCTGGAACACAAAAGCTGGTTCTTTCTGCCGGAAGTGTGGCGTTCGCAGGCGAGGTCAGTGTGGCATGGCAAAGACGAACCAGATAAGGAAACGCCTGGGGTTGGCGGATCAGGCTGAATTGGAGTCTGATACGACGAGTCCGATGGAGTCCACTTTTGGTCAGGCGTTGGAGAACTCCGCAAAAGATGGTAGCATGTTTTATCCGCTGGTTCGATGTTCGTCAAAACAGCATAACTAGATGTCGTTGCGAGGAGCCAACCCTTCAACTAGCTCAGGATAAACTCCGTGAGCGACGAAGCAATCTCCTCGTAATTAGGGGGTGCTTCGGGATTTCGATGCCTTGCATCTCAACCTCGCAATGACATGAGGAAATAATGGCACATACAAAAGACTGGAACGAAGAAGAAGATAATTTTGACCTGACCCTCTCGCAACGCACGGAGGAGTTATATCGAATCCCCAACCGCGAGCCGAATTCCGATGGGTTGATCGAAGCCGCGATCCTGCCGTTGCGTGATCTCGTGATTTTCCCGCGCATGGTCTCGCCGATCTTTGTCGGGCGCGAAGCTTCATTATTGGCAGTTCAGGAAGCACAACGTAAAGAACAGACTGTCATCGGGCTGACACAGACCGACCCCGATCTCGATAACCCAGGTGTAGGTGATTTTCTGCCGATCGGGGTTGAGATGGCGGTGGGGCGTCTGCTGGCGATGCCGGATGGCTCGCACTCTGCGCTTGTGCAGGGACGCCGTCGTGTGGAGATCGTCGAGTTCATTCGCACGACTCCGTACCTGATGGTACGAGCCCGCGTCATCCCGGAACCACAAACTGCTGACCGTCAAATGCAGGCTCTCATGCGTTCGGCGTTGGACTTGTTCGAACGCTGCGTGCAATTGGATCGGACGATTCCCGAAGAGGCACATCTCTTCGCCTTGAACATTGCAGAACCCGGCTGGCTGACGGATATGATCGCCACGTCGCTGGCGTTGAATTATGAAGCGAAGCAGAGTCTCCTGCTGTTGCTCGATGTACGCGGACGATTGCAGGCGCTCAATAAGATTCTCGCGCAGGAAGTGGATGTGCTCGAATTGGAAGATGAGATCCATTCGCGCGTGCAAAACGAAGTGGATAAGAGCCAGCGCGAGTTCTATCTGCGTGAGCAAATGCGGCAGATCCAGAACGAGTTGGGCGAAGGCGACATCTTTACGAAGGATGCGACCGACCTGAAGAAGAAAGTCGATGCCGCGAGTCTTCCCGAAGAAGCGAAGATGGTGGCGTTGAAAGAATTGGAACGCCTGAATCAAATGCCGCCGATGGCGCCCGAAGTGGGCATCATCCGTACGTACATCGACTGGATCGTAGACCTGCCTTGGTCGAACGTTTCGCCCGATAATCTCGATGTGAAGAACGCCGCGAAAGTTCTCGACCGCGATCATTACGGACTCAAGAAAGCCAAGGAACGCATCCTTGAATATATCGCGGTCCGCTCGTTGAAGCCGAAGAAGGAACGACAGCCTATTTTGTGTTTTGTCGGACCTCCCGGTGTGGGAAAAACATCTCTGGGTCGTTCGATTGCCGAATCGCTTGGACGCAAATTCGTGCGCGTTTCATTAGGCGGTGTGCGCGACGAAGCTGAGATCCGTGGTCATCGCCGCACATACATCGGCGCGTTGCCTGGTCGCATCCTCCAGACCATGAAGCGCGCTGGGACGGCGAATCCGCTGTTCATGCTGGATGAGATCGACAAGCTATATTCCGATTTCCGTGGCGACCCGGCGTCTGCCATGCTCGAAGTGCTCGACCCTGAACAGAACTTTGCCTTCAGTGATCATTATCTTGAACTGCCGTTTGACTTATCGAAGGTGATGTTCGTAACAACAGCGAATACGCTGGGGACCATCCCGCCTCCATTGTTGGACCGCATGGAAGTGATCGAGTTCCCCGGTTATATCGAGGAAGAGAAACTTGAGATTGCCAACCGTTATCTGATCCCCCGTCAGCTGGATGAAAACGGCGTTGACGGGCTTAGCCTTACGTTCGATGGTGAAGCGGTGCGTCGTATCATCCGTGAATATACTTATGAAGCAGGCGTCCGCAATCTGGAACGCGAGATCGGACGCGTCTGCCGCAAGATCGCGCGTATGAAAGCAGAGGGGAAGAAGTTCCCGACCATGGTCACTGCCGAATCCATCGAAAAGTTTTTGGGTCCGCAACAGGTCTTCCAAACCGAAGCCGAACGCACGGATGAAGTGGGCGTTGTGACGAGTCTCGCGTGGACGGAAAACGGCGGCGAGATCATGCCCGTGGAAGTGGCGGTGCTCGAAGGCAAGGGCGGATTGCAAATGACCGGACAAATGGGCGATGTGATGCAGGAGTCAGGGCAGGCTGCGCTGACGTATATCAAATCGCGCGCGGCATCGTTAAATATTGAAATGGATGTTTTCGAACGCATGGACATTCATGTTCACATGCCGGAAGGCGGCATCCCGAAGGATGGACCCTCTGCCGGGATCACGATGGCAACTGCGATCGTCTCGGCGCTCACGGGTCGTCCCGTGTTCAGGCATGTCGGCATGACCGGTGAAATTACGTTACGCGGTCGTGTGCTTCCCATCGGCGGCGTGCGCGAAAAGGTCCTGGCGGCGCATCGTGCAGGCTTGAAGACCGTGCTGCTCCCGGAAAAGAACATGAAGGATCTGATTGAGTTACCGAAGACCGCCAAATCTGAATTGAAGATCATCCCTGTCAAGCACATGGATGATGTGTTGAAGATCGCGCTATCGACCGAAGTGGTCGTCGACCCGCCGCGACCGAAGAAATTAAAAAGCGAAGAACCAAGCGAAGAAGAACAATGAGATCGTCAAAAGTCTAACGTCGAAAGTCAAAAGTCACGCGGCCTTCGACGTTGGACGTTCAACGTTTAACCGAGGTTCCATGGCAGTTGATCTAAAAGACAAAGTCGTTCTCATCACGGGTGCATCGTCGGGATTTGGGGAGGATGCCGCGCGTCTCTTTGCCAAGGAAGGGTGCAAGGTTGTCGTTGCCGCGCGTCGCATCGAGCGTTTGCAAAACCTGGCAGCGAGCATTCAGGATGAAGGTGGCGAAGCGATCGCGGTCCCAATGGATGTGACCAATCACGATGAGATCAATTTGATGGTCAAAACCGCAGTTGACCTCTATGGACATATCGATATCCTTTTCAACAACGCGGGTTTTGGCCGCCTGGGCTGGCTGGAAAATTTCGACCCTGACCGCGATATTGAAACACAGATACAAGTCAACCTCACTGGTTTGATCCAGACCACACGTGCAGTTCTGCCGTACATGCTTCAACGCAAAAGCGGACACATCATTAATATGTCGTCTGTGGCAGGTTGGATCGCGCCCTCCACATACACCATTTATTCGGCAACCAAATTTGGCGTGCGCGGTTTCACCGATGCACTGCGGCGTGAAGTCCAACCATTCGGCATCGACGTGAGTGGCATCTATCCCGGACCCGCGCAAACGGAGTTCGGTCAACACACGGGTAACCACCCGATGAAAAAATCCGTCCTGCGAAAATATTTCCGCTCGATGAGTTCCGAGTATGTCGCGCAACGCGTGTTGGATCTCGCCAGACGTCCGCGCCGTACCCTCATTTTCCCCTGGTATTATCGCATCGCCATCTTTGGCGATCGGGCGCTGCCCGGGCTGGTGGATTGGATCGTGATGGTATTGCTGACCAAAAGAAAGAACAGGAGACCTTGATGACTTCCCGCTTCGACAAACTCAACGCCTCACTCCAGACCTCAGGCCTGGATGCCGTTATTCTGAATCCCGGTCCCACGCTGACGTATCTCAGTGGCATGCATTTCCATTTAATGGAACGCCCTGTCGTTTTGTTTTTCGCAAAAGACCAGGATCCGGCAATCGTCCTGCCCGAGTTGGAGTTGCAGAAGGTCGCCTCTCTTCCATATAAATTACAGGTCTTTGCTTACCCGGAGAAACCGTCAGAGTGGGATAACGCTTTTCGCAAGGCGGTGCAGGCTCTAGGCCTGGACGGGAAGCGGATCGGTGTCGAGCCGCGTCAACTCCGATTGTTGGAGTTCCGTCACGTCAAGTCTGGCGCGCCCGAAGCGGAGTATCCCGATGCGAGCGATGTGCTGTCTGGATTGAGATTGAGGAAAGATAAAGCCGAAGTGGACGCGATGCGCCGCGCGGTAAAGATCGCGCAAGCTGCGCTTGAAGCGACAATTCCATTGATCAAAGTTGGGATGACCGAGCGCGAGTTATCTTCTGAGTTGGTGGTGCAGTTGCTCAAACATGGCTCTGAACCTGAAATGCCCTTTTCGCCCATCGTCTCTGGCGGACCGAATGCGGCCAACCCGCACGCTTCACCGAGCGACCGTAGATTACAGATTGGCGATCTGCTCGTAGTGGATTGGGGCGCGGCGTATGATGGCTACATCTCCGACCTGACGCGTACCTTTGGAGTGGGGGAGGTGGATGATGAGTACAGGAAGATCCACAAGATCGTGCAGGAGGCGAATGCCGCCGGACGCGCCGCGGGGAAACCCGGTGTGCCCTGTGCGAATGTTGATATCGCCGCGCGCACTGTGATCGAAAAGGCTGGTTATGGCGAGTTCTTCACGCATCGAACCGGTCATGGCATTGGTATGGAAGGTCACGAGGAACCGTATATGCGCGGCGATAATATGCAGATCCTTGAACCGGGGATGGCGTTCACCGTGGAACCGGGGATTTATCTCCCCAATCGAAACGGTGTGCGTATCGAGGATAATGTTGTCATCACTGAAACCGGTTCGGATGTGCTGTCCGATATGCCGCGTGAGATACGAGTAATAGGATAATATGTAGGGACACAGCAACGCTGTGTCCCTTTTTGTTTTATGTGTGGGAATAATTTGTGATGATGTCATCAAGCAGGCAATACCGTTCAAGAGATGATATCCATTTGCTGGAGATGGTTTATGACAATCGAGGGCGGTGGTACGAGGAATTAGGTGTCAAACGTCAGTACTTGTATACTGTCATCCTTCCCCCAATGGGAAGATTCCAGTAATTATTCGCCCTTAACTCCTATTTGTGACTATAATAGTGAAAATATTCACTATGCTAATCTCGTTATGAAATAACATAGCGAACAACCCATACGTACAGGATGTAAATAATGAACTCACTTGTCCCTCCCGGTTTTGATCCGGCTCATGATGTTTTGCATTATGGACGCCATGCACTGGATTCCATCTTTGCCCCCAAGAGTGTTGCCGTTGTTGGCGCCACAGAAACGCCCGGTACTGTAGGCCGGACCATCGTTTGGAATTTGATCAGCAGTTCCTTTGGTGGGACCATCTATCCCGTGAACCCGAAGCGCCCCAGTGTGCTTGGTATCAAAGCCTATCCCAGTCTGTCCGACATCCCTGAAGTGGTTGACCTGATCGTAGTAGTCACTCCAGCCGTGTCCGCGCCAGGCATCATCAAGGAAGCGGTTGACCTTGGCATCAAGAGCGCCATCATCATTTCCGCCGGGTTCAAGGAAACCGGACCCGAAGGTGTGGAACTGGAACGCCAGATCATGGAACATGCGCGGCGTGGCAACATGCGCATCATCGGACCGAACTGCCTGGGCGTCATGAGCCCGACCACGGGTCTGAACGCGACCTTTGCCACGACGATCGCGCGCCGTGGTAGTGTGGGCTTCATCAGCCAGAGCGGTGCCTTGTGCACAGCCATTCTGGATTGGAGCTTGAGCGAAAACGTGGGGTTCAGTTCCTTCATTTCCATCGGTTCCATGCTGGATGTGGATTGGAGCGATCTCATCTATTATCTCGGCGATGACCCGCATACGAAGAGCATCGTTATCTACATGGAAACCATTGGCAATGCCCGTGCTTTCCTTTCTGCTGCGCGCAAAGTGGCGATGACCAAACCGATCATCGTCATCAAGCCGGGACGCACCGAAGGAGCCGCGAAAGCAGCCGCTTCTCACACCGGTTCATTGACCGGCAGTGATGAAGTGCTCGAAGTCGCCTTCCGCCGAAGTGGTGTATTGCGCGTGAACAGCATTGCCGAATTGTTCTACATGGCAGAGGTGCTTGGTAAACAACCGCGCCCGCAAGGTCCGCGTCTGACCATTCTGACCAACGCCGGCGGACCAGGCGTGCTCGCCACAGATGCCCTGATCACGAACGGCGGCGAACTTGCCAAGCTCTCCTCGGAGACAATGGAAGCCTTCGATAAACTTCTACCCGCCGCGTGGAGTCACAATAACCCGGTGGATATCCTCGGTGACGCCAGCCCGGAACGGTATGCCAAGGCACTGGAGATCGCCGCGAAAGACCCGAATAGCGATGGCATTTTGGTTATTCTCACTCCACAAGCCATGACCGACCCCACCAAGACGGCGGAAGAGTTGGTGCCATATTCGCAGTCGCTTGGTAAGCCCGTGATCGCCACCTGGATGGGCGGTGATGAAGTGGCTCCCGGTGAGGGACTGCTCAACAAAGCCAGCATCCCGACCTTCCCCTATCCCGATACTGCCGCGCGTGTGTTCGATTACATGGCGCATTATTCCGATAACCTGCGCAGCCTATACGAGACACCTCGCCCCGCCAGCAATGGGGATGGGGATCACGTGGACCGCGAACGCGCCACGCAGATCATCAAAGCGGTACGCGACTCGGGTCGCACCATTTTGACTGAGTACGAATCAAAACAACTGTTGGCTTGCTACGGCATCCCGACCGTCGATACTCGCATTGCAAGGAACAAGGCAGAAGCCGTGAAAGCTGCTGATGCGATCGGTTATCCTGTTGTGCTCAAGATCCATTCAGAGACCATTACCCACAAAACGGACGTGGGTGGCGTTCAATTGAATCTTGCGGATGCCAAGGCTGTCGAAAAAGCCTATGAGAAGATCGAGAAATCGGTTGCTGAAAAAGTGGGTGCTGAACATTTCCTCGGTGTGACTGTCCAGCCGATGGCAAAGATCGATGGATATGAATTGATCCTCGGCAGCAGCATTGACCCGCAATTCGGACCTGTGCTTCTCTTCGGTCTTGGAGGTCAATTGGTGGAAGTCTTCAAGGATCGCGCTCTCGGCCTCCCGCCCCTGACCACGACACTGGCGCGTCGGATGATGGAACAGACACGTATCTATACAGCGCTGAAGGGTGTCCGTGGACGCGACCCGGTGGATATTGCCGCCCTCGAGCGACTACTCGTCCGCTTCTCGCAGTTGATCACGGAACAGCACTGGATCAAGGAACTGGATATCAATCCGCTCATGGCATCGCCGGAAAAATTACTTGCATTGGATGCACGTGTCCTTGTCTATGATAAAGACACCCCGGAGGAAAAACTTCCGAAGCTGGCGATCCGTCCGTACCCCATTCAGTATATGGGAACATGGACAGCGAAGAACAAGACTCAAGTCACCATCCGCCCGATCCTGCCTGAGGATGAAGAGATGATGGTGAATTTCCACGCCACACTTTCCGACAGGTCTGTCTTCCTGCGCTACCTGCAGCCCATGATCCTTCAGGAACGTGTGGTACACGACCGTCTCTCGCATATCTGTCACTGTGACTATGACCGCGAACTCGCGCTGGTGGCGGAAGGCAGGAATGGTGATGAGCGCCTCATCCTGGGAGTGGTCCGCTTGAGCAAACTTCATGGGACGGAAGAAGCGCGCCTGAGCATTTTGGTCAGCGACGTATACCAGGGTATTGGTCTTGGTGAGGAGTTGATCCGTCGGGCAATGGATATTGCCAGAGATGAACACCTCAAGGATGTAAGCGCTCTCCTGACAGACGATAACCATGCCATGCGGCATGTTGTCGAAAAACTTGGTTTCCGCGTTGGGCCTTCTGGAAATACAGGATTGTTGATGGCAAAGATCGATTTGTGAGATCGAGTCGCCTACTACTTGAATCCCCATCCATTTTTAGTGGGTGGGGATTTTTGTTTTCCTGATTGAAAGTGAGTTCCCTCCTGGGATGAATTTCATGAGAAAATGAGTGTCTATAAAATCAGTGACCCTTATTCCCATCATGGAGATGATATTGTGACTACCTACTGTGATTACTGCAATTCCCACCCTGAAGACACCTTTAATCGAACATATCACGATTCGCAATATGGATTCCCGCTCCAGGATGATGATCTGCTCTTCGAACGTCTCATTCTTGAGATCAACCAGGCGGGACTTTCGTGGATCACGATCTTAAAAAAGGCGGATCACTTCCGTAAGGCGTATCATGGATTCAGAATCGAGAAAGTTGCAAAGTATGGTGAAAAGGATCGCGTACGTTTGTTGGCGGACCCGGGCATTATCCGCAATCAACTGAAAGTGAATGCGGCAATTGTCAATGCAAAGAAGATTTTGGAACTGCGGAAAGAATATGGCTCGTTCAAAGGCTGGCTGGATGCACATCATCCGTTGACCAAAGACGAATGGACAAAGTTGTTTAAGAAGACATTCGTTTTCACGGGCGGTGAGATCGTGAATGAGTTTCTCGTGTCCACGGGATATTTGGCGGGAGCACATGAGGCGGGGTGCCCGGTCTATAAAAAGGTGGCAAGCCTGCGTCCTGCGTGGATGCGAAAGTAAGTCATCCAATAAAAACATGGGGAATATGGATGTACATTATCGGGCCTGGTCAAATGGAATGTAACCTTGAAGATACAGTCACATGACAAATGTCACTTGAACGAATAGACGTATCCCTTTATTTTATATAGGTACCTGCCCATTATTTTATTTGTGGGATTTGAGAGGGCAAGTTATTCCATTTTATCCGTGACATTGACGTCTGTTATTCGGGCGGCAATGATCCGATGACCTAAACTGGTCGCTATGCTTGGGGAGGGCAGGGTCATCGGGGAGCCAATAGCGAAACCGGCCTATTATGGCCGGTTCTTTTTGTTTTAATCCAGTTTTTGTTCCGGGAGGGAACCATGAAAACAAAGCTTCATTTCCAGTTTTTGTCCATTATTACGATCTTGAGCATATTGATCACCATGCCTCAGTCTGCACTGGCTGAAGGCGTGACCATCAATGTGCCGACGGATCAACCGACGATCCAGGCGGGAATCGATGCCGCTGGCGTCGGCGATATCATCAACATCGCGGCAGGAACATATGTTGAGAATGTTGTTGTCAACAAGTCCCTGACACTCGTAGGTGCCGGACAGGGAAGTACCATCATTTACCCGGCACTTTCCGGCCCAAATCCTTGCACAGGCAGTTCTTTGTGTAGTGGAGCCAGTAATATCATACTTGTTCAAGCGAATGATGTTGTCATCCATGACATGACGTTAGATGGTGACAATCCCAGCCTGACCAGTGGAATTGTGCGGACAGGCAGCGGTGCTCCTGCAGACGTGGATGCTCGTAACGGTATCATCACGAATCACGGTGCCGGAACGTTCAATAATCTTGAAGTCTACAATGTGACCATCCAGAATATCTATTTGCGCGGGATATATGAATCCACGGGTTCGTTCAATTTCCATAACAATGAAGTGACCAATGTTCAGGGAGATGCCTATTCAATTGGCATGTTTGCCTGGTATGGTCCTGGCGTATTCCAAAGTAATAATGTTTCTTATGCCAATGATGGAATCAGTGCAAACCATTCGCGAGGTATCCAATTCTTGAACAACACGGTCACACACTCTGGGAGTGGTGTGCATACCGACAACAGTGGAGATGGTGGCGGCGTTGCTGATCTGATCCAGGGGAATCATGTGGACTGTACAGATACACCAGGGGCATATGGTATCTGGGTCTTTGTGCCGTATATCGCCCCGACGTTCAATAACAACACGGTTACCAACTGTGACGTGGGTATTTCAGCCTGGGGAACAGGTGCCGGAGTTACTACGCAATTCACTAATAATACTGTCACTGGCAACATGGCAGTGGATGGTGTTGGAGCTTACATTACGACCAGCATGGCTGGTTACGGGTACAGCGATGTAAATGTAAACTTCAGTGATAATGTCATCACCAATTACGAGACAGGTATCTTTCTCACTGCTGATGAGACGACCTGGGATCCGGATCCTTATGTTG
>Ga0210377_10003637_pt1 | contig 13213 bp, 11 predicted proteins | sample PLM4_65_b1redo_FD_155480 | JGI IMG/M metagenome (GOLD analysis project Ga0210377, IMG submission 155480) | Groundwater sediment microbial communities from an aquifer in East River, Colorado, USA - PLM4_65_b1 redo | ecosystem: Environmental > Terrestrial > Soil > Riparian zone | place: USA: East... | reverse complement strand
CGCCATGTACGGAAATTCGAAACGCGCGACTCGAATGCCCCGCGCCGCGAGACCGCGTGCCACGATGTTCATGAACGGCGCGTCCATGGCGCCGCCGGCTCCGTGTGCGAAGATGAACGTGCGATCGGCTTTCGCGTCGCCGTCGATCAACATCTCCACGCGATCAGCATACAATTTCGCGATGCGGTCCCGAATCGTCGGTGTCCTGTGTCTGGTCGTTCTCTGCGCAGCGGCGCCTCCGAAGCCCAAAACGATCGCTCCCGAATCGTTCCCGCACTCCGTCGCGATGTTCCTCTCTTCGCTGTCGGCAGATGGAAAGCAGCGCGTCGCCTTCAAGGCCTCAGCCCTCGGAACGCATTTTTTTTTCGAGGAGCAGACCGGGGTGAGTGTTTACGTCTTCGACGGTGTCGGCTATCGCCGGCAGGCATTTCTGAAGGGACTCACGCTCGCGCAGGCCGTGCAGAAATACCGCAATGTGCCGCGCACGCGGCCCGTTCCGCCGAGGACGAGGCCCTGACGTTACGCCGCGTAGCCCTGTAGCCCCGCGCGTAAGCCCGGGGTTGGCGGCGTCAGCGTGTAGCCCCGGGCGTAAAGCCCGGGGTTGGCGGCGTCATGGACGCGCAGCGAGCCGACGTAAGCCGGCGACACCGTGTCGCCCGCCGCTTCGCAGCGGGCTCGTTCGGGGCCGATCCGCGCGTGTCCCCCGGGCTTACGCCCGGGGCTACAACATCCGCGCCTGTCCCCGGGCTTACGCCCGGGGCTACAACATCCGCGCGTGTCCCCCGGGCTTACGCCCGGGGCTACAACATCCGCGCCTGTCCCCGGGCTTACGCCCGGGGCTACCCGAGACGCGAGCGTGAATCCAAGCTCCGCCAGTGTCACCAGACACCATTCACTCAAGCAGCTCCATCACCGAAACAGTCATTGCCTTGATGGCGCCGCGCAGAGTCGGCTCGGGCACGGGGGCGAACTCGCTGGAGTGCAGCGACGGCAGGCGGGCACCGCTCGCGATCTTCGCCGGATCGACGGCGCCGACGTTCAGCATGCAGATCGGGATCTGGCGGTCGAGGCCGAAGCGGCCGAAGTCTTCGCTCACCATCAGCGGATCGATCTGCACGACGTTGTCCGCTCCCATGTCGCGCTTCAATGCGCGGGCCAGCCGCTCCGTGAGCGCGGGGTCGTTGTACGTCGCCTCGGCCGATTCGCCCTGCAGCACTTCGACGATCGGTGCGCGATCGGCAGGAATGCCTGCGGTGAGGGCGATGCCTCTCGCGGTGCGTTCGATCGAAGCGAGAACGCGCTTCCTCACGTCGGGTTTGTACGTGCGCACCGTGAGCAGGAGATTCACCTCGTCGGGAATGACGTTGCGCTTTGTCCCGCCGTGGATCGAGCCGACGGTGATGACCACCGGATCGAGCGGCGAGTTCTCGCGGCTGACGAGCGTCTGGAGCGCGAGGATGAATTCGGCCGCGGCGACGATTGGATCTTTCGTGCTCTGGGGCGCGGCACCGTGGCCGCCCACGCCGCGAATCGTGACGTTCACCGAATCGGCGCTGGCCATGAAGTATCCCGGCGTGTAGCCGATCTTCCCAGCCGGCATCGACGAGTTGTCGTGAATCGCGATCGCGTACTGCGGCCGCGGGAACCTCGTGTACAGATCATCGCGCAGCATCCCCTCCGCTCCCTTCACCACCTCCTCGGCCGGCTGACCGATCAGCACCACCGTGCCGTGCCACTGCGATTTCAGTTCGCTCAGCATGCGCGCCGTGCCGACGAGCGTCGTCATGTGAATGTCATGGCCGCACGCGTGCATGACCGGAGTCTTGCTCGCGTACGAAAGTGCGGTCTGTTCGGTGACGGGAAGCGCATCCATGTCGCTGCGAACGAGGACGACGGGCCCGTCGCCGTTCTTCATCACCGCGACGACGCCGTAGCAGGTCGTTCCCGGCTCCTGATACCTGCCCACGCGTTCGGTCACTGTGAATCCAGCGTCGCGGAGGTGTTGCGCGACAGTGGCGGACGTTTTTGTTTCCTGCATCGAGAGCTCGGGAGCGGAGTGGAGTGATGTGTAAAGATTGAGGAGCGAGGGCAGCGCGCGATCGATTCGTTGATCGAGTGTCTGCGCATTCACAGCGGCAGCGAGGAGGATGGAGAGGAGCGCGAATCGCATGGCTGCCTAGCGTATCGCGGAAGGACTCTAGGCTCTTAGCTCTCAGCTCTCAGCCCTTAGGACGCCTTGGCCAACGAACCCCAAGAGCTAATAGCTAAGAGCTAAGAGCTAAGAGCTAAAGACGCGCGATCGATTCGTTGATCGAGTGTCTGCGCATTCACAGCGGCAGCGAGGAGGATGGAGAGGAGCGCGAATCGCATGGCTGCCTAGCGTATCGCGGAAGGACTCTAGGCTCTCAGCTCTCAGCTCAGAGCTAAAGAGCGAACTGTTGGCCGGGCAGCAGGTCGGCCGCAGTGGCGACGCGGTTCTTGCCGTTCTTCTTCGCGAGATAGAGAGCGGCATCGGCGCGCGCGATGAGATCGGCGCTCGTGAGACCGTCGAGCGGATACACCGCAGCGCCCACGCTCACGGTGATGCGAAGCGTTCGGCCGAGCTGCGGCACGTCGAAATGCCGGCGCTCGACGAGCTCGCGCAGACGATTGGCGGCATCGCGCGCAAATTGCGACGGCGTGTCCGGAAAGATGATCGCGAACTCCTCGCCGCCGTATCGCGCGACGGTGTCGCTGTCGCGCCCGTTCGTCAGAAATTCGTCCACGAGACCCTTCAGCACCTCATCGCCGATCGGATGGCCGAACGAGTCGTTGATGCGCTTGAAGTTGTCGATGTCGACCATCGCCAGGACGAACTCGTTGCCGCTTCGGCCGTGCCGGTGGATCTCTTTCGCCAGCGCGTCCTGGAAGTAGCGATGGTTGAATGCCGGGGTCAGCGCGTCGATGAACGTCAGCCGCTCGATCTGCTGATACTGACGCACCGACTGCTCCGCCATCACCGCCTGCACGCCGAAGATCTCGAGCGTGCGCACGGTCTCCTCGGTCGGCACGCGGCGGTCGCGCGGGCCCCGAACCGAGAGGTAACCGATGATGTCGTCGCCGCGCATGAGCGGGACGATGAGCTGGTCGTTCTCGTGCCACTCGTCCGGTCGCGCGATCTGATCGGGCTTCATCACGAAGTCCCGCTCGCTCATCTGCACCGCACCCGCCGGAACGTAGTACGAGCGCGAGATCCGGAACTGCTGCTGCAGCAGCGACGTGATCGACTGGGAAGACAGCTTGTTCTTGCGAAGCTCTCCCCAGACATCGTCGAGCCCGGCCTGCGCGCAGCGGACAAACTCATCGCGCTTCGGGTCGAGCAGTGCGACCAGCACGCTCTCGAAGCCGAGCGACGTGCGGATTGCCTGCGCGATGCGTGTGAGCGCTCCGTCGAGATCGAACGTCCCGATGAGGCCTGTGGCGAGGTCGAGGATCACCTCGGTCGTCTCCGCGTGCGCCTCGAGGGTGCGCGTCTTCTCCTGCATCTCGTGCCGCAACAGTTGGTCCTGCAGCGCCACCGCGGTCTGGTTCACGAGAAGCGTGAGCAGGTTGAGCCGGTCGCTCTTGAGAATCGTGCTGTCAGTCGACTCCAGCATCATCACGCCGTAAATCACCTCGGCCGTCTGAATGCCGATGAGGATCTGCACGGCGGGACCGGATGAGAGCGGGAACCGGCGCTGCTCGTCCTGAAAGACGAACGCGCGCGAGGGGGCGGAGTGCGTCAGCCCTGCCGATTCCACCCAGCGGAAGATCTCCTGGTCGCTGGGAAGGCACTCGCCGAACCGGTACACCCCTGCCGGCTCGCCCGGTCGCGACCACGACACGATCGCGCACGCCTTCATACTGGCAAGCTTCGCCAGCATCCCGGCCAGACGTCGAAACGTTTCCTCGTCGTCGAGCGCCACGAGAATCTCGGTGGAGTTCTCCGTGAGAATCGAAAGCTCGCGATTGCGACTCAGGAGGTCGCCATTGCGCCGCTCTTCCTCGAGCTGGCGGCGGATCGCAACGGCCAGAAGCACCGACGGCACCGCGCCGACGACGAAACCGATCAGCCCGCGCGTCGAATACAACAGCACCTCCGCCGCGACGACGGGCGTGATGGCCAGCAGCAGCTTCCCACGCTCGCGAATCATCCGGCGCAGATCGATCGGCATCGGCTCCCCTTCGATTAGACGGCGGAGCTGCGAAAGAACCAACTCGACGACCGAGCAGCCGATCAGAAGGAGGACGAATCCCGAGATCTTTGCCCCCGCGCGCGCGCTCCGATCCACCGCCTCCGTGTAAAGGAGCGCGACAATCGAATACGAGAGCACCAGTTGTACCGCTTCGATTCCGGCGGGGAGCGTTCGGTCGCGATCGCGGAAGCCCTCCAGGAATGCATGGAACCCCGCGCCCAAGGCGACGGAAATCAGTGCCACGGCGGGGTCGTGAAACGTGATGATGGCGCCGAGGACGATCGCGGATTCGAAGCCGATGCCGCCTTCGACGGGATCGGGAGCCAGATAGCGCACCAGCGCGACGAGCGCGCCGATGATCACCGCATCGACGACGAGACTGACCGGCCGGTTCCCGCTGACCCACACGAGACTGACGGCCACCGCGGCGATTGCCACGGTCTGGAGCAACCGCAGCTTCGATGGCGAGAGCATGATGACCTGGGCCGCGACTATTGTAGACCTTGTCATCCCGAGCGCCGAAGAGCGCGAGGAATCTGGGAGGCGGGGGCTTCGTCGTCGCCTCCGCCCGGATTCGTCGCCGTCGGAGCCTGCCCCGAGCGAAGTGGAGGGGCGGCTCGGAATGACACCACTCTCTATAATCGCCGGCCATGTCGTGGCTCCCGGTCATCGGTCTCGAGGTTCACGCGCGGCTTCTCACCGCGACGAAGATTTTCTGCGGCTGTCTCACGACATTCGGCGCGCCGCCCAACACCCAGGTCTGCCCGGTCTGCCTCGGCTACCCGGGCGCGCTGCCGGTTCTCAATCGCAAGGCGATCGATCTCGCGCTGCGCATGGCGATTGCGACCGGATGCGAGATTCAGGGCCGCTCGGTCTTCGCGCGGAAGAACTACTTCTATCCCGATCTGCCGAAGGGGTATCAGATCTCGCAGTTCGAGCGGCCGCTGGCGACGAACGGCGCGATCGAGGCCGGTGCGCGCACGATCCGCCTGCGCCGCATTCATCTGGAAGAAGACGCCGGCAAGCTCCTTCATCAGACCGACGCGACGCTGATCGATCTCAATCGTGCCGGCGTGCCGCTGATCGAGATCGTCAGCGAGCCGGACATCGAGTCAGCCGAGGAAGCGGCGGCGTACTTCACGCGCGTGCGGCAGATGCTGATGTACGCCGGGGTGTGCGACGGGAACATGGAGGAAGGATCGCTGCGATGCGATGCGAACATCTCCGTCCATCGCCAGGGCGAGCCGCTCGGCACGCGCGCCGAGATCAAGAACCTCAACTCGTTCCGCTTCGTCGCGCACGCGATCGAATTCGAGATCAAACGCCAGATCGCCGTGCTCGAGCGCGGCGGCACGGTCGATCAGGAGACGCGGCTCTTCGACTCGACGACCGGAGAGACGCGCGTCATGCGTTCGAAAGAAGAGGCGCACGATTACCGCTACTTTCCGGACCCCGATCTGCTGGCTGTCGATGTCACGCCGAAGTGGGTCGAAGACGTCCGGCGCGTGCTGCCGCCGATGCCGGGCGTACGGCTGGCGCGCTATCAGAAGGAGTACGGCATCGCCGCGCTCGATGCGGAGGCGCTCGTCGCCACGCGTGAGCTTGCGGACTACTTCGAAGAGACGGCGGGCCAAGCGGGCAACGCCCGGCTCGCCGCGAACTGGGTCCGGAACGAAGTCCTTCGCGTGCTCAACGAGCGCAAGCTCGATCTCGAAGCCTACCCTGTCACGCCCTCGATGCTCGGATCGCTCATCCGTCTCGTCGAGAGCGGCGCGATCGGCGGAAAGTCCGCGAAGGAAGTGTTCGATGAGATGTCGACGAGCGGCGAGGAGCCGCAGAAGATCGTCGAGCGCCGAGGTCTGTCGCAGATCTCCGACCCGAGCGTCATTCGCGAAGCCGCGCTGCGCGTCCTCGAGAAGAACGCCACACAGGTCGATCAGTACCGCGGAGGCAAGACGCAGGTGTTCGGTTTCCTCGTCGGCCAGTTGATGAAGGAGACCCGCGGGAAAGCCAAGGCGGAGCTGGCCAACGAGATGCTGAAGGAGCTGCTTGATCGCTGATCTTTGATTGCGGATCGCTGATCTCTGATTGCTGATTGCGGATTGCGGATTGCTGATTGAGGAAACGATCCGCGATCAAAGTTCCCCGATTCAATCAGCAATCAGCAATCAGAGATCAGCGACGGCTCAAATTCTTCAGCAGCGCATCGAACGGACTATCGGTCTTCGTGTAACCGGCCGGCAATTCGAACTGGGCGGCGTCGATGTCCTTCTTCTGAATGCCGCTGACCGTGGTTGTGGTCGTTGTCGACGCCATCTCGGTCCCGCCCTGCGCGGCATGGAACGTCGTGATCTGCTTCAACGGAAAACCGTTGACGTTTCCCATCTGCGCCTGCACGAGTTTGTCGATGTCGGCGATTCCGGTTTTCGCGCCGCTGAGCTGAAACACCGACGTCATCTCCGCCGGCAACGCTGCAGTGACCCAGCTCTGCACGTTCGTCGTGACGTGAATCGTGGTTTTCTGGCCGAACGCGTCGAGCACGAGGTCGTAATCGGAGTCGACGAGCACACGCCGCGTCGGGTAACCCTCGATCGCTGCGGCGTCACCGGCGTCGCGCGTGTTGACCTTCACATTCCTCACCGAAATCGTGACCAGGCCGCCGAGCTTCTGCATGAGCGCGCTCACGCCGCCCAGGAGCTGGTCGAGGTCGACGTCGTAATAGGTCTTCGCCGCGGGGTCGAGGATCTGCAGCCCTCGGCCTCCGTTGATCGACAGCGCAACCGTGTTGTCCATCAGCACCGCACCGTCGCCCCGCGTGACGTCGAGACGCATCTTCCCCTGATCCGCGCTCGCTGTGCCGGCGATGGTCGTGTCGCGCATGCCGGTCGAGACGCTCTGGAAGCTGTAGGTGAGGCCTGCGTGCGCAGACACGGCGACCGCGGCGGCGGCGAGGAATGCCAGGATTCGTGTCATTGAAGTAGCTCCGTCCAGACGTGAACTCACGGTACAGAACTGAGGGCGAGGGGTCAAAATGCCTGTGCTATGATGCGCGGCGCTCTACGCCGTATTCCACGACAATCACAGCATTTACGGAGGTTCACTTGCGCCCCTTCAGCAGACTCCTGATCGTCGCCTCGGCGACATCCTTCTTTCTTTCGGGCGTGGCATTCGGAGCCGGTTTCGCGCTCTACGAGCAGGGCGCAAAGGCGACCGCGATGGGAGGGGCGTTCGTAGCCACGGCTGACGATCCGACCGCGGTCTTCTTCAACGTGGCCGGGCTCGCCCAGCAGCGCCACGTCGCCTTCAACACCGGCGGAACCGCCATCACATTCGCCAACGAGTTTCGCGGCGATCCGAGTGATCCGTTCAGCAGCGGACAGACCGGCGAGTACCGCCATCACGTCTTCGTTCCCGTGCACGCGTACGGGATCGTGCCGATCGGCAGCAACATGACGTTCGGAATCGGCATGTTCACGCCGTTCGGCCTGCGCACGAACTGGGCGGACCCCTGGTCCGGCCGCTTCATCTCCCGAGACGCGAACCTGAAGGCGGTCGACGTCGAGCCCGCGCTGGCGTGGCAGACCTCCGATGGCGTCTTCGCGATCGGAGCCGGCGCGGACTACCGGCGATCGCACATCACGCTCAACCGGAACAACGCGCCGTCCGGCAGCGGGACGAACCCCTTCAACGGAAGGATCGTCGACGTCGCGAACGCGTGGCTCGACAGCGACTGGAACACGGCCTGGGGCTGGAGCCTCGGCGTGCTCTATAAACCAGGCACGTGGCGCCTCGGCGCTTCGTACCGGTCGCAGATGACGATCGACTACACGGGCGTAGCGCAGTTCACGCAGATTCCCACCGGCAACGCGCAGCTCGATGCGATCGTCAAGGCCGGGCTGCCGCCCAATCAGGGCCTGACTACCTCGATCAACTTCCCGGCCACGGCGGTCGTCGGCATTGCGACGACGGCGATTCCGAACTGGACCGTCGAGTTCGACGCCACCCACACGACGTGGAGCCGCTTCAAGACGCTCAACATCAACTTCAACGACACGCCTGAGAACAACCTCGTCCGTCCGCAGAACTGGGAAGACAGCAACTCCTACCGCATCGGCGCGAACCACAACGCCACGGAGAACTGGGATGTCCGCCTCGGCGCGCTCTACGACCAGACCCCGCAGCCGACCGAAGTGGTTGGCCCGCTGCTTCCGGACGCCGACCGCATCGGCCTCACGTTCGGCGTGGGCTATCACCACGGACCGTGGATCATCGACGCGACCGAATTCATCCTCCACTTCAAGGAGCGGGGCACGCAGGGCCGCAGCCTCGAAAACTTCAACGGGACTTACAAGACCGACGCAAATCTGATCAGCATCAACCTCGGATACAGGTTCTAGGAGACCGGACATGAGAAAGAGCTTCTTCCGCATTGCAGCAACGCTCTTCCTGACTGCGGCAGTGGCGTGGCCGGGATTCGCCGCGGCCCGCGGCAAGGCCGATTTCACAAGGTTCGTCGCCATCGGCGACAGCTACGGCGCCGCAATCGAAGCCGGTTCGCTCAACGAACAGCATCAGGTCTTCAGCTGGCCGGCAATCGTCGCCCGCCAGGCAGGCGCACCCGACTTTCAGCAGCCTCTCGTCAGCTATCCCGGAATCGGACCGGAGCTGAAGCTCCGCGATGCGGTCTCCTATCCGCCGGTCATCACGGCCGAGCCGGGACAGGGACAACCGCTCAATCTGAATCTTGCGCGGCCGTACAACAACCTCAGCATCCCCGGCGCAACCGTCGAGGATGTGATCACGGTGACGGGCCGGGAGAATCCGCCGGTCGGAACGGCGCAGCAGTTTGCGCAGTTCATCCTGCGCGGCCTCGGCACCGAGGTCCAGCAGGCAGTCGCGCAGCAGCCGACGTTCATCGCGATCTGGATCGGCGGCAACAACGCTCTCGGCGCCGTTCTCAACGGATCGACGAACTTCCTCGACACGACGGCGAATTTCACCGCCGCGTACAACAAGATGCTCGACGACCTGGTCGCCGGCGCACCGAACGCCGGAATGGTCGTCGGCAACCTGCCAACGCATGTCGCTGTTGCACCGTACGCATCGGCGGTTCCGCCGGTCATCATCAATCCGGCGACGAGAACCCCCGTGCTGATCAATGGCGCGCCGGTGTCGTACATCTATGACGCAGGCAACGGACAGGTCGCCCAGCTTCCCGCGGGCAGCTTCGTGACGCTGGGCGCGTCAGCGTTGCTGGCGCAGGGCTACGGCATCCCTCCCGCGTTCAAGGCCATCCCGCCCTTCAATCTGCTCCCGAAGGTGGGAACGCCGCTTCCTGACGCGGTCGTGCTGACTCCGACCGAAGTGACCGCGATCGAAGCTCGCCTGGTCGAATTCAACGCGGCCATCGCGTCGGCAGCGGCGGCACGGAACATTCCGGTCGCCGACATCTCCGGTCTGTTCGACCGCGTGCAGAACCGGAGCGAGTTCGTCGGGCCGTTCAGCTTCACGAGCGATTTCGTCACGGGCGGATTCTTCAGCCTCGACGGATTCCATCTCACGGACATCGGCTACACGCTGTTCGCCGACGAGTTCATCAAGGCGATCAATCAGGGCTACGACGCGAAGATTCCGGCGGCATCGATCGCCGACTTCCTGCAGAACAACGGCGCGATGCTCGGTTTCGGAGAAGCGATCGACGCGCAGCTTTCGGCGGAAGCGATCAGCCAGATTCGCAGCTTCGCGCCGTTGGCGATGCAGCCGGCGCCCCGATTCCGCGGCGTGCACCACTAAGACGAGCTCACGATTGGTTGTGGAGCGCCCGGCGACCTCGCCGGGCGTTTTTGTTTTGGAGTGCCTACGTTCCTGCCGGCCTTCCACGCGGCGACGGGCGCGAGATGTCGATCATCGCCATCCGCTCCTTCTCGTCGTACCAGCAGTGAAAGCGTTTGATGCCGGGAACTTCGATGTCGTAGAAGCGAAAAAAACTCGGCACGTGCAGCGACGTCGATTTGTCGGACTGACGGATCTTCGCGGCGCCTTCTTCCTTGCGGTCGAGCGCCTTGATTCCGATGACCTTGCGCTTCTTGTCGTAGTAGAGATTCGCGCTCTGCTTACCGCGCAGGCGCAGCATGCTGGCGACGGGCGATGGAAGGCGGATCAGCCGCGACTGGACGATCGTCGCGGAAGCGGGAAAGCGTTCGAATTCAGGCAGAGGCTCCCACTTCTCAAAAGCCATTCTCCGACTCCTCACCCATCACGACCCGATGCTGGCGTAATGTGATTAGCATCTAAAAACTCGATCTATTTTGTCAACGATTTAATCTCATCGTTTGGCCGTCCGAAAAACATGACGGCGGGGGCCGGATATTCTAAGTTATTTAACCGTGTGCGAATTTGCGGTGTAGCGGCCGGAATGGTAAACGTGCGCTAAAGCGTGTTAATTGAAGCCGTGGCAGCAGGTTAGATCGCCAGCCGGGGCCGAACCCAGGCCCCCAGTTGCGATCCGAATCCGCCCGAGGTACCCTCGGGCCGGGACTTCCGCAGGGTCGCAATGCACCATGCTCTCGAAAGTATGGAGTGCAGCGACACTCGGAATTGACGCTGTACGGATCATCATCGAAGTCGATTCCGGCGGTTACGCCGCTCAGCCGGGATTCACTCTCGTCGGGTTGCCCGACGCCGCGGTGCGCGAGGCTTATTCGCGCGTCCGCTCCGCCCTCGCCAACTGCGGCTTCTACCTGCCGCCGCGCCACATCACCGTCAACCTCTCGCCGGCCGATGTGAAGAAAGAGGGATCGGGATTCGATCTGCCGATCGCCGTCGGCATTCTTCACGCTGCAGAGTTCCTCACCAATGACCAAGTGGCGGGGCGGGTGTTCGTTGGCGAGTTGTCGCTCGATGGAGCGCTGGCCCCCGTTCGCGGCACGCTGTCGATCTCGGCGGCGCTGGCCAGCCTCGACTGCATCCGCGAGCTGATCGTCCCCGCGGTCAACTCGAACGAAGCCGCGGCCGTGCAGACGATGCGCGTGATCGGCGCGCCTCACCTGCCCGCGCTTCTCGCACACTTGCGCGGCGACACGCCGATCGCCGCGGCGACGTCGCGAATCGTGGAGCAGCCCGCGGACGGTGCCGATCTCGCCGAGGTGCGCGGCCAGGCGCACGCGAAGCGCGCGCTGGAGGTGGCGGCGGCCGGCGGCCACAACGTCATGATGATCGGTCCTCCCGGCTCGGGAAAGACGATGCTGGCGAAGCGGCTGCCGTCGATCCTGCCGCGGCTCTCGCTCGAGGAATCGATCGTCACGACCAAGATTCACTCCATTGCCGGCGTGCTGCCCGCCGGCAGCGGCCTTCTGACGCGCCGTCCGTTTCGCGCGCCGCACCATACGATCTCCACCGCGGGACTGGCGGGCGGCGGCTCGCCGCCCCGGCCGGGCGAAGTCAGTCTCTCGCACCACGGCGTGCTGTTCCTCGACGAGCTGGCCGAGTTCCGGCGCGACACGCTGGAGGTGATGCGGCAGCCGATGGAAGACGGGATCGTCACGATCGCCCGCGCGGCGCGGACGACCACATTTCCGTCGCGCTTCACGCTCGCGGCAGCGCTCAACCCGTGCCCGTGCGGATTCTTCAACGACGGCGTGCGCGAGTGTGTGTGCACGCCGCAGCAGATCGCACGATACCTGGCCAAGATCTCGGGTCCGCTGCTCGATCGCATCGACCTGCAGGTGGAGGTCGCCGCGCTCAGGAGCGAGGAGATCATGTCGATGGAGCCCGGCGAATCATCGGCCCTGATTCGCGAGCGGGTGGAGAGCGCGCGCACGATCCAGCGCGAGCGTTTCCATCGCGGCAGCATTCGGTGCAACGCCGACATGACTCCGCGGCACCTGCGGCGCCATTGCGAGCTCGACGCACCTTCCCGCCGGCTCCTCAGTCAGGCCATCGATCGCCTCGGCCTCTCCGCACGGGCGCACGACCGGATCCTCAAGGTGTCCCGCACGATCGCCGACCTGGCCGGCTGCGAGCGCATCGAGTCCGGCCACGTGGCCGAAGCCGTGCAGTATCGTGCCCTCGATCGCGCCTACTTCCGATACGGGGCGGCGTGATGACATCATGCGCAGCAGGAGGATCGAATGCGCATCGCCGTGCCCCACCGGACCACGAAGGAGAACGCGCGCCGCATCTTCGAACGCCGCCTCTCGGAGCTCGAGCGCCAGTACGGCCACTTCACCAGCGATGTCGAAAAGAACTGGAACGGTGACCGCCTCGACTTCGGGTTCAAGGCCAAGGGCTTCAGCGGAAAGGGAACCGTCGAGATCACCGACAGCGAGGTCATTATCGACGGGAAGCTGCCGCTGATCGCAAAACCGTTCGAGCCGCGCATCAAGAGCACGATCGAGCGCGAAGCGGAGACGATGTTCAGCTAGGAACGCCGGCCTCCGGCCGGCTGGTCCGCCAGCGTCTCGCTGGCGGTCGGTTGGGTCAGGTCGCGCTGGCGGGACGCCGGCGGACCAGCCGCCGGGGCTGCGGCGTTACTTCACGCGCAGGATCTTCTTCAACGCGTCGACGTTCGGATCGACGAACATGCGGCCGTCGACTTCGACGGCGGGATCGCTGCCGAGGTGGATCGTGTGCTTCATCGAATCCGGCTGGACGAGCTCGTGGTCGACGTGAAACTGCTGCAGAAAGCCCGCGATCAAGCCTGTCTTCTGTTTCCTGGTTCCGGGGAAAAACCTTACGGTCATACTCTTCCCCCTCCTCTCTCACCCGCGAGCGCACTTATTGGACGAGTACGCAAACGGTATTCCTGATGAGTACGGAAGTCAAATAATTAGTGTAGCAGAACGTGTGCAGTTCGCGCGCACCGGTTGAATCATCCTGTCTAAGCTACGACGGCCTCGCGGTACTGGATTTCGTACAGCTTGCGGTACAAGCCGTCGATCTGCATCAGTTCCTCGTGCGTCCCGCGCTCGCGGATCTCGCCGTGGTGGAAGACGAGGATC
>Ga0210377_10003636_pt1 | contig 13216 bp, 12 predicted proteins | sample PLM4_65_b1redo_FD_155480 | JGI IMG/M metagenome (GOLD analysis project Ga0210377, IMG submission 155480) | Groundwater sediment microbial communities from an aquifer in East River, Colorado, USA - PLM4_65_b1 redo | ecosystem: Environmental > Terrestrial > Soil > Riparian zone | place: USA: East... | reverse complement strand
CTTCGCCTCCTCGGCGAGACGCAGCGAGCCGGCTTCCGTCTCGGTCGGCGTCAGCAGGATCGCGGCGGACGGCGTGATCGACGCGACGAGCTCGAGGCGTGCACTGCGCGTGACCGAGTCGAACAGCACGTTCCGCCGCCGCGCACCGGCCGAGGCCTCGCTCACGTTCTCGATCGCGACCGGGGCGCCGAGCTGCTCGCTCAGGAACTCCGCCAGGCCCTCTGCGACGGGGCGGGTCATGCGTCCACCGCCGCGTCGTAGCGCTCGTAGCCGGGCCGCGCGATCTCGAGCTTCGCGCGCGCGATCTCGAGCAGCGCCGCGTGCGCGCGGCGTTCGAAGTCGAGATCCGTCTCGCCCGAGCGCAGCCGCGCGACCAAACGAGCGGAGAGCTCGAGCGCGTTCTCGCCGGGGCCGACGAGCACGGTCAGGAGCTCCGTCTCGCGCGCGAGCGCCGCGGGCCCGAGGCGCATCTCGCGCTCGAGGATGCGCGCGAGGTTCACCGCCACGCGAACGCGGTACTCCAGCGCCCCCTCGAGGGCGGGCATCACCTCCTGCTCGAGCGAGTTCGCGATCGCGGCGAGCAGCTCCCCGGCGTTGGGTCGGTCCTGCATCCGCGAAGCTTCTCATGGACGGCGTGACAACCGCGAGGGCATCTGCTCGAATCGCCCGGTGCCGACCGAGTACCCGCCCCCGCACCACATGGTGCGCGACCTGCGCATCGCGATCGAGCGCAGCGAAGGCAAGAGCACCGCGATCCTGCCGATCGTTCCCGAGATCCTCTCGGATCAGGGAGCGGTGCGGGCCGGCGTGCTCGCGACCGTGGTCGACATGTACTGCGGCGGGCTCGCGCTCGAGGTCGCGCATCCGAAGTGGCTGGCGACGCTCGATCTGTCGCTGCACCTGCTCCGCCCGCTCACCGGAGGCAATGTGTTTGCGCGCGGCTCGGTGCTGCGCGCGGGCCGGCAGACGGTGGTGCTCGAGGTCGCGCTCACGGACGATGCGGGCGCCGAATCGGGGCTCGCCACGATGACCTTCGCGTTGCTCGAGCGGCGCGCCGACACGCCGGTCTTCTCGCGCGACCTGGCGCCGCCGCGCACGGAGTTCGGCTTGCCGGGCTCGGGACTCACCGCGCCGTTCGCCGAGCTTCTCGGCATCCGCGTGGTCGATGCCGCGGCGGGCGTGGCCGAGGTCGAGATCCACGACTACATCGAGAACAGCCTGTCGGCGCTGCAGGGCGGCGCAGCCGCGACGCTCGTCGACGTGGTGAGCGTCGCGCTCGGCCGCGAGCTGCTGGGCGTGAAGGTGGACACCACGGATCTCGAGATCCGCTACCTCGCGCTCGGCAAGCTCGGGCCGATCCGCGCACAGGCGCGCGTGCTGCGCCGCGACGCGAACAGCGCCGCGCTCCGCGTCGAAGTCCGCGAAGCCGGCCCCGACGCGCGCCTGTGCTACGTGGCGACGACACGAGTCGCCTAGATGGGGTCGCCTAGAACGGCACTCCGAGTCCTGCCAGAAAGACGAAGCTCTCGTGCTGGTGGCCGTTGAGTCCGCCGTCGCCGAGCGGCATGCGCAGCGCCAGCCGGAGCCACGGCGAGCGTTCCTCGATCTTCAGCGAGAGCGGCAGCTCGACGAACGGAGTCACGTAGACGATCGAGCCGCCGCTAGAGTCGTAGCGCTGACCGTCGGACACGTCCTTGCCCGCGTAGCGGAAGTTCAGCTCCGTGCCGGGCCGCACGAGCACCCCCCCGAGCGGAGCGAGCGCGAACGTCGGCGTCGAGTACACCAGGTTCGCGAGCACGGCGGCTCCGTAGGTGTAGTCGAGGGAGCCCTGCTCGTTCACGCGATAGAAGGCGCTCGCGTAGAGGTTGCCGCGCGCGAAGCGCCGCGCGCCGGCGAGCCCGAAGCCCCAGTCCCACGAGCCGGTGCCGACCTGCAGGTGCGGGTCGCGTTCGCCGCCGATCGACTTCTCGCTCGAGCCCGTCGGCAGCTTCAGCATCGCGCGCGCCTCGACCCACGATGTCGGCGCGTGATTCTGATCGCGCCAGAGCACCGCGGTGCCGTACACCGCGGCGTCGCCCCAGCCCCGGTTCCGCTCGCGCGTCGACCCGCCTTCGGCGGGCTCCATGTCGATCGTGATCCAGCGATACGGCACGCTGGCGCTGAACGTGAGCCGCGAGACCGGCGTCCAGCTCGCCCAGAAGGTCAGGTCGCGGTCGTAGGCGCGCTCGCGGTCTCCCCCATCGGAGTGCTCCTCCTCCTCGCCTTCCTCTTCTTCATGCCCGTGCGGCAGCGCGCCGCTGCTCTTCCAGGTGTGGCGGTTCTCGACGTAGAAGCTGAACGATCCGGCCGCCTGCGAGCCCGCGCCTTCGGGCGAGTAGAGCGCGTCGCCGGGTTGACAGATCGAGCACGCGCGGCCATCGCGCGCGGGAAACAGAAACGCGAACGTGACACAGACGAGCGCCAGAAGGCGCCGACGGTACGAGGTCATCCTCGCTCCTCCAACACAGAGAGACGAAACTCGAGAGAGTCTTGTCGCTGGGAGTCAGGCGAGAGCGATCGGAACGTGGTCGATTTCGCGAGCCGGCGCGATCGCGAGCGCGCGCAGCACCGCGATCGCGGGAGCCGCGCGCGTTGCCTTCGGAAGGAGTGACTCGGCGGGCGGCGCAGCGAACTGGCCGAGCCCGATCCCGACCGGACCGCCCGTGTGCGCCTTGCAGCCGCACGGACAGAGCGCGGAGACCGCGAGCTGGCCCGCGGGCTCGTCGACCGGCGAGAACGCGACGATGCAGGCGCTGGCATCGGCGAGCACTCCGACGAGCACGAACGCCGCGATCAGCCGCGAGAGCGCGCTCACTCTGCCTCCGCCTCCAGCGCCTCGAGAACCTGCGCCGGGTGATCGGCGGCCTTCGCCACGCGCTTCCAGTGCTTGCGCACGATCCCGTCGGGGCCGATCCACACCGTCGAGCGGATCACGCCGACGACCTTCTTGCCGTACATCGTCTTCTCACCGAACGCGCCGTATGCGGTCATCATCTTGCGATCGGTGTCGGACAGCAGCGAGAACGGCAGGCGGTACTTGGCGCGGAACTTCTGGTGCGAAGCGCCGCTGTCGGCGGAGACGCCGAGCACGACCGCGCCGCGCTTCTGGATCTTCTTCCAGAGGTCGCGAAAGCCGCACGCTTCCTTGGTGCAGCCCGGCGTGTCGTCCCTCGGGTAGAAGTAGACGACGACGTCCTTGCCCGCGAAGTCGGCCAGCCGCACCGGCGCGCCGTCTTCGTCGGGGAGCGTGAAGGCCGGCGCCTTCTTCCCTTCCTCGATCGCCATCGCGCGAGTCTACTACTCCACGGGCGCCGGTGACACGGCCGGGATGGTGAGCTCGGCGGCCAGCCACTGATTCGCGCGGTCGGCGCGGCAAACGCCGCGGCTGCAGAAGATCGCGTTCAGGATCTGGGCGCCGATCTGGGACCCGGTCGTGTGCCACTTCTTCTGCTGCACCACCAGCACCGCGATCGCGACCTTCGGCCGGTCGGCGGGCGCGAGCCCGATGAACCACTCGTAGCGGCCCGGGGGAGTCTTGCCGGAGAGGCTGCCCGTCTTCGCGGCGACGTTCATCTCGCGCAGGATCGGCCGGCCGTAGGCGGCGCGGAACGCGCGGCGTGCCGTGCCGCTCACGGTCGTCGCGACCATCATCTCGCGCAGCTGCTTCGCGAGCGCGGGCGAGATCACCGTCTCCGGCTTGGGCGCGGCCGGCAGCGCGAGCGGCTGTCCCTTCGAGTCGGTCACGCGCTCGATCCAGCGCGCCGCGCGGCGCTTGCCGTCGCCCAGTGTTGCCGCGAGCTCGGCCGCGTGCAGGGCGGTGATCTGCAATCCCGCGAGTCCGCTGCCGAGCTTGCCGAGCGCGAAGCGGTCGCCGTGCGGATCCGCGGCCTGACCGGACTCGTGACCGGCGCCGGGCGGCTGCAACAGTCCGAAGCGGACGAAGCTGTCGAGCATCCGCTTGGCGCCGAGATCGTTCACGGCGAGCTGCGCGAAGCACTGGTTGTTCGACATCGCGAGCGCGCGCTCGAGCGTGATCTCGGTGCCCTTGCGCGGCGGCACCACGCGCGCAGCGGTCAGCCGATACGGATTGCCAACGTAGCGACAGGTCCGGTGCGCGACGCCGGGCACGGACTCGAGCGCGGCCGCGGCGGTCACCACCTTCACGAGCGATGCGGCGGGGTAGACCTCGCCGGGCGGCAGCCGCGTGGGGTTGGTGCCCGCGTAGGCGAGCACCTTTCCGGTCGCGGGGTCGAGCACCACGGCGAGCCCGAGCTGTACGCGCCCGCGCTCGAAGATGTCGTACACGGCCTCGGTCAGGTCCGCGTCGAGCGTGTACTCGATGACCATCGGGCCGGCGGTACCGCCGCGCTCGGGGGAGAGAAGCACGCGCTCGACGACCCTCTCGCTGCGCGTCGCGCTCGCGGCGGCGGCAGCCTCGCCACTCGCGACGAGTCGCGGCAGGCCCGCCGCACCGGATCTCGGCAGCGGCACAGGAATGCGCGCGAGCACTTCTGCCGGCGCTTTGCGCGACCTCTTCGACGGTGCTTCGGGCGGCGGCTTCGCCGCGGGCGGCTCCGCGGCGGGCGCAGCGGTCGTCGGCACCGGACTGGGCAGGACCGGCTCGACCGGATCGACTTGGAGCTCCGGCGGGTCCGCCGACTCCGGATCGAAGGCACCGACTTCCGGCAGCACCGCGCTCGGGTGCGGCTCCGCGGACGCGTCGGTTCCGACGCCGGCAAGCGCGGTCCAGAGCACGAGACTGAACACGCCGAGTCCCGCTGCGATCGTCAGCCGGCCGCGCAGGAGCATCCGTCGCCGCGCGCGGCGCCGACGGAGTGCCAGGCGCAGTGCGCCACGCGCGTCGCGCGGTTCCCTCAACAACGGTCCCCCGTCTGCGTTTTAGCTTCGCCCGCTCGCGCGCGCCACGCCGACGGCGGCGGTGTCGCTCGCGGTGCCGCGGTGTCCGCTCACAGGGCTCTTCGGCGGTTCTCCACGCGAGACTTTGCTCCTGGCCGCGCAGGATGAAGAAGTAGAGGTCCCGGGTCGGCTAGGATAGGCGCCCGATGTCGAGACATTGCCTCCTCGCGTGGGCCCTCGTTCTCCTGTTGCCAACCGCCGCCGCCGCAGAAGCGCCTGCGCCCGCGCCCGTGGACCCCGCGGTGAAGGAGGTGCGCGACTGCCTGCGCCGGAACATCCCGAAGAAGTCGAGCGTGCAGACCGTGCACTTCACGTCGACGGATCGGATCGGCGGGCAGCGCGAGTTTCGCGGCAAGATCCTCGGCATGCGGGTCGCGGATGGATCGCGGCGCGCGAAGATCTGCATCAGCCAGCCGCCGGAGATGCGCGGGTCGGAGGTGCTCTCGATGGAGACCCCCGACGGCGCACCCGACACGTTCCTGTACACGACCGAGCTGCGGAAGCCCAAGCGCATCACCGGCGAGGGCGTCGGCGGCAGCCTCTTCGGCACCGACTTCACCTACGAGGACATGCAGCGCTGGCAGCAGCTGAATCGCCCGGAGCGCCACGCGCGCATGCCCGACGCGGAGGTCGACGGCCGGCCCGTCTACGTGATGGAGACCGTACCGACCGACGAGGCGCAGTCGGCCTACACGAAGGTATTGAGCTACGTCGACAAGAAGACCTGCGTCGTGATCAAGTCGGAGTCGTTCGAGAGCGGCGACCGCCTGCGCAGGGTGATGACCTCGAAGCCGGACCAGATGCTGGAGGACCACGGCATCTTCGCGCCCACGGAGGTCGTGATGCGGGACGTGCGCGACGAGACGAGCACGACGGTCGTCGTCGAGGATCTCCAAGTCGACGCCGACACGGACGAGCGCAGCTTCCAGGTGAGCGCCCTCGGACGCCACTGCCGCTAGGCGCGCTCCAGTGAGCTGGCCCGTGCGTGCGAGTGTCTGGGCTGCGCTGTCGGTCGCGCTCCTGCTCGGCGGGCTGTTCGCGATCGGCGCCTTGTTTGCGGGAGAGCTGCCGCGCGAGATCCGCTTCGAGCTCGCGAGCGCGGTTGCGCTGCAGGCGCTGATTCCGCTTTGGGCGGCGACGTTCGCCACCTGGCTCGTCGCCACCCGGCTCGCGCCGGCGCTCGAGCGCTCGCTTGCGCGGGTGGCGCTCGGCGTCGCCGCGGCCGCGACGCTCTGGTTCCCGCTGATCGTCGGGGTGCTGTTCGTCGCCTGGCATCCGCGCGGGCCCGCGGACTGGGCGGGCACCTGGCTGCTCCTGGTCGCGGCGGTGACCGCGGCGCTGCTGCTGCCGCGCTGGCTGGTGCGCGGCTTGCGATCAGGGGTCTTCGCGCCGGGCGCCGGGCGAGGTAACGTCGCTGGTTGAGATGGGTGCGTCGACCAAGCGTCCGCGGGGGCGACCCGCGATCCCGAAGGAGCTGCAGCGCCAGCGCCTGATCGCCGCCGCCTTTCGCGCCCTCGAGAAGGGCAACTACGAGAAGACCAGCGTCGCGGACGTCGTGCGCGAGGCCGGCATGTCGTCCCGCTCGTTCTACCAGCACTTCAGCTCGAAGGAGGACCTGGTCGCGGAGATCGTGCGCGAGCAGGGCGACAAGTTCGTCGCGGAGCTCGGCACCGTCATGCGCGACACCCTGGACCCGCTGGCCCGCGCGGATCGCGCGCTGCGCACCTTCCTCGAGCTCTTCCCGAACCAGACCGTCGATCTCGAGCGGCTCGGGGGCGAGGCCGGCCAGCGGGTTCGCGAGGCCCGCCGGGTCTACGTCCACGCCATGACGGAGCTCGTCCAGCGCTGGCTCGAGCGCCTGCTCGAACGCGGCCAGATCGCGCGCGTGCCCGATCGAGCGGCGGTCGAGCTGGCGTTGACCGGGATCGAGGGCCTGTCCTTCCGGTACTACAGCGAGGGCCGTCGGGACGAGCTCCTGGCGATGCGGCCCGCGCTCCTGCGGGTCTTCCTGCGCGCTCTAGATTTCTGAAACACCCGTGTTCTTTTTTCTTCCCTTTCCCGGCGCGGCTGGGTAAAAAAGGGCCCGAGGGAGGAAGATCGGCATGCGGATTCGAGTCGGGACCCTTGGCTGCGTTCTCGCGCTGGCGCTTTCCACGACGGGCTGCGGCCCGCTCACGATCCGGACCTGGGTGCAGGTGATCGAGGCCGAGAGCTCGGGCTCGGTGTTCGTCCCCGCGTTCAGCACGGAGCCCTACGCGATCACGCGCCTGCAGGGGGGCTTCTTCGGCGTGGTTCGGGTGGATACGAGCGTTCTGCCCGCGCCGATGCACGGCACGATGGCGCTCGAGGACATCCGCATCGCCGGCGATGCCGGGCCGCTGCTCGGCAACCTCTGCTCCTGGGGCAATCCGGCCGGGCCGTCCCAGGGGACGATCGTGCTCGACGTGCTCGGTGGACAGAGCTCCGCCGACGTCGTGCTCGATCTGCTCACGACCACGCGGATCTCGGAGCAGCTCCAGATCGCGCCGGCCTCCATCCAGCAGCCCGCGACCTTCCCGCTCGGCTCCGGCTTGTCGCTGCAGACCCTGGCCGCCGCGGCCGAGACCGGCCAGACCGACGGGCTGTTCGCGACGCAAGCGCAGTTCATCGGCGAATCCGTGCTGCTCGGGAGCCCGGTCACGTTCACGCTGAATCTCTCGGTCACGAACAAGGCGACGCCGCCGAAGTTCTCGGCCGACCAGCTCGCGTTCTGCGGGAAGTACTTCAATCAGCAGGGACGCGACGTGCCCTACGTGCTGAACACGAAGTCGAGCTATCTGCGCGCGAACCCGGCCGACGCGCCCAAGGACCCGATCGTGATTCCGCTGGCGGATCTCGGCGCCGTGCCGGGCGACCGCCTGCGGCTCACGCGCTTCGGCACGTACTCGGACGTGCTGGCGCTCAAGGACGGCACCAGCACCGCGCTCACGGGGATCTTCAGCTCGTCGAGCACGGTGCTCGCGTCCAATCAACGCGCGCGCGTGCCAGGCGCGCGAAACGCCGGATCCGACATCAGCACCGCGCCGTACTGGCAGTGCCTGATCTGGCCGCTGTGCCTGCCGCTCTCGACGGACGTCGCAGAGGACTTCCGGATCGATCCGACCGCGACGGTGACCGTGCCGAGCAATGCGGCGTTCCTGATCGTGGCGCCGCTCCCGCCCTCGTACCTCTGGAACGACGACTCGGGCTTCGGCTTCGGCGTGAGCATCGAGGTGAACCCGCCTTCGTAGTAACCTCGCCTCCCCCGCGCTTCCCGTATAGAGTGGGGCCGATCGCGGGAGGCGTGGGCGCTTGAAGGGGTTCTTTCGGTTCGTCGCGCAGTGGCCGTGGGTGACGCTGCTCGGCGTGGTCGCGGTCACGGCGTTCGCGGCGTTCCCCCTGATCGACTTCGAGCACCGCCGCTTCCAGGTCGACGTCGACATGTCGACCAATCGCCTCCTGCCGGACGACGACGAAGGCCGGAAGTTCTACGACTACGTGCGGCGGGCGTTCGGCAGCGACGAGACCATGGTCGTGGCCGTCTCGAGCGACGACGTGTTCACGCACGAGTCGCTCTCGCGCATCCAGCGCATCGCGGACCGCCTCGCGCGGGTCGATGGCGTGCACCACGTGGTGGCGATCACGAACGCCGCGAACGTGCGCGGGAGCGAGGACGGGATCGACATCCGCCCGTTCGTGAAGCAGATCCCGACCGACCCGGCGGTGCTCGCGGAGCTGCGCCGCCAGGCGCTCGAGAATCCGATCTACGCCGGCAATCTGATCTCGCGGGACGGGCGCACCGCCGCGATCGTCGTCCAGTTCCTGAACTTCAAGGACAGCGACTTTCTCGAGAAGGGCATCGACGACAAGATCCGCGACATCGCGCACGAGGAGGCCGGCGGCACGCAGGTCTGGGTCACCGGCGGACCGCACCTGAAGGTCGCCCAGATCCGCTACCTGCTGAGCGACGCCGCGCGCAGCATGCCGTTGATCGTGCTGGCGCTTGCCCTCGTGCTGGCCGTGTCGTTCCGCACCGTGCGCGGGGTGGTCCTGCCGCTGCTCGCGGTCAGCGTCGCGCTGATCTGGACCTTGGGCGGGATGGCCTGGACCGGGCGCTCGCTCACGGTCGTCACGTTCCTGGTCCCGCCGATGCTCTTGATCATCGGCGTCGCGTACTCGGTGCACATCGTCGCGGACTACTACGAGACCTTGCGCGACGACCGGCAGGTGACCTCGCGCGACGCGGTCCAGCACACGCTCGCGGTGGTCTGGCTGGCGGTGCTGCTCACGGGCCTCACGACCGCGGCGGGCTTCCTCTCGAACGCGATCTCGCCGATCGGCGCGATCCGCGAGTTCGGCTGGCTCTCCGTCTTCGGCGTCATGTCCACGCTCGTGGTCGCGCTCACCCTCACGCCCGCGCTGCTCTCGATCCTGGGCCGACCGCGCAAGCTCGCGGTCTCGGACGAGGTGAGCGCGCACGGCCGGCTCGCCCGCGCGTTCGAGTGGCTCGCCGCCTTCGATCTGCGCAACAAGCGCGCGATCTTCGTGTTCTGGGGCGTCGTCGCGGTCGTCTCGTGCATCGCCGCGACGCAGCTCGTCGTCGCCAACGACGGTCTGCGCTTCCTCCCGGAACAGTCCGAGCCCCGGCTTCACTTCGAGGCGGTGAACGAGACCCTGAACGGCGCCAACGGCTTCCAGATCGTCGTCGAGGCGAAGGACAAGGCGACCTTCAAGCAGCCCGAGAACCTGCGCGCGCTCGAGTCACTGCAAGCCTGGCTCGAGGCGCAGCCGGAGATCGGCGGCGCGACCGGGCTCGTCGACTTCGTGAAGCTCTTGAACCGCGCGTTCCACGAGGACGACCCGGCGCAGCTCGCCGTGCCCGCCAGCGAGCGGCTCACCGGACAGCTCCTGTTCCTGGGCGCGAGCGACGAGCTCGAGGGTTACATCGACGCGCGCTACCAGCTCACCAACATCCTGGTGCGGATGAACGTCTACGACAGCGAGCTCGTCTCGGAGCTCGTGGAGCGCATCGAGGCACGCCTCGCCGAGCTCCCGCCGCAGCTCCACGCGCGCGTCACCGGCAACACGATCCTGATGAACGGCGTGGTGAACGCGCTGATCACCAGCGAGATCCAGACGCTCTTCGGCTCGCTGGTGCTGATCTACGCGATCCTGTGCGTGACGTTCCTGTCGATGCGCATCGGCGTGATCGCGCTGATCCCGAACGTGATTCCCGTGGCCGTCTACTTCGGCGCGCTCGGGCTCACCGGCGTCACCTTGAACTTCGCGACCAGCATCATCGCGCCGATGGCGCTCGGCGTCGCGATCGACGACACCATGCACTACTTCCTGCGCTTCAACGACGAGGCGAAGCGCCTCGCCAACGAGAAGCGCGCGACCGTGAACGTGCTGCGTTCCGTCGGCCGCCCGGTGATCTACTCGACGATGTCGCTGGTCGTCGGCTTCCTGATGCTCACCTCGAGCGATCTGCTCTCGTATCGCCAGGTCGGCGCCATGGGCGCCTTCACGCTCGGGTTCTCGCTGTTCGTCGAGATGACCCTGACGCCCGCGCTGTGCAGCGGGCTGCGCATCGTCACCATCTGGGACACGCTCACGCTCGACCTGGGCGAGGACCCGCAGCGCGCGATCCCGCTGTTCAAGGGGCTGTCCAAGGCGCAGTGCCGGATCGTCGCGCTGATGGCGAGCCTGCGCACGGTGCCGAAGGGAACCGAGCTCATGCACGTCGGAGATCACGAGCAGGAGATGTACGTGATCGTGGACGGGCGGCTGCGCATCTGGAAGGACGGCGAGGACGGTCCGATCGACCTGCGCAGCTGCGCGCGCGGCGACGTCGTGGGAGAGGTGGGCCTGTTCTCGGGCGAACGCAGCGCGAACGTCGAAGTCGCCGAGGACGCTCGGCTCCTGCGCTTCACGCCGAACAACCTGCAGCGCCTGAGCCGCCACCGCCCCAAGATCGCCTCGACGGTGCTGCGCAACCTGAACGAGATCCTCGCGCAGCGCCTCTCGAGCCTGACGGACCGCCTGCGGTGAAACCGCTCGCGCCGCGCGGCGTACTGAGGGCATGAAACTCTTCGCGCTGCTCGGCGTACTGTGGTTGGCGCCCTCGCTTGCCCTGGGCGCCGAAGGAGACCCCTGGATGACCTTCAAGAAGCCGACCGATGCGGAGCTGAAAGCCAAGCTCGATCCCGAGCAGTACAAGGTGACGCAGCACGAGGGCACCGAGCGGCCGTTCCGCAACGCGTACTGGGACAACAAGGAGCCCGGGATCTACGTCGACGTGGTCTCCGGCGAGCCGCTCTTCTCGTCGCTGGACAAGTACGACTCGGGTACGGGCTGGCCGAGCTTCACGAAGCCGCTCGACGCCGCGAACGTCGCCACGAAGGTCGACAAGAAGCTCTTCGCCACGCGCACGGAGGTGCGCTCGGTGCACGCCGACTCGCACCTCGGCCACGTCTTCGATGACGGCCCCAAGCCCACGGGCAAGCGCTACTGCATGAACTCCGCGGCGCTGCGCTTCGTGCCCGCGGACGAGCTCGCCGAGCAGGGCTACGGCCAGTACGCCGCCGCGTTCGCGTCGGCGACTTCTTCCGCGAAGACCAAGGCGGAGGACTCCGGCCGGCGCGAGACCGCCGTGCTCGCCGGCGGCTGCTTCTGGGGCATGGAGGACCTCCTGCGCGCGCTGCCCGGCGTGGTCGAGACGGAGGTCGGCTACACCGGAGGTGTGCTCGCGAACCCGCGCTACTCGGACGTGCACTCGGGCAAGTCGGGCGACGCCGAGGCGATCCGCATCGTCTTCGATCCGGCGCGCCTCTCGTACGAAGACCTGCTCGAGTTCTTCTTCACGATCCACGACCCGACCACCAAGAACCGCCAGGGCAACGACATCGGGGTGTCCTACCGCTCGGCGATCTTCACCGAGAACGAGCAGCAGAAGAAGATCGCCGAAGAGGTCCGCGCCAAGGTCGACAAGTCAGGCGCATGGAAGAAGCCCGTCGTGACCGAGATCGTCGCCGCCGGCACGTGGTGGCCCGCCGAGGAAGAGCACCAGGACTATCTCGAGAAGAACCCCGGCGGCTATACGTGTCACTACGTTCGCGATCTGTCCTTCGATTGAGTCGGCGGTTCTCGCCGGGCTGCGGCGCGACGGAACGGGGGTCTCCTCGTGGGTCCCCGGGAGTACCCGACCCACTCGTCGACCCCCGTCCCGCCGCGCCGGTCGGTGGAGGGGCGCACGTCGCCCGGTCAGTCGCTACTCCGCTTTGAGAATGGGAGCGCGCGCGTCGCCGTGCTAGTCGGGGGCGCCGGTTCCGTAGCGGCGGAGGACGTCGCAGACTTCTTCGGAGGTGACGGGCGAGAAGTCGTCGTAGAGCTGGCCGACGGCGAAGAAGGGCTCGGGCCGGGCGAGCGCGACGAGCTCGCGGACTTCCGGCATGCGCGCGATCTCGTCGAGCGTATCTCCGGCGCCGCCTGGAAGCGCGACGACGAGATCGCTCACGCCGAGGTGGCCGAGCGCGACGATCGCGGCCTTCAAGGTCGCGCCGGTGGCGACACCGTCGTCCACCACGATCACCGTGCGGCCCGCGAGCTCGGCGCGCGGGCGCACCGCGCGGTACTCGAGCAGCCGCTCCGTCAGCTCGCGCTGCGAGCGCTCGAGCTCGTGCGCGCGGGCCCTCTCGCTGACGCCGAGCTGCGACAGTACGTCCTCGTTCCAGACCCGCTCACCGCCCTCGGCGACGGCGCCGATCGCGAGCTCGGGCTGTCCGGGCGCGCGCACCTTGCGCGAGACGAAGACGTCGAGCTCGCTCCCGAGCGCGTGCGCGATCGGCTCGGCCACCGTGATGCCGCCGCGCGGCAGCGCAAGCACGAGCGTGCGCGCGCCGCGATGCGCGGTCAGGCGCTTCGCGAGCGCGCGACCCGCGTCGGCCCGGTCGACGAAGTGTGTCGGCGTCGGCTCGAGGCGCGGCGGGTGCGCGCGCGGGCGTGCCTGGCCGCCCGCGTTGCTGCGCGCGCCCAGCAGCCAGCGCTCGAACCAGCGCACCGTCTCGCGGCTGGCGACTTCGAAGGTGCCGGGCTCGTCGAAGAGATGTCCCGCACCCGCGACCGTGCACAGCTGGTGCTCGCCGGCGAAATGCTCCGCGAGCGCGCGATTGCGCTCCAGCAGAGCGTCGTCCTCGCCCTGGACGATGAGGGTCGGTGCGCGCACGCTCGCTGCGTCGGCGGA
>Ga0210377_10003635_pt1 | contig 13216 bp, 9 predicted proteins | sample PLM4_65_b1redo_FD_155480 | JGI IMG/M metagenome (GOLD analysis project Ga0210377, IMG submission 155480) | Groundwater sediment microbial communities from an aquifer in East River, Colorado, USA - PLM4_65_b1 redo | ecosystem: Environmental > Terrestrial > Soil > Riparian zone | place: USA: East... | reverse complement strand
CCAAGGCATCAAGGCGGGAGGTGCGCGTGTGAACACGCTCGCGCGTCCCACGCACCTTTCCCGGAATCACGCCTGGGCGCATCCCAAGAGCCGTATGTACGGGTGTCAGCATGACCTGAGGGATCGCTCCTTGACGCCGGGCCCGGGGGTGAACCATGCTACGGGAAGCCTCACTGAGATGTGGACGCCTGGCCTCGCCCGGGCGCCCCGGCGGTTCGCCGGCGCGTCTGCCCGGGGGTGATTTTCCCCAGCAGCCGGAGGACGACCATGAACGAGCGCGAGAGGACACTGGCTGCCCTCGACCACAAAGAGCCCGACCGGGTTCCCCTCGACTTCGGCGGGCGCCACACGACCCTCCACGTGTACGCGCACGAGGCGTTGATGCGCCACCTCGGCCTCAGCGGGCCGGCGCCCCACATCCGCAGCTATCACACCTATCTCGTGGAGCCCGATCCCCAATTGCTGCAGCGCTTCGAGCGGGTCACTGCCGTATTCTTCCCGAAGGCGCCCAGCAATTATGTCTTCGCTATCGATTCCGCCACCAACAGCTACGTGGACGAGTGGGGAACCAAGTACTTCATGCCCCCGGGCGGCTACTACTACGACGTCGCCGCCGTCCCGCTGGCCGACGCCGAGACGGAGGAAGACCTGCGGAAGTATCGCTGGCCGAATCCCACGGACCCTGCGCGCATCGCCGGCCTGCTCCCCCATGTCAGGGCCGCGTACGAAGCCGGTGAGAAGGTCGTGATGATGTGCAGCGCCACCCCCGGCCTGTGGGAACACTCCTGGTACATGTTCGGCTTCGAACAGGCCTACGTGAACCTGGCGGCGAATCAACGGCTGGTGGAGGCATTCACCGAGCGCCTGCTGGAATGGCAGATGGCGTACTGGGATATGGCGCTGGAGGCGGTGGGCGACTACCTGGATCTTGTCCAGATCGGCGAGGACCTCGGCACCCAGAACGGCCCCATGATGTCCCCCACGATGTTCCGCCGCTTTTACAAGCCGCGGATGCAGAGGCTCGTGGAGTCGATCAGGGAGCGGACCAGGGCGCGCGTCTACCTCCACTCCTGCGGTTCCATCTCCCGGATGATCCCCGACCTCATCGAGTGCGGGATCGAGGTGCTCAATCCGGTGCAGGTCAACGCTGCCGAGATGGACTCCGCCCGCCTCAAGCGGGAGTTCGGCAAGGACCTGACCTTCTGGGGCGGCGGCTGTGACCCGGTCGTCCTCCAGACCGGGACGCCGCGGGACGTCGTCGAGGAGGTCAAGCGGCGCATCCATGACCTGGCGCCGGGCGGCGGATTCGTCTTCGGGTCGGTGCACAACATCCAGGCCAACGTGCCGCCGGAGAACATCGTGGCCATGTTCGACGCGGCCCGGGAGTTCGGCGGGTACCCCATCGGCGTATAGGATGCCGCTGCCACTCGCGGATCGCCCACAGTGACGGCGGATTGCCCAAGGCACGCCGGTGAGGTCGATCCTCCATCCCCCCGCGGCGCTGGGTTCACGCGCAACTGCTGAATCCGCGAGCCTGGCAGGGTCAGACTCCAGCCCCGACTCGCCCCGATGTCGATGTGATATTCGACCGATCCGCATGGCCGGAGGGCACCTGTGGCCCGGCCGGCGGCGGCGGAAGGGGACCTTCACCCTAACGTATTTCTCTTGACAATAGTCCCCGGCATCGGCCATGTTCAAAATAGAAGATTGGCCAGGGCCGCCTGGGCGGGCATCCATCGGTTCACCGCGGCGAGCCTCTGCGGGGTAGTTCGTTTCGGAGGCCAGAGCTCCTGCGGGCGTCCGCGAACGTCCCCTGCTGACGTGCCCACCGACACCCGGGTGTGGGAGGCGGAACTGGAATGCCGACAACCAGCCGGAAAGGAGTGGGGCAATGAGCCACAGGACAACGATCAGGGCGATGGGAGGCCTGTTGGCCAGCCTCCTCTTGGTCTGGGCCGGGCAGGCGTCCGCTCAAACGGTCCGCGCCGTCCTGCACGCCGAGGTCAAGCACCTGGACCCGCACTGGACCACCGCGGACATCACGCAGGTGCACGGCTACATGGTTTACGATACCCTGTTCGCGCTGGACGACAAGGGGCAACCCCAGCCGCAGATGGTGGACACGTACCGGCTGAGCGCGGATAAGCTCAGCTACACCTTCAGCCTGCGCGACGGGCTCAAATGGCACGACGGCCAACCGGTCCGCTCGGCCGACGTGATCGCCTCCCTCAAGCGCTGGGCGGTGAAGGACGCGGCCGGGCAGAAGCTGATGGCCCGTACCGCCTCCCTGGAGGCAATCAACGACAAGACGTTCGTGCTCAAACTCAAGGAGCCGTACGGCCTGACGATCCGGGCGCTGGCCAAGGAGTATAGCTACGTGCCCTTCATCTTGCCCGAGCGCCACGCGGTGCAGGACCCGTCAAAGCCCTTCGAGGGCGAAGTCATCGGCTCCGGCCCCTTCATGTTCGCTGCGAAAGAGTGGGTGCCGGGCGCCAAGACGGTGTACGTGAAGTTCAAGGACTACGTGCCCCGCAAAGAGCCCGCCAGCTATTACGCCGGCGGGAAGAAGGTGAACGTCGAGCGGGTAGAATTTGTGGTCATCCCGGACCAGTCCACCGCCGTCGCGGCGCTGGGGAAAGGCGAGGTGGACTACCTCCAGCGCCCGCATGTGGACCAGTGGCCGCTCCTGCGCAAGGACCCCAATGTCGGGATGTACCGGGCGGACGTCTCCCAGATGCAGATCCACCCAAACCATCTGGTACCGCCCTTTGACAACCTGAAGGCCCGCCAGGCGCTCATGCTGATGGCGAACCAGCAAGATTACTTGCGGGCCATTGCCGGCGAGCCGGAGAACTGGCGCCCCTGCTATAGCTACCTGGGCTGCGCGGGCTGGCTGGAGACGGACGCCGGGGCCGACCTGCTGAAAAAGCCAGATCTGGAGAAGGCCAAGCAACTGCTCGCCGAGGCCGGGTACAAAGGCGAGAAGATCGTGGTCATGGCCCCCAGCGACTTCCCCACCATTAACGCCGCCTCCCTCACCACCGCGGCGATGCTGCGCAAGCTGGGCGTGAACGTGGACCTGCAGGCCATGGACTGGGGGACCCTCACCTCTCGCCGGCCCATCAAGGACGCGCCCGCCAAGAACCCGGCGGGGTGGCAGATCTTCCACACCACCTCCGGCTACGCGGCCCTGAAGGATCCGTGGGGACATGCGAACATCTCCACGGCCTGTGACAAGGCCTGGTTCGGGTGGCCGTGCTCGCCACGGGCCAGCAAGGCGCTGGAGGAATTGGGCAACCTGACCCCGGGCACCGAGGCTTTCAAGAAGGGGCTGGCCGAGTATCACGCAGCCCTGATGGAGAACATCCCCTACGTGCCGCTGGGCGAGTTCTTTCAGTCCGCGGCCTACCGGAAGGACCGCCTCGGCAACATCCTCGAGACCCCCCACACCGTGTTCTGGAACATGGTGAAGAAGTAGGCACCTTTCCCGCGATGCGGGCGGCGGCCCCTGACGCCGCCCGCATCCCCTCGATCCGCTTCCCCGGGCGATCCGCATGCTGGCCTACATCCTCAGACGCATCCTGGCGACGCTCCCGGTCATGGGGATCGTCATTCTGTTCGTCTTCCTCCTGGTGCGCATCGCCCCGGGGGACCCCGCGGCCATTATCGCGGGCGATTACGCCACCCCCGAAAACATCCAGAAGATCCGCGTGGGGCTGGGCCTGGACAAGCCCATCCACGTCCAGTTCAGGATCTACGTGACGAACCTCATCCGGGGCGACCTGGGCCGCTCGCTCCACTCCCGGTTGCCCGTGAGCCAACTGATTGCCCAGCGCCTCGAACCCACGGCGGCCCTGGCGGTGAGCACCTTGAGCTTCGCCATCCTGCTGGCGATCCCGCTGGGGATCCTCGCCGCCTGGAAGGCCGGCTCCCTGATCGACCGAACAGTCATGGTCTTTGCCGTGGGGGGCTTCTCGATTCCCGTGTTCTGGCTGGGCTTCCTCCTCATTTACGGCTTCTCCGTGAAGCTCGACGTCCTCCCGGTGCAAGGGTACGTCAGCTTCCGGGAAGGATTCTTTCCCTTCATCACGCACCTCATCCTGCCCACGGTGACCCTCGGCCTGATTTACATGGCGCTCCTGGCACGCATCACCCGGGCCACCATACTCGAGGTGTTGCAATCGGACTACATCCGCACAGCGTATGCCAAGGGGGTTCGGCCCACCAGCGTGCTCTTCGTCCACGCGCTGAAGAACGCGGCGATCCCTGTCGTGACTACGATCGGCGTGGGATTTGCCCTGCTCGTCAGCGGGGTGGTCATCACCGAGAGCGTCTTCGCGCTGCCCGGCCTCGGGCGGCTCACCGTGGATGCGGTGCTGCAACGCGATTACTCGATCATTCAGGGCGTCACCCTCATTTTCTCCTTCGTGTACGCGCTGGTGAACTTGGTGGTCGATCTCTCCTATACCCTATTCGACCCGCGCATCCGGTACTGAGCGGGGCCGACGCGCCCCGAAGGCGGGCTCTGGACTGGACATGCCCGAGGAACCCGGCATCATCCCGTACGATCGCCTGACCGGACGGCAGAAGGCCCGCCGGTTCGTCCGGCGCAATCCGAACATGGTGGCCGGAGGTCTCTTGCTGGCGGTCATGGTGGTGCTGGCCATGTGCGCTCCGTACCTGCACACGGTCAATCCGGTCGAGATGAACCCGGTCGAACGACTGCGGGCTCCCGGTCCGGGGCACTGGTTCGGCACCGATATGTACGGGCGAGATTCCTATAGCCGGGTGATCTACGGCAGCCGCATCTCCCTGTTCGTTGGCCTGGTGGTCGCCGCGGTCACCTCGGCGATCGGCCTCGCGATTGGCTTGATCAGCGGATTCGTCCGCAGGCTGGATAACCTCATCATGCGGGTCATGGACGGGATCATGGCCTTGCCGGACCTGCTGCTGGCCATCTCCTTCGTGGCGTTGACCAAGGCCAGCGTGCGGAATGTCATCGTCGCCTTGGTGATCCCCCAGACACCTCGAGTGGTGCGCCTGGTGCGGGGCATCGTGCTCGTCCTTCGCGAGCAGCCCTTCGTGGAGTCGGCCATGGCCATGGGGGCCCGCCTGCCTCGGCTGCTGGTGCGGCATCTGCTTCCGAATACCATCGCCCCGCTGGTGGTGCAGGGCACCTACGTCATGGCGTCTGCCGTGCTGATCGAGGCGGGGCTGAGCTTCCTGGGGGCCGGCACCCCGCCGGAGATCCCGAGCTGGGGCAACATCATGGCCGAGGCCCGCTCCTACGTCCGGGTGGCCTTCTGGCTCCTGCTCTTCCCCGGCCTGTTCCTGGCGGCTACGGTCCTCTCCATCAACATGGTGGGGGATGGCCTCCGGGACATGCTTGACCCGCGCATCGCCCGGCGCATGCGATGAGCCGACCGGAACCGGCCGATGGCCGCTTCGGCATCCGAAGAGGGGAACGTACATGATCTTTGATCACCTGATCGAAAATGGACTGGTGGTGGATGGCACGGGGGTGCCGGGGCACCGCGCGGACGTGGGCATCATCGGAAAGCGGATCGCCGCCATCGACGACCTGAATGCCGCACAGGCGGCGCGGCGATTGGATGCGACGGGATTGGTCGTCGCCCCCGGGTTCATCGACATCCACAATCACTCCGACCTCGCCCTCCTCGCAGACGGGCGGGCGGAGAGCATGATCCGCCAGGGGGTGACGACCCAGGTCACCGGCAACTGCGGTCTCACCCCGGCGCCGGTCCACGACGCGATCCGCCAGGACCTGCAGAAGACGATGGTCGGGCCCGAGTACGGGCGGTCCTGGACCTGGAATACGTTCGGCCAGTTTCTGGATGCCCTGCGCGCCGTTCCGGTCGCCACCCACGTGGCGCCCCTGGTGGGACACGGGGCGATCCGGGCGGCCGCCATGGGCTTTGCCGATCGCAAGCCGACCGCCGACGAGCTGGAATCCATGAAGCGCCTTGCCGCCGAGGCCATGGAGGCGGGAGCCTTCGGGATGTCCACCGGCCTGGTCTACCCGCCTGGGCTCTACTGCGACACGGAGGAACTGATCGAGCTTTCCCGGGTGGTGGCACGCTATCGGGGCTTGTATGCCTCGCACATGCGCGGCGAGGCGAACCCGGTGGTGGAGTCGGTGAAGGAGGTGCTCCGGATTGCCCGCGAGGCGGAGATCCCCGTCCAGATCTCGCACCACAAGGCGGCCGGCCGCGAGAACTGGGGCAAGGTTCGCATTACCTACGGACTCATCGAGGAGGCCTCGCGCACCCACGACGTTACGTTCGACATCTACCCCTACACCGCGGGGAGTGCGAATCTGAGCCAGCTCGTCCCGCCATGGGCCCATGCGGGCGGGCCGGAGGCAATGCTCATGCGGCTCCGGGACCAGGGCCAGCGGGCGAGGATCCTCCGCGACATCGTTCAGGGCACCCCGGATTGGCCCAATTTCTTCCGCATCGACTGGCGGGACATCCGGCTGGCCTACATCCACAGTCCGCGGAACCGCTGGATGCAGGGGCTGTCTATCCTCGAGGCGGCCCAGCGCCTCGGCCGCGACCCGGTCGAGCTGGCCGCGGACCTGATCCTCGAGGACGACAACCGCACGACGATGGTGAACTTCGTGATGGCGGAAGCCGACGTGGACTTCCTACTTCCGAAGCCTGAGTCCATGATCGGGTCGGACGGCCGGTCATTCAGCCCGGGCGGCCCGGCGGCCGGGGGCCACCCCCACCCCCGGTCCTACGGGGCGTTTCCCCGGGTCCTCGCCCGGTACGTGCGGGAGAAGAGGCTGCTGACCCTCGAAGAGGCGATCCACAAGATGACGGGGAAGCCCGCCCGGAAATTGCGCCTGGACCGCCGGGGGGAGTTGCGGGAGGGGCACTTTGCCGACGTGGTCGTCTTCGATGCTGCGAGGATCCAGGATCGTGCCACGTTCGAGCAGCCACACCAGTTCGCCGACGGCATTCACTGGGTGATGGTTGACGGGCACTTGACCCTCGATAGAGGCAGGCTCTCCAACGACCTCGCCGGCCGGGTACTCGCCCCGATGGGATGACCGCGATCCCAGGGGCGTAAGAGGTTCGGGCGAACCGGTCTGTCGTCGTCCCGTGAGGAGACTCGTCTTCACACTGTCAGTTGCCAGGGCATACCCTCCACGTCGCCCCATTCCACGCCGAGAGGATCAGCCGAAGTTGTCTCAGCCCCGGCCACCCTGACCGGAGACTTGGCGCGAAATCACTTGCCAACCCCGAAACCGGACGTTAGCATGATTTTCTACCGCTCAAGCGGCGCCCGCCGAGGGGGCCGCGCTCGATTCTGAGCCCGAGGCAGGCTCGCCCCGGGGGGGATACAAGAGCTCGAGGGCCGGCCACCGGAAGGGTCACCAGCGTGGGGACGAACTTCACCGACGCAATCCAGAGGCTGCAGAGCAGCGTCGAGCAGGCCCTGGTGGGCAAGCCCGAGGTCGTCCGCTTGGCCATCGTGGCGCTCCTCGCCCGCGGCCACCTGCTGATCGAGGACGTGCCGGGCGTCGGGAAGACCACCCTGGCCCAGGCCCTGGCCAAATCATTGGGGCTGACCTTCCAGCGGATCCAGTTCACCAGCGATCTGTTGCCCTCCGACATCCTGGGCGTGTCGGTCTTCGACCCGAGGAAGTCGGAGTTCGAGTTCAAGCCCGGCCCGATTTTTGCCAATGTCATCCTGGCCGACGAGATCAATCGCACCACGCCCAAGACGCAGTCGAGCCTCCTCGAGGCGATGAACGAGGCCCAGGTCTCCCTGGACCACCATACCTACCACCTGCCCCGACCCTTCATGGTCCTGGCCACCCAGAATCCCCTGGAGTACCAGGGGACCCATCCCCTGCCCGAATCGCAGATGGACCGCTTCCTGCTCCGGATCCGGATCGGCTATCCCGACGAGACCCACGAGCGGCGCATCCTCCGTGGTGCAGGCGCGGCCATCCTCGAGCGCCTGCAGTCTGTCCTGAGCCAGGAGGCGGTTTTGGATCTCCAGGGGCAGGTGGAAACGGTGAGGGTCGATGAGAGCCTCCTGGGCTACGTGATGGGCATAGTTCAGGCCACGCGCAATCACGGCGCCCTGGCCCTAGGGGTGAGCCCCCGCGGTTCATTGGCTCTGGTCCGCGCGGCACAGGCCCTGGCCATGACCGAGGGCCGGCAGTACTGCATCCCCGACGACATCAAGCAGCTTGCTGTCCCCGCCCTGGCCCATCGCGTGATCGCGCGCGCACGGTGGGATTCTGCCGGGGAGCAGTCGGACGACCCCGAGGCATTGATCCGGGAGATCCTTCAGGAGGTTCCGGTCCCACGGTGAGAGGCGAGTGCTCTCTCCCCCATCCCGGGCTTGTCCGCTTTGAACCACGCAGGATGATGATGTCCCGGAGATTGAAATCGCCTCGCCCGCCAGCCTTCCGGCGCCCCCGCAAGGAATACTGGTTGCCCCGCACGATCCGCCCCACGCGTGAGGGCTGGTGGTTCATCGGCGCCTCCTTTGCCGTGGGCCTCGCCGCCACCAACACCGGAAACAACCTGCTCTACCTGATCCTGGCCATGATGTTGTCCTTCATGGCCATCTCGGGCATCCTGTCCGAACAGACCCTGCGCCATCTCAGGCTGCAACGGGAATTACCGGGGCGCCTGTTCGCCGGCGCGCCGATCCCCGTCAGAGTCTGGCTGGTCAACCGGAAGCGTCGACTGCCCTCCTATGCGCTGCACCTGACCGAGGCAGATCCTGCCGGCGGCCGCCCGGCCAGCCACTTCCTGCTGACGGTCGCGCCACAGGGTCGGGAGGCCTGGCAGTACTCACTCGCCTTCCCGAGCCGTGGATGGCACCGGCTGCCCGGCCTGCGAATGCTCACGCGATTCCCCTTCGGCCTGTTCGCCAAGGTGACCCGCCCCATCCTTGCCGACCCGGTGCTGGTCTACCCCCCGCTCCGCGCCCTGGCACCCGGGGAAGTCCCGTCCGCCTTAGAGGCCGGCTGGCGGGAGCGGGATCGGCGCGGCCACGGTGCCAGCCTCCGCAACCTGCGACCCTACCGCCCGGGTGATGATCCCCGGCTGCTCCACTGGAAGACCTCGGCGAAGGCCGGCGACCTGATGGTCAAGGAGTTGGCGGACGAGGAGCGCCCTCGCGTGCTCTTGCTGGTGGAGGACCCGGCGCCGGGCACGCCGTCCGAGGTTCTCGAGGCAAATATCAGCTATGCCGCCTCCCTCGCGGCCCACGCCATCCGCCTGGGATCGCACGTCCAACTGGTGACTGCGGATGGGTCCACCGGGTTCGGGCAGGGGGAGGCGCATCTGGATCGGATCCTGGAACGACTGGCACTGTACGAGGCGCCGGTGGCGCCTCGCCCGGTGGCAGTTCCGGAGGAACCCGGGCGCACCGCCCGCATCCGGCTGGACGCCCGGCCAGCCCGGCCAGCACGCCTAGGCGTGAAGGAATAGCCGTGCCCTTTCCGCTGTTTTTCAGGCTGACCCTCTTCCTGCTGGTTCTCGACGCCTCCGGCGCCCTCTACCTCACAGGCATCCTGGAATGGCCCGGGCTCGTGGCCGTCCTCCTGGTGACCGGTGGAAGCTGGTGGGCCGACCAGATCCGGGCCCGCGTCCCCAACTACCGCAGGCTCTGGGATGCCCTCACCGTCGTCTATCTCGCCTTCGTGGTCCTGGATCTGGTGTTCCTGGCCGAGTCGTTCATCGCCGGGGTGATCCACCTCCTCCTGTTCCTGCAGGCCTACAAGTTGTACAACGCCCGGACCCACCGCGACCTCCTGGACATTATTATTCTGACCTTCCTCCAGCTTGTGGCTGCCTCCACCCTCACGGTCAGCTTCGGCTTCCTGCTGGTCTTCTGCCTGTACATGATCCTGGGAGTGTGGGGACTCATTCTGCTTCACCTGAAGCGAGAGGCCGACGACGCCCTCCCGGAACGGAGTCGGGAGCTCCTGGCCGGCTCGGCCCTCCTCACGCCCCGCTTCCTCCTGGAGAGCGTGGTCGTCGCCGTCGCATCCCTGGTCCTCACGCTGGCCATCTTCTTCATCATCCCCCGGGTGGGGCGGACCTACCTTCCCTTGAAGGCCCAACTCGGCACCCTGACGACCGGCTTCACCGACCGGGTGGACCTGGGCGCCTACGGCACGATTCAGAGTGATCCCACCATCGTGATGCGGATCGGCTTTTCCGAGAGCCCGGTGAGCCCTGATCGCCTTCCCGACCTCCGCTGGCGAGGCGTGGCGTTCGACCACTTCGACGGCCGGACCTGGTCGCTCCACACCTCCGCGCGAACCCCTGTCCGCCGGGTCCTGGACAGCTACTTCCCCGCGGCTCCCTCCAGGTGGGGGGCGCCATTCCTGGCGTACGAGGTCTTCCTGGAGCCCATCGGCACCGAAGTGATCTTCGGCCTCCCGCGGATCGTGAGCATCCAGGGCCGCTTCGGGGCCATGGTGGTGGACGGCGGCGACGGCCTGAACCTGCCGGTCACGCCGTCCTCGCGGCTGCGCTATGTGGCGGTGTCCCAGCCGGAACGGTTCGAGGAGGCACAGCTCAGGCGCCGGGTGAGCCCGGACGAGTACCCGCCGGAGATCCGGGAGGCGTATCTGCAACTGCCGCCCCTCTCGCCGCGCTTCCGGGGCCTGGCGCGCGCGTTGGCCGCGGGCGCGAAATCGCCCTACGACGTGGTTCGTCGCGTGGAGTCGTACCTCGCCGAGAACCTGCAATACAGCCTGGACCTGCGCCACGCGTCGGGGCTCGACCCGCTCGACGAGTTCCTGTTTTACCGCAAGTCGGGGAACTGCGAGTACTTTGCGGCCAGCATGGCGATCCTGCTGCGGGCCGAGGGGGTCCCGGCCCGGGTGGCGAACGGCTTTCAGCGGGGGGAATGGAACGAGCTCGGCCAGTACTTCGCCGTGCGCCAGCGCGATGCCCACTCCTGGGTGGAGGTCTTCTTTCCCGGCGCGGGATGGGTGACCTTCGACCCCTCGCCGCGGGCGGCGTTCGAGGAGCAGGCCTTTGGCGCGAGCGGCTGGACCGGGAAGTACCTGGACGCCCTGCGGATGCGCTGGAACCGCTACGTGATCGATTACAACATGCGCGACCAGGCCCGCCTGGCCATGAACCTTCGGCGCCACTCCACGATGGTCCGCCAGACCGTCGGCCAGGCTTGGGAGACCTGGGCCGTCCAGGCCTCGCACACCCTGCGGCGCGTGTGGCGGCAGCGCGGGTACGTCGTCGGCGCCCTCCTGGTCCTCGTGGTAGCGAGCGTGGTCCTGTTCCGGCGCGCTCCCGCCGGTTCGATCGGCACCGGGTGGCTCCTCCGACCGCAGGGCCGGCGGGCCCCCGTGGTCTTCTACGAGCGGATGATCCGCCTGCTGGCCCGGCGTGGCTGCCCGCGGGCTCCCACGGCCACCGCCCGGGAGTTCGCGTCCACGCTCGCCGACCGGCCGCACCTGTACGCCCCGGTGGCGGACCTGACGGCCCTTTACGAGCGGGTCCGCTTCGGTGGCGAGCCCCTCACCCCCGCCCACCGGCGGCGCGCCGCCACGCTGCTCCAGGAACTCGCCATCGCCTTCGCTGGCCCGCGGCGTTCATGAGTGTCGGGATGTCCGACCCCGGGGTCAACCGTTCCGCCACGGAGGCAGTGGGCTGCAAAATCAGGGATCGGCTGGGGCTTCCAGGCCGTGCTTCTTCATCTTGTAGCGTAACACCCGCTCGCTGATCCCCAGCTCCTCGGCGGCCTGCGTCTGGACCCAGCCGTGACGCAGGAGCGCCGCCCGAATGGCCTGGCGCTCGATGCTGGCCAGGAGATCCGGCAGGTGACGCGCCTCGGCCTCGGTCGGAATCCGCTCGCCCGGTCGCACGGTCACCGGCAGGTCCTCGACGTCGATAACCCGGCCCCGGCACAGCAGCACCGCTCGCTCGATCAGGTTCTCCAGCTCGCGCACATTCCCCGGATACTCGTAGCGCAAGAGCGCATCCCGCGCCGCGGCCGTGAGGCCGGCCACCTCACGCCGGTTCTTCTCGGCGAACTTCCGGAGGAAGTGATCCAGGAGGGCCGGAATGTCCGCCCGCCGCTCCCGCAGCGGTGGGATCTGGACGGTCACAACATTCAGCCGGTAATACAGGTCCTCGCGAAACGTGCCGCTCCGCATGGCCTGCTCCAGATCGCGATGCGTCGCCGCCAGGATGCGGACGTTCACCGTCAATGTCCGGTTGCCCCCCAGCCGCTCGAACTGCCGCTCCTGCAGGACCCGGAGCAGCTTCACCTGCAGGGCAGGAGAGAGATCCCCGATCTCGTCGAGGAAGATCGAGCCGCCGTCCGCCATCTCGAACCGGCCCTTGCGCTGGGCCACGGCGCCGGTGAAGGCGCCCTTCTCGTGGCCGAAAAGCTCGCTCTCCAAGAGCTGCTCTGGCAGCGCGGCGCAGTTCAGGGTCACCAGCGGTCCGCCGGCCCGAGGTGAGTTGAAGTGGATGGCGCGGGCGATCAACTCTTTGCCGGTGCCGCTCTCGCCCCGGATGAGCACCGTCGCATCCGAGGGCGCAACCTGCCTCACCAGGGCCAGGACCTCCTGCATCCGCCCGCTCTCGCCGATGATCCCTTCCAGGCGGTGTCGCTCCACCAGGTGCGCCTGAAGGTCGCGCACCGCGCTCTGCAGGCGGACCTGTTCGCTCACGCGCCCGATGCGGAGCAGGAGCTCCTCCAGATCCAGCGGTTTCATGAGATAGTCGGCGGCCCCTTCCTGCATGGCCTGGACCGCCGCCTCCACGGTCCCGTAGGCGGTCACCAGGATGAACGGGATCTCGGGATTCACCGCCTTGACAGCCCGCAGCAACTCGATCCCCGACATACCCGGCATTCTGAAATCGCTGAGGACCAGATCCACGCGGGTCTCCCGGACGCGAGCCAGGGCCTCCGCCCCGCTGCCGGCCAGGAACACCTCGTGCCCCTGTTTCCTCAGGAAGCCGCCGATCAGCTCGCGCTGGCTGCTCTCGTCGTCCACCACCAGGATCCGGAGGGGTTCCATCGCCGAAGGGTCCTCACTCCCGGGCAGGCGCCAACCGGACGGTCACCGTCCCGACCTCATCCGGCCAACACGGCTACGCGGCGGTTTCGACAACGGGGAGCCTGACGATCAAGGTTGCCCCCGATCCGGCATGACTCTCGACCTCGACACTGCCATCGTGTT
>Ga0210377_10003634_pt1 | contig 13217 bp, 9 predicted proteins | sample PLM4_65_b1redo_FD_155480 | JGI IMG/M metagenome (GOLD analysis project Ga0210377, IMG submission 155480) | Groundwater sediment microbial communities from an aquifer in East River, Colorado, USA - PLM4_65_b1 redo | ecosystem: Environmental > Terrestrial > Soil > Riparian zone | place: USA: East... | reverse complement strand
GCCCAGGAACCAGAAGAACGTGTAGGTCCCGTTCTGCGCCATGTCGCCGCTGATCTCGGCGATGCGCAGCGGCCCCGAGAGATCGCGCGTGCTCCGCGTGCCCGCGATCATCTGCCCGACCGCGGTGAAGGTGGCGACGGTGAGGCCGTAGGTTTCGCGCACCGCCTGCACGAAGGCATCGAAGGCGCCGTGCTGCTGGCGGAAGGCCGCGTGCGGCGAGACGCCGATGACGCCGCCGATCTTTTTGGGGTTGCCGTCCTTGTCGTTGGCGGTCAGCCATTTCGGCCGCAGGGTGAGCGTGAGCTCTTGGGTGCCGCGGCGGACAACGACTTCGATCGGCACGTCCGCATTGGCGAGAACCACCCGGCGCACGTCCTCGAAGGTCTCGACCGGCTGGCCCTTGATCTTGACGAACACATCGCCGGGCTTGAGCCCGGCGTCGTCGGCGGCGCCGCCCGAAACCACGCGGCCGATCACCGGCGGGATGAAGGCTCCGGCACCGAGATCGCCGAACGGCGTCTGGTTGCCCCGCTTGTCCTCGAACACGCGCACGCCGACATCGACGTCGACGCCGCGGGCCTGGCCGTCGCGCTCGATCACGACCGCGACGCGCTGGCCCGGCCGCAGGCCGATCGCCTGCATGACCTCTTCGAAGCGCTCGACGTTGTGGCCGGCGACCTGGACGATCTTGTCGCCGGTCTTGAGTCCCGCCTTGTCGGCCGCGCCCCCGGGCGTGATCGTGCCCACGATCGACGGGCTGAACGGCTGCCCGGCGGTGGCGAACAGGATGCCGAGGACGATGATGGCGAACACGTAGTTGACGAAAGGCCCGGCGAAGACGATGGCGGCGCGCTGGCCGAGCCGCTTGTGATGGAACGACACCTGCTTCTCGTCGGGGCGCAGCGGGCGTTCGCTGCCGTCGTCCTCGAGCAGCCGCTCGCCCTCGCCGAACATCTTCACGTAGCCGCCGAGCGGGATCGCGGCGAAGCGCCAGCGCGTGCCGTGCTTGTCGTTCCAGCCGAACAGCTCCGGCCCGAAGCCGATCGAGAACGTCTCGACCTTCACGCCGGCGCGGCGCGCGACGTAATAATGGCCAAACTCGTGGACGAAAACGAGAACCGTGAGTATGACCAGAAATGGAAGGACGTAATTCCAGAGTGGGGTCAGGAATTCCATGGTATTAACCATATCCCCTTGTCTTGGCTCGCCTAATCTATTCTAAACCGAAACCCGCAATCAATTGATAACTCTGCCGCGGGCGATGGTCTCGCGCGCGATCGCCCGCGCCTGCCGGTCGACGTCCGCGACCATTTCGAGCGCATCGATCTCGATCCGCGGTATCCGCTCCAAGGTCTGGCCCACGATTTTGGCGATATCGAGGAAGCCGATGTGGCGATCGAGAAAAGCAAGGACCGCGACCTCGTTGGCGGCGTTGAGCACGGTGGGGGCCGAACCGCCCGCGTCCAGCGCCTCACGCGCCAAGCGCAGCGCCGGAAAGCGCTCGAGATCGGGCTGCTCGAAGGTAAGCGCCCCGATCGAGGCGAGATCGAGGCGGGCCGACGGCGTCGCGATGCGCTTCGGCCAGCCCATCGCGTAGGCGATGGGCGTGCGCATGTCGGGCGTGCCGAGCTGCGCCAGCACCGAGCCGTCGATATATTCCACCATCGAGTGTATGACCGACTGCGGATGGACGATCACGTCGACCTGATCCTTGCGCACCGGGAACAGGTAGAAGGCTTCGATCACCTCGAGGCCCTTGTTCATGAGCGTCGCCGAATCGACCGAGATCTTGGCGCCCATGCGCCAATTTGGGTGCGCCACCGCCTGCTCGGGCGTCATGCTGCGCATCTCGGCGAGGCTGCGGGTGCGGAACGGCCCGCCCGACGCGGTCAGGATGATGCGTGCCACGCGGTCGCGCTGCTCGAAGTCGAAGACCTGGAACACGGCGTTGTGCTCCGAATCGACCGGCAGCAGCGTGGCTCCCCTGGCGCGCACCTCGCGCAGCACGAGCTCGCCGGCGCAAACCAGCGTCTCCTTGTTGGCGAGGGCGACGATGGCGCCCTGGCGCACGCCCGCCAGCGTCGGCCTCAAACCGGCGGCGCCGACGATGCCGGCCATCATCCAGTCGATCGGGCGCGTGGCGGCCTCGACGACCGCCGCCTCGCCGGCCGCGGCCTCGATGTTGGTGCCGGAGAGCGCCTCGCGCAGCGCGTGGTAGAGCGTGGGGTCGGCGACGACGGCGATGCGCGGGCGCAGGCGCCGCGCCTGCTCGGCGAGCAGGATCACGTTGCGGTTGGCGGTCAGCGCCTCGACGCAATAATTGTCGGGCTCGCGCTCGACGAGGTCGATCGTGTTGCAGCCGATCGAGCCGGTCGAGCCCAAGATCGTGATGCGGCGGGGGCCGTTGGCCGGCGCGGTCATAGCCATGGGCGCGGGTCCCCTCCCCCGATCCAAACCGCCAATGCGGCCACCACCAAAGCTGCGACGATGCCGTCGACCCGGTCCATCATGCCCCCGTGCCCAGGCAGGATATCGCCTGCGTCCTTCACCCTAAAGGCCCGCTTGACGCCCGATTCGAGGAGGTCTCCCAACTGCGAAATAAGGGCGAAGACCAGCGCCGCGCCCGTCAGGACATGGACCTGCGCCAGCCCCAGCGCCATGCCGAGGACGATGCCGACGGACACTGCCCCCGCGACGCCGCCGCCGAGGCCGGACCAGGTCTTTCCCGGGCTGATGCGCGGGGCCATTTTCGGTCCGCCGAGAGTGCGCCCGACGAAATAGGCTGCGATGTCGGTCGCTATCACCACGCCGACGAGCCAGATCACGAGCGATCGCCCGATCTCGGGCCGCGCATAGAGCCAAAGCAGAGCGAGCGCCGGTACGCCGATATAGAGCGCCCCTGCGGCGATCGCGAGCGCGTGCTCGCGCGCGCGTACCCGCGCGATTGCGTAAACCGCGGGCCCCGCCGCCGCCACGATGAGGTACGCCCAGGCGAAGCGGCCCAGCGCCGCCGTCGCGATGGCGCCCATCAGCATCAGGGCCAGGGCGGCGCCGGTGACGCCGAACCGGGCGGCGCCGGTCACGCGCGCCCATTCCCAGGCCATGACGGCGGCAATCGCGCCGACGAAGATCGGGAGATAGGGCGGGCCCAGGATGAGCGCGGCCGCCGCCGGCACCGCCAGAGCGACGGCGGTCACCGCGCGTTGCGCCGTTTCGCTTCGCACCAGCTTCCCCCTCGCTCCCCCCGCTATGCCTGCCGCCAGCATGGGATCAGCCGGTCGCGGTGCCGTAGCGCCGCTCCCGGCGCTGATACTCTTCCACCGCGCGGCGCAGATTCTCGCGGCCGAAATCGGGCCACAAGCAGTCGTCGAAGACCAGCTCGGCATAAGCGCTCTGCCAGAGCAGGAAGTTGCTGATGCGCTGCTCGCCGCTGGTGCGGATGACGAGATCGGGATCGGGCATGCCGACCGTGAACAGTCGCTCCTGCAACGCGGTTTCGTCCACATCGTCCGGGCGGAGCCGCCCGGCCGCCACGTCGGCTGCGATCCGGCGCATGGCGAGGACGATCTCGTCGCGCCCGCCATAGCTCAAGGCGATGGTGAGGTTGAGCCGCACATTGGCGCCGGTGCGCTCCTCGGCCTCTTCGATCAGCCGGACGATGTCGGGCGCCAGGCGCGCGCGGTTGCCGATGCTGCGCACGCGCACGCCCTGGCGGTGCAATTCGGCAATCTCGCTGCGGAGGTAGAAGCGCAGCAGCCCCATGAGGTCGTCGACCTCGGGCGGCGGCCGGTTCCAGTTCTCGGACGAGAAGCCGTAGAGCGTGAGGTAGCCGATGCCGAGGTCGACCGCCGCCTTCACCGTCTCGCGCACGGACTCGACGCCGCGGCGGTGGCCGGCGGTGCGCGGCAGGCTGCGCTGCTTCGCCCAGCGCCCGTTGCCGTCCATGATGATGGCGACATGGGCGGGCGGCGGTCGCAGCGGCCTCGGGGCGGGAAGGGCTTCCATCATCAGACGTGCATGATTTCCTTTTCCTTGGCCGCCAGCGCGTCGTCGATCTCCTTGACGTGCCCGTCGGTCGTCTTCTGGATCTCGTCCGAGCCGCGCTTGTGATCGTCCTGGGAAATCTTGTGGTCCTTTTCGAGCTTTTTGAGGGACTCCATGCCGTCGCGCCGCACGTTGCGCACCGCGATCTTCGCACCTTCGGCGTATTTGTGCGCGACCTTCACGAGTTCCTTCCGTCGATCCTCGGTCAACTCGGGCAGGCGCACGCGGATCACCTGGCCCTCGGCCTGGGGATTGACCCCGAGATTGGCGTCGCGGATCGCCTTCTCGACCGCGGCCGTCATGCCCCGGTCCCAGACCTGGACGGTCAGCATGCGCGGCTCGGGCACGGAAACCGTGGCGACCTGGTTGAGGTGCATGGTCTGGCCATAGGCCAGGACCGTGACCGGCTCCAGCAGGCTCGCCGAGGCGCGCCCGGTCCTGAGCCCCGCCAATTCCTTCTTGAAGGTGTCGAGCGCGCCATGCATGCGCCGGTCGATGTCCTGTTTCAGCTTGGCGTCCATCAGCGTGCCTCGTCGGTGATCACGGTGAAGCTCCCGCGGCCTTGCAGGACCGCGGCGATGCTGCCGGGATTTTGTATCGAAAACACCAGGATCGGAATGCGGTTTTCGCGCGCCAGCGACACGGCCGAGGCATCCATGACCTTCAAGTCGCGGGCGAGCACCTCGTGGAAGGTGAGACGGTCGTACCGGGTCGCGGTCTTGTCCTTGGCCGGATCGGCGCTGAAGACGCCGTCGACCTTGGTGCCCTTCATCAGCGCGTCGCAGTTCATCTCCGAGGCGCGGAGCGCCGCGGCGGTGTCGGTGGTGAAGAATGGATTGCCGGTGCCGGCGGCGAAGATGACGATGCGGCCGCGCTCGAGATGGCGCACGGCGCGGCGGCGGATATAGGGCTCGCACACGGTCGCCATCGGGATGGCCGACAGCACGCGGGTGTTCAGGCCGAGGCGCTCGAGCGCGCCCTGCATGGCCAGCGAGTTCATGACCGTCGCCAGCATGCCGATGTAGTCGCCGGTGGCGCGGTCGATGCCCTGCGCCGCTGACTGGATGCCGCGGAAGATGTTGCCGCCGCCGATGACGATGCAGACCTCGACATGGAGATCGTGCACCGCCTTGATCTCTGCCGCGATCCGGTCGAGGACCGCGGGATCCAGCCCGTATTCGCGCTCGCCCATCAGCGCCTCGCCGGACACTTTGAGCAGAACCCGGCGATACTTCACACCCGCGGCCATGGTCTCGCTTTGTGTAGGCGAAAAGGGGTCGGACGCCCTCTCGCGGTGGAGACGTACATTTGGCGCCGCGCCAGCCCGGCCCGTCAAGGTCCGGCTGGAGCCGGCCGGCCTGCGGGCGGTCGGGCCGAGGCCGGTCGGGCTCACGCCGGTAAGGCTCAGGCCTTGGGCACGCCGGCCGCGGCGGCGACCTCGGCGGCGAAGTCCGACTCCTTCTTCTCGATGCCCTCGCCGAGCTGGTAGCGCGCGATGCCGGCGACCTCGATCGGCGCCCCGATCTCGTTGGCCGCGGCCTCGAGCACCTTCCCGACCTTCTTCTCGGGATCGATGACGTAGACCTGCTCGAGCAGCACCACCTCTTCGTAGAATTTGCGCAGGCGGCCCTCGACCATCTTGGCGATGATGTCGGCCGGCTTGCCGGAGCCCGCGGCCTGCTCGGTCAGGATCTTGCGCTCGTTGTCGACGAGCTTGGGATCGAGCTCGGCCGTGCGCACCGAGCGCGGATTGGAGGCCGCCACGTGCATCGCGAGATGCTTGCCGAGCGCCGCGAGCTTGGCCTGGTCGCCGCTGCTCTTGAGTGCCACCAGCACGCCGATCTTGCCGAGGCCGGGCGCTGCCTGATTGTGAACGTAGCTCACCACGACACCCGGCGAGACCGCCAGCGCGGCCGCGCGGCGGATCGACATGTTCTCGCCGATCGTGGCGACCAGATGCATGAGCTCCTCGGCCATCGTGCGCGCGCTGCCCGGGAACGGTCGCGCTTTCAGCTTCTCGACGTCGCCGCCGATCGCCAGCGCCTCCTTGGCGGCCTTGGCGACGAAGCCCTGGAACTGCTCGTTGCGGGCGACGAAGTCCGTCTCGGTGTTGACCTCGATCAGGACGCCCTTGGCGCCCTCGGTCGCGACCCCGATCAGGCCCTCGGCGGCGATGCGCCCGGCCTTTTTCGCCGCGGCGGCGAGGCCTTTCTTGCGCAGCCAATCGGCCGCCTCGTCGAGATTGACGCCGGCCTCGGACAGCGCCTTCTTGCAGTCCATCATGCCGGCGCCGGTGCGCTCGCGCAGCTCCTTGACCATCGAAGCAGAGATTTCCGCCATTGCGGATCCTTTCCGTACTGAACTGTGCCGTGAGTCGTCGGGAACCGGCCTTAGGCCGACGCGGCCTTTTTTGGCCGACCCGGCCTTTTGGCCGGGCCCGGTCTTACGCCGGGGCGCCCGTCGCGGTCTCGGCCACGGGCTTCTCGGCCTCGATCACCGGCTCGATCGGCGCGGTTTCCTGCGCACCGAGATCGATGCCGGACTTGGCCGCCTCCTCGGCGATGCCGTCGATGACGGCGCCCCAGAACAGCTCGAGATAGAGCTCGATCGCGCGCAGCGCGTCGTCATTGCCGGGCACCGGATAGGTGATGCCCACCGGGTCGCAATTGCTGTCGAGGATCGCGACCACCGGGATGCCGAGCGTCTTGGCCTCCTGGATCGCGATCGCCTCCTTGTTGGTGTCGATGACGACGATGAGGTCGGGCCGGTCGCTCATCTCCTTGATGCCGCCCAACGCGCGCTCGAGCTTGTCGCGTTGGCGCTGGAGGGTGAGCATCTCCTTCTTGGTGAAGCCCGCGGTCGCCTTCTCGTCGGCGAGCTGCGACTCGAGCTGCTTCAAGCGCGCGATCGAATGCTTGATCGTGGCCCAGTTGGTGAGCATGCCGCCGAGCCAGCGGTGGTTGACGAAGAACTGGCCGCAACGCTCGCGCGTCTTGGCGATCAAGGGGCTCGCTTGGCGCTTGGTGGCGACGAACAGAATACGCCCGCCTTTGGCCGCCGTGTCGCGGAGAGCCTGCAAGGCTTTTTGCAGCATCGGGACGCTCTGCTGCAGGTCGATGATGTGCACGTTGTTGCGCACGCCGTAGATGTACGGCCCCATGCGCGGGTTCCAACGGCGGGTGTGATGTCCGAAATGAACGCCAGCTTCCAAGAGCTGGCGCATGCTGAACGAGGGCAGCGCCATCGCGATATCTCTCCGGTTGATCCTGGCGCGGGACTGCATCCTCGACCCCGGCTTAGGGGCTGTCGGACACCGGATCGGCCGCCGCTTCTTTTGGCTCGCGGGGCCGTGTTCCGCGCCTATGGGGTTACGTTGATGGTGGGCAAATAATGGAGAATGCGATGAATTTCAAGCGTCTTGGTGGCGCAGGCGGCGCTATTCCGCCGCCATGCGGGCGGGCCCGGGCCGGAAGCCCGGCTGGCAGACCGGGTAGGTGCGGCCGGCCAGGGCAAGCCATGCCGGCAAAAGGTCCAGTTCGACCCACATCACGCCAGGAGGGCAAGGCGGCGCCTGCCTCCGCGGCCGCTCGACTGCCGGGCCACCAGTAGCGTGAATTCGAACCTCTGCGACCAAAGTGCCTGCGCGGCCGCCTCGGCCTGTGGGCGCTACTTGCGGCCGAGATAGCGCACGAGGTCGGTCCGGCCTTTGCCTTTGAGCTCGACGGAGCCGAGCGAGCTTCCTTGGCACGTCGCCTTCAGGAACGGCCACATCGAGCCGGTGACCAGCACCGTGCCGGGCTTGGCCTCCGCCGCCACGCGCGCGGCGACGTTGACGGTGTCGCCCCAGAGGTCGAAGACGAAGCTGCGCTTGCCCATGATCCCGGCCACGACCGGGCCCTGGTGGACGCCGACGCGCACCTGCCAGTCGGGGCCGTGGGCCTTCGCCGCCTCCACCATCGCCATGCCGCACTCGGCGGCGGCGAAGGCCGGATTCTCGACGTAGCGCAGCAATCCCGCCGTCGCCATGAATGCGTCGCCGACGGTCTTGATCTTCTCGAGGCCGTGGCGCTCGACGATTCCTTCGAACGCCGCCACCAGGCCTTCGAGCTCGACGACCACGCGCTCCGGCGGATTGCGGTCGCAATACTCGGTGAAGCCCACGACGTCGCAGAAGAGCACCGCCACGTCGTCGTGGCGCCGCGGGACCGGGCGGGCGCTCGTCTTGAGCTCGTTCACGACCGATTTTGGCAGCACGCTGTGCAGGAGATCGTTCACGCGCGCCTTCTCCGCCTGGAGCTGCGCCGTGAATTCGGCCTCCTGATCGCGCAGGCGCTTGCGGTCCAGCGCGGCCTCGACGCGCGCCCGCAGCAATTCGGCATTGAACGGCTTCTGCACATAGTCTTCGGCGCCGAGCTTGATGCAGCGGAGCACGGTGTCGAAATCGTCCACCGCCGAGACCATGATCACCGGGATTTCGCGCAGCGACATGTCGGCTTTCATCTCCTCGAGCACCGCCATGCCGTCCATTTCGGGCATTTGCAGGTCGAGGAGCACCAGATCGAACGGCCGCGCGCGTAGCTCGGCGAGCGCCACGCGCCCGTTTCCGGCGGGCGTGTTCTCCGACTCGACGAACTGGCGCAAGCGGCGGTCCAGCGTGAACACATTGTCGTCGTTGTCGTCGACGATCAGGATGCGCGGCCGGCTCCCCGCCATCACGGCCTTCCCCGGCCCTTGAACCGCGCCATCTTCTCGAGCAGGCGCGCGAGATCCACCGGCTTGGTCTCGAAGTCGTCGCAGCCCGCCGCCAACGCCTTTTCGCGCTCGCCGTCGAGCGCGTGCGCCGACAATGCGATGATCGGAATCGTGTTTGTCTCCGGCGAGTCCTTGAGCTGGCGCGCGGCGTCCCATCCCGAGAGCACCGGCAGGCTCAGATCCATGAGAATGAGGTCGGGCTTCTCGCGCTGCGCGGTGGCCACGCCTTCTGCGCCGTCCCCAGCCACGATCATCTCGTAGCCGTGCTTGGCCAGCCGCCGGCGCAGCATGTAGACGTTGTCCTCGTTGTCCTCGACATAGAGAATTCTAAGCATCTGCCGCCGCTCCGCCCCGCGCCGCCAGCACGCGCCGCAGCTCCGCGGCGATCTCCTCGCGGCTGTGCATCGATTTGCGCAGCACTTTCTCGGCTTCGCCGGCGAGGCGCGCGCGCTCGGCGGCGGACAGCTCCTTGGCGGTCAGCACCACGATCGGGATGGAGGCGGCGCCGGGCCGCCCGCGCGCCGCTTCGAGGAACTGGAATCCGTCCATGCCCGGCATCATGAGGTCGAGCAGGATGATGTCGGGCGGCGCCGCGTCGAGCCTGGCCAGCGCGGCGTAACCGTCCTCGGCCAGGTCGACCTCGCACCCTTCCTTGACGAGGATGTCGTTGAGGATCGTCCGGGTCACTTCGTCGTCCTCCACCACGAGGACGCGGGCCCCGAGGCCGGCGCGGCGATAGCGCTTGAGGATCCCGCGCAAGCGCTCGCGCTCGAAGGGCTTGATCAGGTAGTCGGCGGCGCCGAGGGCGAAGCCCTTCTCCTGCTCGTCGAGAATGCTCAGCATCACGACCGGAATCGCCGAAAGGCTCGGGTCCGCCTGCAGCGTCGCGAGCACGCTCCATCCATCCATGTGCGGCATCACGACATCGAGGGTTATGAGGCTTGGCTTGAACTGGCGCGCGAGGCGGAGACCCTCCTCGCCGTCCGCGGCGGTGATCGTTTGAAAGCCTTCGCGCACGAGGAAGCGGCGCATCAGGTCGCGCGCATCCGCGTCGTCGTCGATCACGAGCACGGTCTGGCCGGCGCCGATTGCCACTGTCGCGGCGTCCGGCGCGCCATCGGCGGGTTTGGGCGGTTGAGCGGCCGGCGCCGCCGGCAGCCAGAGCTTGAAGGTCGATCCTGTCCCGGGCGCGCTCTCGACCGCGATGTTGCCTCCCATCATCTCGACCAGGCGGCGGCTGATCGCGAGGCCGAGCCCCGTGCCGCCGTATTTCCGCGTCGTCGACGAGTCGGCCTGGGTGAATTCGGTGAACAGCTTGGCGATCTGCTCCGGCGTCATGCCGATCCCGGTGTCGGTCACGGCGATGGCGACACCGTCGACGCCGCCCGCCTGGGACCGCGCCACCGCGAGCGTCACTATTCCCTTCTCGGTGAACTTGCACGCATTGCTGAGCAGGTTCAGCAGCACTTGGCGCAGGCGCATCTGATCGCCGCGAATGGCGCCGAGGCTGGGCGCGCATTCGAGCGCGAGGCGGTTGCCGTTCTTCTCGGCCAGCGGCTGCGCTGTGATTACGAGATCGCGCGCGAACGCCGCCATATCGAAGGTTTCCTCGTGCAGCTCGACCCGGCCGGCCTCGATCTTCGAGAGATCGAGCACGTCGTTGATGAGCTGCAGCAGATGCTTGCCGGCGCGCTGCACGCGCTCGAGCGGCTCGGCGAAATCGGCGAATTCGGGGCCCTCCGCCTCCTCGCGCAGCATTTCGGTCAGGCCGATGATGGCGTTGAGCGGCGTCCGGAGCTCGTGGCTCATGTTGGCCAGGAATTGCGACTTGTGCTGGCTCGCCATCTGGAGTTGGCGCCCCTTCTCTTCGATCTCGTGGAACAGCCGCGCGTTCTGGATGGCAAGGGCGGATTGCGCCGCGAAGGCCTGGAGCAGATCGACCGTTTCGGGTGCGAACGACCCCGTTCGCTTCCTCCGCACGATCAACGCGCCGATCACGCGGTCCTGATGCAGCAGCGGCACCGCCAATACGGCCCGAATGCCGGCCTGGCGCAGGGCGTCCAGCAGCGGATGACGCGCCTCCTGCATCAAGTCGGAAACCTGGACCGCCGCGCGCTGCGCCGCGCACCGGCCGACGATGGTTTCGCCGATGCGCGGGCGGTGCTTGCGCACCGCTTCCATCATCTCGTCGTCCATGCCGTGGCCTGCGGCGAGCCCGAAATCGCCCCGCACCTCGTCGTAGACATAAATGGCGCCGCCGCCCGAATCGGAGATTTCGCAGGCATGAACAAGGATGGTTTTGAGCACGGTCTCGAGATCGAGCGAGGAGCTCACCGCCTGGCCGACCTTGCCGAGCGCCCTGAGCTCGCCGACCGAGCGCGCCAACTCGGTGCTGCGGTCGCGCAGTTCGTTGAGCAGGCGCGTGTTCTCGATGGCGATGACCGCCTGGTTGGCGAAAGTTTTCAGCACTGCGATCTGCTTGTCGGAGAGCGGCCCGGGCACAAGCCGCACGACGCTGAGCAGGCCGATCGCCTCATCGCCGCGCATCATGGGCATGATCGTGATCGCACGGTTGCCGCTGGTCAGGAAGTTTTGGCCCCCGGCGACAAATTCCGCCGGGGCATCCGCCACGTCGGGAATATCCACGATCCTGCGATCAAGCAAGGCTGCGCCGTGCATGTAATTCCGCGCGAGGGGGGTACGGGAAATTGTGCGTCGCCACGCTTCGACGCGAGCAGGATCCGGCGCGGCGACGGCCGCGGCGTTGATCGTGTCCCCGTACCTGAGCGCGACGCTGACGAGGGCGCCCGGAAAGAGCTTCAACCCGCTCTGCACGATGGCGTCGAATACCGGCTGCGTATCGTTGAGCGAATTGCTGATGACGGTCAATATCCCGGAAGTCGCTGTTTGCTCCTCCAGCGATTGCGCCAGCTCGGTGCTGCGGTCGCGCAGCTCGTTGAGCAGGCGCGTGTTCTCGATGGCGATGACCGCCTGGCTGGCAAAAGTTCTTAGAATTTCAAGCTGTTTGTCCGAGAGCGGCCCGGGCGCGACGCGCACGACGCTGAGCGCTCCGATCGCGGTATCGCCGCGCATCATCGGCATGATCGTGACCGCCCGGAAACCGCTTCCCAGGAAGTTTCGGGCGCCGGCTTCGAATTTCGCCGGCGCGTTCTGGACGTCGGGAATGTCCACGACCCTGCGGTCGAGAATGGCCATGCTGTGCATGTACTCGCGCGTGAGTGGGAACGGAAATCTCCGCCACCAAGCTTCGGCGCGATCCGGATCGGGCTCGGCGACGGCCACGGCCCTCACCAAGTCTCCGTCGGGGAGAGCAACGCTGATCGCGGCTCCGGCGAACAGCTTCTGCCCGCTCTGCACGATGGCGTCGAACACCGGCTGCGTATCGGTGAGCGAATTGCTGATGACTCGGAGGATCTCGGAGGTCGCCGTCTGCTGCTCCAGCGATTGGCCCAGCTCGCGCGTGCGCGCCTGTACCTCTTCGAAGAGGCGAACGTTCTCGATCGCGATCACGGCCTGGTCGGCAAACGTGGTCACCAACTCGATCTGCTTGTCGGTAAAAGGCCTGACCGCATACCGCGCCAGGGCAATGACGCCAAAAGCCTTTCCCTCGCGCAGCAACGGGACAGCAAGAACTGTTCGCTGCCTCCCCGCCCCTCGAAAAATCAGATTGTACTCCGGATCAGCCGCGACATCGTGAACGTGGATGGTGCGTCCTTCCAACGCGGCGCGTCCAGTCATAGTGGTTCGGGTCGGGCTGAATGGATGATCTCTCAAATATTCGATGTAGTCAGCGTCGGCATCGTTCGTGGCAACGAGATGGTATTTGCCGTCTGGCGCGAGCCTGGTGATGACAACCCCTTCGGCCTGACATAGGCGCACAGCGGTGGCGACAATGGTGTCGAGCACCGGCTGGATATCGAACTTCGAGCGGCTGATGACCGTGAGCACCTCGCTGGTCGCCGTCTGCCGCTCCAGCGATTCCGTGAGCTCCTGCGTGCGCGCCTGCACCTCTTCGAACAGGCGGACGTTCTCGATGGCGATGACGGCCTGGTCGGCGAAGGTCGTGACTAGCTCGATCTGCTTGTCGGTGAATGGCTTAACCACCGTCCGATGCAGGGCGATGACGCCGATCGGCACCCCGTTACGGAGCAGCGGGACACCCAACATCGTCAGAAGGTTCAAGGCCTCGATCGCTTCGACCCAAGTGTACTCGGGATCGGCGCGGACGTCGGGCATGTGAACCGTGCGCCCCTCCAGCGCCGCGCGGCCAACAAGGGTACCGCGGCTCGGACCAATTGGATTCTCCGTCAGAAATTTGAGAATCTCCGCTTCCGCGCGGTTGGCCGCGGCCAAACGATACTTGCCGTCCGGCGCAAGCCTGAAAATGACCGCGTAATCCG